>Ga0209604_1000071_pt1 | contig 89895 bp, 70 predicted proteins | sample AD_UKC097_MetaG_FD_184405 | JGI IMG/M metagenome (GOLD analysis project Ga0209604, IMG submission 184405) | Active sludge microbial communities of municipal wastewater-treating anaerobic digesters from USA - AD_UKC097_MetaG (SPAdes) (version 2) | ecosystem: Engineered > Bioreactor > Anaerobic >...
CGTAGCCTACGTAGCCGCCGTCGTAGCCGCCGTTCCACAGACCGGTGTGGGCGTCGATCCGGATGGTGAGCTTCAGGCCGTCGGCGACCTGGAGAACCGGGTTGATCCGGAATTTCTGCCAGTAGAACGCGTTGGAGGGACCCGCCTCGTCAGCGGCGTCCTTCGCCAGGGAGTTCGCATCCACGTACCGACCCTCGATGAAGTAGTAGCCGCTCACCTTGAAGTCCGCCGCGGAAGCGAACCCCGTGAATGCTACCAGCAGTCCAAGGGCAAGCAATACTGCCAACAGTTTCTTCATTTGTAATCCTCCTCAGATTTTGGCTTAAACCCTGATACCCTGCCCGTTGAAACGGGCTTTTCTCCTCATTTGATCATTGATCTTTCATGAATCCCCCCGCCGGAACTGCGCAAGGGGCCTCAAACCGGACCCGATCACCCCCTTTCATGGACGGTCTGGGGATGTACCTCCCCCCTGTGGCATGGCAAAAACGTTAACATCGGGGAATTGGAATGTCAAGACTTTTTTGCGGTTACCTGGGCAAATTTTCCCTTGACATCATGGGGATGACAATTTATACTCCCTCGGATTTTAAATACATCTTTTCACCCGTGATCTTTCAATCAGGCAGCGCTTCCCAGACGTTCGGTTTCCCGATGCCGGCAGGCGATTCATCGGGGCTCCAGCGGACCTTGCGGTTGCGGTCACTCGGAGGCCCGGCAAACGGTTTTTCCTTAATAATAAGGAAGGAACGGTCCCGTGTCCTTCCTGTCCGAAGTATGGATAAAGCAAACATGGAGGTGATAAAAAGCAATGGCAGAACAAGTTCAGCTGAAGGAAGTCTACCCCGTTCCGGAATTCATGAAGAAGAGGGCCTATATCAACAGCATGGAGCAGTACAAAGCCCTCTGGAAACGGTCCATCGAGGACTCGGACAAATTCTGGGCGGAAATCGCCGATGAGTACGTGACCTGGTTCAAGAAGTGGGACAAGGTCGAGGATTACAACTTCGATCTGAGGAAGGGTCCCATCTACGTGAAGTATTTCACGGGCGCCAAACTGAACGTCTCCTACAACTGCCTGGACCGTCATCTCGCGAAGAGGGGCGACCAGGTGGCCATCCAGTGGGAGGGGAACGAGCCCACCGAACAGAAGGCATACACGTACAAGGAACTCTACACGGCGGTCTGCAAGTTCGCGAATGTCCTCAAGTCCCTTGGCGTGAAGAAGGGCGACAGGGTCTGCCTGTACCTTCCCATGATTCCGGAACTCGCCATCTCCATGCTGGCCTGCACCCGGATCGGCGCCATCCACAGCATCGTCTTCGGCGGGTTCAGCTCCGACGCCCTTCGCGACCGGATCCAGGACAGCACGAGCAAGATTCTGGTCACCTGCGACGGCACCTTCCGCGGCGCCAAGGCGATTCCCCAGAAGGACAATGCCGACGCCGCCCTGGCCGACTGCCCCTCCATCGAGAAACAGATCATCGTGAAACGCGTGGGTGACAAGGTCAAGTGCTCCTGGAAAGAGGGCAGGGACCTCTGGTGGGACGACGTCATGGCCAAGGCTGCCGACACCTGCGAACCCGCGCAGCTGGATTCGGAAGACCCGCTCTTCATCCTTTATACTTCCGGTTCCACCGGAAAGCCCAAGGGCGTCATGCACACCACGGGCGGTTACCTGACCTATGTGGCCTACACCCACAAGATGATCTTCGACTATCACGACGGCGAGACATACTGGTGCACCGCCGACATCGGCTGGGTCACGGGGCATTCCTACATCGTCTACGGCCCCCTCTGCAACGGCGCCACGTCCATCATGTTCGAAGGCGTTCCCAACTACCCCGACATCAGCCGTTTCTGGAAAATCGTGGAAAAATACAAGGTGGACATCTTCTACACCGCCCCCACGGCCATCCGGGCCATCATGAAGGAAGGGGACGACTGGGTAAAGAAGGCCAACATCTCCACCCTCAAGGTCCTCGGTTCCGTGGGCGAACCCATCAATCCCGAGGCCTGGAACTGGTACCACACGAAAATCGGCCGGAGCGAATGCCCCATCGTGGACACCTGGTGGCAGACCGAGACGGGCGGAATCCTCATCACCCCCCTGCCGGGCGCGGTTCCCCTGAAACCGGGCATGGCGACGACGCCCTTCATGGGCGTGTGGCCCGCCCTCCTCAATGACGAAGGAAAGGAAATCCCCGAGACGGTGGCTTCCGGCGCCCTCGTCATGAAGAAACCCTGGCCCGGCATCATGAGGGGCGTTTACGGCGATCCGAAGCGCTTCCAGGAAACCTACTTCGAGCAGTTCCCCGGTTACTATGTGGCCGGCGACGGCGCGAGGAGGGACAAGGACGGCTACTACCAGATCACGGGAAGGATCGACGACGTCATCAACGTGTCCGGGCACCGCATGGGAACGGCGGAAGTGGAAAGCGCCCTGGTCGCCCACCCGAAAGTCGCCGAAGCGGCGGTCGTCGGTTATCCCCATGAACTGAAGGGCCAGTCCATCTATGCCTACGTCACCCTCAAGGCGGGCGTGGAGAAGTCCGATGCCCTGAAGAAGGAGCTTGTCAATCACGTGAGAAAGGAAATCGGTCCCATCGCCACTCCCGAGAAGATCCAGTGGGCCGATGCGCTTCCCAAGACGAGAAGCGGCAAGATCATGCGGCGGATCCTCAAGAAAGTGGCCGCCAACGAAATCGGTGAACTCGGCGATACCTCGACCCTGGCGGATCCTTCCGTTGTGGACGACATCGTGAAGAACCGGGTGTAAGAGAGCATCTCGCAAGAGAAAGATCCTGACAATCAAAAGGCCGGATAGCCGGCGCGGTCCTTCCCGGGGCCGCGCCGGGATTCGCCTGGGAAAGGAGGTTACTTGTGAATTTAATCGCGTGCGTAAAACAGGTGCCTGACACGGAAGCCCAGATCAAGGTAAAGGCGGACGGATCAGGAATCGAAGAAGCCGGAATCAAATGGGTCATGAATCCCTATGATGAATTCGGTGTGGAAGAAGCCCTGCGGCTGAAGGAGAAGGCCGGCGGCACGGTCACCGTCGTTTCCGTCGGTCCCGCGAGAGCCATGGAGACCATTCGTACGGCCCTGGCCATGGGAGCGGAAAAAGGCGTCCACATTACGGACCTCGACAACGCCGATGCATTCGCGACGGCGTCCGCCCTCGCCGCCGCCATCAAGGAAATCCCCTTTGACATCGTCTTCTGCGGCCAGAGGGCCATCGACGACGATTCGGCGCAGGTGGGATCCATCCTGGCCGAACTCCTCGGGGTTCCCCAGGTGACCATCGTCACGAAGCTGGAAGTGGCGGACAACAAGATCAAGGCCGTGAAGCCCATCGAGGGCGCGCAGCTCCTGATCGAGGCCGCCATGCCCTGTGTGGTGACCGCCCAGAAGGGTCTGAACGAACCCCGGTACGCATCCCTCCCGGGGATCATGAAGGCAAAGAAGAAACCCGTGGATGTGAAGAAAGCGGCTGATTACGGAATCAGTGCGGATTTCAAGGCGAAGCTCGCCAAGATGATGCCGCCTCCCTCGAGACCTCCCGGAAAGATCATCCAGGGGGACGACCCCGCGGTGAAGGCTGCGGAGCTCGTCAAACTGCTTCGCGAAGAAGCGAAGGTAATTTAAGGAAGGGAGGAGGACAATCATGGCGAAAGGTGTATGGTTTGTAGCGGAACAAAGAGACGGAGCCCTCCGGAAGGTCAGCTTCGAGTGCGCCAGCACCGCGAGGAAGCTAGCCGACGAGACGGGCGATGAAGTGTGCGCGGTTCTCCTGGGCTCCGGTGTGGAAGGATTGGCCGCCGAACTCGGAAAGTACGGCGTCGACAAGGTGTACCTGGCGGACGCGCCGGTCTTCGCCCAGTACCAGACCGATTCCTATGCCAACGCGGTTGCGAAGATCGTCAAGGAAAAAGCCCCCGCGATCCTCCTTCTTTCCTGGTCGGTCCTCGGAAAGGACCTTGCCTCCCGCCTGGTGGGCAAGCTGGCGACGGGAATGGCCTCCGACTGCGTGGAACTCCGGATCGACAACGGCCGTCTCGTGGCGAAACGCCCCATGTACGCCGGGAAGTGCTTCGGAGAAATCACCTTCGCCTCGGATCCGCAGATGGCGGGTCTCAGGCCGAACGTGTTCCCCGTGGCGGAAAATGTGAAAGCAGCGGCGGTCGAGAAATTCGATGCCGGCGTCTCCGACGGCGACGTCAAGGCGAAAGTCGTGGAAGTCCAGAAGGACACCAGCGGCAAGGTGGACCTCACCGAGGCCGAGATCATCGTGTCGGGCGGCCGCGGTATGAAGGGTCCCGAGAATTACGCGATCCTCGAGGAACTCGCAGCGGTCCTCGGCGCCACGGTGGGCGCTTCGAGAGCGGCCGTGGACGCCGGCTGGCGTCCCCAGTCGGACCAGGTCGGGCAGACCGGAAAGGTCGTTTCCCCGAACCTCTATATTGCCTGCGGCATTTCCGGAGCCATCCAGCATCTCGCCGGTATGAGCTCCTCCAAGTATATCGTTGCCGTAAACAAGGATCCCGATGCCCCCATCTTCCAGAAAGCGGATTACGGCATCGTGGACGACCTCTTCAAGGTCGTTCCGGAGGTCACCAAGGCGGCGAAGAGTCTCCTGGGTTGAGAAATTGCCAAAATAAGGGGGTGGACGCGTCCACCCCCGCTTTTTTGTGAATTTCTTTTCATGAATCCATTCCGACATACGAATTGGAGGCATTATGGCGCACGGTGCTGAACACGTATACGCGGTGGGCAATGAAGGAAGGGAAGTCTTCTGGAATGCCCCCTATGAAGCGATCCTGTTTATCTTCACCGCCGTCGCCCTGGCCATATTTGCCTACGGTCTTTACAGACGCTGGCAGATGTGGACGGCCATCGGCAAGCCGGAAAACAGGAACGACAGCGTGGGAGAGAGAATCAAACTTCTCCTGCTGAACGGTCTTCTCCAGCTAAAGACATCGAAGGACCCCTATCCCGGTATTCTCCATGGCTTGATTTTCTTCGGGTTCTTTGTCCTGATCTGGGGGGCGGCCATCGATGCAACCCAGTTCCATATCGGTCTTCCCTTTTTCCATGGCAGTTTCTATCTCTGGTTTTCCCTCACCATGGAAATTTTCGGTCTCGCCGTGCTGGTCGGCGTCGTTATGGCGCTTGTCCGGCGTTATATCGAGAAACCGGACCGCCTGGGCTACAAGGGAGAGCCGGACAACACGCCCGATGACGCCATCGTTCTGGTGCTCATCGGCGGCATCATCGTGACGGGCTTCATCGTGGAGGCTCTCCGGATCCATGTGAATTACAACGTGGACGGATTCACCTGGGAAACCTGGTCCTTTGCCGGGTTCCTTCTTTCCAAGACCCTGGCCGGCGTCGGATACGACACGACGAGGACGTTCCACAAGATCCTCTGGTGGGGCCACGCCTTTCTCGCCCTCGGATTCGTCGCCTACATTCCCTATTCACGGCTGGTCCACATCATCACCACACCGGCCAACCTCTACATGCAGACCCTGAAGCCGACGGGAACCCTGGAGCCCATCCGGGATTTCGAGACGGCCGAGTCCTTCGGCGTGGCGAAGCTGGAGGATTTCACCTGGAAGCAGATCTTCGACTCCGACGCCTGCACCCGCTGCGGCCGGTGCCAGGACGGCTGCCCCGCCTACCTGACGGGCAAGCCCCTCTCTCCGAAGAAGCTGGTCCAGGACATCAAGAAGCACTGGCTCGAGCGGGCGCCCATCGTCGTCGCCGCGAAAAGCGCGGCCAAGAAGTCGGGCCAGGAACCGGAGATCCCCGAACCCGAGAAGGCTCTCGTGGGCGAGGTGATCGAACTCGACGAACTGTGGGCCTGTACGAACTGTATGTACTGCATGGAAAACTGCCCCGCGGCGATCGAGCATGTACCCAAGATCGTCGGGATGCGGCAGTACAAGGTGCTCATGGAGGCCGATTTCGCCCCCGAACTCCAGTTGACCTTCCGGAACATGGAGAACAACTCCAACCCGTGGGGGATCGGCGCGCACCTGAGGGCCGACTGGGCGAAGGAACTGGGAATCAAGTCCCTGGCGGAAGATTCCGGCGTGGAATATCTCTTTTACGTGGGTTGCGCAGGGTCCTTCGACGACCGGGGCAAGAAGGTGTCCGTTGCCTTCGCGAAAGTTCTCCAGGCCGCGGGCGTGAGCTTCGGGATCCTGGGAACGGAGGAAAGCTGCTGCGGCGATTCGGCCATGCGGGGCGGCAACGAGTATCTCTACCAGGCCATGGCGCAAGCGAACATCGAAGTGATGAACGGCTATGGCGTGAAGAAGATCATCTGCACGTGTCCCCACGGCTACAACGCCCTGAAGAAGGACTACCCCCATTTCGGGGGAACTTACGAAGTCTATCATCACACGGAAATTCTGGCCAGGCTCATTTCCGAAGGCAAGATCCAGTTGAAGAAACCCGTGCCCGGAGTTTTCACCTACCATGATTCCTGCTTCCTCGGCCGGTACAACAACGTGTACGACCAGCCCAGGAAGGCCCTGACCGCCGTCCCGGGCCTCCGGCTCGTGGAAATGGAGCGGAAGCTGGCAAAGAGCTTCTGCTGCGGCGCTGGCGGGGCGAGGATGTGGATGGAAGAGCACGGCGATCGGATCAACACGGCGAGGGCGAAGCAGGCTGTCGACGCCGGTGCGGAGAGCATCGCCGTCGGCTGTCCCTTCTGCCTCACCATGATGTCCGATGGGATCAAGGATCTCAACAAGGAAGATTCCATGGTGGCGAAGGACATCGCCGAGATCGTCTGGGAAGCCATGGGTCTTGAAGAGGAACAGCCGAAGGAAGAAAAGGCCGCGGAGGCCTGAAAGCGCGTTTTTCCGGCGGATCGTTGACATGAGATACACCCCCCCGGCGGCGGCATGCGGCCGGGGGGGTTTTTTTGTCCTCGTTCCCGGGCGTCGGGAACGGGAAAAAGGTTCCGGGAAATATTTCTTGAAAAATTCATAAAAGCCCGGTATTCTCAAACAACTTTGACGAACTCGTAAAAGGCGGATTCAACACTTTTTCGAACGGCAAAGGAAAAAGCTCCAGAGGCAAGGCGCCCGAATCCCGAGGAATGAGGCGTACTGATGGTACGCCGCAGGGACGAGGGAAGAAGGGCAACGCAGCATATGGGCTTTTTACGAAGCCGTCAACTTTAAGTAGAAACTTGCTGCATGCGGAGGGGGGCCAGGCGAAACAATTCCTGTCTATTTCTATTATGCGAAAAAGGATTCCGGAACCGGAAGAGGAGATCCGGCTGCGGGAAATCCTGGAAGATCCTACCCGATTAAGATGAAAGGGGGAGAAGAGGTTTATGAAAAGATTTCTCGTTGTTTCAGCAGTGGCTTTGTTTCTGATGGCTGTTGTTTCGGGGCCGGCCGTTGCGGGGAACGTGGATACGTTCGGCATCGGGGCCAAGGCGACCGCCCTCGGCGGCGCTTATGCGGCCTATGCGAACGATCCCTTCGCCATTTACTACAATCCCGCGGGGCTGACCCAGATTGAGAGCGCCACGCTGTCCGCGGGCGTTCACTTCGTGAAACCGAAACTGAACATCTACGCCTACGAGGTCAAGTCGACGGTTCTCGGAGACCTGGGACCGGTCGACTTCAGCGACGATTCCGCGACGCTGATCGTTCCGTCCATGGGTTTCGCAATGCCCATTACGGAAAAGTTCTCCGCCGGTGTCGCCGTGTACGTTCCCTACGGCCTCGACATCAAGTGGAATTCCAACGCGAGCCCCACCAATCTCGGTGCCTACAACTCCTACCATTCCTGGTACATGCGGGAAGTAGTCACTCCGTCGGTGGCCTTCAAGATCTCCGACTGCCTCTCTCTCGGGCTGGGGATCTCCATCGGCAAGTCCAAGAGCGGCGTGGACCGGCTGGCCTTCGCCCCCGGGACAAGCCTCAACAACAAGAACGTGATGACGGACCTCGAGGACGACGTGAACTGGTCCGCCAACGTGGGACTCCTTTACAAACCCCTTGAGAACCTGTCCTTCGGCGTGACCTACCGCGGCAGGACGAAGACGAAGTTCGAAGGGACGACGAAGCTGCTCAACGCCCAGAGCACGATCACGGTCATGACTGCCGGCGGCCCCGTCACCGTCCCCCTGAACAACACGGAAGTGAACTCCTCGACGGAGATCGACCACCCCGAGCAGATTCAGGTCGGCGTGCGTTTCCTCCCCATCAAACAGCTTTCCCTGGAGGCGGACGTCGTGTGGACCCACTGGGCCATCATCGACGGGTACACCGTCCAGTTCGACCGCGCCTTCCTGGATGCGCCCCTTCTCGGCCCCAGCAACCCGGGCCGGACGTCCGAGTACTTCGCGAGGAACTGGAGCAACACGACCCAGTTCCGGTTCGGCGCCGAGTGGCAGGTGAACGAGACGATCGCCCTTCGCGGATCCTACTTCTACGATCCCTCCCCCATTCCAGACGAGACCATGGACCTCCAGTGGCCCGACGCGGACAAGCACACCTTCGCCTTCGGCGTGGGCCTCAACTTCGGGAACTTCTCCATTGACGGCGTCGTCCAGTATCTCCTGGTGGAAAACAAGAGGAACATCGGCGGCGAGAGCGAAAACCTGAACGACACGTATTCCGCCGGCGGCGCGAGTCCGTCGGTCAGCTTCAGCGCGGACGGCTATATGTGGGCCTGGGGGCTCACCTTCAACTACAAGTTCTGATGCCGGGAGGGGGGACCCCCTCCTCACCGCGGGAAAGAAAAGGGGGCGCCCGGATCGAACCGGGCGCCCTTTTTTACGGCGCCTTCGCTCATTACCGCTTTTCGTTTTCCCGCACTTGTATTATCATACAACTGTTTCCGATCTCCCGTGCCGCTGCGGAGCGGCCCGCGGGGAGGCGGCGGCCTCGACAACAGGAAAAGGAGGGGCGAAACCATGACAGAGACATCCGTTTATGAAGGGAAACCGTGGCTGAAATCGTATGAGAAGGGTGTGCCGGAAGCCATTGACTACGAGGAAATCCCCATGCCGGACATCCTGGAACGGACGGCGAAGACCTATCCCGACCGGGATGCCCTGCTCTTCCAGGGCTACCGGGTGAACTACCGGCAGATGAAGGACATGGTCGACCGGTTCGCCACGTGCCTTGCCGATTTCGGGGTGCGCCGGGGAGACGCCGTGGCCATCCTTCTTCCCAACGTCATTCCATGCGTCATCGCCTACTTCGCCGTCCTGAAGCTCGGCGCCGCAACGGTGATGAACAATCCCATGTACTCCGACAGGGAACTGGAACACCAGTTCAACGACTCGGGTTCGAAGGTCCTCATCACCCTGGACCTCCTGGGGAACCGGATGACCGCCCTGAGGCCGAAGACGAAGATCAGTCAGATCGTCTACACCTCCATCGGGGACTACCTTCCCTTTCCCAAGAGCCTTCTGTTTCCCCTCGTGGCGAAAAAGCATAAACTCGCCGCGGACGTGGCCCCGGCGCCGGACCTGTACCGGTGGAAGGACTGCATCGCCAAGTATCCGCCCAATCCTCCGAAGGTGAAAATCGATTTCGGGGACGTGGCCATGTTCCAGTACACGGGGGGCACCACGGGGGTGTCCAAGGGGGTCATGCTGACCCACGCCAACCTGAGCTGCCAGGTGCAGCAGCTTCGGGCCTGGTTCCCGAAATTTCAAGGCGAGTACGAAATCATGCTGGGCGCCCTTCCATATTTCCACGTCTTCGGCATGTCCGTTTCCATGAATTTTTCCGTCCACATGGGCTGGTGCCAGGTCCTCATTCCGAGGCCCCAGCCGCAGCCGCTTCTCGAGGCGATCCGGAAGTTCCGGCCCACTTTCGCCCCCCTCGTGCCCACCATGTACGTGGGGATGCTGAACCATCCCGATCTGAAGAAGACCGACCTGAGCTGCATCAAGGGGGCCTTTTCCGGGAGCGCGCCCCTGCCCGTCGAGGTGATTCACGAATTCGAGAGAATGACCGGTGCCGTGATCGTCGAGGGATTCGGCATGACCGAGACGACGCCGGTGACCCACGTGAACCCCTTTGCCGGCGGCGCCCGGAAGGTGGGAAGCGTGGGGCTTCCCATATCGGACACCCTGTGCAGGATCGTCGATCTGGAAGACGGAACGAAGGACATGCCCCCGGGCCAGAGCGGCGAACTCATCGTCAAGGGCCCCCAGGTGATGAAGGGGTACCTGAACAAGGAAGCGGAGACGGCCAGCACGCTCCGGGACGGCTGGTGCTACACCGGGGACATCGCCATCATGGACGATGACGGCTATTTCTCCATCGTGGACCGGAAGAAGGACATGATCATCTCCGGCGGGTTCAACATCTATCCCCGGGAAATCGACGAGATCTTCTACGAGCATCCCAAGGTCCAGGAAGCCTGCTCCATCGGCATTCCCGACCCCAAGCGGGGTGAGAACGTGAAGGTCTTCCTCGTCCTGAAGGAGGGGGAGGAGGGCACGTCGGACGAGTTCATGGCCTATGCCAAGTCCAAACTCGCCACCTACAAGCTTCCCGTGGAGTTCGAGTTCCGGAGCGAGCTTCCCAAGTCCACCGTGGGGAAGGTCCTCCGCAAGGAACTGAAGGCGGAGGAAATGGCCAAGCGGAAAAAGGCCTGAGGAAAGGAGGCGTTCTCTTGATACGGAACCTCACCGTCGACGGCAGGAAAATCGCCCTTCGGGTGAACGACAGCGGCTGGAGGGAAGGGAGGAAAGCCCTCTTTTTCATCCATGGGTCGGGCTGCGACCACCATCTGTGGGACGGCCAGTACGGCCCGCTCGGCGAGGAATTCAACGTCGCCGGGATCGACCTTCCGGGGCACGGCGCGTCGGACGGCGCCGGCGAGGAATCGGTGGACGCCTATGTGGCGTGGGTGCGAAAGGCGCTGAATGCCGCGGGCCTGAAACGGCCCGTTCTCGTCGGGCATTCCCTCGGCGCCGCGATCAGCCTCACCTTCGCCCTGCGCTACGGGGAGGAACTCCTGGCCATCGTTCCCGTGGGCGGGGGGGCGACGATGCCCGTGAACCCGCAGATCCTCGAAGGCATCATGACGGACCGCCGGACCACCATCGGGTTTATCGCCAAGTTCTCCTTCGCCCGGGAGAACCGTTCGAAATTCGAGGAGGAAATGACGGAGGCGCTCATGAAGGTCGATCCCGCCCTCGTCCGGGGGGATTTCCTCGCGTGCAGCCGCCTCGATCTCACGGCGCAGCTCGAAAGGATCGCCGTGCCGGCGCTTTTCGTCTGCGGGGAGGAGGACAAGATGACCCCGCCGGAATTCTCCCGATTCATGGCGGGGAGGATTTCCGGCGCCGAACTTCGCCTCGTTCCCGGGGCGGGGCATTTCGTCATGTGGGAAACCGCCGGGGCGCTCAACGAGGTCCTCGGCGACTTCACCCGGAGGCTTCCGGAAAGGTAGGGGAGGATGCCGCGGATCCTGGTCGTCTATCACACCCAGACGGGCAACACCGGAAAGATGGCGGAGGCGGTCGCCCGGGGCGCGGCGGCCGTGGAAAACACGGAAGTCGTCCTGAAACGGGCGTTCGATGCGGGAGTGACCGACCTTGTGACGTGTGACGGTCTTGCCATCGGAACCCCGGAAAACTTCGGGTACATGTCCGGCGGGATGAAGGATTTCTTCGACCGGACCTTCTATCCCTCCCAGGGAAAGGTGTTCAAGAAGCCCTTCGTGGTCTTCATCAGCGCCGGGAACGACGGGACGGGCGCCCTGAACAGCATCGAGCGGATCGCCAGGGGCTACCCGCTGAAACGCGTCGCCGAGCCGGTCATTGCCCGGGGAACCGTCCGGGAGGAGGACCTGGCGCGCTGCGACGAGCTGGGAAAGCTCCTGGCCGCAGGCGTGGAGGGGAAGATTTTCTGAGAAGCTCCCCGGCGCCTTTTCCCTTTGCGGGCGGGATCGCCGTCACGCCTCAGCCGGCGATTTCGATGAGCGGGTCCAGATAATCCTGCGGCTTCACGAATCCGAGCAGGAGGAGGATCGTCGCGGCCACGTTGCCCAGGCCCGGTTCCCGCACGCCTTCGTTGATCCCGTAACGGCCCGTGTCGGGTCCGTGTACGATGAAGGGAACGGGATTCAGCGTGTGGCTCGTCATGGGTTTGAATTCCCCGCCGGCCCCCGTGACGGGGGCCCCCGTCTTCGGGTCCGATTCGATCATCTGTTCGCAGTTTCCGTGGTCCGCCGTGACGATGAGGGTCCCCCCCGCCTCGTCCACGGCGCGGATGAGTCTTCCCAGGGCCTCGTCGACGGCCTTTACCGCCGTCACCGCCGCGGGCAGCGACCCCGTGTGCCCCACCATGTCCCCGTTGGGGAAGTTCAGCCTGAGAAACCGGTATTTTCCCGACTGAAGGGCCTCCACCGTCCGGTCCGCGATCTCCCGGGCCTTCATGGCCGGGGCCTGGTCGAAGGGAACCCGGTCCGATTCGATCTCGACCCAGGTCTCCCGGTCGCCCCCCAGCCGGGCAGAGTTGTTCCCGTTCCAGAAATAGGTGACGTGGCCGAACTTCTGGGTTTCGCTCACGGCGAACTGGGTGATGTCGTTGGCGGCGAGATACTCCGACAGGGTCCTGTCGAAGGCGGGCGGCGCAACGAGGTACCGGGGGGGCATGCGGGTGTCCCCGTCGTATTCCACCATCCCGGCGTACAGGACCGCAGGCCACGCTTTTCTCCTGAATCCGGTGAAGTCTCGTTCCACGAAGGCCCTGCTGATTTCGATGGCCCGGTCGCCCCGGAAATTGAAGAGGACGACGCCGTGGCCGTCTCCGATCCGGGCAAGGGGCTCCTCCGGGTTTCCGGGGGCGTGAACGACGAAGTGACCGAGATACTGGTCGTCGGCCTTCTGAAGTTCGCGGAGCTTCCGGATCGCCGTGAGGCAGTCGGGAAACCGGGGGCCTTCCCCGAGGACGTGGGCGTGGTATCCCCGCTCCACGATGGACCAGTCCGCTTCGTATCGATCCATGGTGGTCACCATCCGCCCCCCGCCGGAGGCCACGAAATAGGATCGCCGTTTCAACGACTTCGTCGCGGCGACCCTCAGCGACCAGAGGAAGTCCTCCAGGGCGCCGAAGTACCGCAGCGCGCTCAAGGGAGGAACGTCCCGGCCGTCCAGGAGCCCGTGGACGTAGACGTCCTCGATCCCCCTGCGGTCGCACTCGGCGACCATGGCCAGGAGGTGGCGGATGTTGCTGTGGACGTTGCCGTCGGAGAGAAGGCCGATGAAGTGGACCGGCGTTTTCTTTCCCAGGGCGTTTTCCATGAGTTCGCTCCAGGCGGGGGAGGAGAACAGCCGTCCCGACTCGATGGCCTCGTCCACGAGTTTCGCCCCCTGGGCGAAAATCCTGCCCGCCCCGAAGGCGTTGTGTCCCACTTCGCTGTTTCCCTGGTCCTTGTCCGAGGGCATCCCCACGGCGGTTCCGTGGGCCTTCAGCTTCAGGACGATCCTTTCATTTCCGAGGAGCCCGAGGAGGTGGGCGGGATGCGCCAGGTCGATGGCGTTCCCGGGATATCCTTCCGTCTTCCCCCGGTAAAGGCCCATCCCGTCGAGGATGCAAAGAAGGAGAGGGCCTTTCACGCCCCCGTAGATTTTCGATGTTTCCAGCTTCAGGTCCATGGGATCACCCCTTCCACGCATTCCGGAAATCCCGGTGCGGCCGGTGCATGGATCTCATGCAATGCCGTCTCATGGTCTATAACAAGATGCGTCTTTCCCATCAATGGAAAAGAAAAGGCCGGGGGTCTCCCCCCGGCCTTTTCCCTTCGGAATGATCGAATTACCTCTGTCCCAGAAGTTTCCGCGCGATGACGACCCTCTGGATTTCGTTCGTCCCTTCATAGATCTGGCAGATCTTGGCGTCCCTCATGTGCCGTTCCGCCGGATATTCCTTGCAGTAGCCGTAGCCGCCGAAGATCTGGACGCCTTCGATGGCCGCCCTCATGGCCACGTCGGAACCGTACATCTTCGCCATGGCCGATTCCTTCTCGTAGTCCAGGTGATTGTCCTCCATCCAGGCCGCCCGGAGGAGGAGCAGTTCGGCGGCGTCGAGTTCCGTCGCCATGTCGGCGAGCTTGAACTGGATGGCCTGGAAGGTGGCGATGGGCTTGCCGAACTGGACCCGCTCCTTGGCGTAGTTCAGCGCGTCCTCGAGGGCCGCCTTCCCGATGCCCACGGCCTGGGAGCCGATGCCGATGCGGCCGGCGTCGAGGCCGGAGAGCATCTGGCGGAAGCCCTGGCCTTCCTTGCCGAGCAGCTGTTTCGCCGGGACCTCGGCGTCTTCAAAAACGAGTTCCGCCGTTCCGGAAGCCAGGATGCCCATTTTCTCCTCGATCTTGCCGACGGAGAAGCCGGGGGTGTTCTTCAGGTCCACGATCAGGTTGATGACGCCCTTGTATGCCTTCGCGGGGTCGGTTGTCGCGGCGAGGACGCAGTACCTCGCGACGTTTCCGTTGGTGATGAAGCGTTTCACGCCGTTCAGGACATATTTATCGCCCTTCAGGTCCGCCCGGCAGGCGAGGGACGCCGCGTCGGACCCGGCATTGGCCTCCGTGAGGGCGTAGCAGCCTTCGCACTTGCCGCTTGCCACGGGCGTGAGCCATACTTTTTTCTGTTCCTCCGTGCCGTAGGTCTTGATGGGGAAGCCGTAGAGGGAGTTGTTCACGGAGACGATGACGCCCGTGCTGGCGCAGGCCTTGGAAATGGCGATCATGCAGTGGACGTAGGTCACCGTGTCCATTCCCGCTCCGCCGTACTCGGTGGGCACGGCCACGCCCATGATGCCCATTTCCCCCAGCTTCCGGCAGATTTCCTCGGGATGCCGGTGGGTTTTGTCCAGTTCCGCCGCGATCGGTTTGATCTCGTTTTCGGCGAACTTGGTGACCATGTCCTTTACCATTGCTTGTTCTTCGGTCAATGCGAAATTCATGAGTCCCTCCTTATTCCTTTTTTTGTTTTCCTGCGGAACGGGCGGGTTCTCGGAACCCGCCGGCGCTCCGTGCCTGTCAGGATTACTTGCCGATGAAATTTGCTTTCCGCTTCTCGACGAAGGCCTTCATTCCCTCCTTCTGATCCTGGGTGCTGAAGCACTGGGCGCAGCACTCCATTTCGAGGCGGTTGGCCGGATCCAGGGGCAGTTCGTAGCCGAAGTTGATGGCGTGCTTGGCCATCTTGATGGCGAATCCGGGCATGCCCGCGAGCTTCTTCGCGAACTTCATGGTCTCTTCCATAAGCTGGTCCGCCGGATAGATCCGGTTCACCAGGCCCAGTTCGTAGGCCCGCTGGGCGCTGATCTGCTCGCCGCCCATGATGAACTCCTTGGCCCTGCCGATGCCGATGAGCCGCGTCAGCCGCTGGGTGCCGCCCCATCCGGGGATGAGGCCCAGAAGGATCTCCGGCTGGCCGAAACGGGCGTTGTCCGCGGCGAACCGCATGTCGCAGGACATGGAGATTTCCGTTCCGCCGCCCAGGGCGAATCCCTTGATCGCCGCGATGACGGGCTTGGGAAGGATCTCGATGGCCCGGTAGGTCTCATGCCCCCGTTCCATGAATTTCAACGCTTCCGCGGGAGTCAGGTTCTGCATTTCCACGATGTCGGCCCCGGCCACGAAGGCCCGGTCGCCGGCGCCGGTAAGGACGACAACCTTGATGCTCTCGTCCTCTCCGCACCGTTTCACGGCGTCAATGAGTTCTCCCATGGTTTCGGAGTTCATTGCGTTTAAGGCCTTCGGACGGTTGAACTGTACGAGGGCCACGCTGTCCTTGACTTCGAACAAGAGATTTTTGTATTCCATGCGTCGAATCCCCCTTTTTGTCTGAGCCCCAAGGAGGGCTTACTTGCTGTAGTCGTAGAATCCCTTGCCGGATTTACGGCCCATGAATCCGGCATCCACGTATTTCTTCAGGAGCGGGCAGGGGCGGTACTTGGAATCGCCGAATCCCCGGTAAAGCACGTCCATGATGGCCCAGCAGGTGTCGAGACCGATGAGGTCGGCGAGGGCCAGGGGACCCATGGGATGGTTCATCCCGAGGACCATGATGTCGTCGATGGCCTTGGGGGTTCCCACTCCCTCGAACAGGGCGTAGACCGCCTCGTTGATCATGGGCATGAGGATCCGGTTGGAGATGAAGCCCGGGAAGTCGTTGCATTCCACGGGGACCTTTCCGAACTGCTTGGAAAGGCTTTCCGTGAGTTCATAGGTGGCCTGCGAGGTGGCGAGGCCCCGGATGATCTCCACGAGGCGCATCACCGGGACGGGGTTCATGAAGTGCATGCCGATCACCTTGTCGGACCGTTTCGTGGCCCCGGCGATCCGGGTGATGGGAATGGAGGAGGTGTTCGTCGCCAGGACGACCTCGGGTTTACAATATTCATCCAGTTTCCTGAAGATGCCGAGTTTCAGGTCTTCCCGCTCCACCGCAGCCTCGACGACGAAGTCGGCATTCTTCATGTCTTCCAGGTTCGTGCTTTTCCTGATCCTGCCGAGGATCTCCTTCTTCTGCTCGCCGGAGATCTTTTCCTTGGCCACGAGCCGGTCCAGGTTCTTCGAGATCGTGTTGTAGCCCCGCTCCACGAACTGGTCGGCGATGTCGTTCATGATGACGTTCAGGCCGCCGGGATAGGCCGCCACCTGGGCGATGCCGTTCCCCATCTGTCCGGCGCCGATGACTCCGATCGTTTTCACTGTCATGGCTTCTCCCTCCTGTGTGTTTTATGAAAGGAATGACTGCCTCATTGCGATCCTCCCGGGGCGGGGGATCTTCCGCTGGCGCTCCCCTCCCCGGGGGACGGAGAAGAGGGGGGCAAAGGATTGCCCCCCCCTCTCCCCCCATGCTTCAATGTCCTGCTACACTCTTTCGAGAACGATGGCCATTCCCTGGCCGCCGCCGATGCACAGCGACGCAACGCCGAGGTTCAGGTTTTTCTTCACCATCTGGTTTGCCAGGGTGTAGGTGATCCGGGCCCCGGTGCATCCGATGGGGTGGCCGATGGAGATTCCGCTCCCGTTCAGGTTGCACTTGTCGAGGGGGATCCCCAGTTCCTTGACGCATCCCAGCGCCTGGACGGCGAAGGCCTCGTTCAGCTCGAAGAGGTCGAAGTCCTTGATGGTGAGATTGAGCTTCTTCATGACCTTCCGGATGGCCGGGATCGGTCCGAGGCCCATGTAGGCCGGATCGACGCCGCCGGAAGCAAATCCCTTGATCTTCACCATGGGCTTGAGTCCCAGCTCTTTCGCCTTGTCGGCGCTCGCCACGACCACGGCGCAGGCGCCGTCGTTGATGCCCGATGCGTTCCCCGCCGTGACGGTTCCCGTCTTCTTGAAGACCGGTGCCAGTTTGCCCATCTTCTCCAGGGTCGTGTCCATGGGCCGCTCATCCACCTTGAAAACCTTGGGATCGCCCTTTCTCTGGGGGATCACCACGGGGACGATCTCGTCGGCCACGGCGCCGCTTGCGTTGGCGGCCCGGGCGCGGCGATGGCTCTCGTAGGCCAGTTCGTCCTGCTCCTGCCGGGAGATGCCGTACTTCTCGGCGATGTTCTCCGCCGTGAAGCCCATGTGATAGGCGTTGAAGATTTCCCACAGGCCGTCATGGACCATGAGGTCCGTCACCTTGCCGAAGGGCATATTCATCCGATACCCCCACCGGGCGTCGGCAAGGGCATAGGGGACGTTGCTCATGTTTTCCATACCGCCGGCGACCATGATGTCGGCGTCGCCGCACTGGATCACCTGGGAGGCGAGCGTGATCGCCTTCATTCCCGAAGCGCAGACTTTCTGCACGGTGACGACATTCGTTTCCTCGGGGAGACCGGCATAGATGGCCGACTGCCGGGGGGGGTTCTGCCCCTGGCCGGCGGTGAGAACGTTCCCGAAGATGACCTCGTCGAAATAGACGGGCTTCAGCGAACTGTCGTAGTCGTAATGTTTCTTCTGGATTTCCGTCATGTCGAATTCGCCGAACGCAGTGGGCCGGCAGGACTTGATGAAATCACTAATGGCGGGACGAAGGCCGGCCCTCTTGATGGCTTCCTTCATGCAAAGCTTTCCCATCTCGACGACGGAGACGCCCTTCAGGGAGCCTCCGAATTCACCCACGGCGGTTCTGGCGCCGCTGACAATGACTACATCCTTCATAATCGACTTCTCCTTTCTTCATGATGAAGTTATTTCGTCACGGGCTTACATTCCGTCCCGGGACGGTTGCTTTCTTGACACGCTCCTGCCCGCCGGGACGGGTTCCTCCGTGTCAGGGCTCGACCTTGATCAGCATGGCGTCGCCCTGGGCGTGACCGGAACAGATTCCGCAGACTCCCAGTCCGCCGCCCCGCCTGCGGAGTTCGTAGGCCAGGGTCATGGCGATCCGGGCCCCCGTGGCCCCGATGGGGTGGCCGTAAGCGATGGCGCTCCCGTTCACGTTGACCTTCTTCAGCATGTCTTCCTTCGACATGCCCAGGACGGTCCGGGCGCTTACCAGAACCACGGCGGCGAACGCTTCATTGATCTCGATGAGATCGATCTTGTCCAGGGTCAGGTCGTTCTGATCCAGGATCTTCTTGATGGAAAGGCCGGGCACCGTAGCGATGTCCTTCGTCGGCTGGGAGACCTCGGCGTAGTCGAGGATCGTGAACAGGGGTTTCATGCCGAGCTTCTTCGCCATTTCACCGCTCATCATCAGGCACACGTCCCCGCCGTCGTTCACGCCGGGTGCGTTGCCGGCGGTGACGCTTCCGGCCTCTCCCGTGACGGTGCTCTTGTGATTGAAGACCGGCGGCAGTTTCGCGAGGCCTTCCATGGTCGTTCCGGGCCTTGGACCCTCGTCCTTGTCGAAAACGACCGTTTCCTTCCCCTTCCGGACTTCCACGGGGAAGATCTCGTCGTCGAGCCTGCCCGCCTTCATGGCGTCAACGGCCCTGGTCTGGGAAAGAAAGGCCCACTCGTCCTGGTCCTGCCGGGTGAATCCGAACTCGTCAGCCACCTCGGAGCCGTGGATGGCCATGTGCCGGTTGTAGAATGCGTCCCAGAGCCCGTCGTACACCATGAGGTCCACGGTGCGGCCGTTGGGGAGGCCCATCCGGGTTCCCCACCGCATGTCGGGCAGGGAGTAGGGACAATTGCTCATGCTTTCCTGGCCGCCGGCGACGATGATTTCGGCCCTTCCGGTCTGAATCATCTGGGCCGCCAGATCGAGGGGCTTGATCCCCGAGGAGCAGACCTTGTTGAGCGTGATGGAAGGGACCGACTCGGGAAGCCCCGCCAGGATCGTCGCCTGCCGGCTCGGAACCTGCCCGCAGCCCGCCGGGACGACCTGTCCCATGATGACGTAGTCCACATCTTCCGGTTTCACCTTGCCGCCGGTCCGCCTCAGGCACTCCTTGATGGCCAGCGCGCCGAGCTGGGGTGCGTCAAAGCCCCGGAGGGCCCCCCCGAACACGCCGTAAGGTGTCCGGCACGCTTCCACGCAGACCACCTCGCGGAAGTTTTTTGCCGTATTCTTGATCTTTCGACCCATTCCCGTTGTGGGGGCCTTTCTTTCGCCGAATTTCGCAATCGGTGCGTTCTTGTAATATCCGGCCCTGGTTGTGTCCAATTTCTGCGGAACCTTTGCCATGCGTTCTCTCCTTTTTTTGTGGTTTATTCCTCGGCGGAATATCCTTGCCCGTTTCCGGGACAGTCACCCATAACCCGGTGATGAACACCGGGGGTGCCTTGACCGTTCCGGAAATTCGGTTCAGTGCCTTTTACCGCAGGAAGTGAAATGCCGGGAAAGAAATGTCAACTTTCCAGGTGTTCCGCAATTTCAATTTCCCGGGGCACCTTGTAAGGGGAAAGGTAGGTCCTGCAGTGGCGGAAGAGATCCTTCTCATCGATGGTCTTTCCCTTTTTCGGTACAACCCGTGCCTTGACGATTTCACCCCGCATCATGTCGGGCTTCGATAACACCCGCGATGTTTCCACGAGAGGGTGCATGTCGAGGACGACCTCCACCTCGCGGGGATAGACGTTGAACCCGCTCGTGATGATCATCCGTTTTTTTCTTCCCGTGAGGAAGATGTATCCGTCTTCGTCGATTTTTGCCAGGTCCCCCGTGTAGAGCCATCCGTCCCGGATGACCGATTCCGTGGCGTTGACGTCCTTGTAATATCCAGCCATGACGTTTTTTCCGCGGATCAGGAGTTCCCCTTCGCCGTTTGCCGGGACGTCCCTGCCGGCGTCGTTCGCGATCCGCGCCTCCGCCCCCGGGATGGGGATCCCGATGGATCCCAGCTTCTGCGTCATCCAGGGCCTGCTGAAGGAGCTGACGGGAGACGCTTCCGTGAGGCCGTATCCTTCCATGAGCTTCACGGAGAATTTCTCCTGGAAGGGGGGGATGAACTCGGGGATCATGGGGGACCCTCCGGTGATGCAGAGCCGGAGGGAGCCGACGTCGTACCGGCCGGCGTTTTCGTGAAGGAGCATGCCCAGGTAGAGCCTTGGAACGGCGGCGATGTAGGAGATCTTTTCCCTGGCGATGGCCTCGAAGATGCCGTCCATGTTCAACTGGTCCATCATGACCACGGAAGCGCCCAGTTCGACGGCGCTCACCATGTTCGCGGCCGCCCCGAAGGCATGGAAGAGGGGAATGAGGCAAAGCCCCACGTCGCCTTCCCGCCCCTCGCAGATGTCCCGGAGGAGGGTGAACTGGGTGGACATGTTCCCGTGGGTGAGGACGGCGCCGAGCGGTCTTCCCGTGAGCCCCGCGGTGTAGATCATCACCGCCGGGTCGTTTTCCCCGATGTCGGGGGATTCGAATCGCCCCCGGTTGCCCGCGAGGGCATCCCGGAAGGGCGAGGGACCGAACGCCCCGTCCGTGAGAAGAACGTCCCTGCACAGAGGAACCTCCTCCCGGATTTCGGCGAACCGCTTCGACGCTGCGTTCGTCGTGATGAGGACCTTGGAATCGCTGTTGTTCAGAAGATGCTTCAGCTCGTAAGGCGTCGAAAAGATGCTCAGGGTGACGGCGACGGCTCCGAGCTTTACGACGGCGAAGTAGGAAATGACGAATTCCGGGCAGTTGGGGAGCAGGAGGGCCACCTTGTCTCCCTTGTTCACGGAAATGCTCCGGAGGTGGTTGGCAAGGGCGTCGACGGCCTCGTTCAGGTCGTTGTAGGAAATTCTGAGGTCTTTGAAAATCAGGGATGTGCTGGCGGAATAGCGCTTGGCCGAATGTTCCAACATTTTGCCTAAGTTAGCATATTCCATCAGGAAAAACCTCCCTCCAGGGCCAACAAACCATAACACAACGGGTATGGAGTTTCAATACAAATGTCGCTTGAGAAAAGGCGTTTCCCATTTCCCCGCCCGGCCTTGACAACCCGGCCCCGATCAGGGTAACTGGTCTCATTTCCGTGGATCAAAGGAGGGAAGAAATGAAGGGGAAGAAAGTCGTTCTGTTGCTGGTTCTGGGGGTTCTTCTGTGGGGCGTCGCCGCCGCCGCGGAGGAATTGCAGGTGGGAATGAAGGCTTCCGACTGGTCGTTCCCCGATGCGGACGGCGCCTCGTTCACCATGGAGTCCTGGTCCGGACGGGTCCTCCTCGTGAATTACGTGGATCCCGACGAGTCGGACCTGAACGAGCACTTCACCGATGCCATGAAAAAGGCCAAGGACGAGGGTCTCCTGAAGGAGGAAACCTACAGGGGCATCGGGATCGTCGATTGCGCCGCCACGTGGAAGCCGAATTTTCTCATCAGGGCCATTGCGGGGGACAAGGCAAAGAAATACAAGACCGTGATTCTCTTCGACTACGACGCCAAGCTCCGAAATGCCTGGGGACTTGCGAAGGACACGGCCAACGCCGTCCTTCTCGACAAGAACCGGGTCTGCAGGGCGATTGTCCGGGGGAAGGTGCCCGCCGACCAGGTGGAGTCCCTGGTGAAACTGGCCGTCGAACTCCAGTCGGAGTGAGGCTGACAGACTTTTAAGCGTGACGGCTTCGTAAAAAGCCCATATGCTGTGTTGCCCTTCATCCCTCGTCCCTGCGGCGTACCAAAAGTACGCCTCAGTCCTCGGGATTCGGGCGCCTTGCCTATGGAGCTTTTTACTTTGCCGTTCGAAAAAGTGTTGAATCGGCCTTTTATACGACTTCGTTAAGCGTTGCAGCAACGCATTTTCGAAAGGCGGGGCAAAAAGCTCCCCCGCAGGGTACCCCGTCCCGGGGAGCGGGGCGTGCCGGAACGTGCGCCGCGGCGGAGGAGCTTGTTTGCGAAGCCGACAGGAGTGTCCTTATGACGGCAGTGATCATCGATGGAAAAAGGGTGGCCGGAGACGTGCGGGAGGAAGTCCGTAAGGGGGCTGCGGAACTTTTCGCGGCGGCGGGCGTCCGGCCGGGACTGGCGGTGGTCCTCGTGGGAGAGGATCCGCCGTCGCAGATGTACGTCCGGATGAAACGGAAGGCCTGCGACGAAGCGGGATTTCACTCCAGGGAACACATCCTCCCGGGGAACGTGGACGAGGGGGCCCTGCTGCGATTGATCGGGGACCTGAACGGGGACCCGGCGATCCACGGGATTCTGGTCCAGCTTCCTCTCCCGAAACCGCTGAAACCGGAGCCCGTCCTCGAGGCGATCGATCCCCGGAAGGACGTGGACGGAATTCATCCGTACAACGCGGGGAAGCTTTTCCAGGGGGAGCCCTTTCACCGGGCCTGCACGCCCGCCGGCGTCGTCGAGCTTCTCGACCGGTACCATATCCCCATCGAAGGGAAAGAGGCGGTCATCGTCGGACGGAGCAACCTCGTGGGGAAGCCCCTCGCCCTCATGCTCCTTTCACGGAACGCCACCGTCACCCTGTGCCACACCCGGACCCGGGACCTGGGCGGGGTGACCCGCAGGGCGGAAATCCTTGTCGCAGCCGCTGGGAGCCCCGAAATGATCCGGGGCGACATGGTCCGGGAAGGGGCCGCGGTCATCGACGTGGGAACGAACCGCCCCGCGGGCGGCGGACTGGTCGGTGACGTGGCGTTTTCCGAGGTCGCCAAAAAAGCGTCCTTCATCTCCCCCGTTCCCGGGGGGGTCGGCCCCATGACCATCGCCATGCTTCTTTCGAACACCCTCCGGGGTGCCCGGAGATCCGCCGGGTTTTCCCCGTGAAGCCATTCTAGCGTCGGAGGATCTGATGAGCGGCAGAAATGAAACCTGCGACATCGTCGTCGGCATCCCGTCTTACAACGAAGTGGACACCATAGGACATGTGGCCGAGGCCGCGGGAAGGGGGCTGGACCGTTATTTCCCCGGTCTGCGCGGCGTCGTCGTCAACTGCGACAACCGGAGCACCGACGGGACGAGGGAGGCCTTCTTCTCGGCGCCCTTTCCGAAAAGCGTGGACCGGGAGTACCTCGCCACGCCGGAGGGGGTCGTGGGAAAAGGAAACAACTTCTGGAATCTTTTCCGGTTCATCGAAAAGGTGCAGGCGAAGGCCGCCGTCGTCGTGGACGCCGACCTCCGGTCGATCACCCCGGAATGGATCAGATACCTCGGGTTTCCCGTTTTCAAGGGCGGGTACGATTTCGTCGCCCCCTACTATTCCCGCCACCAGTTCGACGGGACGATCACGAACCATCTGTGCTATCCCCTGGTGTACTCCCTGACGGGATACAACCTCCGCCAGCCCATCGGGGGGGACTTCGCCTTTTCCCCGAAACTTTGTTCCTACTGGCTTTCCCTTCCGTGGACCGACAGGGTCCGGCAGTTCGGAATCGACATCTTCATGTCCCTGAACACCGTCTTCGGCGATTTCAGGATCTGCGAGGCCGGCCTCGGGACGAAAATCCACAAGGCCAGTTCCCCCAAGCTGGGACGGATGTTCGAGGAGGTCATCCACTCCCTCTTCTCCGCGATCGTTTCCCACCGGTCGAAGTGGCTGGAGCAATGGACCCGGGGCGGGGCCGGGAAGATCCCCCGGACGCGGGAGGTGCCGGTGAACCGCACGGGCATGAAAAAGCTCCAGGACCCCCAGTGGATTCCCATCGACATCCTGAAGTTGAAGAGGGACTGCCGGAACGAGTACGGCCAGTACCGGGACCTGGTCCGGAAATACCTGACGCCTTACGCGTACGAGCGGTTCGACAACATGTTCCGCATGGACAACTACGACGTGGACATCATGCTGTGGTCCCAGGTGGTCTACACCCTGCTGTACCTGTTCGACGGGGCCCACGAATCGGCGAGACAGGAGATGATCAACGTCCTCAAGCCCCTCTATTTCGCGAGGAGCCTCACCTTCGATTACCAGACCTGGCGGTACAGCGTGAACTTCGCCGAGGAAGAGGTGCACCGCCAGGCCATGGCGTTTCAGTCACAGAAGCCCTATCTTTTCGGGCTTTATCTCGGGGAGGGGGAGTGCACCTTCCCGGAACGGTGAATAGAGTCCCCATCCGTATTTTCCGAATCTCTCTTCAGTGGCGGGAGCCCGCCGGCGGACGGATTCCAGCCGAACGGTTCCCCCCGCCCCCCGGGCGGGCGACTGCCAACCCGGATCGCCAACTTTTTCCCCACCCCCGCATATTGAAAACATAATCAGACGGTTTGAGCTGTACCAATCCATCCCCGCCGTTCCGGGGCCGGCGAGTGCCAATCCAGAACTGGCAACCCTCCCGGTTCCCCGACCTCTCGTCTTAAATATAATCTTATAATACAAATAGTTGCATCCTGGTAAAAGAATTGCATTTATATCGGAAAAACTCCGGAATGAAAGGGGATTGCCATGACATGGAAACGCATGGGTACGGTGTTTTTCCTTGCTCTCTTGATTGCATCGGTATTTCCGGTTCCGGCGGAGTCTCCCGCCGAAGATGCGATTCTGTTCGAGAAGACCCTGAAAGTGCCCATCCCGCCGGACCTGAGTTCCCATACGTTCCCAACTATGGACATTCAGGAAACGTACCATTTCCCTGCGGATTCGGAAAGCAGCGGGATCCTCTGCATCCGGAAACAACACGGCAGGCCTCGTGTCGAAGCGATCCGGATCGATTTCAACGACCGGGTGATCGAACCGGATACCGCGCTGCTGAACGACTGTGTCCCGCAGGAGATGCCGGTCCGCCTGATCGGGGAAAATCGCCTGTCGGTGACCATGACCTGCAGGGCCGGTGTTTCCCTTGTCTTTACGGTGAGAGAAGACGATGCATCCCTGCCGGCGGCCGCCCTGCATCTTTCCGAGGCGTCCATCCGCAAGGGCGGATCGACGGTTCTGTCCTGGGAGACCGAATCCTGCGACCATGCGTTCATCGAACCGGGGATCGGCGCCGTTCCCCTGTCGGGTTCCATGAGCGTTTCTCCGGAGGCTTCAACGACCTACGTCCTTACGGGTACGGGAAACGACGGCGTCGCCGGCGCATCGGCCCGCCTCACCGTGACCGGCTGCCCCGATCCCCTGCCGGGAGGTTCCTTCGGGACGGCATACGACGATCTGATTCCCGGGGACGCCGTGATCGATGCCTACGACGCCCGCCGGTTCGCCGTCGTCACGGGCCTGGTCCGGGACCTGGGGGACCGGCCTCTCGATGCGATCCGGGTCACCGTTTTCGATCATCCCGAATACGGGACGGCGGTCACCGACCGGGAAGGCCGCTTCTCCCTGCCCGTGGAAGGGGGAGGGACCCTGACCCTTGTCTATGACGGCGACGGTTTTCTGGGGTGTCAACGGCAGGTTTCGGTGCCGTGGAACGACGTTGTCGCCATCGGCGCCGTCCGCATGGCGGCCCGGGATTCGAAAGCCACCCGGGTGGTCTTCGACGGGCGGGAAGATACGGTGACGACCCACAGGGGTACGGAAATCTCCGACGTGTCCGGCTCCCGGTCCTGCACGATCGTGTTTGCCGGGGACAACCCGCCGGTGCTTCTGGACGAATCGGGGGAGCCGGCCCGGACGCTGGCCGCCGTGGACATCCGGGCCACCGAGTACCCCGTTCCCGAATCCATGCCGGCGATTCTTCCTCCCGCGTCGGCGTATACCTATTGCGTTGATCTGGAAGCGGACGGGATTCGGAGGCTTGCCTTCGAAAAGCCCGTAACGGTCTGGGTGGAGAACTTCCTGGGCTTTCCCGTGGGCATGGCCGTGCCGGCCGGCAGCTACGACCGGGACCGGGCGGTCTGGGTGCCCTCACAGAACGGGGTTGTGGCGGCGCTTCTCGATACGGACGGCGACGGCGTCGTGGACGCCCTGGATGCCACGGGGGACGGCGGGCCCGATGACCTGGACGGCGACGGCTTCTTCCATGACGAAACGGCGGGACTCGGTGATCCGGAGCTTTACCCCCCCGGCGCCACCTTCTGGCGGGTGGAGGTCAGCCATTTCACCCCCTGGGACTTGAACTGGCCCTGGGATCTGCCCCCCGATGCGCAGCCGCCGAACCCGGAGGGGGAACCGGTCCTCGACGAGCAGAAAAGCGAGGAGGAAGACTGCGAGTCGGCGGGGATCGCCTCCACGATCAGCCACCGCAGCCGGATCCTTCATGAGGACATTCCCGTCCCGGGGACGGAATTCAGCCTTCACTATGCCGCCAACCGGGTTCCGGGATACCTTCAGAAAATCGAAGTTCCCGCCAGCGGAACCACCGTTCCGGAAAGCCTGAAAAAGATCATCGTATCCCTGGAGATTGCCGGTCGGAAGATTGAAAAAGTCCTTGATCCCCTGCCGAATCAGATTGCCGATCTTTTCTGGGACGGCCTGGATTACAGGGGCCGGCCGGTTCTTCACGGTATGACGGGAATCGTCCGGATCGGTTTTGAATATGAAGCGGTGTATTACGGTCCGTCCGCGAGCGGACCCGGTTTCGGTGTTGCCGGTTCATCATCCACGGGCATTTCTTCAAGAGAAACCGGCACCTTGTGGAAATCCCAAAATGTATGGATCCCGAAACCCGGGGGGTCTGCGGCGCTGGCCGAGGGGTGGACCCTGTCGTGCCACCATGCGCTGGACCCGTCGAACGCCGCCGTCCTTTACAAGGGATCCGGATCGACGATCCGGAACGGAGGAATTCACACGATGGAGACGGTAGCGGGCAACGGCAGGACCGGTTCCGGAGGCGACGGCGGGCCGGCGGTGGAGGCCGGATTGAAAAACCCTGAAGCCGTTGCCGTCGATGCGGCCGGAAACCTGTTTATCGCGGATACCTGCAATCACCGGATCCGAAGGGTCGATTCACAGGGAATCATCACCACGGTGGCGGGCAATGGCGAGGGAGGATTCAGCGGCGACGGCGGGCCGGCTGCGGAGGCGCGTCTGAATAATCCCACAGGGCTTGCCTTCGACGATTCTGGGAATCTTCTTATTGCGGATACCTATAACAGCAGAATCCGGCGTGTCGATACCCGGGGGATGATTACCACGATTGCCGGTGACGGGACCCCATGGTGGAAAAGTGCGGGACCGGCGCTGCAAACCGGCCTGAATGATCCGCGCAGCATTGCCGTCGATGGATCCGGAAATATTTATATAGGCAACCGGTACGGCGACTGCAGGGTGATTCGACTCGATACGCGGGGGTACGTTTCGTCCGTTACCAGGTTTGGATCGCTGGCCGTCGCCGCAGACAGGTCGGGGAATGTATTTATTTCAAACCAGTGCCTGTTCCGAGTGTATCGAATTGACACGGGCGGAGCTGCTTCCGTCGTGGCGGGAAACGGGAGGACGGATTTTTGCGGGGACGGCGGACCGGCGATCGACGCTTGTCTGAAATTTCCGGCCTGCCTCGCCGTTGACAATCGGGGCACTCTTCATGTGGCCGACACGCTCAATCACCGCGTCCGCCGCATCGATCCCACTGGGATCATCGCCACCATCGCCGGAGACGGTGTCGCCGGTTACGCGGGGGATGGGAGGCCCGCCACGGAAACGAGCCTCAACTGCCCTTATGGGATAGCCGTCGATGGGAGGGGAACGCTCTATATCGCAGATACGAGCAACCAGAGGATTCGGAAAATCGACGCCTCGTCATTTCTGAGGCCGTTCGGCGCCGGTACCGTTCTGTATCCCGACGTGAACGGCCTGGGGCATGTCATGGACTGGTCCGGCAGGCATCTCATGACCGTCGACCTGGAAACGGGGGGGACGGTGTACCGGTTCGAATATGATGCGAACGGCAGGCTGTCCGGCGTCACCGACCGGTTCGGCAATGTGACGGCGATCCGGCGAAACGGCGACGGGATTCCCACGGAAATCGTTTCCCCCGTCGGGCTTGTAACGGCCCTTGCCGTCGACGGGGGGAACCGCCTCACCGCCGTCACCGGGCCCGACGGAAATCCCTGCACGTTCGAATACGCTTCCGGCGGCCTTCTGACGGCCAGGGTAGAACCGGAAGGGAACCGTTTCAGCCATGTCTACGACGAAAACGGCCGCCTCACCGACGCCGTCGACGAAGAAGGCGGCAGATGGCGCTTTTCCCGGACCGTCCTCCCCGGCGGCGAGGTCGTTTCGGAGATGCGGACCGGCGAGGGGGACGTCACCATCTACCGGGACCGGACGGCGGCTTCAGGGGACTACGTATCTCTCATCACCGGCCCTTCGGGGGCGACGACATCCTATTTCCGGTCCCGCGACGGGCTCGACGTGACGAAATCCCTCTCCTGCGGCATGGACTTTACGTTCCGGTACGATATCGACCCCCGGTACCGGTTTCAATACATCAGGGAAATGACGGAGAAGACGCCGTCGTCCCTGGAGAAAAGAACGGAAAGGAGGAAAACCCGGGAGGACACGGACGGCGACGGCGCACCGGACAGGGTCGGCGATACGGTCACCGTCAACGGCCGGTCCATGGCGCTGACCACCGACACCCCCACGTGTACGCGGACCCTCACGACGCCCGAGGGACGGACGATCACGGCCGTGTACGATCCCGAGACCATGGTGACAGGAAAGATCGGGATCGCCGGCTTCGAGGATTGGACCTGCGGATACGACAGACGGGGAAGACTCGTTTCCCTGGCGGAGGGGGAACGGGAGGCGATATTCGCTTACGACGGCCGGGGGAATCTTTCCTCCCGGACCGATCCGGAGAATCGAAACACCCGGTACGATCATGACGCCATGGGGCGGGTCACGAAGATGTTCCGCTCCGACGGGAGCACCATCGGGTTCACCTACGACAAAAACGGCAACCTGACATCGCTCGTAAATCCCGCCGGCATCATTCACCGTTTCCTCTATGACCGGGTTGACGGGAACGACGCCTATGAAACGCCCATCAGCGGAAGCTACAATTATTTTTATGACAGGGACCGGAGGCTGACGGGGATCCGTTTCCCCTCGGGAAAGGAGATCCGCGGGACGTACTCGAAGGGAAATCTCGTCCGTATCGAAACGCCCGATGGAAGCACCGACATCGGCTACAACGCCTGCGGGACGAAGATGAACGCCCTGGTCCGGGGAGGGGAGGAACTGACCCGGACCCACGACGGCATTCTCCTGACGTCGGAAACCTCGAAGGGAACGATGAATCAGTCCGTCCGCTATGGATACGACAGCGATTTCCGGGTGAACACCCTGGCCTATGCCGGAGGCACGGCGCATTATGCCTGGGATGGGGACGGCCTTCTCACGGGGGCGGGCGATTTCACCGTTTCGAGAAACCGGGAGAACGGCCTGCCCGAATCGGTTTCCGGCGGCGCCTGGAATCTGAATCGGGTTTTCAACGGATACGGCGAGGTGGAGCGTGAAACCGTTGTGGTGAATCAGAAGACCGTGTCCGATGTGGCTTTTACCAGGGACCGCACCGGGAGAATCACGGAAAAGTCGGAGACCGTCGGCGGCGTCACCCGCAGGTACGCCTATGCTTACGACGGGCTGGGCCGTCTCGTCGAGGCGGCCCGGGACGGGGAGGTTGTGGAGAGTTACCGGTGCGATGTGACGGGGACCCGGGTCCATGAAGACAACGTCCTACGGGGGATCTCGGGACGGGTCATGCGTTATTCGGCGGAAGAGCATCTCCTGACGGCGGGGGAGGCGGCCTACCGGTATGACCTCGACGGATTCCTTCTCCGGAAGACGGATGCCGCGGGAGACACGGACTACTATTACACGCGCCTTGGGGAACTGGAGAAGGTGGCCTTTCCCGATGGGAAGACAGTCGGATATCTTCACGACCCCCTGGGAAGAAGGATCGCGAAGAAGGTGAACGGCGCCGTCGTGGAGAAGTACCTCTGGCAGGGCCTGACGAGATTGCTCGCCGTCTATGACGGAGAGGACCGTCTCCTCCAGCGGTTCGATTACGCCGATGGCCGGATGCCCGCGGCGATGACGATGGACGGGAGGACCTGGTATCTGTGCTTCGATCAGGCGGGGACCCTGAGGGCCGTCGCCGATGACGGCGGGATCGTTGTGAAACGGATCGACTGCGACGCCTTCGGGAACATCATCGGGGACACGAATCCCTCCTTTTGGGTTCCCTTCGGTTTCGCGGGCGGCCTCCACGACCGGGACACGGGCCTGGTCCGTTTCGGTTTCCGGGACTACGATCCCGACACCGGCCGGTGGACGGCGAAGGACCCCATCGGCTTCGCCGGCGGCGACGTGGATCTGTACGGGTATGTCCTCAACGATCCGGTTGATAGGACGGATCCATTTGGTCTTTGGTATTTCGACATAAATATATCGCTTGGTTTTTGGGGGGGTGGTACAGGCGGAGTCATGATTGGTTCTGAAGGAATTTATCCTTACGTGGGAGGCGGTATTGTTTCACCCTATGGTGGTTTTAGTGTAACATGGTCTCTTTCAAATCCTGATCCTGGTTGGAATATAGGATTACAAGGCGTATTTGGGATTGCAGGTCAATATGGCTATAGTTTTGGAGAAGATGCAGGTCAGTTTTGGGAGATTGGCATTGGATGGCCTCCCGGAGAATCTATAACAAGTTATTATGTCTGGAAACCATGGAAGTGGCCATGGAAAAAAGATAAAGATGATGGTCCTTGCGAATGATATCGGGATATAGATAAGGTGATGATTCGTATCATTGGAGGCCTATTTTTTGTACTTTTGGGTTTATGGTTTGTAATTTATCATAAATACTTGGGGAATAAGACAGCATATTGGCAACAAAGATTTTGGGATCTGTTCCATTTCCGTACATCCTTTAGTGAAGGAACGATTAATGCTATCCAAATTATGTTGTTGATAATAGGTGTAGTATTTCTCGTTTTGGGTACATTGTCACTTTTTAACGTTATCAGGTTTGAATAGTATTCAGGAGCATCAGAATAAAGAAAATCCGGATGCGCCTGAGTACAATCTCTTGAATCACAATTGCCAGGATTACTGCGACGCCGTTCTTGCGGAGTATCACCGTCTTCTTGAAGAATACAGGCGCAATCATGAAGCCTGTCAGTGAGGTCATATATTGAGAAGAGCATTAGGAATGTCCACGGTATTGATCGTTCTCGTACATTGTACGATTGCATCAGCAGGTGAGGCCGTAAAAAGGGAAATTTATGCTCTATCTAATAGAAGCACCATGGATAGGTATGTTTTGCAAAATGGAACTGTTGAGAGCGTCCGCAACATTGTGGATCCGAAGGTCTGGCATAACGCTGGCTGGCCGTCGTTGAACCGGGCAACCGGTGACGTTTACTTTGAAGCAGACACTGGGAGGCAAATAGACATATTCAAAATTAATTTAAACAGGGGAGAGATGCCGCAGAAAATCACAACAGGAAGAGCCCCTTCTTTGTCGCCCGATGGTGGACATCTTGTTTTTTACAGGCATTCCGGTCAATTGTGGCTGCTTCATCTGGAGGGAAAGGAATCCCGGCTGATCGACACGGACGATGTCAAGAATGAACCGGTTGTCTGGGTGTCGAATCGAAAGTTCCTGTACAGGAGCAATGAGGATCGACTTCTGACCTTTGACGTGGCATCGATGGAGAAGAACTGGACCGGTCACATGGGGGTCATCCCTTCCGCTCTCTCTCCCGACGGCCGGACTGTTCTCTGTGGCGGTTCCGATGCCAGAAAAGTGTACCTGTATACTTTTGATACGAACCGGCTGGCTTTGATCAGGAAGACGAGGTCACTGTTCATAGGATCCACTTTTGTCTGGTCCCTGGACGGAAAGAGCTTCCTATATGAAAGGCAGACTTGGGCCAATCAGATCCGGCTGAATGAATCAACGGACTTATTCCTCTGTACGCTGGACGGGGACGAAAAGATCGTCATAAAAAGAATGGCGCTGTTCGGCGGTTTCGCATTACAGGAGAATGAAGTGACACCATAGTATCTGATCTTGCATGTTGAAATTGTTTGAAGGACTCTCATCACAGCGCCCAAATGGACCGTTTCATTCGCAGCCGCCGCCCGATGCGGGAGAAATGCATGATCCGTGGGGAAAGCGAACGGAACGTTCCGCTGCCGCTCGAGAAAGTACTGTTCAGCCTTCTTAAAAGTATGTCAAGATTGGAAGAAAAGGAGGAACGGATGGATTATCGATCGTATTCCGAAGAGGTCTCCCGGTTGATCCGCCCCCAGTCCTTTCCCCTGGGCGTCACACTGTTCCGGGATCCCGGCGGGCTTCCCAAGGAGGCCGTCAGGCCCGCGAAATACGGGATCAGGATTTCCCTGTGCCAGTGGATCACCATGGCGAGGCGGTGGGGCCGGGTTGCCGGGGCGACGGCGGAAGACATCAACTGCACCCCCTGTCTCGCGGCCCTCGGCTTGAAAAGGCTTGAAGAAAGAACCAGCCTCGCCCGGTATCTCATCGACATGGGTTATTTTGAAAACCTCGAACTTGCCGAGCGGGCGACGGAGGCCCTGGGGCTGATCCCGCCGGGGGAAATCGGGGCACTGGCTTTCTTTCCTCTGGAAGCGGCCCCCGTCGATCCCGATCTCATCGTGATCTACGGGACGCCCGCCCAGATGGCCCGCCTGGCCGCCGGCTGGCTGTACCACACCGGGGAACCCGTCGAATCCGTGACGACGGGCGTCGGTCTTTCCTGCCTTTCGACGTTGAGACCGCTTTTTTCCGGCAGGCCCGCCCTCGTCCACCCCGGGAGGGGGGAGCGGATGCTCGCGGGGACCGATGACTGCGAGATGCTCTTCACGTTCCCGGCCAAGCACGCCGGGCCGATTCTGGACGGGCTGAGAAAAACCCACGAGAAAGGCACGAGATACCCCGTTCAGAGATACGTCCTCTATGAACCGCCGTCTATTCCGCCCATGAAGGCGCTGGAGGAGAAGTTGACCGATCCCTGAAACGGTCAGATGCGGGCGAGAAAGCTTTTTGTCCGCTGATGCTGCGGGTTCGAGAACAGTTCCGCCGGGCTGTTTTCCTCGAGGATCAGTCCCTCGTCCATGAAGATGACGCGGTCGGCCACTTCCCGGGCGAAATTCATTTCGTGGGTGACCACGATCATGGTCATGCCTTCCCGGGCGAGGTCTTTCATGACGTCGAGGACTTCCCCGATCAGTTCAGGATCGAGGGCGCTCGTCGGTTCGTCGAATAGGATGCACTTGGGTTTCAGGGCGAGGGAACGGGCGATGGCCACCCGCTGTTTCTGCCCGCCGCTGATGTTGTCCGGATACACGTGAGCCTTGTCCTTGAGGCCGACCTTTTCGAGAAGCTCCATGCCGAGCTGTTCCGCCTTTTTCCTGTCCATCTTGCGGACCTTGACCGGGCCCAGCGTCACGTTGTGCAGCACCGTCATGTGGGGGAACAGGTTGAAAAGCTGAAAGACCATGCCCGTTTCCGCCCGGACATAGTTGATGTCGGTGTTTCTGTCGGTGACATCGAAGCCGTCGACGACGACCGTCCCCGAGGTGATCTCCTCCAGGACGTTGATGCATCGCAAGAGGGTGCTCTTTCCCGAGCCGCTGGGGCCGATGATGACGACGACTTCGCCGGGCTTCACATGAAGATTGACCCCTCTCAGGACTTCCAGGCTTCCGAAATTCTTTCTCAGGTTGCTGATCCGGATCATTTGATAATCTTCATCTTCCTCTCAAAGTACTGAAGCATTTTGGCGATGCTCATGGTCAGGACGAAATACATGATCGCGACCGTGAGCCAGACCTCGAAGGCCCGGAAATTCGTGGCGATGATTTCCTGCCCCTGGCGGGTCAGTTCCCCCACGCCGATGACCACGAGGAGGGAAGTGTCCTTCAGGCTGATGATGAACTGGTTCCCTAGAGGGGGGATCATCCGTCTGAATGCCTGGGGCCAGATGACATAGAGGAGCGTCTGGGTATGGGACAATCCGATGGAGCGGCCGGCCTCCGTCTGTCCCCTGTCGATGGACTCGATGGCCCCCCGGACGATTTCAGCGATGTAGGCACCCGAATTCAGCCCGATGGCCACAATGCCCGCCGCGAGGGGCGGGACCCGGACGCCGATGGCCAGGGGAAGCCCGAAATAGAGAAACAGGACCTGCACCATGAGGGGGGTCCCGCGGATGCTCTCGATGTAGAAACCGGCCAGGCGGTTCAGGAATTTGCTTTTCGACGATTTCGCCAGACCCGCGAGGGTTCCCAGGGTGAACCCCAGAATGAGACCGAAGATGGTGATGAGGATCGTCAGCTTGATGCCGACGAGGAGAATGGGGACGGACTCCCAGATGACGCTGTACTTGAATTGAAAATGACCTCCCATGGGACCCTTCTGAACCGGGGAGGCAGCCGGCTTTGACGGCCGGCCGCCTCCCGAATTGTGTGCTGCGTGTCAAACGGGGGAAATTACTATTTGGGGTCGGAACCGAACCATTTCCGATACAGGTTCTTGTAGACGTCGCCCTCCATGAATTTCAGGATGGTCACGGAGACCTTGTCCCGCAGGGGGCTCCCCTGGGGGAACGCGATGCCGTAAGGCTGGCCCTGGTAGAGGGGGCCCGCCGTCTTCACCTTTCCCTGGCCTTCCGTCTTGATGTAGTAGAGAATGGCCGGCGAGTCGAAAATGACGGCATCGGCTCCGCCCGCCTGAAGCTCCAGGTAGGCGCCGTCGATGTTGGGATAGAGCTTCACTTCCTTCGTCTTCAGGCTCTTCGCGAAGTCGGCGCTCGTCGTTCCGAGCTTCGTCGCGACGGTTTTGTTCCCCAGGTCCTCGACCCCCTTGATGGAGGCATCGCCGGCGGCGACCATGAGAAGAAGACCGGAGTTGTAATAGGGGTAAGCGAAATCCACGACCTCTTCCCGTTTGGATTTAATGGTCATGCCCGCGATGGCGACATCGATGTTTCCCGTCTGCAGGGCCGGGATCAGGCCGTTGAAGTCCATGGGCAGAAGCTTGTATTTCAGGCCCAGGTCCTTGGCGATGGCGTCCCACAGATCGATGTCGAATCCCACGTACTTGTCCCCCTGCTTGAACTCGAAGGGCATGAAGTTGGTATCGCATCCCACGATGATCACTTTCGACTCCGCCATGGCCATGCCGGTCATGACGAAGGCCACCATGACGAGTGCTGCGAGCAGTTTCTTCATTCTTACCTCCCCGTTTCCTTTCTTCCGCCTTTGCAGAAGGTTTGAATTGTCCGCCCTCAGGAATTCGGAACCGTGTCTGAACCCCCCCGAATCTTTCCGGCCCGGCAGGAACCCTTCCTACTCCGGGATGTTCGGTATTTTTGTATACCGGCCTTCGTAATTTCTCAAGGTGTACTCGGTTTCGTTCTTTTCCATGATGTAATAATCGGGCATGAGGGGAATCTTTCCGATGTTCGTCGCGATGACGTACATGGGCTGGGCCAGGCCGGTGGTGAATCCCCGGATGCCGTCACGGATCAGTTCGGCGCCCTTTTCGACGGGGGTCCGGAAGTGGTCGATTCCCGGAGCGGGTTCGCAGTAAAAAACATAATAAGGCCTGACCCGGATGGACAGGAGCTTCTGGTGAAGCTTCCGGAAGGTTTCGACATCGTCGTTGATGCCCTTCAGGAGAACCGCCTGATTGCCCACGTTGACGCCGCACGTCAGCAGTTCGTAGACGGCCCTGGCGGATTTTTCGGTGATTTCCTTCGGGTGGTTGAACTGGGTATTCACCCACAGGGGGATCCGGTGATAGCCTTTCAGGACGTTTTTCAGCCCCTCCGTGATGCGGTCGGGCAGAACCACGGGGGTCCTCGTTCCGAAGCGGATCATTTCGAGGTGGGGGATGTCCCTGAGGCGGGCGATGATGTAGCCGATCCTCTCGTCGGGAAGGATGAAGGGGTCTCCGCCCGTGACGAGCACGTCCCGGATCTCCTCGTGCACCCGGATCCATTCGAGGCCTTCCTCCCAGTCGAACCGGAGCTGGAGATCGCGGTCGACGACGAGTTCCTTCCGGAAACAATGCCTGCAGTAATTGGCGCACGTGTCGGTGACGGTGAAGGCGATCCGGTCGTGGTACTGCCGGGCGATGCAGTCGGGACGGACTTCCTCCGTCGCCCGGTTTTCCTTCCAGATGAGGTAGTTGGGAATCCCGTAACGGTTTTCCTTTTCTTTCAGGGAGGGGATGACCTGTCTCCGGATCGGACAGTGCGGATCATCGGGATCCATGAGGGAGGCGAAATAGGGCGTGGTGCCCCACTTTGTCTTCAGCGTCTTGATCGCCGCTTCCTCCTCCGGGGAGACCCGTATGAATTCCCTGAGCCTCTCAAGGGTGTTGACCATATTCCGCAATTCCGACACCCAGGTTTCCATCATGGTTCTCCTTTGACGAATACGTCGTTTGGATTCGCATCCGTATCGAACGGAGGAAGTGCTCGATAGATATCCCTTCAATTCCTTTTCTGTCAAGTCATTTATGACGGCTTCGTAAAAAGCCCATATGCTGTGTTGCCCTTCTTCCCTCCTCACTGCGGCGTACCATCAGTACGCTTCATTCCTCGGGATTCGGGCGCCTTGCCTATGGCGCTTTTTCCTTTGCCGTTCGAAAAAGTGTTGAATGGGCCTTTTTACGACTTCATCATTTATGACGGCTTCGTAAAAAGCCCATATGCTGTGTTGCCCTTCTTCCCTCCTCACTGCGGCGTACCATCAGTACGCTTCATTCCTCGAAATTCGGGCGCCTTGCCTCTGGAGCTTTTTTTACTTTGCCGTTCGAAAAAGTGTTGAATCGGCCTTTTTACGAGTTCGTCAAGTTTCATTGACTTCCCTCCCGAATGCTGGTACCCATGGTCCTGGGGGGCGTCCCGGTCCCGGTTCATGACGATGTTTACCGCGGGTGTTTTCGTGAGGAAGCGATTTTCCCGATTCCTGTCTCTTGCATTGTGTCTTGCCGTCGGGATGATTTGCCCCGGCCCGGCAATCTCCGGCGAGGGAGGGGGGCCGCTGCGGATTGCCGTCCTTTACTTCGACAATTGTTCCATCACGGACCGGGAAGCCCTGGACCCCTTCCGAAAGGGACTGGCCGACACCCTGATTTCCTCCCTGGCCCGTTCCAAGGATCTTCAGGTCGTGGAGAGAACCCGGATGGAAGCCCTTCTTACGGAACTTGGCCTTCAGCAAAGCGGGGCGGTCACATCCGACACGGTGCGGAAAGCGGGAAAGATCCTGGGCGTCGAGGCCCTTCTCACGGGGAGCTACACGGCCGTGGGAACGATGCTGCGGATCGACGCGCGGCTCGTGGACGTGGAAACGTCCAGGGTGCTGGCCGCCGAGGAGACCTGCGGGCCCTCGGAGGAATTTTTTTCCATGGAAGAGGAACTTGTGGAAAAGATCCTCGCCGGCCTGAATCGGAGGAACATCGCACGGTCCCGGAGGGAAATCGACGGGAAGGCTTTCGATGCCCTTCTGCTCTATTCGAGGGGCCTTGACGCCCTCGATCGGAAAGATGAAAGGATGGCGGGGAAAATCGCCGGGGAGCTTCACAGGAAATATCCGTCTTTTCCGGTGACGGACGAACGGCTGCGGGAGACGGGGAGGAAGAAGTGAGAGATCGGAGGATGAAGCAGGGGACGAAGCTTTTCCTGATTACGGCCGCTTTTGCGATGTCGCTCACGTTTGCCGGAGCCGGCGGGGCCCGGGGCGCAGAGCCTGCGAAGGCCTCTCCGTCCTTTCTCATTGCCGTCTTCCCCCTGGAGGATCTCCGACCGTCGGCGGAAACGGAAGGCCTGGGAGAGGTTCTGGCGGAGGGGATCACCGACGGACTGAGCGGGGCTCCCGGTATCCACGTGGTGGAGCGGCAGCGGCTCAAGGCCGTCATGGACGAAATCGGTCTCGGCATGTCGGGGGCGGTGGACGAAAAGACGGCCGTCCGGGTGGGGAAGCTTCTGGGGGCGAACCATCTGCTCCTGGGGTCCTTCATGAAGTTCAGAAGCCAGGTGCGGGTGAACGCCCGCATCGTCAGGACGGAGACGGGCGAGATCACGGGAACGGCCAAGGTTACGGGAAAATTCGAGGACATTCTCGAACTCGAGGAAAAGGTTGTGGCGGGAATCCTTTCGTCCTGTAACCGCGGGGAATGAAATAAAGGAGGGGATCATGGGAAGAGGCATTATCCGAATCACCGCCGCGGCGTGGGCGATTCTGTTTCTGGCGGGCTGCAACACGGCCATTTTTCAGAGCACCATGCTCCAGGTGAAGGCCCACACGGCGCTCCAGTCTCAGAAATATGAGGAAGCCGTCGCCCTTTACGAGGAGATCCTGAAGGGAAGCCCGGAAAACGCCGCCGCCCTGAGAGGGATCGGGAGGGCCTTCGTGGAAACGGGAAGGGGCCCCGAGGCCGTGCAGGCACTGGAAAAAGCGAAGAAGATCGATCCTCAGGATCGAAACACCGATCTGTACCTCGGCATGGCCTACTCGCTCACTGAAGAGTACGGGAAGGCGTTCGATGTCTGGAAGGCCTATACGCTCCAGGAACCGGACAGTCACGTCACCGCCCGGATCGTGAAGCAGATGACCGTTATGCTTCACAAGGAAGCGTCCCGGTGGGCGAAGGAGGCGGTGAAGGCAGAAAAAGCCCTGAAGGGAAAGACCGGGGGCCCGGACACCGTGGCGGTCACCACTTTCGGCGACCGGGGCATTCAGGAGAGGATCCGCCCTCTCCGCAAGGCCATGGCGGACATGATCATCACCGATCTTGCCGGCGTTCCCTCGATCCAGGTGGTGGAACGGGTGAGAATGCAGATGCTTCTCGACGAACTCAAGCTCGGGAAATCCGGTGTCGTGGATTCGAAGACGGCCCCCCGGGTGGGCCGCTTCCTGGGCGCGGGAAGGGTCGTCACGGGAAACATGGCCGGCCTGAGCGAGGCGGTCATGCGGGTGGACACCGTCGTCATGGATCTCGACAAGGCCGGGAACACCGGCCGGCGCGAGGCCCAGGGACCGGTGGACGAGTTTTTCAAGATCGAAAAGACCGTCGTCTTCGGAATCCTGAACGAGATGGGCGTTCCCCTGACGGAGAAGGAGAAGACCGCTCTCGGCCGGTATGCCACCACGTCCTTCACGGCCATCAAGTATTACGGCGAGGGACTGGACGCCCAGGACAGGGGGGACTGGGACGAGGCGATCCGCATGTTCCTCAAGTCCGCCGGCGCGGACTCCATGGGACCGGGGGCCAAGGCGCTGCAATCCGCCCCCTCGAAAGCCGAGGCGGATGCGACCGCTTTGGACCTGATCCGGGACGTGACCGCCGCCTCCGAGACGGACGCCGCGGCGGATAAAGCGGCGAAGGGTGGCGGCGGCGGCTGCTGACATTAAACGGACTTCGTTGGCAGGTCTCGGAGAGGGGGGCCTTCGTGCCCCCCCCTTTTTCGGACGTGAAGCGGGGAACGGCGTGCCGTCTTCCTGCGGGGCTGGAATAACCCGCCGGGATGACTGGTTGATGCTTGACAGGGAAAGGGTTTTTGTCTATGCTGCTTTCCCGTGACGGCCCGCGGGGGTGGCGCAGGAAGATCGAGCCCGGATTCCGGGGAGAAAGGAGAAAAAGGAGCATGGGGAAAAAAGGGGTTTTCGCGGCGCTTGTGGTTGCCATGGTTTTCGTGTTCATCGGCGCGAATGGTGCCCTGGCCGAAGAAAAGACATACATCAACGGGATTGACGCCAATTTCCCGCCCTTCGCCTATGTGGACAAGAATGGCGTTCCCGATGGATTCGACGTGAAGTCGGTGGACTGGATCGCCAAGGAAATGGGATTCAAGGTCAAGCACCAGCCCATGGACTGGGACGGCATCATCCCGAGCCTGAAGGCGAAGAAGATCGACATGATCGCCTCGGGAATGAGCATTACGGACAAGCGGAAGGAACAGGTCAGCTTCACCATGCCCTACTGGGTGATCGCCCAGGTCCTTGTGGCCAAGAAGGACAACGCCCTCACGGTGGACGAGATCCTCTCCAAAGGCAACAAGGTGGGCGTTCAGCGGGGAACGACGGAAGCCAAGTGGATCGAGGAGAACCTGATCAAGAAGGCGGGGAAGCATTTCGAACTCGTGTACTATGATTCGGCGCCGCTGGCCGTAGAGGACGTGGTGAACGGACGGATCGCGGCCGCCGCCATGGACGACGCCCCGGCGAAGGACGCGGTGAGAAAGAAACCCGTCAGGATCGCCGGCCAGTTCGGTATGGAGCAGGAAGACTTCGGTTATGCCGTCCGGAAGGAGGACACGGAGCTCCTGAGCAAGCTGAACGAAGGCCTGAAGCGGCTCATGGCCTCTCCCTACTGGGAGGAACTCATGAAACAGTTCGATCTCAAATAATGACGGCTTCGTAAAAAGCCCATATGCTGTGTTGCCCTTCTTCCCTCGTCCCTGCGGCGTACCATCAGTACGCCTCAGTCCTCGGGATTCGGGCGCCTTGCCTATGGCGCTTTTCCCTTTGCCGTTCGAAAAAGTGTTGAATTGGCCTTTTTACGAGGTCGTCAAATAACGGGTCTTGATCGTCCCGTAAGGACTCCGACAGGGGAGGCATCAGCGAAGGTCTGATGCCTTCCCTGTTTTCGGAGGAGATTTCATGACATCCCCCGATCAAACACGTTTCGCCGACGGATGGGCAGCATGACGGAAAGCCTTGCAGCCATTCGGGAAGCCCTGCCCTACCTCCTTCATGGATCGCTGGTCACCGTCGGTCTCGTCATTTTCGCCATGGCCCTCGGTCTCGTGATCGGCACCCTTCTGGCGGTCGGCCAGGTGTACGGGTCGGAGTGGGTGAGGCGTGTCGTTCTCGTCTATGTCTGGTTTTTCCGGGGCGTCCCCCTCCTCGTCCTTCTCTTTCTGTTCTATTTCGGCCTCTTCACCCTCTTCAGGATCAACATTTCCGCCTTCACGGCCTCCGTCTTCGTTCTCGGACTGATCAGCGCCGCCTACCAGTCCCAGATCCTCCGGGGGGCCATTCTCTCCCTGCCGGAAGGACAGATGAAGGCCGCCAGGGCCATGGGGATGAGCGAAACCCAGTGCATCCTGCTCATCATTCTTCCCCAGGCCTTCCGGCTTTCCGTGCCGGGATGGTCCAACGAATATTCCATCGTCCTCAAGGACACGGCGGTTTCCTACGCCCTGGGGGTCATGGAGGTCATGGCCCGGGCGCACTTCGTCGCCTCAAGGACGTATGAGCACCTTCCCCTGTATTTCACCGCGGGCGTCATCTTTCTCGTCCTGACCTATCTCGGGACGAAAGCCCTCCGGATCGTCGAGGAGCGGGTGAGAATCCCGGGATACGCGAATCGTTAGGAATCGCATGGAGCCATGAGCGAAAAGAAAGTCATTCTGAGGGCCGAAAACCTGACCAAGCGATACGGGGACAAGGAGGTTCTGAAAAACGCCTCTTTCTCCATCCGGGAGGGGGAATTGAAAATCCTCATCGGGCCGTCCGGGGGAGGGAAAAGCACCCTCCTGCAGTGCATCAACTTCCTCGTCAGGCCCGAGGCCGGCCGCGTCTGGCTGGACGGGCGGGAAGTGCTCTACCACCGGAAGCGGGAGCTTTACGCCTACCGGCAGAAGGTGGGGATGATCTTCCAGGACTTCAATCTGTTCGATCACCTGACCGCCGTCGGAAACGTCGAGATCGCCCTGATCCACGTCCGGGGGATGGACCGGGAGGAGGCGCGGACCCGGGCGTCCTCCGAGCTGGAGCGGGTCGGACTTCGGGAACACATGGAAAAATATCCCGCCCAGCTTTCCGGCGGGCAGAAACAGCGGGTTTCCATCGCGAGGGCGCTGGCCATGGATCCCGTGGTCATGCTTCTGGACGAACCCACCTCGGCGCTGGACCCGGAGCTGATCTCCGAGGTCCTGTCCGTCATCCGGGACCTCCGGGCGAACGGCATGACCATGATCATGTCCACCCACCAGATCGGGTTCGCCGGGGAACTGGCCGACGAGATCCTTTTCATGGAGGACGGCGTCATCGTGGAGACGGGATCTCCGAAAAAGCTGTTCAGCCAGGCGGAATGCCAGAGGACGCGGGAGTTCTTCCTCAAGATCGTCGAAATTTACGGGGAGTCCCGGTAGATGGAGGAACTCTTTTTCATCCAGAACGACGTCGCCCCGGCCCTGTGGAAAGGCCTTCTGGTCAGCATCCGCCTGATCGTGCCCTCCGCCGTGTTCGGCCTCGTCATCGGCGTCTTCGTGGGAGTGCTCCGGGTGTTCGGGAACCCGTTCCTCACCCGTCTCGCCGATCTCTACGTGGCCCTCTTCAGGGGATTTCCCCTGGTGGTCCAGCTTTTCATCTGGTATTTCGGTCTGCCCCACATCGGGATTTATTTCACGCCCTATGTCGCCTCCGTCATCGCCTTCTCCCTGTGCAGCGGCGCCTATCATTCCGAGTATGTCCGGGGCGCCCTCCTGTCCATCAAGAGGGGCCAGATGCTCGCCGCCAAGTCCCTCGGCTTCTCGAAGATCCGGATGATCCGCCACGTCGTCCTGCCTCAGGCCGTCCGGAGGGCCCTGCCCGGGTGCGGAAACGAAATCATCTACCTCATCAAGTATTCCTCCCTGGCCTACATGATCACCTGCATCGAACTCACCGGACAGGGCAAGATTATCGCCTCGGAGACCTTCAAGTACACCGAGGTGTTCATGATCGTCGGCGCCGTCTATCTCGTGCTGACCTCGGCGGCGGCCTGGGGACTTCACCGACTGGAAGCGAGGGTAAGGATCCCCGGTTTCCAGCATTGACACGGCTTCGTAAAAAGTCCATATGCTGCGTTGCCCTTCACCCCTCGTCCCTGCGACGTACCGGAAGTACGTCTCAGTCCTCGGGGATCGGGCGCCTTGCCTCTGGAGCTTTTTACTTTGCCGTTCGAAGAAGTGTTGTTTTCATGGTTTACGAGTTTGCTGAACGCTGACGGCTTCGTAAAAAGTTCCTATGCTGCGTTGCCCTTCACCCCTCGTCGAGGATCGGGCGCCTTGCCTGCCGAGCTTTTTACTTTGCCGTTCGAAAACGCAATCTGCACTCTTTACAAATTCACCGGAATTGACGGCATGTGAGCGGAAATGACTTTTTTCCCCCCCCTCACCGAATCGGCGGTCGCGGAAATCCGGCGGCTCGTTCCCCCGGAAAGGCTGATTGACACACGGGAGCGGCTCGAACCCTTTTCCCGGGATGCCGGCGAGGAACAATTCTTTCCCGAAATGGTCGTCGAGGCGGTGTCGCCGGAGGAAGTTCAGGCTGTCCTCCGGGCGGCGAACCGGCACCGTTTCCCCGTGACCCCCCGGGGCCTGGGGACCGGACTTGCCGGGGGGGCGGTGCCGCTCCGAGGAGGGGTCGTCCTTTCCCTGGCGAAAATGAACCGGATTCTTTCCCTGGAACGGGACAACCTTCTTGCCGTGGTGGAACCGGGCGTCGTGACGGGCGACCTGAAGCGGGCCGCCCTGGAGGCGGGCCTTTTCTATCCTCCCGATCCGGCGAGCGTGGACACCTGCTCCATCGGAGGAAACGCGGCGACGAACGCCGGAGGGACCTCCTGCGTCAAATACGGGACGACCCGGGACTACATCCTGGGACTCGAGGCGGTCCTGCCGACGGGGGAGCGGGTCCGGGCGGGCGTCCGGACGCGGAAGGGGGTGGTGGGATACGACCTGGTCCACCTTCTCGTGGGTTCCGAGGGAACCCTGGGGGTCATCACCCGTCTTTACATCAAGCTGATTCCCCTGCCCGGGGCCGTCGCCACGGCGGTGGCCTTTTTCACGGACCTCCCCACGGCCATGGAGGCGGTGCAGGCCGTCATGGAGGGCGGATACCTCCCTTCGGCCATCGAGTTTCTCGACCGGGCCTGCCTGGAACTGGTGGGGGACCTGCTTCCCTTCCCCGAGGCGAAAACGGCGGGGGCGTTCCTCCTCGTGGAAACGGACGGCCGTCCCGGGTCCATCTCCGGGGAGATCGAGGAAATCGGAACGATCTGCTCGGAAAAAGGGGCCTTCGAGGTCCTTCTGGCCCCGGATTCGCGGAAGCGCGACCGCCTGTGGGAAATCCGGAGGGAGGTGGCCCTGCGGATCGAGCACCACGCTGCATTCCAGATGCCCGAGGACGTGGTCGTTCCCATCGGGAAGATCGCCGCGCTCGTGGCGTGCCTTCCGGAATATGAAAAGGCCTACGGGATGAAAATCTACGCCTTCGGACACGCCGGCGACGGGAACATCCACCTCATCGTCACGGCGGAACACCGGGACCGCCGGGAACGGGTGATCGCTGGCGTCCGTGCTCTCCTGGGGAAGGTGCTGTCCCTGGGGGGCACCATGTCGGGAGAGCACGGCATCGGAGCGGCGAAAAGCCGGTTCCTGTCCCTCGAACTCTCGCCGGAGAGCATCCGCATCCAGAAAGGGATCAAGGATCTCCTCGATCCCCTGGGGATCCTGAACCCGGGGAAGATTTTTCCCCCGGAGGGACGCCCCGGGTCCGGCAGGGAAGAAAGACCGTGACCGGGAGGGGTTTCCCCGGAGGGCTCCTCTTTGAACCTAGCTTTTCAGCGTCGTCGCCTTTGCCAGGATCCCGGCGGCGAACTCCCGGGCGTCGGCGAGATCGGCGGCGTCGGGATGGCCGTACGACGTCATCGCCTCTTCGCACCATTTCTTGTGTTCCGACTTGTCCTTGAGCGATTCGATGACGGCGGGCCTCACCTTCCCCTGGCAGGTGAAAGTTCCGAGAACCCTGGTGTGGGAAGCCAGGGACAGGGCGTTCTCGATGCCGGTCCTCGCGAGTGCGCTTCCGCGCAGGGCGGCGTGGGTGTGGAAAAAGGCGATGGGCAGGTTCTTCGGAAGTCCCTTGAGAAAAGGCTGGATCTTCGGGGGAACGCTGTTCCCGTAAACGGGGAACCCGACGAAGACGAGACCGTACCCCTCGACGAACGTCACTTCCTGGAAGGGATGGATCTCCTTCTCCCGGTCGATGGAATCGTAGATCGCCCGGGCCACCATTTCCGTGTTGCCGGTCTGGGAAAGATAGGTAACGAGTACTTTCATGGGAACCCTCCTTTCGGGAAGCCTGTCTACTCCATACAGCGTTTTCCGGCTCGTTTCAACTCGTTTTCATCCCCCGTTCCGGGGGCGCGGGGCGGACCGGCGGGGACGGGCGATTGATCTTTCCGTCAATTTCCTGTACTGAAATCGCATGAGACGTTTCGGCGCGAGGATCGGAAAAGCGTACCAGGGAAAGGCCCTCATGGCCGATCCCATCCACCGGTACATCTGGTTCACCATCCCCCACGAGGATGGAAGGGAGAAGACCGAGAAGGATCTCATCGACTCCCCCTGGGTCCAGCGGCTCAGGAGGATTCATCAGCTCCAGAGCGCCCGGTGGGTCTATCCCGCCGCCGAGCATACCCGGTTCCAGCATGTCCTCGGGACCATGCACATGGCGGGGGAGTTCGGCCGCCACCTTTACGGGAGCCTCCGGGAGGTCTGCCCGGAAGCGCCCTCCCCCCATTACGTGGAGGAACTCCTCCGCGTGGCGGGCCTCCTCCACGACGTCGGCCACGGACCCTTCGGCCACTTCTTCGACGATCATTTTCTCGACCGGTACGGATTGACCCACGAGATTCTGGGGCAGGAAATCATCACGAAAAAGATGGGACAGGCGATCCGGGGGATCCGGAGGAGCCCGTCGGGGCCGTTCGAGCGGGGGGAAGTGCTGGATCCCCGCCACGTGGCCTACCTCATCCGGAGTCCGGAGACGGCCGTCGCCGGCGAAAGGTGTCCACCGTGGCTGACCCTTCTCAGGAACCTCTTCTCCGGGATCTACACGGTGGACAATCTCGATTACATCCAGAGGGACGCCTACACGACCGGCTTTTCCATGGACATGATCGACATCGACCGGCTCGTCTACTACACCTTCTTCACCCGGGAGGGGCTTACCCTCCACCAGGCGGGAACGTCGATGCTCACGAGGTTCCTGAACGCCCGGCTCAATCTCTATTCCAACGTTTACTATCACCGGACGACCCGGGCCCTCGACCTCCATCTCCAGGAGTTCTTCCGGGAGACCATGGATCTTCTCCTGCCGGGGAATCCCCTGGAGCTTCTCGATGAATACCTTTTCTGCGACGAATGGAGCCTCTACGAACGGGTACGGCAATGGGGAACGGAAAAGGGGCTGAAAAAGCGGCTTTCCAGGGAATGGACGAAACTGAACCTGAGACGGGTGAAATGGAAAATGTCCCACGGCGCGGAACTGTCGGTGGATCAGATCCAGAAGGGGGTCCGGTTCTCCGGTTCCCGGGACTACGAGAGGCAGATCCGGAAGTATCTGCCCCGGCCGCTGCGCCGCCTGAAGTTCAAGGTGGACCTGGCCGCCCTCGATCCCAGGCCGCTGAATCCGGCCATGGAGGAAGACAAGCGGATCCTGGTGTACAATCCGGGCACGGAAAGCGTTTCCCCCGAACCCCTGCGGGAGATCTACCGGTTCATTCCCGCCCGGGTGGTTCACTTCAGGGTGTTTTCCCTGAGCCACGATCACGACCAGGAACTGGCCCGTGCGGCCGAGAAGGCGCTTTGCGAGGAATATGGAAAATCGAAAACGAACATCTGATCTTTGCGGAGGCTGTAACCCGTGACCGGCGACACGACGGACATCGCCCTCTTCGTCATCACGTCCAGGGAAGACATCGTCAACTGGGACCGCCGGAAGATCATCGACGCCCTTCTCGATGAAACCCTCGTGGATCGCGAGACGGCGGAGGACATCAGCCGGGAGGTGGAAAAGCAGATCGTCTCCTCGGGGATGAGCCTTCTCACCTCCTCCCTCGTCCGGGAACTGGTGAACGCGCGGCTCATCGAGAGACGCCTCACGGAGGCGACCAAGATGCATGCCCGGCTGGGGATCCCCGTCCACGACGTGGAGCAGATCGTCATTTTCCGGAACCGGGAGAACGCCAACGTTCCCCACACCCCCGAGGGGACCAACCTCACCCTGGCGGAACGGATCAAGAAGGAATTCGCGGTGGTGAGGGTCTTTTCCCAGGAGGTGGGATACGCCCACATGGCCGGGGACATCCACGTCCACAACCTGGGCTACATCGACCGGCCCTACTGCACCGTCCAGAACCTCGACTACATCAAGAAGTTCGGCCTTCGCCTTCCCAACACCCTGGCCTGCGCATCGCCGGCGAAACACGGGGAAGTCCTCATTTCCCACATGATGCGGTTCTCCGCGGCCCTTCAGGGAAGCCTGTCGGGCGCCGTGATCTGGGACGCCGTCAACCTTCTTTTCGCTCCCTGCCTGGAGGGCCTGACGGAACGGGAGATCCTTCAGCTGGCCCAGATGCTCGTTTACGAGTTCGCCCAGCAGGCCGTGGCCCGGGGCGGGCAGACCATTTTCACGGACATTCATCTTTACGGGTATGTCCCCCGCCATCTCGAGGGCGTGCCGGCCGTCGGTCCCGGCGGCGCGGCAACGGGGAAGACGTACGAAGACTACCTGGTCCCCGCGAGGAAGTTCGCCCGGGCCATTCTCGACGTTTTCCGGGCGGGGGACGCCAGGGGTTGCCCGTTCGTCTTCCCGAGGCCGGTCATTCATCTTTCCGACCGTTTCTTCCGGATGGAGGGGCACGAGGAGTTCCTCCTCCATGCCTGCGCCGTGGCCTCCGAAATGGGCAACCCGCTGTTCGCCTTCGACAGGGGGGGAGAGGTGAACTTCTCCGAGTGCGGCCGGCTGCCGGGCGGGGAAACGACGGCCGCGGGGGAGGGCGCCTGGACGCTCCGCCGCGGGGTCGTCCAGAACATCTCCATCAACCTCCCCCGTCTCGGGTACCGGGCGGGAGGGGACGACGGCTTTCTTTTTTCCCTCCTTTCCGATGCCCTCCGTCTGGTCACCCAGGCCCACGTTCAGAAAAAGGTCTTCATGGACCGTCTTCTCACCCTGGGAGGGGAAGGGCCGCTGTCGCTTCTCGACATGCGGCTCGACGGCCGGCCCTTTCTGGATCTCGACCGGTGCCTCTATCTTTTCGGGATGGTCGGGCTGAACGAACTGGTTCAGATCCACCGGGGGGCGGCGCTCCATGATTCGGAGAAGGCCCGGAAATTCGGCATGGAAGTTCTCTCCTGGATGGCGAAAGAAGTCCGGGAAGCGGCGGCACGCCATGGACTGCGTTTCGCCCTGGTCCAGTCCCCGGCGGAAACGACGGCGTACCGCTTCGCCCGCCTCGACCTGAAGCATTTTTCCCCGCTGTCGGGCCGGTACGTCAAGGGCGACATCTCCACGGGCGCGGTTTACTACACCAATTCCACCTGCACCGACGGCGCCGCCGCCCTTGCCCCCATGGACCGGGTTCGTTTCGAGGGGGCCTTCCACCCGTTGATGGAAGGCGGCGCCATGATCCAGCTGTGGCCGGGGGAAAGCATCCCGCCGCCCGGGTCCGTGGCCGCTTTCCTGAAAGAGGTCTTCGAAAACACCGAATGCCGGCTTCTTGGATTCTCCCCCGAATTCACCACCTGCCCGTCCTGCGGCGACACGGTCCGGGGACTCCGTGACCGGTGCCCCGGCTGCGGGTCTGACAAGGTGGAGGGCATCGCCAGGATCACGGGCTATTTTTCCGAGATGTCCAGCTGGAACAAGGGGAAGATCGCCGAACTCAGGGACCGCAAGCGGAACGGGGCGTTTTCGCCGCCCGGAGGGAAATGAGAAACTTCTGGCTTTGTTTCGTCCCCCTGTTCGTAGCCGTGGACGCCGTCGGGGTCCTGCCCATGTTCCTGTCCCTCACGGAGGGCATCGACCCCCCCGCCGCGCGACGGGTGGTCTACCAGTCCGTCGCGACGGCCGCCGCCGTCGCAGTTCTCTTCCTGGCCGTGGGCACCGCCGTTCTCCGGCTTCTCGGGATCACGGTGGCCGATTTCATGGTGGCCGGGGGGATTCTCCTCTTCGTCATCTCCATGACGGACCTGGTCACCACGGAGAAGCTCCGGCGCCAAGTGGACCCGGAAAGCCTGGGTGCCGTGCCTCTGGGCGTGCCCCTCATCACGGGTCCCGCCCTTCTCACCACCTCCATCCTGCTCCTGAACGAGTACGGTTTCTGGAACACGGCGGCGGCCATCGTCGTGAACATCCTGCTGGCGGGCCTCCTGTTCCGGTTCTCTCCGGCCATCAACCGCCTTCTCGGAAAGTCGGGGGCGAAAATCCTCTCCAAGATCTCCTCCCTGCTCCTTGCGGCGATCGCCGTGATGATCGTCCGGAAAGGAATCGCCGTCCTCGTTTCTTCAGGATGGACGGGTGGATAGGGGCGGCGGAAGGGAGGGCACAACTCCAGGGTCAGGGAACCGGACGGCGGGATTCCCTCGAATGCGCCGGTCAGGCGGCTACCGGAACCGGACTTCGATGGTCACCGGCCCTTTCGGATCGAGGCCGGTGTATTTCGCCTTGACGACCGTGCCCGGCATGGCGGGCATGAGCTTGGTGATCGTGCCCAGGCAAAGGAGATCGCCTTTTTTCAATTGAATTCCCTCGGCGTTCAGGGAGTCCTTGATCCACAGGACGACGTTCAGCGGGTGGTCGAGCAGGTTTTTCCCCTCCCCGGTGACGAGAACCGTTCCTTTGTCGTCCAGGATTTCGAGTTTGAAGGATGCCAGCTTCTCGAACCATGCGGGGGTGGCTTCCACGGGTATGGGATCCCCCATGACCCCGAGCCGGGCCGCCACGTTGACCGCCGCGAGGAGGGGCCCGTTGATCTTGATTTCTTTCCCGTACATGAGGTCGGGGAGCTCGATGAAGGGAATGGCCGCATCGATGTGCCGGAGCGCATCCATGGCGTTGCCGGCCTTGTTGATGCCGTCGTCCCCCACCCGGAGGATGAGATCGCCCTCGCTCAGCGGCCGGGCGCCGAAGGCGGCGGGAAGGACCGTTCCCGAGGGAAGAAGCATTTTCTTGAGCAGCGTTCCCCGGAGCGGATGGGTCACCCCGAAAGTTTTCTGGACGGCCGTGTTCGTGAGGCCCGCCTTGTAGCCCACGACGGGACCTTCCGTTTTTTCGAGGATGGCCACGTACGCCTTCTGAATCTCCATGGCCTTCGGGAGGGTCATGGCCGTGTCCACGGCGGTCACGGCGCTTTTTTCCGCGAAGTGCCGGGCGAAATTGGAGGCCTCGTCGATGCACAGGCCGTTTCCCGCGATGAAGAACACCGCCAAGGCAAGAGCAAGAACCACGCACAGACATCTTCGACTGTTCATAGAACACCTCCTTGAGGATTGTCCGGGGAGAATCCCCCGAAAAACATTATTCCCAGGGTGCCCGGAAAGTAAAGGGAATTTATGCCCGGGGCGGGGAATGGCTTGAAAAAATGGGGGGAATGCCATACAAGAGGACAGGGGGGCCTTTCCGCACAACGGGTGCCATGGAGGGAAGCGATGAAGATGGAAGGGATTCAGGATTTATTTGCCGTCTACTGCCGTTCCGTATGGGGAACCATGGTTTCGGTCATCCGGGACCCCGTGGAGTTCTATCGGCGCATGGAGAAAGCGGGGGGATTCCGGGAGCCCCTTCTCTTTGTCCTTTCCATGGGGGTGCTCGTGGCCCTCATCGGAGGGTTTCTGTCCGTTTTTTCGGCCGGATTTCATTTTTACGCCTTTCTCGCGTCCCTTGTCATCGGGCCGCTGATGTTCAGCATCTTCAGCTTCGTGGGGGCAGGGGTGTTCTTCATCATCTGGAGAATCATCGGATCGGAGCAATCCTATGAGACGGCCTACCGCTGCATCGCCTATGCCTCGGCGGTGACCCCGGTGACGATGCTTCTCGGAATCATCCCCTACCTGGGGAGCCTGGCGGGGATTCTCTGGATGCTCTATCTCGTCGTCACGGCCACCGTGGAGGTCCACGGGGTCGAAGCCCGGAAGGCCTGGACCCTTTTCGGGGTCCTCTTTTTCCTTCTCATCCTCGTTTCCATGGGCTCCCAGTACTCGGCACGCCAGGTGGCGAAGCAGATGCAGTCCTACGGGGACACGGCGGGGGAAACGGGCGGCCGGTCGACGGGGACCCCTCAGGAACAGGGCAGGGAGTGATCTTGGAAATTCTTTCTTTTCTTCAGCATACGAACGTCGCCGTCCCCCTGTTTCAACTGGGGCTGCTTCTCCTTGTAAGTTCGCTGGTTCTCCTTTTCGGGTGGGTGCGCCTTGCCCTCCTCGTCCACCTCACCTTCGCGCTGTACTGGGGATACCTGGCGAACCGGGAAGCGCTGGAACCGGCCATCAACAAGATGGGGTCCCTCTTCGTGGTCTTTTATTTCGGTTTCGGGATCGTCATTGTCATCCTGGCTCTGGCCGGTTTTTTCTCCCACCGGGATTGACGGCAACGTCGTGAAAAAGTCCGCGCATGCTTTTTCCGAAGCGTCGGGAACGGGGAAATCGGCCGCGGGCCGGTGCGTTCCGGACAAGGGGGTCCGCCGGCCCTGTTTCGGAAACGTTTTTCGGGGACCGTTTTCGGGATGCCACGGCGAACCCTCGGCGAAACGAGGGGAGACGCCGGGGGAAGACAGGGAAGGATCGGTTGCCTTCCAGGAGGGACGACGGAAATGAAGACACTCATGATCACGGGAAAAAAGGTGAAGGAAGTGCTGACACCGGCGCTGGCCATCGATACGGTGGAGCGGGCCTTCCGTGCCTACAGCCTCGGGGAGGCGGACATGCCGCCGAAAAGCTATCTGAATTTCCCGAAGGGAGACCTCCGGTCCATGCCCGCCTACCTGCACGGCCAGGGATTCGACATGGCGGGGATCAAGAGCGTCAACGTCCATCTGGGGAACGTGAATCTCGGACTTCCAACGGTCATGGCGCTGATCATCCTCGTGGACCCCGGGACCGGCTTTCCCCTGGCCGTCCTCGACGGGACCCTTCTGACGAGTCTTCGCACCGGCGCCGCCGGCGCCGTGGCGGCCAGGCACCTGAGTCGCAAGGATGCGGCGACCGTAGGATTCGTCGGCTGCGGCGTCCAGGCGCGGACCCAGCTTGCCTGCCTCAGGGAGGTCCGGAAGCTGGAGAAGGTCCGGGTATGGAAATTCCGGCCCGATGATCTCCTGGCCCCGAGGTTCGCCCGGTGGGTCCGGAGAACCTTCGGCATGGACGCCGAAGTTTCGGAGGACATCGATGCCGTCACGGAGGGGGTCGACATCGTGGTGACCACGACGCCCTCCCGGAAACCCCTGGTCCGCCGGGTTTCACCGGGGACCCACATCAACGCCATCGGCGCCGACGCGGAGGGAAAAGAGGAAATTCACCCGGCGCTCCTGAAAAGCGCCAGGATCGTGATCGACGACTGGGCCCAGGCCTCGCACAGCGGCGAAATCAACGTTCCCCTGGCCAAGGGGGAAATCACGGAAAAGGACATCCACGGGACACTGGGAGACATCATCACGGGAAGGAAAAAAGGACGGTCCTCGAAGAGGGAGATCACCCTTTTCGATTCCACCGGGCTCGCCGTTCAGGATGTTTCCTGCGCCGAGGTCGTCTTCCGGGAGGCGGCGAAACGGAGAGGGGTCCGGGCGGTCCGGTTTTTCTGAAGGGGCTTTCGGGACGGAACCTGCGGTTCAGGCGGGATTCTCCTGCGCGCTCGGCGGCAACCATCTCATCATGTCCGGCATCGCCGGAGAATCACTGGGGAGGAATGTCATGATACGGATCACCTGCCTTGGGGCTGTGGAATCGGTAACGGGGTCCTGTTTCCTCGTGGAGGGAGCGGGAAAGAAAGTGCTTGTGGACTGCGGGCTCTTCCAGGGTGGGAAGGCGACGGAGGAGAGAAACTGGAAGGACTGGGATTTCGATCCGGCGGAGATCGACACCCTGTTTCTGACCCACGCCCACATCGATCACAGCGGAAGGATCCCGAAACTGGTCCGGGATGGTTTCCGCGGGGAGATCATCACGTCGCCGCCGACGGTCGAACTGTGCCGGATCATGCTTCTGGACTCGGCCCACGTCCAGGAAATGGAAGCGGCGTGGCAGTCGAAGCGAAGGGCGCGCAGGGGAAGAAAAGGGGTGGAACCCCTCTACACCATGGCGGACGCCGAGGAAAGCCTGAAATACCTCCGCCCCGTGGAACGGGACCAGATGATCCGGCTGGACGCGACGGTCGGTGCCCGCCTCCGGACCGCCGGCCACATCCTGGGGGCGTCCATCCTGGAACTCTTTCTCCGCGACGGCGACAGGGAGATCAAGGTGGTCTTCTCCGGCGACCTGGGAAGAAAGAACCAGCTCATCGTGAAGGACCCCTTCGAAATCGCCGACGCCGACTATCTGTTCATCGAATCCACTTACGGGAACCGGCTCCATCGGAACCTGGAGGACAGCAAGAAGGAATTTCTCGAAGCCGTGCGCTACGCCGTTTCCAACGGGGAGAAGGTGATCATCCCCGTCTTTGCGGTGGAGAGGACCCAGGAGATCCTGTACGTCCTCGGGGAGTTCTACCGCCGGGGGGAGATCCCCGAGATTCCCGTGTACCTGGACAGTCCGCTCGCCATCAAGGCCACGGAGATCTTCAGGAACAACAAGCGTCACTATGACGAGGAGGCGACCGCCATCGTCGAACAGGGCTTCGACCCTTTTTCCATGCCCACGCTGCGTCCCACCCCGACCACGGCCGAGTCCATGGCGATCAACGAGCGGAAAGGGTCGGCCATCATCCTGTCCGCCAACGGGATGTGCACGGCCGGCCGGATCAAGCACCACCTGAAGCACAACCTCTGGCGGCCCGGCGCGAGCGTGGTCATCGTCGGTTTTCAGGCCCAGGGGACCACGGGCCGGAGGATCGTGGAAGGGGAGAAGCAGGTGAAGATTTTCGGCGAACCCATTTCCGTCCGTGCGAAGGTGTTCACCATCGGCGGTTTTTCCGCCCACGCCGACCGGGACGAGCTTCTCCAGTGGCTGGGGACCTTTTCCCGGTCCATGCCGCGGGTCTTCGTCGTCCACGGGGAAGCGACGGCGAGCGATGCCTTCGCCCGGGCGGCGAGGGAACGGTTTTCCATGGATGTCCACGTTCCCGTTTTCCGGGAAACCCTTGAACTGGCACCGCGGGAAAGGCCGGAGCGGAAGGAACCGGCAGCCCCGCCGGCGGATGTCCGCGGAGAGGCCCTGGAAACCCTCGCCGGCATGGAAAAGGCCCTGGCGAAACTCCGGGCCGGGGTGCAGGCGGAACGGGGAGGCGCGGTTGCGCCGGGGAATCTTGCCGCCATGAAGGCCCTCAGGGAAGCGATGGAGGAACTCGCGGGCCGCCCGAAATGATGAACTCGTAAAGACGGAACGACGCTTTTTCCGAAGCCGCCAAAAATGATTGGAAAGCGTTTCCCATAAGTGTATACTGAATCTCTTATGTCGTACCCTGGAGGAATCAATGAAAGAAAGGGCTTTTTGGATCTGGGTTCTTCCCGTTTTTCTCGGCGTCGCATTGCTCTGGGGGGTCCTCGGATCGGGAGGCGCCCCCGTTTCCGCCGCGGGGGACCGGGAAATATACAAGAACCTGAAAACATTCAACGAGGTTCTCGACATCGTTGATAAGAACTATGTCGAGGAGATCGATCCCGGGAAGGCCCTGGAGGGCGCGATTCAGGGGATGATCCGTTCCCTCGACCCTCACAGCGTGTATCTGACGCCGGAGATGTACCGGGAGCTTCAGGTGGACACGAAGGGGGTCTTCGGGGGGCTTGGCATAGAGATCACCATGAAGAACGACATCCTGACCGTCGTGTCCCCCATCGAGGGCACGCCGGCATTTCTCGCGGGAATCAAGTCGGATGACCAGATCGTGGCCATCGACGGGGCCCCGACCCAGGGGATGAACATCATGGAGGCGGTCCGCAGGCTCCGCGGGCCGAAGGGATCGCAAGTGACCATCTCCATCCTTCGGGAGGGATTCGACAAGCCCCGGGATTACACCGTAACGAGGGACGTCATCAAGATCCGGAGCGTCCGCCATGAAGTCATGGATGCGGACATCTGGTATCTTCGCATTTCCTCCTTCAACGAGAACACCCTGGACGAAGTCTCCAAGGCGCGTGACGGGATGATGAAGCAAAACGGCTCTCCGAAGGGCCTCGTTCTGGATCTGAGAAGCAATCCCGGCGGGCTCCTCGATCAGGCCGTCTATGTGTCCGATATGTTCCTGAAGGAAGGAAAGATCGTTTCCACCAAGGGCCGCATCCCCTCTTCGGACAAGGTCTACGAGGCCCGGGACGACGGGGATGAAGTAGCCTGTCCCATGGTGGTCCTGATCAACCGCGGATCGGCGAGCGCGTCCGAGATCGTCGCCGGCGCCCTCCGAGACAACGGCAGGGCCCTGCTCGTGGGCACCCAGACCTTCGGAAAGGGTTCCGTCCAGGCGATCATTCCCCTGAACGACGGGTCGGCGATCAAGCTGACCACGGCCAAGTACTACACGCCGAAGGGCACGTCCATCCAGGCGACGGGGATCGATCCCGACGTCGTCGTCGAGTTCGAGAAGAAGGAGAAAAACGGAGAGGAGAACAAGGACCGGATCATCCGGGAAAAGGATCTCGAAGGTCACCTGGTCGGCGAGGAAGGGGAAAAGGAACCGGGCGCGGCGGTGACGAAACCGAGGGACAACCAGCTCCAGTATGCCCTGGATCTTCTGCGGAGCTGGGACGTGTTCGGTAAGATGAGTTCCCGGTGAAACGGAAAAACGACGGGAAGAGGACCGCCTTCTGGGCGGTTTCCCTGGTGCTTTTCCTTGCGCTGATCGCCGCGTCGGGGTACCGGCTGTGGAAGGCCGCCGGGACCGCGCCGAAGGTCGCGTCGCATCCGGTAACGAAGCCCCTGAAGCCTCCCGCCGCGTTGAAGAAGCCCGGTCCCCGGCCGCCGGCGGAGGAGTCGGCAAGGCCTCCCGGTCCTGCGTTGCAGACCGGAAGGGAAAACCGGATCGCCCTCGTGATCGACGACATCGGTTACGATCCGGAAGCTGCCCGGGATCTTGCGAAGCTGCCCGTTCCCGTCGCCTTCGGCATTCTTCCCCACTGCCCTTTTTCTAAAGAGGCCGCCCGTCTCGCAAGGGAAGGGGGAAAGGAGATTCTGCTCCATCTGCCCATGGAGCCCCAGGGCTTTCCGGAGACCGATCCCGGCCCGGGGGCCGTGTTCCGTTTCATGACGGCGGAGGAGATCGCCGCCAGGGTCGGGGAAAGCCTGGAATCGGTGCCCGGAGCCGTCGGCGTGAACAATCACATGGGATCGTCCTTCATGGAAGACGGCGAAAGGCTCGCCGTCGTTTTCCGGTGTCTGAAGGAAAGGAGGCTGTTCTTCCTGGACAGCCTGACCACGACAGGATCGGAGGCCGCCGGGAGGGCAGAGAGGCTGGGGGTTCCCTTTGTGGCGAGGGATATCTTCCTGGACAACGGAAACAGTCAGGAGGATACCCGGGAAGTGCTCCAGAGGCTTCTGGAGAAACGGGAGCACTGGAGGGAGCTTGTCGTCATCGGCCACCCCTACCGGAACACGGTGGAAGTTCTTGAGGAGATGATCCCGAAACTGGAGAAGGCCGGCATCCGTTTCGTTCCCCTGTCTTCCGTGGTGAAACGATGAAGGGGGGCGGCCCGGCCGGAAGAGGATGGAAATGACAGGCAACAAAAGGCCGATTCTGCTGTTTCTGCTCGCCCTGGCGGTCCTGCCGTGGGCCGGCTGCACCCATTTCGGGCCGGCGGCGGCTCAGGAGAAACGTCCCGATGGGACGGGGGGGGATACCTCCTACTACCATTATTCCGTCGGCGTCCTGCAGAACCTGGCGGGGGACACCGACGGCGCCATACGGTCCCTCGAGAACGCGTACTCCCTGGATCCACGCTCCGCCTCCCTGGCGGGAGACCTCTCCTCGCTGTACCTGAAGAAGGGGAACGTGTCCGGGGCGATCGAAATCCTGGAAAAGTCCCTCATCGTTTATCCCGACGATGTGGACAACCGCCTGCTCCTGGCCGGCCTTTTCCTGCGCGGGAAGGAGTACGACCGGGCCATCGAGGAATACGAACACGTCATCCGCCTGGACCCCGGGAAGGAAAACGCCTATCTCTACCTGAGTCTTCTCTACCGGGAGCGGGGGGAGTACGAGAAGGCGTCGGGGACGCTGAAAAGGCTTCTCGCCCTGAATCCGGACCATCTCGCGGGGAACTACGCCCTTGCGCGCCTCTTCCGGGAAATGAAGCTCGAACGGCAGTCGGAGGCCCATTACCGGAAAACCCTGGAAATCGACCCCGGTTACGAGCCGGCCCTCATGGACCTTGCCGGGCTTCATGAAAGCTCGGGAAAGTACGAGGAAGCGACGGAGGAGTACCGGCGGATTCTTGAGGAGGACCCGGGCCGGATCGACGCCCGTTTCCGCCTCGGCCGCATGCTCTTCGAGCAGAACCTTTACGACGAGGCCATCGCCGAATTTCTGACGGTCCTGGAACAGAACCCCGGAAACCGGCAGACGCGGCTTGCCCTGGGGATGTCCTATTTTTTCCAGGGGAAACGGCTGGACCTGGCGGAACCCATCTTCCTGGACCTGCTGCAGGAGAATCCCTCCGAGGAAACCGCCCGCTACTTCCTTGCGGCGACCTTCGAAAAACAGGGGAAACCCGACCGGGCGATGGAGCACTTTTCCAAGGTGACCCCTGCGTCGGGGCTCTATGTCAACTCCAGGATTCACATGGCCGTCCTGCTCAAGGACGGGGGCCGGTTCGACGAGGCCGTTTCCCTCCTTGGAAAAACCCTCGAATCGAAACAGGAGGCACCCCTTTACGGGGCGCTGGCCTCGCTTTACGAGGAGAACGGGAACATGGAGAAAGCGGAAGAGACCCTTCTGCAGGGTCTCGGCCGCGCTCCCGGAAACATCGAGATGCGGTACCGGCTCGGCGTGCTCTACGAGAAGATGGGACAGTTCGAGAAGGGCCTCCAGGAAATGCAGAAAATCCTGGATGCCGACCCGGACCATGTGGAGGCCCTGAATTTCGTCGGCTACGGCCTGGCGGACAGGGGGCTTCGGCTCGAGGAAGCGGAACGGATGGTCAAAAAGGCCCTCCAGTTGAAGCCCGGAAACGGCTACATCACCGACAGCATGGGATGGGTGTACTTTCGCATGAACGACCTGCCCCGGGCCGCCAGGTACCTCGAGGAAGCCCACCGGATGCTTCCGGAGGATCCGACCATCGCGGAGCATCTCGGTGACGTTTACCTGAAGATGGGGAGGAAGAAGGATACGCTCCGCCTCTACCGGGAGGCCCTGGAGCGGAATCCCGACTCGGCGGAACTGAAAAAGAAAATCAAGGGACTCCTGAGTGCCCCGAAAAAAACACCCTCTCGCTGAAACCGGCCGCTTCCGCCTTTTTGCGGCGATGCTTCCGGCCCTTTGCCTGGCCCTGCTGTGGATTTCCGGGTGCGCCGCCCCGGGGAAAACGGTTCCGCCGTCCCGGGGAGCCCCGCCGCCGCCCGAATCGGTCCTTTCGGAATGGTTCGGGAATCCGCCGGAGGAGGGTTTCCGGGGAACCGCCAGGATCTCCCTGGAGACTCCCGATGGAAAATATTTCCGGACGACGGCGTTCGCCGTCCGGTATCCCGGCTCCCTCCGAATCGAGGCCCTTCCGCTCTTCGGTACGCCGGATCTTCTTCTTGCCGCGGACGGCCGTCTTCTCAAGGCCTATTTCCCGGAAGAGCGTCTCTTCCTCATGGGCTCCCCGGACGCGACGAGCCTGTACGCCCTTTTCCGTCTCCCCCTGGACGTGCCCGACGTGGTTTCTCTCATCATGGCAATCCCGCCCGGCCGGGACGATTCCCTCCTTCGGTACGAGGCTTCCTGGGAAGGCGCCCTCTACCGGGCGGACGGCTTTCTGAACGGGGAGAGAATCCGGTCCTTCTGGCTTGACGTGGAACGGAGGAGACTCGTGCGGTACGAATCCCGGGGAGCGGGATCCCGTTCCTCCTTCACGGCCGTTTTCGAGGGTGCTCTCCCCGCGGGGGGCAGGGATTTTCCGGAGAGGATTTCCATCCGGATGGAGTCTCCCGTTCCGGTGATTTCGACGATCCGCCTGTCCGGCCTCGAGCGGATGGAGACCGTTTCTCCGGACCTGTTCGACCTGGCCGTTCCCCCGGAGGCGGAAATCCGGTGGATCGGCCCTCCCGCCGAGGGGAGGACCGGTCCGGAAACGTCACTGAATCGATGAGAGTTTGATTTTGGCGATTCTCGCGGGACTCGTGTTGGGGTATTCCCCGACGACCCGGTTGAGGAGAAGCTTCGCGCTTTCCCTGTCCCCCAGTTCGAGGAAGGAAAGCCCCTGTTTCAGAAGGGCGTTGGGGACCTTGTTCCCCTGGGGATAGTTCTTGATCACCTTTTCGTACTCCAGGATGGCCCTTTCATAGTCTTTTTCGAAAAAGTAGGTCTCCCCGACCCAGAACCGGGCATTGTCCCCGTAGTCGGAGTCGCCGTGGGCCGTGAGGAATTTTTCGAAAAGGTCCCTCGCTTCGGCATATTTCCCCGCTTTGAACGCGTCGTAAGCCTCGTTGTAGCCTTTTTCCGCATCCTGCTTTTCCGGGGTGGAGGCCGTCCCGGTCTCCCGTGCCGGGGCCGCCGCCGGCGTACCCGGTTTCCCGATGCCGAGGAAATTTTCCATGTACTGGATCCGGAGGGTCAGGTCCTCGATCCTCGCCGCGGCATCGGTCGGCATGCCGCCCGCCTTGCCCGACGCGAGGGCCTCCCTCGTTTCCTCGACGGCCCCCCGGAGCTTCTGGACTTCCGTCCGCAGGGCCGTCATGTCGGCGCCGATGTCCGCCTGGCTTCTCTGGGCGTTCTTCGTCGATTCCTCCATGGTTCCGAAGGTCTTCCGGATTTCCTCCATTTCCTTCCGGGCGGCCTGCATCTCCTTTTCCTGGGCGGTGATTTTCATGTCCAGGATCTGGCTGGTCACCTGGAGGTCACGGTTCGACGCGCAGCCCAGAACAACCGCGCACACGACAAGAAGAGGCAAAAGCTTCCTGGTCAAGGGCGAAGACCCCCTTTCCCGTTATTTCGACCGGGGCGTGACGACGAAATGGGCCCGCCGGTTTTTCGACCACGCGGCCTCGTCATGGCCCGCGTCGACGGGAAGTTCCTCGCCGTAACTGATCGTGGTGATCCGCCGGTCGTCGACGCCCAGGCCGGCGAGGTAATCCTTGGCCGCGTTGGCGCGGCGCTCGCCGAGAGCGAGGTTGTATTCCGCCGTGCCCCGCTCGTCGCAATGGCCTTCGATGAGGAGATCGAAGGCGGGGTTCGCAAGAAGCCAGTCGGCATGCTGTTTCAGCGTTTCCCGGGAGGAACCGGTGAGATCGTACTGGTCGAAATCATAGTATATGTCCGCGAAGGATGCCGCTTCCCGGAGAATGCGCTCCTTTTCCTGTTTCTCCTTGCCTTTCAGGAGTTCCTCCTGGATCGCCGCTTCTTCCTTCGCCGCCTCCACCTTCGCCGGTTCCGCGGCGGCGACTCCCACCTCTTCCCTCACGATGGTCTTTTTGCCGCATCCGAGGACCATGGCGACGGCGAGACAAAGGACGGACAACAACACCCCCCTGAATACGCTGCATTTACTCATTGATTTGCCTCCTTGGTTTTGATTGGGTCAACACATCCCGCGACGGCCCGCAGGAAGACACTTTCCGAAACGTCCCCCTGCCGGATCCCCCCTTCTCTTCGTCCGTTGCGGTGCATGCCCCTGCGGCGTTCCGCTTCCCGCCCGCTCCGGAAATCCTTGACGGAAGCGCTTCCCGGGGTGGACGTCCCGCATGTTTTCACGATCCCACGATTGTCGAAATCGTAAAAATCCAAATCAATACTTTTTCGAACGGCCAAGTAAAAAGCTCCATAGGCAAGGCGCCCGAATCCCGAGGAATGAGGTGTACTCATGGTACGCCAAAGGGAGGAGGGAAGAAGGGCAACGCAGTATATGGGCTTTTTACGAAGCCGTGACGATTAAAACATACGGCAGGAATAAAGGTCAATACAAATTTAACCGGGGCGACCATGCCGGAGAGGACGCATCCAGGTCTTTTCCCCCGTGCAGGACACGGAGATTCAGCCCGTTGGCGTTGATGACGGCGATGCTTCCGTTGCCGTTTCGTTTCCCCTGGAAAACGATGAAGCGGCCGTCCGGGGACCAGGAGGGGGATTCGGCGCCCCCGTTTTCATAGGTCAGCTGGACGTTGTTTCTTCCGGATTCCTCGATGGTGAAGATCTGGAACTGTCCGCCCGTCCTCCCTACGTAGGCGATCCGCGATCCGGAGGGGGACCATGCGGGGGACGAGTTGTAATTTCCCTCGAAGGTGAGCCTCCTCACCCCGCTCCCGTCCGCTTCCATGAGAAAGATCTGGGGCGATCCCGACCGGCCCGACACGAACGCGATCTTCCGCCCGTCGGGAGACCAGGACGGCGACACGTCGATGGCCGGGTCGTGGGTCAGGCGGGTGTAACTCCCCGTGTCCAGGTCCAGAACATAGATCTCCTCGTTCCCGTCCCGGCTTGATACGACGAGCATTTTCGTTCCGTCGGGAGACCATCCGCCCGAAACGTTCAGGCCGCCCTTGCTGGAGATGCACTTGGACGCCCCGGTGCTCAGGTTCAGCACGTACAGATCGGGATTCCCCCGGGTGTAGTTCGTGTAGGCGATCTTCGTTCCGTCGCCGGACCACCGGGGGAGGATGGTGATGGTCCTTGTGTTTGTCAGCCTCCGGAAATCGGACCCGTCGAACTGGACCGCGTAGAGTTCGGATGAACGGTCTTTCTTGCCCGTGAACACGATTTCCGTGTTGAACACCCCCTCGTCGCCCGTCAGGGTCTGAAGGATTTCCCCTGCCATGCGATAGACCATGGCCTTTTCATCCTTCCGCTTTCCCGTGTACCGTTTCCCCGCGAGAAGCCTTCCCTCGACCACGTCGTAAAGCCGGAACTCGATGGACAGGATGTCCCCGTTTTCCTGGACCCCCCCCCTGACAAGGTATTCCGAGCCGACGGCCCTCCAGTTGGAAAAACGGATCCGTTCCTCCGGCGTGTCCGGGGATTCCAGGTAGGCGTTCCTGTCCACCACCCGGAAGAACCCGGTGAGTTCGAGGGCGCCCGACAGCCTCCCGGGAATCTCCGTCTCGTAGGCGCCCGTCGTTTCCGAACCCGGAAGGGGGGTGAAATCGGGGATGGCGACGGGAAACTTCTGGAACGCCGGGGACAGGATGTCGATGTACACCTTCCCGGCGGCCGGCCGGGACAGGAAAATCAGGGGAAGGATCAGGCTCAGGATGAGACAGGCTGTTTTCTTCATAGCGGGCTGCGGTCGCTTTTCTCCATGATGGTTTTTTTACGGTTCAGGACAGTTCGGAAGACAGGAAGCGGATGCCCAGATCAAGCGTTTCCTCCCGCAGAAAATCCGGAAAGGGCGGAAACGGCTCCGCTTTCTTGACCGCCTTCAGAACCGATTCGTCGAAGAAGCGGTTTCCCGACGGCTTTTCGAATATGAGATTGCTCACGGTCCCATCCTTCCGGATCCTGACCCCCACGACGGCCTCGAAATCGTCGCCGGGAAGGATCCCCTCGGGGAGGGCCCACTGGTCCCTGATCCTGGACCAGATCATGGCATAGTAGATTCTCATGTTGGCGGACACCTCCGCCGTTCCGCCGGAACCGGCCCGCTCCTCCGATTTTTCCTGAGCCCGGGAGGAGGCGATCCGTTTTTCCAGCTTTCCGACGGCTTCCCGGACCCGGTTCGGTTCGGTTTTCTTCTGCGTCTCCAGGCTCCGGTCGAAGGGCAGGGACGTCCGGGACGTCTGCCGGAAGACGGTGGAGCGGTCCTCCCGGCCCAGGGAAAACACCTTTTCCGTGGAGGCGATGGCCGACTTCTGCTCCAGCATTCTCGCCGGAAAACTCACGAGGTCCACCGTGTAGGTGGGACCGAAGGTCCATTTCGAGGAGGGCAGCGACGGGGAAAAAAACAGGATGGAGAGAATCAGGGTGTGGAGAAGGAGGGAGAGCACCACCATGCTGTTCAATGACATGCCCTCCCGCCGGTCTCTCCGGGTGTGGCGGGCAAAGAGTGTCATTTCCTTTCTCCCGGAGGTTCGGTGATCATACCGAGCCGGTCCACGCCGGCCTTGCGGACCTCCGCCATGACCCGGACCACGAATCCGTAGGGGACCTTTTCATCGGCACGCAGGAAGACCTCCCGCTCGATCCGGCTCGCGAAGACGCTCTCCAGCTTGGAGTGAAGGTCCGAAAGGGTCGCCTTGTAGTTGTTGATGAAGATCTCCTCGTTTCCCTTGATGGTGAGAACGATTTTTTCCTCCGTCACGTCGATGGTCTTCGCCTTGATCCGGGGGAGGTTCACGTCGATGCCCATCTGAAGCATGGGCGCCGTGACCATGAATATGATCAAAAGGACGAGGACGACGTCCACGAGGGGGGTCACGTTGATCTCGGAAAGCGGTTTCGATCCCCCCTCCCGGAAGGATCTTTTCAGACTTCTCATGATCAGGAGCTTCTCATGGTGGACCGTTCGACGATGTTCAGGAATTCCGATGCGAAATGTTCCGTTTCCTGTCCCACGGTCCGTACCTGGTTGATGAAATAGTTGTAGAAAATGACCGCCGGTATGGCGGCGGCAAGCCCTGCAGCCGTGGCGATGAGGGCCTCCGAGATGCCCGGCGCGACGACGGCGAGGGTGGCCGAACCCTTGGCGCCGATGCCCCTGAAGGCGTTCATGATGCCCCACACGGTCCCGAAAAGGCCGATGAACGGGGTGGCGCTGCCCGTCGTGGCGAGGAACCCCAGCGATCCTTCAAGCCTGCCCGACTCGGAGTCGCAGGCCCGGTTCAGGGTCCTGACCACGTTGTCCAGTCCCTGAAGCTCGACCGGGGGCAGGGATTCCACTCCCTCGGACGCCGCGGCCAGTTCCTTGGCCGCTTTGGCGGTTTTCCCCATTTCCGTGTATCCCGAGCGGAACACTTCGGCGATGGTGGAGTTCCTGAATTTCCGGGATTCGAGGAAAATGTCGGAGAACCGGCTTCCCTTCATGTAGATGTCGAGGAACATCCGGTTTTCCTTCCTGGTTCTCCGGAGGATCCTGTATTTCATGAGAATGATGGCCCAGGACAGGACGGAGAAGAAGAGAAGAACAACGAGGACGATCTGGACCATGGGCCCCGCGTTGTAAATCATTTCAAAGAGATTGCCATGAAAATGGCCTGTCAGATCGACCGTGGAAACGGCCAGCGCTTCATTCACCAGGCTTTTTCCTCCGTAACGTTCTCTTTACGGCCCCCTGTGTCCCTGCCGGGCGCGGGGCCGCGAAGGGCCTTTCCCGCGGGACCCGTCCCACATGCGGCATCTGCTGTATTTAGTTGAAAACAGAGCCCCTGTCAATAGAAGACCCCCGTCCGGGTCCGCGAGGTCCCCGGGGATTTCTTCCTCCCGGCGTTTTCCAGGCGTACGTTCTGGCTGTAATAGGCGGTTCCCTCCCCCCGGTCCGTGGAAACCGCGGAAACGAGACGGTTCACACCGCCTCCGCAAAGAAGCCAGTCCCCTCTGCGGTACACGACCGCCCGGGGATGAAGGCCGTCGACGACTTCGACGCGGACGGGCATCCTCCCCTTCGGGGAGACGAGGTGGATCTCGCCGTCCAGGTCCAGCTCTCGAAGGGCGTGGCATTCCCTGCCCACGCGGACGACCGGCGGGCACTCCTGTTCCTCCGGCGGGATCTGGGAGTGCATGGCGCCCCGCCGGATGAGGGAGAGGAGGGACAGGGGGTATCCCTCCGGCGCCGGGGGTTCGTCGTGAAGTTCTTCCGGGAGGCGGTATTTCCCGTCGGGATGGGCGAACCGGAGTCCCTCGAAGGCGACCCGTCCCCTGCGCGCCCTCGCAAAGCCCCTTACCCTCAGTTCCTCCAGGGAGACGTCGAGGAAGGGGGACCGGAGGGACCGGCGGAGGCATTCCTCCCTCGGGGGGAGCGCCACGGGGGGATCGAGCCGCTTTCCCAGTCCCTCGAGAATGGAAAAGTCGTCCCGGCAGCCTTCTGGAGGGGGAACGGCGGGCCTTGCGTACTGGACGTACGGGTGGAGAAAGGAGCCGATGATGTCCTCCTGCTCCAGGTTGAGGGCGCAGGGCAGGACGAGGTCCGCCCGGATCGCCGTGTCGGTCGGGAAGGCTTCCACGACGACCTTGAAGTCCACCCTTTCGAAGGCCCGGGCGACGGCGGACGCGTCCGCGGCCTGGTTCACCACGTTGGTTCCGTTCACCCAGAGCATTCGCACCGGGGGATCCTCCGCTTCGAGGATTTCCCTTCCGATCTCCGGGAGGAGAAACGCGCGGATCTTCCCGTGGTCGAAGGACCCGGCCCAGTCGAGGTTGAAGTTTCTCAGGGATGAAACGTTGAAGGAACTGCCTCCTCCCGGGATGCCGACATTTCCGGTGAGAAAGGCGAGGGCGTCGATCCAGCGGACGTTTTCGGAACCGAAACGGTACCGCTGGAGGCCCCAGCCGATCAGGGCGGCCGCCGGGCGGTGCTCCCGGTAAAAGGTGAAGAGCCGCTCCACGTCCCGGAGGGAGACGCCGCACGCCCCGGCAAGGTCCTCCGGGGACCGGTCCTCGAGGATTCTTCTCAGGGCGCAGAAATGACGGCATTTCGCCGAGAGCCCGGGGTCGACGGCCTCCCGTTCGAGGAGGAGCCGAATGACGGCGGCGGCGAGAAAACGATCCGTTCCGGGACGGATGAGAAGGGTTTCATCGGAGAACGGCCCGTTGCCGTCCCCGCCCGGGGAAACGGTGAACACCCGCGTTCCTCCCTCCCGGGCCCGCCGGACGATGTGTGCGGTGTGCACCGAGGCCCGGGAAAGATCCTTTCCCCAGTTGACGATCCCCCGGGCGTTCGCGAGGTCCTCCACGTCGTTCATGTCCAGGGCGCCGAAATCAGTGATGGACGCGGCGATCCCGGCGCTGTCGCAGAGCGCCCCCCGGGTCGTGGACGTGCCGAGAAGACCGAAGAAGAGGGCCGCCGCGGATTTGAGGACCCCCTTGGCCCCCTCTCCCTGAATGTGGAGGATGGAGGCCGGCTCCTTCCGGAATTCGCGGATTTTCGAGGCGCACAGATCGAACGCCTCGTCCCAGGAAATGGGGACCCGGTTTCCCTTCCTGACGAGAAGGGGGGTGCGGATCCGGTCGGGGCGGGAAAGGCGCCGGGGGTAGGCCCGTATTTTTCCGCAGATGAACCCCCGGGTGAAGGGGTGGTCCGGGTTGCCCCGGATCGTGAGCGTTCCCGACGGGTCCCTGGAGACCCGGAGAGAACAGGCGTCGGGGCAGTTGAGGTTGCACGCGGTCACAATGTCCATGGGGGCGCCTTGCCTGACGGGCTTTTTCCCGTGCCGTTCGAAAAAGCGTCGACAGGCTTTTTCCGATTTCATCAGCCTTTGCGACGAGGATACCCCGCCCGGCCTTTCCTGGCAAGGGAAAGAAGAAGGGGCCCGGGGAGGATCGGCGGTCCCGGCGGGGAAGAATTCCCGTTGATTTGGCGCGAATATCTGGTAAAAGAAACGACGATCCCGGAGACCGGCCGGTCCCCGGGACGGGTCGAATCCGGGGAACGCCTCCCCGATGCGGAGGTTCCGGGAGAGAGGATGAAACCAGTCCGTCGGTTCCTGTGGTGTCTTGTGCTGTGCCTTTCCTGCCTTGCCGGGTGCGGAGAGGGGCCGTCCTCAGGCGGGGGCGGCGGGGAGGCTGCGCCTCCCGGGGAACCCGCCTTCGGCGATCTTCTGATCGAGGGGTCCATCGGGGACGCGTCCAACCTGATTCCCCTTCTTTCCACCGATTCGACCTCCCACGGGATTTCCACGCTCGTTTTCAACGGCCTCGTGAAATACGACAGGGACCTCAACATGACGGGCGATCTCGCCGAATCCTGGGACGTTTCGAAGGACGGCCTCGAAATCACCTTCCACCTTCGGAAGAACGTCCGCTGGCACGACGGCGAGCCGTTCACCTCCGCCGACGTGCTGTATACCTACCGGGTCACCGTAGACCCGTCCACCCCGACGGCCTATTCGGGGGATTTCATGGCCGTGAAGAAGGCCGAGGCGCCCGATCCTTACACTTTCAGGGCTTCCTACGACAAACCCTTCGCCCCCGCCCTGGCGAGCTGGGGGACCGCGATCCTGCCCAGGCATCTCCTGGAGGGGAGGGACATCACGAAATCCCCCCTGGCCCGGCACCCCGTGGGAACGGGCCCGTTCCGGTTCCGGGAATGGGTCACCGGCGAAAAGATCGTTCTCGACTGCAATCCCGATTACTTCGAGGGCAGGCCGTACCTGGACGGGTACATTCTCAGGGTCATCCCCGACCTGTCCACCATGTTCCTCGAACTCCGGGCGGAGGGGATCGACTGGATGAACCTGACCCCCCTTCAGTACCGGAGACAGACGGACAACGCCCTCTTCCGGAAGAAGTACCGGAAATACCGGTATCCCGCCTTTGCCTACACCTATCTCGGGTACAACCTGAAAAGCCCTCTCTTCCGGGACCGCAGGGTCCGCCAGGCGATCTCCCATGCCGTGAACAAGGAAGAGATCATCGAAGGGGTCCTGCTCGGCCTGGGGCAGGAGGCCACGGGACCGTTCAAACCGGGGAGCTGGGCATACAACCCCCGGGTGAAGCGCTATCCCTTCGATCCTGCGCGGTCGAAGGCCCTTCTCGCGGAGGCGGGGTGGCGGGACACCGACGGCGACGGGATCGTCGAACGGGACGGGAAGCCCTTCGCCTTCGAAATCATCACGAACCAGGGGAACGAGGTCCGGGCGAAGTGCGCCGAGATCATCCAGCGCCGTCTTTCCGACGTTGGCATCGCCGTGAAGATCCGGGTCATCGAGTGGGCGGCCTTCATCAACGACTTCATCAACAAGGGGCGGTTCGACGCCACCCTGCTGGGCTGGACGATCACCCTGGAACCCGATCCCTATGACGTGTGGCACTCGAGCAAGACGAAGCCGGGAGAACTGAATTTTATTTCCTACGTGAATCCGGAAGTGGACGAACTCCTGGAAAAGGGAAGGGAGACCTTCAACCGGGAGGAGCGCAAGCGCTGCTACGACCGGTTCCAGGAGATCCTGGCGGAAGACCAGCCCTACACCTTCCTGTTCGTTCCGGACGCCCTTCCCATCATCAGCGGGAGGGTGCGCGGCATCGATCCGGCGCCCGCCGGCATCGGGTACAATTTCATCCGGTGGTATGTTCCGTCCGGCGAACAGCGTTACGTCCTGAAACCGTGAGGGAGAAGTCGTGATCCAGGAAGACAGGGAAAAGCAGGAACGGGAGCGGGACCAGATCCTGAAGACCCTCTCGGAGAAGTCGTTCGCCGGAATCTACCTGGTCCAGGACGGAAGGTTCTGCTTCCTGAACGAAAAAGCCGCCTCCTATGCGGGGTACGATTGCAACGAGCTGATGGGCATCAAGGCGGACAAGGTGGTCCATCCCGAGGACTGGGCCCGGATCAGGACGGACGCCAGGGCCATGCTCCGGGGGGAGCGCTTGTCCCCCTATGTGTTCCGGATCATCACGAAACAGGGTGACGTCCGGTGGATCATGGAAACGGTGACCCCCATCTCGTTCCAGGGAAGACCCGCCCTCCTGGGGAGTTCCATGGACATCACCGACCGGATGGAGGCGGAGGAGAATCTCAGGAAGTCGGAGATCCTCTACCGGACGATTTTCGAGACCACGGGGACGGCCACCATCATCGTGGAGGAGGACACCACGGTCACCCTGGTGAACACGGAGTTCGAGAAGCTGTCCGGGGCGCCGAAGGAGTACTGGGAGGGCAAGCGGAGCTGGACCGAATTTGTCCATGAAAAGGACGTGGACACCATGCTGGACTATCACCGGCTCCGGAGGATCGATCCGGACGCGGTGCCCCGGAACTACGAGTTCAGCCTGGTCGACCGGCAGGGGAACGTCCGGGAGGTGCTCATCACCATTTCCATGATTCCGGGAACGAAGCGAAGCGTCGCCTCCTTCGCCGACATCTCGGCGCGCAGGAAGGCGGAGGAGCGGCTCCGGGAGTCGGAGGACCGGTACCGGACGATTTTCGAGACCACGGGGACGGCCACGGTCATCGTGGAGGAGGACACCACGGTCACCCTGGTGAACACGGAGTTCGAGAAGCTGTCCGGCGGGTCGAAGGACTACTGGGAGGGTAAAAGAAGCTGGACCGAGTTCGTGTGCGACAGGGACGAGGCGCGGATGCTCGGATACCACCGCCTGCGGCGCGTCGATCCCCGCCGCGCCCCCCGGAACTACGAGTTCGGCCTGGTGGACCGGCAGGGAAACGTCCGGGACATCATCATCACCATTTCCATGATCCCCGGGACGACGAAGAGCGTGGCCTCCTTCGTGGACATCACGGAGAGGAAGAAGGCCGAGGAGATCCTGAGGAAACGGGAAAGGGAACTCGAGGAAAAGACCCATGAACTGGAGGAGGTGAATGCCGCCCTCCGGGTCCTCCTGAAACGGCGGGAGGAAGACAAGGTGGAACTCGAGGAGCGGCTCGTTTCCAACGTGGAAAAACTTGTCATGCCCTATGTGGAAAAAATGAAGAGGGGGCCCCTCGGGAAAAAAGAGGCGACCTGTCTCGAAATCGTCGAGTCCAACCTCAGGGACGTGGTTTCCCCCTTCGCCCACAGGATCTCCTCCCGGGAACTGAACCTGACCCCGGCGGAGTTCCAGGTCGCAGGCCTCGTCAGGGAGGGGAAGACGACCAAGGAAATCGCCGATTTTCTTCATGTGTCCCCGGCGACGATCGAGATCCACCGCAACCACATCCGGAAGAAGCTCGGTTTGAACAAAAAGAAAGCCAACCTGAGGGTTCATCTCCTCGCCCTCCGATAACCTCTACGAAACATAAAGGTTCCATAAACATTCTTTTCCTGTTGCCTTGTCCGTTCGTCCTACTTATGTAGTGTCTATCATTCCACTCAAAGAAACCTGTTCTGCCGCTCCGGGTCGGGATCTTTTCGGGGCAGGTTCTGGTCCGTGTGCATCCGTGATCGGAAAGACCGGGTTATGTCTGTTTGTTTCCTCGAGGATTTCAGGTTCTCCGCCGGAGGGGGTCCTTCACGGCGGTATGGAATAAAATAAGGAGGTTCATGGATGTCGAAGTATGGTGAAAAACTGGTATCGGCGGAACAGGTGGCGTCCCTGGTCAAAAGCGGCATGTGGGTGGATTACGGGACCATTCAGCCCCCCCGGGAATTCGACCGGGCACTGGCGAAGCGGGCCGGGGAACTGAAGGGGATCAAGATCCGGACCCTGGGCCACCTGGCGCCCTTCGAGGTAATGGAAAAGGATCCCGAGGGAAAGAGCTTCTGGGTGGGCAACTGGCACATCCTCGGCCTGACGAGGAAGTACATCGCGGAGAACCGGGGGACCCACATCCCCTACAACTTCGGGGAGACCGCCCGGTATTACCGCGAGGACATCGACGTGGACGTCGCCGTCCAGACGGTCACCCCCATGGACCGGCACGGGTATTTCAACTTCGGACCCCTGAACAACTTCAAGAAGGCCGTCTTCGAAAAGGCGAAGATCAAGGTGGTCGAGGTCATCCAGGACATGCCCTGGTGCGTGGGCGGATACGACGAGTGCATCCACCTCTCCGACGTGGACTACGTCATCGAGAACACGAAGGACAAGATGATCACCATTCCCTCGCCGGCGGCGACGGAAACGGACAAGACGATCGCGCGCATCATCGCCGATCTCATCCCCAAGGACGGGCCCTGCCTCCAGATCGGCATCGGGGGGCTGCCCGACACGGTGCTCCGCCTGCTGGCCGACAGCGGGGCGAAGGACATCGGGATCCACACGGAGATGGTGACCGAGGCCATCCTGGAACTGCACGAGGCGGGTCTCATCACGGGGAAGAAGAAGACGTTCATCCCGGGAAAGATCGTCTGGGCCTTTGCCATCGGGAGCCGCAAGCTCTATGACTGGCTCGACCACAACCCGGCCCTGGCCATGTACCCCGTGGAGTTCACCAACGACCCCAACATCATCTCCCTGAACCGGGACCTCATCTCCATCAACGCCTGCCTCGGCGTGGACCTCCAGGGACAGGTGAGTTCCGAGTCCATCGGCCCCGCCCAGTATTCCGGCACGGGGGGCCAGCTCGCTTTCGTGAGAGGGGCTTATTACCGGACCACCAAGGGACAGCCGCCCATGGGGTACCCGGGGAACAAGTCCATCCTCGCCTTCTACTCCACCTACCGGGACAGCAAGGGAAATCTGCAGTCCCGGATCAAACCCACCATCCCCCCGGGGGAAATCGTCACCGTTCCGCGGACCGACGTGTCCTATCTCGTCACCGAATACGGCGTGGCCTATCTGAAGGGCCTCTCCATCCCCGAAAGGGTCCTTGCCATCACGAACCTGGCCCACCCGGATTTCCGGGACGGACTCCTGGAGGAAGCGAAGAAAATGCACTGGCTGAATAAGCAGTGGTTTTTTTAGTGGATATTCTTCGGAAATCCTTCTATGAATGATTTCTAAATATGCAGGAAAGGAGAGGTCGTATGGAAATCAAGAAAATCTGCGTACTGGGAGCGGGGCTCATGGGAAGCGGGATCGCCCAGGTCTGTGCCCAGGCGGGATACGAAGTCCGGCTGCGGGACATCGAACAGCGCTTCGTGGACGGGGGGATGAACACCATCCGGAAGAACCTGGCCCGGGACGTGGAGAAGGGGAAGCGGACGAAGGAGGACATGGAGGCCGTTCTGGGCCGGCTCAAACCCATGGTGGACCTGAAGGCGGCCGCGTCGGACGTGGACCTGGTGGTGGAAGTGATCATCGAGGTCCTGGACGTGAAGAAGAAGGTGTTCAAGGATCTGGAGGAAATCGTGCCGGCCCACTGCCTGTTCTTCACGAACACCTCCGGGCTCAGCATCACCGAAATGGCGGCCATGACGAAGCGGCCGGAACGGTTCATCGGAACCCATTTCTTCAACCCCGTTCCGGTGATGAAGCTCCTGGAGATCATCCGGGGGTACGAGACCTCCGACGAGACCCTGGAGATCGCCAAGGCCTGGGGAAAGAAGATCGGCAAGGACATGATCGTGGTGAAGGAAGCGCCGGCCTTCGCGGTGAACCGCGTCCTGTGCGTCATGCTGAACGAGGCCTTCTTCGCGCTGGGCGAGGGGATCGCGACGGCCGAGGACATCGACAAGGGGATGGTCCTGGGATGCAACCACCCCATCGGACCGCTCGCCCTTTCCGATCTCGTAGGCCTGGAGACGCTGCTCCACGTGGTGAACGGCCTGCACAGGGAGCTGGGGGACAAGTACCGCCCGGCGCCCCTGCTGGTCCAGCTTGTCCGGGCGGGCCGGTTCGGCCGGAAAACGGGCAAGGGGGTTTACGACTACACGAAGAAGTGACCCATCCGGCGTTTCCCGCCGGACAGGAGTGGGCCCCTCCGGGCCTGTCCCGGAGGGTGCCCGGTTGTTTCCATCGCTGACCGATCAAAGGAGAGGAGATCATGGATTACGAACTCACCGAAGAATTGAGAATGCTGAAAGACATGGCGTACAAGTTCGCCTCTACGGAATTTCCGCCCCTGTCGAAGGAGTGTGACGAACACGAAAAGTACACTCCGGAGATCCGTAAGAAGGCCGCGGAGAACGGCCTGGTGGGGGCCTGGATTCCGGAGGAGTACGGCGGGGCCGGCGTGGGGATTCTGGGGAATTCCCTGATCACCGAGGAGCTTTCCAAGGTGGACATGGGGATCGGGCTCAACGTCGTGGCGGCCTGTTTCGGTTGCGAATCCATCTTCCAGTACGGATCGGAAGAGCAGAAGAAGAAGTACCTGCCCAAGGTGTGCGGCGGTGAATGGGTGAGCGCCGGGGCGTTCACGGAACCCAACGCGGGTACGGACGTGGCGGGCTACCGGACGAAGGCGGTGAAGGACGGCGACGACTACGTCATCACGGGGAACAAGATGTTCATCACCAACGGGACGGTATGCGACTTCATGGTGGCCCAGTGCATCACCAACCCGGACCAGAAGAAGCACAACAGCTTCAGCCTGATCATCGTGCCGGCGGACGCCCAGGGAGTCACCCGGAACAAGATCCGCGGGAAGATGGGGATCCGGTCCAGCGACACGGCGGAGATCGCCTTCGAGGACGTGCGGGTGCCCCAGAGCAATCTCGTGGGCAAGGAAGGCAGGGGATTCATCCAGCTCATGCATTTCTTCGACACGACCCGCGTCATGGTGGCCGGTCAGGGACTCGGGCTGTCGGAGGCGTGCCTGGAGACGTCGATCAAATACTGCAAGGAGCGGACGGCGTTCGGGGCCCCCCTGGGATCGTTCCAGCTCTCGGCGAAGAAGCTGACGGAAATGGCGATCATGATCGAGGCGCTCCGGGGCCTGGTGTACCGGGCGGGCTGGCTCATCGACATCGGGAAACCGGATTACCACCTGGCGGCCATGGCGAAGTTCTACAGCGGGCAGACGGCGGTCTTCTGCGCCAACAACGCGGTGGAACTCCACGGGGGCTACGGCTACATCGACGAGTACTCCGTCCAGAAGTGGTATCGGGACGCCAAGATCCTGGAACTCTACGAAGGGACGAAGGAAGCGGAAATCCTCACCATCGGGAGGGTACTCCAGTCGAAATAGAAAATTGAAACGTCATCGGGTCTTCTCTGTTTTGCCCCTCCCGGGGGAACAGGCACCACCGCGGGGCGTTCCCGCCGGGGGGGCGGCAGAGAGGAAGAATCGTGAACACAGCGCATACACAGGAGGGAACTGCGCATGTCAACGTCTTGGAAGCCTTTGACGGAGGAAGAGAAGAAGCGGTACCAGGTCATCAACGAGGAAAACCTGGCGTTCCTGATGAACCGTTACAACAAGGTGAACCGGTGGGTCATCGGCGACATGATCCGCAGGAGCGCCTATCATTATCCCGACAAGCCGGCCCTCATCTTCAAGGACCGGACCCTTACCTACGCACAGCTCGAGGAGGAGTGCAACCGGGTGGCCAACGGCCTCATCGACCTGGGGGTGAAGAAGTACGACCGCGTGGCCATCCTGGCCCACAACACCCTGGACCACGTGCTGACATGGTTCGGATGCGCCAAGATCGGCGCCATCTATCTCGCCATCAACTACCTCCTCCGGGGGAAGGACATTTCCTACTGCATCAACCATTCGGAGAGCAAGATCTTCATCGTGGAAGACGCCCTGTTCGACCTCGTCAAGGACGTCCTCGACGACATGCCCACGGTGAAGACGTGGATGTGGTCCCGCCAGGGGGCGGAAAAACCCCCGGTGAACGAATCCTTCGCGGATTTCGAACCGTGGTACAGGAAATACCCCGCCACGGAGCCGGACACGATCCTCCACATCGAGGATCCCTGTCAGATGACGTACACGAGTGGAACGGAATCCCTTCCCAAGGGCGTCATCATCAGCAACCAGGCGCTCATGGCCCAGTACATGGGAGCCATCGTGGACGGCCAGTACGACGAGGACGACATCAACGTGAACGCCCTTCCCATCTACCACTGCGCCCAGCGGGACGTCTTCATGAACCCCGTCTTCTGGGTCGGCGGGACGAACGTCCTCATCGCGCCGGATATGGTACAGATCCTCCAGAACATCGCCCGGTTCAAGGCGACCATGTTCTTCGCACCCCCCACCGTGTGGATCGGACTGCTCCGCCACCCCGACCTGGGGAAGTACGACCTGTCGAGCCTGAAGAAGTGCTATTACGGGGCCTCCATCATGCCCGTCGAGATTCTCAAGGAGATCATGGAGAAATTCCCCGGAACGAGGATCTACAACTACTACGGGCAGACGGAACTGGCGCCGTACCACACCATTCTCAAGGCAAAGGACGCCCTCACCAAGCTCGGGTCGGCGGGAATGGGCGGACTCAACATGGAAACCCGCCTGGAAGACGATCAGTACGTTCCCATCGGCCAGACCGGCGTTCCGGGCGAGATCTGCGGCAAGGGGCCCCACGCCCTCATCATGTACTTCAAGGAACCCGGAAAGACGGAAGAGGCCATGAAGGGCGGCTGGTTCCATTCGGGTGACGTGGGTGTCCTCGACGAGGACCGGTACATCACCGTGGTGGACCGGAAAAAGGACATGATCAAGACGGGCGGCGAAAACGTGCCCACCCGGGAAGTCGAGGAAGCCATCTACCTGGACAAGCGGGTCCAGGAGGTGGCGGTCATCGGGCTGCCCGATCCCAAGTGGGTGGAGGCGGTGACGGCGGTCATCGTCCTCAAGGCGGGACAGAAGATGACGGAAGAGGAGGTCGTCGCCCACTGCCGGAAGGAGCTGGCGGCTTTCAAGTGCCCCAAACGGATCATCTTCATGGATGCGCTTCCCAAAACCCCCACGGGGAAGATCCTGAAACGGGAACTCCGCCAGTCCCTGAAATGACGCGACAATCGGGATTCCGCCTTCCGGGGACGGTTCTTTTCCTTCGGTTTTGGCCCCCTCGGAAGCGTTTCCCGGAAGCGGAACCCATTCACCGGCAGTTTTGCGGTGCCCGTCGGGGCATGCGCGTTCAACGGGAAAAGGAGGAATGAACGGTCATGAAAGATGTGGTCATTGTATCGGCATGCCGCACGGCGATCGGAGAATTCGGCGGCACATTGAGAGACCTGAACTGCGCCACGCTGGGAAGCGTCGTCATGAAAGAGGCCGTAAAGCGGGCGGGGATCGATCCGGCGACGATCGACGACGTCCGGTTCGGAAACTGCATCGAACCCGTCGACACCCTCAACGTCACGAGGATTGCAGCCCTTCTGGCGGGAATCCCGGATACCGTGACGGCGGTCACCATCAACCGTGTCTGCATCTCCGGTATGGAGGCCGTTCTTTCCGGCATGGCCATGATCCAGGCGGGAATGGCGGACATCATTCTGGCGGGCGGGATGGAGCACATGTCCGGCGTTCCCTATTCCGTGCCCAAGGCCCGGTGGGGATGCCGCCTCCAGGATGCGGTCTTCGTCGACAACCTGATCCACGGGCTCCACGCCGGTTCCCACGTGATCCGGGGGCCGGAAAACGGGCCGGTGAAGGACGGGCCCATCATCGACATCTACCGGGGGAAACCCTACATCATGGGAATCACGGCGGAGCTGGTCGCGCAGATGTACAACATCAGCCGGGAGGAGATGGACGAGGTGGCCATGCGCAGCCACAACAACGTGGAACGGGCCACCCTGGAGGGAGACTTCCGGGAGGAGATCGTTCCCGTCGAAATTCCCCAGAAGAGGGGGAAACCCCCGCTCGTTTTCGACAAGGACGAGCACTACCGTCCGAAAATCACCATGGACGAACTCGCCAAGCTTCCGGCGGCGTTCCTGCCGAAAATCGGAAAGGTGACCGCCGGGAACGCTTCTGGAATCAATGACGGGGCAAGCGCCATGATCATCATGTCCGCCGACAAGGCGAAGGAACTGGGCCTGAAACCCATTGCCCGGATCGGCGCCGTGAGCCGGGGGGGGTGCCATCCCTCGGTCATGGGAATCAGCCCCGTGCCCGCGGTGAGAAACCTCTTCGCCCAGGGCAAGTACAAGCTGGCAGACTTCGACCTCATCGAAGTGAACGAGGCCTTCGCCGCCCAGTACCTGGGCGTGGAGAAGGAACTCGGCCTGCCCCGGGAGATCACCAACGTGAACGGTTCGGGCATCGGTCTCGGCCATCCCGTGGGCTCCACGGGCTGCCGGATCATGGTGACCCTCCTTCACGCCATGAAGAAACGGGGGAAGACCCTGGGCCTTGCCACCCTCTGCGGCGGCGGCGGGGTGTCCATGACGGCGGTGCTGGAGATGCTGTAAGAGAAAACGTCCCGGTCACGGCCGGACCCATCCGGCCGTGACCGGGACGGGCGGTACGCCGTTTCCTTTTTGCCGTCTAGGGCTCCTGCTCCGGTTTTCCCCTGTTTCCCAGGCTTTTCAGGGCGTCGAGAATTCCCAGGACCGCGCCCGGGCCGACGCTGACCCCCACTTTGGTGGAGGTTCCCCTGGTGGTCGTCGTCACCGACCCGTCGGCGTTCCGGCTGGTCGACGTGTGACTCGATTCCTGGACTTTCCAGTCCTTTTTGACCGACGGCCAGGGAGACTGGGCGAGTGCGCGGAGAGCGCCCGCCGGGTCGGGTGCCGGCGGGGAATCGGTTGTGGCCGAAGAAGGGGAGGACGCGGATGAATCCCCTGCGATCCATTCCCCGTCTCCAACCCTGCGGGCCTCGACGCGGGCGGTGACGTTTTTCCCGCCCTTCCGGGCCCCGACACGGACAAACCGCGTCACGGCGCCGTTCACCGTCTGCGCGTCCTCCGGTTCAACGGCGAAGGCAATCCCCGTCCGGTTGTTGGTCCAAAGTGTGGTTTTTCCCGTCTTCGACGTTTCCAGGGCCACCTCGATCATATGTTCGTCCGTCGCGTCCATGAGATCGAGGGGGGATTCTCCCCGGCTGAGGCTCCGGACCGCCTCCTCCCCGGTGGCTTTTTTCGGAAAGCCTCCCTCGGGTACGAGGTGGAGCGATACCGTGGAAGGCAGAAGAATGTAAGCCTCGCCGGTGGCCTGCTGCGCCGTGAGGGACTGGACGGCGCTGCTCAGCCCCCAGGCGGAGTTGTTGAAGAACGAGGCGCTGTTCACCCCCGAGTTGATGGCGTTCAGCAGGGACATCTCCGTCTGGTGCTGCCGCCGGATGGCCACATCCTGCTGGCTGAAGCCCTCCTTCTGGAAGGTCAGAAGGTGGTCCTGGTTCCGGGTGAGTTCCACGGTGCAGGGAGTCACGCAGGCCGGGGTTCCGTCCGCGAAGACCCGGGCACCCGAGGGGTCCGTCGAAAGGGGGATCTTCTGGGTCGCCACGGCGGCGGCGCAGGAAGCCAGCAAAAGAACCGCAAAAAGCAGTCCTGATATTCTGAATGCCTGAAAAAGGGAATTCACGGGGGTCCTCCTTCGCGTTCGATTCCGGGCCGGCTTCACGAAATGCGGGCGGTACTGCTCCGGTCGGCATGAAAGGCCTTTCTCCATTCATCGGCAGGCGGTGGGACGAACTTGAGCGGCCGGGGCGAGAGGATGACAGGTACTTGAAAAGTATTGCAATCCATGGAAGGGAATTCTATAATCGGTGCACCGCAATCCCCGGTCAGGAGTTCCATGATGAACATATCCTTTGATATCAAGGGGCTGGGAAGTCCCATCTTCCATTCCCCCCTGGAGAACATCCGTTTCGTGGAGAACGGCGAGCGGGTGATCTACGACGTGAACTACACCCGGGTCAAGGATTCCATCGCCACGGGGGATCTCATCACCCTCGAGCGGGCCGGTCCCCGGGAACGGATCTTCTTCGCCCCGGAGGAGACCGTGGCGGCCATCGTCACCTGCGGGGGATTGTGCCCGGGCCTGAACAACGTGATCCACTCCCTGGTCATGCAACTGTTCTACCAGTACCGGGTCACCGACATCATCGGCATCCGGTACGGCTACCGGGGGCTCCACGTGGAGGAGCGGCTGAACCCCATCCGCCTGACCCCGCAGTTCGTGGAAAACATCCACAACTTCGGGGGATCCGTTCTCGGCAGTTCCCGGGGATACTCGGATGCGGCGAAGATCGTCGACGGCCTCGAATACTACGGAATCCGGATCCTCTTTGCCATCGGAGGGGACGGAACCGTCCGGGGGGCCCTGAACATCATCGCCGAGATCGAGCGGCGGGGGCTGAACATCGCCGTCATCAACATACCCAAGACCATCGACAACGACATCCCCTTCATCTCGCAATCCTTCGGGTTCGAGACCAGTTTCTCCGAGGCGGTGGAGTCGATCCGATGCGCCCACATCGAGGCGCGGGGAACGCCGTACGGCATCGGGATCGTCAAGCTCATGGGACGGGAGTCGGGGTTCATCGCCTCACAGGCCTCGCTGGCCCAGAAGGACGTGAACTACGTTCTCGTTCCCGAGATCGATTTCGAGCTCGACGGGCCTTCCGGACTGCTCCATTCCCTGGAGACGCGGTTGAGAAAGAGGGAGCACGCCCTCATCGTCGTGGCGGAAGGGGCGGGCCAGAAATATTTTGCGGACCTGCCCGCGGCCTACGACGCTTCGGGGAACCGGAAGCTCCACGACGTGGGGATGTTTCTGAAAAAGAAGATCGGCGAGTATTTCGAAACCATCGGCATGAAGGTGAACGTGCGGTACATCGACCCCAGCTACATCATTCGTTCCGTGCCGGCGAATCCCGGGGACGCCGTCTTCTGCGGGTTTCTCGCGGAGAACGCCGTCCATGCCGCCATGGCGGGGAAGACCAGCATGATCATCGGCAAGTGGAACTCCACCTTCGTCCACCTGCCCATGGACATCATCACGCTGGGGAGAAAAAAGATCGATCCGAGGGAAGCCCTCTGGAGGTCGGTGAAGCTCTCCACGGGACAGCCCTTCTGACGGGAGACCGCGCACGCCGGCCGGATGGAACATCCGGCCCGGCGGAAGCCTTCCCGCCGCGGTTCCCTTCCACGGCCCTTCGTAGTCCGGCCCTTCAGGGCCGGCGGACAGTCCCCCGCAGCGATGGCCCAGCCCCTCGAGGCCTGCGACGTCAATCCCGTTTCCGCGGTTTCACCCCGTACCGGCCCGGTTCGTCGAAAAAGGTAATGTCCGCGTACCCGGCGAAGATTTTTCCGGAATGCCTCATGCCGGCGGGGATGTAATACCGGTCGCCTTTCGTGAAGGTCTTTCTTTCCCCGTCCAGGACCATCTCGATTTTTCCTTCCAGGACGAAACCGGCCTGTGCGGCGTGGGAGTGCTCGGGCAGATCGACGTCCTCTTCGAATGTCATGAAGATGATCTGATGGCGGTCCGCCTGGGACAGGTAGGCCTTGACGCCCTTCAGGGGGATGTCGGCCTCCGGCAGGGCGGTGACGGGTTCGGGGAAGATTTCCTTTTTGTCCCGTTTCATGGTTCCTCTTCTTTGGTTTTTTGCAGCGCTTTTCGAAAACCCCGCCGAACCGCGCTCCCGTCCACGGGCTTGTCCGTCCCCTCGACGGTTCCCGGGTCCTGGAATTCCCCGCGGGCTCAGAGTACGCCCAGCGCTTCCCGGATTTCCTCTTTTGCGTGCGCTCCCTCCTCGCGGCGGAGACCCGCCTCCAGGGTCCGCCGTGCCGCGGGGCCGCCGAGCCTCCCGAGCGCCCAGGCCGCGTGCGCCCTCACAATCTCCTCCGGGTCCTCCATGGCGCGGGCCAGGTGCGGCACCGTCTCCGGGTCGCCGCTGTTGCCGAGGGCCACCGCCGCGTTCCGCTGGAAGTATTTTCGCTCCCGCATGTACGTGTACAGAAGGGGAGCGACGGCGCGGGTCTCGAACTCCCGGTCCATTTTCAGGAGTCCCTCCAGGCTGAAACACGCCGCCGTCTCTTCCAGGAAGGTGCTTTCCGGCAGTTCCGCCCTCATCTTGGCCCGGTTGAGAGGGCACACCTCCTGGCAGACGTCGCAGCCGTGAATCCAGCTTCCCATCTTCGGGCGCAGTCCCCGGTCGATGTAAGGCGAAGTATGCCGCAATCCCTGGGCGTTTGCAACATGGCTGAACGTGAGACATCGGCGGGGGTTCACCCGGAAATCCCCCATGATCGCCCCGGACGGGCAGGCCTCGATGCACAGCCGGCAGTCCGGCGGGCAGTGGGTTTCGTCCGCCGGCGCGTCGTATTCCAGTTCGGCATCCACGATGAAGGTGTGGAGGATGACGAAGGTCCCGATGCCGGGCGCGGCGAGAAACGTGTTGCGGCCGATGGTGCCGACTCCGGCGCGGACGGCGGCGAGGCGGTCCGGGACCCCGGAGGAAATGGCGAACCAGCGTCCCACCTGCATTCCCTTCGCCTCCAGGAACCGCCGCATGAGCTGCACCCGGGCGCCCCCGAGGCGCGTCGGCGGTTCGATGTAGGAGCGCGACTGGTACAGCCGCCCGATCTTTCCCGCCAGGTTTTCCGGGAAGCGCTCGCGAACGTAGTCGTACACGGCGACGATGATGGACCTGGCTCCCGGCAGCCGGTTCTGCGGCTCGGCCCCGAGCCCCAGGCGCAGCGCCGAATCGACCGCCCAGTCGTAGTCCTCCATGCGCTCCTTCAACACCCTGGCGAAGAGCGGAAAGGGTTCCGCCGTCGTGATTCCCACCCGGCTGTAGCCGAGATCGAGGGCGTAATTCCGGATCTCCTTTGTCAGCGACATGACATGCCTCCTGAAACGGGGCGGCGGAACGCTTTTCGCCTGCCGTCCGATGCCGCGGGAAAAGCGTTCATGATGTTTTACGAGTTCGTCAGGAGCTGAAATCTTCCCGAATCGATCAGGCCTTTCACGGATTCCACAAAAACGCCCGGGGCCGCGTAATCGGGATGGCTGCGAAGCAGCGCGGCCGCCCGCGCCATCGCGTCCAGCTCCTTGACGAGATCTTCGCCGCGGCCGTCCTGCCGGGAGCGGACGGCATGGGTGGCAAAAAGCAGGTTCTTCGGGTCGATGTGCCTTTTCCTTACGTGAATCGCCGCCAGCGTTCCGCAGCGGCAGGGGTTTCCGGGGTCCACGAGGCCGCATTTCCCGGCGAGAAACCCGGTGAGCCTTTTTCTCCCCCGGGACAGACGCTGCCGGTAGGCGGCCGGCGTGAGCCCCAGGATTTCGGCCCCCTCGGCACTTCCGACTCCGAAAATTTCTCCCAGGATATAGGCCAGCCGGATCTCCCGTTTCAGGCACAGGAGCAGATAATGAACGCACGCGCGCTTCGTTTCTTCCACGACGAGGTGCTGCTCGGCCTCGATGGCGCCGCTTCCCCCTTCTTCCCGGTTTCCCTCCTCGATCATCCGGTTGCACTTGTCGAAGGTCAGCCGCCAGCTCTCGGCCCTGCCCTTGCGTGTCGTCAGAAGGTGGTTGGCGGCGATGCGGTGGACCCAGGTCTCGAAACGGCTTTTCCCCTTGAACGTGCCGAGATGGGTGATGACCTTCATCAGGATTTCCTGGGTGGCGTCTTCCGCGTCGGCGGGGATGAAGAGCATCCGGATCGCGAGGCCGTAGATCCTGTCCTGGATCCTGCGGACGATCTCCTCGAGGACGCGCCGGTCGCCCGCTTTCGCTTTTTCGACGAGGTCCTCGATCCTCGTTTTCTCTTTATCCCGTATTTTCGACATCGGTTCCCCCTTTTGCCCGTTAGACCATTCCCGGGACCGGCCTGTGACAGAAAATCGAAGGGATGTCCGTTTTGGAAGTTCTTTTCACCGGCGCGCCCGTTCCCCTGACGCGGCCGACCGGCCGATTATATGCCCCGTCCCCGTGAAAATAAAGGGGGCGCCGGGTTGTTCCGGTCGAGAATTGATTTGACAATGAACGAAAATTGTAGGATCAATTAGAAATATCAATGAGTAAATACAGCTAACTCGAACACTCCCACCCGATTGCTTCCATCTGCCTTGACCCTCGTCTGATCAGCCGACTCCCTCTCCACGTCAATCAAAGATTTTTAGAGGGGACATCCGTGACATGTCAGGTGTGTAACTTTTTCTAAAGATACCGTCTCCTTTTTCTGAAGAGGAATGAGATCGAGTGCTGTGAGTCAGAAGATGAAACCCTTCGGTGTGCTTCGGGCATGGAAAGTCTGTAAATTCGGGCTTGCCCTGTGGGGACTTGCTTCGCTGTCCTGCCTTCCTGCATGGGCCAACGATCCCGGTGACGTGAATGGTGACGGAGACATCACGTCCATAGACGCCTCCATGACACTCGCAATCGTCGAAGGAGATCTTATTCCTTCGGCGGATCAGGGTGCTGGAGCAGATGGGGACCAGGATGGGTCGATTACGAAAACCGATTATCGTCTCATTCTTCAGTGGGCCTCACAGCATTGTGGCGTGATCCCTCCGGATGCCCTGGACGGCGATCTGGATCTGCCCGAATTGGAGGCTTCTGAGGAAAGGATCGGTGCACAGGGTGGCGATATTGCCCTTCCTTCAGGAGCGGTGCTTTCCTTCCCGAAGGGCCTGCTACAGGGCGAGCGAACCGTTCGGTTCAGTCGCCACGATTATAATGAACTGAAGGATGAATCAATCCTGGACTGTTATCGGGTTTCATTGAACCTCCTCCTTGTTCCAGGCGTCACATTATTCATACCGGGCGGTTGCGCAGAGCAGGTCGGCTCGTCCCGGGAAGGTGCTCTCCTTCGGGCACCGGAAGGTCTGTCTGAAGAGATCGAATGCGCCGTTGTCTTATTTTACAACCCTTGGACACGTGCCCGGGAAATCATCAAAGCAGATCATACCATTGTCGACGACGACTGCATCCTCTCCTTTGAAAATTCGTCGCAGGCTGCGAACCTGGCGGCTCTGGCATCAAGCCCCTCGGCGAATCAACCGATCCACATCGTCCTCCAGAAAAAGGAAACCGGGGCCGGCCGGCTCAGGGCTTCGAAGAATATCCTGCCTGATGTGCCCTACTATAATCAGGGAGGGGGAACCCCATACTGCTGGGCCACGTGCACGGCCATGGCCCTGAAATACGTGATGACCGATGCAGAACATTTCAAAGACATCAAGCCCTGGGAATTGGTCAAAACCACAAAAAGGGAAAACCGGGGTGCTTCGTTGTGGACCATGCGTTTCTGCTCGGCATATGGGTCCTTCATCGAAAAATACGCCGGCGTGGCCCCGGAAAGGAAATGGCTGTGGAAGGACGAGTTGAAGACCTATCTGAAGAAGCAGATCAATCTTAATCGCCCGGTGATTCTTGCCGTGAGAAAGAGCAACCATGTCATCCTGGTGGTGGGATATGACGACACGGCCGGTGACCCCGTTCTTTCAGTCCATGATTCCCAGCCCGGCGCTCATGATCTCCCGTGCATGTATAATACGACGAAGTGGACTTTCAAAAAGGTAACAGAGGGAAGTGAATGGAGCCTTCATCCCCCCTTTGCCGCTGTGGCGATTCCCGCGCCCCCGGCACCGGTGCGTTGTGTGACGATAAGTACACAAAGTAAAGGTGAGTCTCATAAGGTAAAAGCAGCCTTTGTCCCACCCGTTCTTTCGCCTTCCTTGTGGGCTTTGGATTTTTTCCCGGTAGTCCAGGGAGCGCCCGTTGTTTTCGGCTGGTATGAGTGGCCTGCCACGACCACCGGGCTGATCAGCGGAAACGGAAAGGAGAAAACGGTCAACTTTGTTCCGAACTATTATAAAATGAGTCTGGGGGTCGAGGTTTTCAACGCATTGGATCAGGGCATTGATCTGAAGGTCAAGTGGGAACTGGGCAGTGATTCGGGGGAGAATGCGGTAACTGTGGCGCGGCGGTCCCACGCCCTGGTTCCCGTTTTCAGGCATGACGATCTGTCGGGGATGAGCGGAAGCGAATCGCGGCTCAATGTTTTCCTTCATGATGCTGCAACAGACACGATGTACGATGCCTTTTCGCTGAAGATTCCCTTCGATACCGGGATCAGCCTTTCTTGCGAGAAATCCGGAGCCGATGTCACGCTGAAATGGAATGAATACGGGAAAGACTGGGATATGGTTCCTGTCTTGTTGAGTTTCGACACCTACGTGATCTCATACAGCGATGACAACGGTGAGACCTGGAACGAAGCCGGAACGATTTCCCGCGATCCGTTTAAAACGGATTACGAGCAGGTTGTCGGCGGCGGAAACAAAGAGGGGCGCCTCTATATCGTTGAGGCCAAGTACGGCAGCCCCCACAGGCTGATGTACCTGACGAGTGATACGGTGCGGGTCGAGCAGTCAATTTCGCTGGATCTGGTTGGCAAGAATGACACTTTCAACCTGGTTTACGGAATTGATGTTGTCGGCGACTATGCCTATGCAGCCAGTTACGGTTATTATGACACCAATGGCGCCTTGCGGATCCTGGACATCAAAAGCAATCCACAGGTCCCTTCCGTTCTAGGGTCCCTGGAACTCACAGGCGCCCGGGACGTAAAGGTGTCGGGAGGGTACGCCTTCGTTTCTTATGGTTACTGGAGCCAGGCGACCCATCTGGACAGGGGGGGGCTGATGGTTGTCGACGTCCATGATCCGGCATCTCCCATGTTGGTTGCACAGGTCGGGTTCCAGTTGGGAGACCAGGCTCGGAGCGTGACGGTCGAGGGAAACACGGCCTATGTGGTCTCGGAGAAGGGAGGGCTGTGGGCTGTCGATATCAGCAATCCCGATTATTGCAGCAATCCGCCTTGCAGTCTGGTGAACTGCACTAAAAATGTCTACGCCGACGTGAAAGACGCCTATGATGTGGCTGTATTCGGTGATCTTGCCTATCTGGCCGATGGCTGGGGCGGTCTCAAGATCATCGATCTTACAGGGGCACAAAACAACCTGGTCGCTTCCTGGACCCCCCCGGTGACTCAAGGCAGTTCCCTTCGCAGTGTTCAGAAAGTCGGGGATTATCTCTATCTGGCTGATGGGGAATACAACGGCAACATCTGGATCGTGAATGTCGGCGATCCTGTGAACCCAAGCCTGGATGGCCGTATCAAATACATCGTGGATAAGGTCGTTGTTTCCGGGAATGTCGCTTACACTGCGGGGTATGGTGGCGTGGCAGCCATTGATATCACCGACATGGCAAAACCCTCGCTACTGTGTTCTTACGGCACGCCGAACAAGTCCCTCGATGTCCTCTATAAGAGCTCCTATTTGTATGTCGGGGATGCCAGCGGGTTTTACATCCTGCGGTTGATCAAGTAACGGGAGACCGCTGTTTTTAAGCCAAAGCCGGATACAGGAGATACGAGAATGAAGGGTGTTGTTCGAGAGGTGGTTCTTTTCACCGTTGTTGCATCGATCTTCTTTTCTCTCCCGGCCTTTTCCTATGAACTTGGTCTCCAGGGCGTTTCCGGTCGACCGGGGGAGACCGTGACCCTTTATGTCACGGTGGATGATGTCGATGGTCTTCTCTCGGCGGACATGAGTGTTTCCTACGATCCCGGTTATCTCACTTTTGAAGGCGCCCAGACCACCGACCTTGTCCAGGGCTTTTCCATTGCTTACACGCTCAAGGGGGAAGTTGTCAGCCTTTCCATGGCCGGTGCCCGGCCCGCCCCTTCCGGCAGCGGCAATCTGCTGGCATTGTCCTTTGCCATTTCGGAAAGCGCACCGTCGGGGGATCTCCCGCTGCGCCTCACGGAGGCCGTGGTGTACGGTCCGGACAGGTCGAGCCAGGCCGCCCTTGCACTCGGGGATACCGGTGCCTCTATCACGGTGACATCGACACCCTCACCGGAACCCCAAGAAGAGGCAGGGGGTTCCGGCGGGTGCTGGATTGGAACTCTGATGTGGCATCCTGCAGAACACTCCTCAAAAGGGGCCGTCACTTGTTCCGGTGATTCGACGGCTGCGGGCGGGTCCCGTGCAATTCAGATCGACGTCACCGGCGCCACACCTGGTACGTGCGTCAACATCCCGGGAGACCCGACCTCGTCATTGAAGGCGGCAGGCCTGCAAAGAAAGCCTGACAACGGGCGATAAGACGGCCTCTGTCCCTGCTCTTGGTGAATGGGGAATACCCGCTCTTTTCCGTTCGAGATCACCGCCTGATCAGCGGCGATCCCCGGGCGGCGTCCGTGATCTGGACCGAAATGCTTACGTCAATCCAAGACGGACATCCATACCATCAGCCACGAAAACACTGGGTTCAGCAAATCCGATTCTCCCATGAAATGGAGTGGCAATTCACCCCCTGTTGTGTCAGGCTTTTTCAATACTTTGCGATGCGTGCTCGCTTTCAACTGCCGAGTCAACAGGTTCCGGGTGCGGAAAGCGTCGAGGATTACCGATGGAAACGAGTGTTTGAACCCTCTCGACTTCAGTCGCCTCGATGCATGGATTTCCGGAACCCGGACAAAATGCAGGTTTCCGAGACAGATCAAAGCATTGCTACTTTTCCTGTAAGAGCGCCTTCAGCTGCTGCACCTCCGCCCTCAAACTTGCCAACTCGGCCTGGGAGATCGGATGTAGAAGGCTCGAAAGCCGTCCCGGCAGGCCTTGTTGGTCAGGGCGCAGGCCAGGAAGGTCTTTCCGGAGCCTGTGGGGCCGGTGATGATGACATTGTGGTGACGCCTGACCCAATCGCAGGCGATGAGGCTCATCATGACGGACTGATCGATTCCCCGCGGGGGTTTGTAGTCGATGTCCTCCACGCAGGCGTTGAGCTTCAACCGGGCGTTCTTGAGATACCGTTCCATGCGGTTGTTCTCCTTCCAGGTCCACTGGCGATCCACGATCAGGCCGAACCGTTCTGCGAAGGAGAGCCTGTCCATATCCGGCTGTTTGATCTGATCGGCGAAGGCCTCGGCCATGCCCGTGAGCTTCAGTTCATGGAGCTTGTTGATGGTCTGCTGGTCAAGCATGGGGGGCCTCCTGCTGCTGGTAATACTCACGGCCCCGAATGTTGTAATGGAGAACCGGTTTTACGGGAGAGGCGGGTTCCGGCAGTTTCTGTTGATCCAGATTGGCCTTCAGGATCGATTCGACGCTTTTGTAGCTGTAGGCTTTCAGTAAAAGGGCGCGACCGCAGGCGGCGTCGACCCGCTCGGGCGGGTACCGTTTTGCCAGCCTCATGATGCCCAGGCAGGAGCGGAAGCCCTGCTCCGGATGCCGGCGGCTCTCCATGATGCGGGAAGTCAGCTCCCGGGTGTTGGGACCGGTTTTACCGGCCCAGTCCATGATCCGGGAAGGGGTCCATTCCAGGTATTTCTGATGGGCCTTGGGCATGTGTTCCGTCAGCGTGGTGTGCGTGTATTTTTCGTAACTGCGCCGATGTGCGGCAACGCGACGGTTCTTGAACAATACTTCCACGGTGGTGGCGGTCACCCACCCCTCCGCCTGCTCTTTCACAAGCTGATGAGGCACGCTGTAATAGTGATCGTCGATCTCGATGTGGTAGTCGATGTTGACCCGGACCTTTTTGCATTCGGCATATTGGTAGGGCACCGAAGGCAGGGGTTTCAAGGCCGGGCGATCGATCGTTTCGTAAAGGCTCCTCCGGGAGGCATCCATCCTCTGGAACTTGCGGTTGTTGAGATCCTGAAGCTTTTCGGCCTGGCGGTATTCCAGCCACAGCAGATGGAGGGTGACTCTCTTGCGAGTCAGTTTCTTGCGGATGTACTCCATCGCCGGCAATCCCCGCTTCCCGGAAGACTCATCTGGCGCAGGCGGAAACAACAGCGCTTCCAGCCGGCCGTCGTCCAGATCGGGTGCCAGAGGCCAGCTCAGGCCGGCACGCTGGGCCCGCTCCAGGTAGTCCCTGACGGTGCTGCGGGGGATCCCGCGGGCGATCCACGATGACCATGTGTTCCTTTATCGTGGGAAGCCGATCCGGGATATCCGCTCGGCCTTGACCCGCGCCTGCGGGAAGGTCGGCCTGAAATATGGGCGGGCGGAGGCGGGCGGTTTCGTTTTCCATGACTTGAGGCGGACTTTCAACACGAACATGAGGAAAGCCGGAGTCCCCGAGTCGATGACCAAATTTTGACCAGTTGTCCCGAAAATGCCCTAAAAATGGGTAAGGCATCGAAAATTGAGAATCAGTTAAGTCCCTGATCTTCCATTCCAATGCCTTACCGTGCTCTATCGTCCTAACACCCCTTAATCCACTTTTAATCCGTTGGCCAGGGGTTCAAATCCTCTACGGCCCACCAAATAAATCAAGGGGTTAGGCGGAGAGTTTCACCCCTAAATTTTTGCTCAGCTCCCGTATAGCTCCCCCTTTTTCAAAAAGAGTGTTACCCTTGGAAAAGAACATCCGGCTCCACCAGCCCTGAGGTCTGAACTTCCATACCTAACAGGCGAAGATCGAGCCTCTAATCGCCTCTTTTCAATCCCCGAATTCGAGTCTCAAAAAGGCCAGCCTGGAACTTAGTGATGGTGGGCCTTTGCAGACCGCCTCGGAAACCTTGATATCAGGGCGTTTGCAGCGTGTCTGAAATGACTTGTGATGATGGGCGGTTGGAGAGGGTGTTTTTTCGGCCCGCCGGAAAACTTTTGTGGATGGGCTTTTGCAGACCGCGAAATTTGCCTTTTACAGGGCCAATTCCGGCGGGGCCTGAAGGTTTATATGGCTTATTCGATATGTTGCGATGTAATGATTATCGGAAGTTATGGGGATGAGGCAAGAGGATGAATTACCTTGACTTTTTCTTGATCCGCTGATTATATATTATGTACCTGACCCGGGCGGGTCTGTCTATCGTCCGAAGAGACTCCTGCAAGTTGACTCGTTTCCGTCATTACGACAAACAGCCGTTTCGAAGGAGATGCATCATGAAACAGAATCTTTGGACCCTGCGCGCTGTTTTTCTTATCGCCTTCCTCCTTTTTCTGATCCCGTTCCGTGCGGATTTTTCCGAAATGACACGTTGCTGTCCGGGGTGGGTTGCCTGGAGTGTTGCAGAGGCCGATGATTCCGATGAGGTCGGCGCTCTCTACTTTCCCTATTTTTTGCCTTACTTCATTTCCAAAAACGGCTATTGGACGGGGGTGGGTCTGAGGAACGAGAGCCCGTGGTGGACCGCTGATG
>Ga0209604_1000072_pt1 | contig 89450 bp, 66 predicted proteins | sample AD_UKC097_MetaG_FD_184405 | JGI IMG/M metagenome (GOLD analysis project Ga0209604, IMG submission 184405) | Active sludge microbial communities of municipal wastewater-treating anaerobic digesters from USA - AD_UKC097_MetaG (SPAdes) (version 2) | ecosystem: Engineered > Bioreactor > Anaerobic >...
CGTCCAAACGGGTTCTCCGGGAAGGGACGGATCGGTGATGTCCAGCTCGCGGTGGTTGCCCCAGGCGTCGTAGAGATAGGCGGCGGTGACGGTGCCGGCGGCGGGACCACCGGAGATATCCTCGCCGGCGGTCAGGTTGACCGTGGAGCCGAGGGGGTCGAGATGGTAGAAACGGGACCTGGGACCTGGGGGCTGGGACCTGGGGTCGAAGGTTTCGGCAGTGAGGAGGGCCGTGCCGTAGAGGTACTGGCGCGCCTTCAGCAGCGCGTCGGGGTCGGGCGCGTACTCGGCCAGCACCGCCGCCCCGTCGTAGACATATAGCCGGTTATCGGACCCATTTTCCAAAGATACTGGAATCGCGGGTCGATAGCGATAACCGTATTACATTGTAAATATTATATTTAGAATGACCATAACAGGGAATGGCCACGGTTTAATCAAAGGTTGGTTATGTAAACATAAATGCCGGCATTTGGAGATACTAAAAGTCTTCGCGCATGGCGATTGATGGCGTCAGCATAGTTAAAAATGGAGATGAAAATCGGAGTCGAATGGATCCGCCCGGGTCACGGGAGCGGGATGCCGAGCTGGCGCAGTTTGCGGTACAGACCGCTGCGGTCCATGTCGAGCTCGCGGGCGGTCTGGGCGAGATTGCCGTGATTGCGGTGGATGGCGGCCTGGAGATACTGCCGTTCGAACGTCTCGCGCGCCGACTGAAAAGTCGCCGGGCCGGAGGCCGCACCCGACGACATCTGGACCTGACCGTAAATCGACGCCGGCAGGTCGTAGACGCCGATCTCCTGCCCTCCCTGGACGATGATCAGCCGCTCCACGGTGTTTTTCAGCTCGCGGACGTTGCCCGGCCAGTCGTAGCGAGTCAGGATGTCCAGCGCCTCCGGCTTGAAGCAGCGCGCCTTCTTGCCGTAGAGCCGGGTGTATTCCTCGAGAAAATGCTCCGTCAGCACGGGGATGTCCTCGCGCCGCTCGCGGAGCGGGACGATCTCGACGGGGACGACGTTGAGCCGGTAGAACAAGTCCGCTCGAAAGCGCCCCGCGTCGATCAGCGCGGTGAGATCCTGGTTCGTGGCGGCGATCACCCGCACATCCAGTTCCATGGGCTGATTGCAGCCCAGTGGTTCGATTTTCTCCTCCTCGAGCACGCGCAGCACCTTGGCCTGGACCTTCAGGCTCATGTCGCCCACCTCGTCCAGGAAGAGGGTGCCCTCGTGCGCCTCCTCGAACTTGCCGCGCTTGTCCTCGGCGGCGCCGGTGAACGCGCCTTTGCGATAACCGAACAGCTCGCTTTCGATGAGGTCGTCGGGGATGGCGGCGCAGTTGATCTCCACGAACTTCTTGTGGCGGCGGTGGCTTTTCTCGTGAATGAGCCGGGCCAGCAGCTCCTTCCCCGTCCCGTTCTCACCGAAGATGAGCACGCGGCCGGCCGTGGGGGCGATGACGTCGATCTGCTTGCGCAGCGCCAGAATGGGAATGGACTGCCCCACCATCTCGTAGCGGCGCACGTAGCGCTCGCGCAGCTCCCGGTTCTCCTCCTCCAGCTCCCGGTGCTTGAGCGCGTTCTTGACCATCACCAGGGTTTTTTCCAGTGAAAGCGGCTTCTCGAGGAAATCGTAAGCGCCGAGCCGCACGGCCCGGACCGCCATCTCGATGGTGCCGTGGCCGGAGATCACCAGCACGGCGCCGGAAAACGGGGTCTGCCAGATCCGCTCCAGCACCTCCAGCCCGTCCATGCCGGGCAGCCACACATCGAGGAGCACGAGGTCGTACAGCGCGGTGCGCACCTTCTCCAGGCATTCCTCGCCGGTGGCGACCACGTCCACGCGGTACCCCTCGTCACGGAGGATGCCCGACAGCGACGCGCGCACGCCCGCTTCGTCGTCCACCACCAGCAGCCGTTCCCTGGGCATGAATCGCTCCTGCAGCAGTCAGGACAGATAGTTTACTCGACCAACCCCGACGGATCAATAGCCGATGGCGGCGCCGTCGCTGCGCGACTCGCTGCCGCCGAAGAGCACCCCGCGGCGGGGATCGATCCGGATCCCCTGATAGCCGCCGTAGCCGCCCCGCCCGGTCGCCACGCGGTGGCCGCGGGCAACGAGTTCGCGGACCACCTCCGGCGCGATGCCGCTTTCCAAAAATACGGTGCCGCCGTCGCCCATGCGTTCACCGCCGGCTGGATCGGTGCTTCCCTCGTGGCGCCATCGCGGCGCGTCGCCGGCTTCCTGGACGTTCATCCCGAAATCGATGAGGTTGCAGAGCACCTGGACATGCCCTTGGGGCTGCATGTCGCCGCCCATCACACCGAACGAGAACACCGGCTCGTTGTCCCGGGTGACGAACCCGGGAATGATGGTGTGGAACGGGCGCTTGCCCGGGGCGATGACGTTAGGGTGACCCGGCTCCAGGCTGAAGAGGGCGCCCCGGTCGTGGAGGCAGAAGCCCAGGCCGTCGGGCACCATGCCGGAGCCAAAGCCCATGTAGTTGCTCTGGATGAGGGACACCGCGTTGAGGTCCTTGTCAACCACCGTCAGGAACACCGTGTCGCCGTGTCGCAAGGCGGCATCCGCGCGCGGGGCGATCTTCCGGCTGGCCGCCAGCGGATTGAACAGCTTCATCCGTTCGGCCACGTAGTCGTCCGACAGGAGGCGCGCCACCGGCACCTCGGCGAAGCGAGGGTCAGCGTAGAGATCGGCCCGGTCCTCGTAGACGATCTTCTTGACTTCGATCTGGGTGTGAAGGTAGTCGGCGGAATTGTGCCCCATGGCCTTGAGGTCCACCCGTTCCAGCAGGCGCAGCATCTGGAGGACCGCCAGCCCCTGCCCGTTGGGCGGCAGCTCCCAGACCTGATACCCGCGGTAGTCAACCGAAATCGGCTCCACCCATTCGCTGTGGTAGTTCTCGAAATCCGCCTTCGAGAAAAATCCGCCCACCTGCCCCGAGTAGGCCACGATCCGATCGGCGACCTCGCCGCGATAGTATGCATCCCGACCTTTTTCGGCCAGCAGTCGATAGGTCCGGGCCAGCTCGGGATTGCGGAAGATGTCGCCCTTCTGGGGCGCCTGACCGCCCGGGGCGAACAGCTTCTGGAAGTTGTCCCGGTCCTTGAACGCCCGGACGCCGCGGCCCCAGTAATACGCGATCAACTCGGACAGCGGGAAGCCCTCCTCGGCATACCCGATGGCCGGCTGAAGCACGTCGCGCATGGGCAGACGGCCGAACTTGCCGTGGAGCGCGAACCAGCCGTCCACGCAGCCGGGCACCGTCCAGGGGAGTGGACCGTATGCCGGCATCCGGGTGATGCCCTGGTCCTGAAAATGCTTCAGCGTCAGGGCGCCGGGGGCGGGCCCGCTGGCGTTGAGTCCGTACAGCCGCCTGGCGCCGTTGTCCCAGACCAGGGCGAACAGATCCCCGCCGATGCCGGCGCCGGTGGGTTCCATCAACCCGAGCGCCGCGTTCACCGCGATAGCAGCGTCCACCGCCGAACCGCCCCGCTTGAGCACATCGATGCCGACCTGGGCGGCCAGCGGCTGGCTGGTGGCCACCATGCCGTGGGTGCCGACCACCTCGGAGCGGGTGGCGAACATCCGGCCCGTCACGCGGTCGGCCGCTTGAAGCCGGGGCGCCCACAGGAGCCAAACGGCGACGGCCGCCACTACGGCGGCCGTCGCCACGAACACTCTCGACCAGATTCTATTTGCCTTGTGCGAGTCGGATTGCAGAACCGACGACATCGAGCCACCTCCCGGACGGGGATGGCGCTATTATTTCACCTGCACCCCCTGGATGTCCAGATCCACGGTCACTTCCTCGCCGACCACGACACCGCCCGTGTCAAGGGTCCGGCTCCAGGAGACTCCGTAATCCATCCGGTTCAGCTTCACCTTGCCCTGCACTCCCATGCGGGTTTTCCCTTGCATATCTTTCATTTTGCCTACAATCTCGAACGGAATGCTCACCGTTTTGGACACGCCGCGCATGGTGAGCGTGCCGGTGGCCACGTAGCCGTCCCCCTTCTTGGCCACCTGGGTGCTCTTGAAGGTGATGTCCGGATAGGCGGCCGCGTCGAAGAAGTCGGGATTGCGCAGGTGCTCGTCCCGCTTGTCGTTGGCCGTGTCGATGCTCGCCACCTTGATGGTCACGTTCACCGAGGACTTCGTGATGTCCTCGGGATCGTAGACGATGGTCCCCTCAAACGTGTTGAAACTGCCCCGCACATTCGACAGCATCATGTAGCGCACGGTGAAATCCACGCTGCTGTGCACCGGATCGATGGTGTACGTTTCAGCGGCGCCCCACACGGGTGCCGTCACCATCACCAGAGTCACCAGGGCCCATAGTTTTCTGTTCACGACCAACCTCCACAAATGATATTCAGCTTAAATGACTCCGCCGCATGACGAAGCGTCGTGTTAGATATTTCCGGCTGGTATGTGGATTCATACTGCCCATATTTTCCCCCTTGACAAAGCAAGTGGCGGGGAGTAGCATCCGCTCTTTGAATTTGCTCTCAACATCTTGAAGATGTTACCTCTTTGGAGGCGTACTGGTGATCCACCGGTGCATCTCCGATCCCCCGTCAACACGAGAGACCGGTCCTGCATCGGCGTGAGGCACAGGTGAAGGCGAACGGCGCCACCGAGTAGCCAGTGTTTTGCGCAAAATCTACTGCTATTCATTTGAATATCATGTTCTCTATTTCAATTTAAGGAGAGTCGCATGCGTAAACTGTTGATTGCCGCCCTGTCCGTTCTGGCCCTGATCGCCCTGGCCGGTTGCGCCAGCGTGCCCCAGGCCGAGATCGATGCCGCCACCGCCGCCCTGGCCGAAGCCAAGGCCGCCGGCGCCGATGTGTATGCCGCTGAATCCCTCCAGGCCGTCCTGGACAAGGAATCCGCCCTCAACGCCGAGCTGGCCACCCAGCAGGGCAACTTCTTCAAATCCTACGACCTGACCGCCCAGCTGGCCGGTGAGTTGAAGCAGCTGGCCGAGAAGGCCAAGACCGACGCCGTTGCCGGCAAGGAACAGGCCAAGCTGGACGCCGAAGCGGCTATCACCGCCACCGAGGCCGCCATCACCGCCGCCCAGGAAGCCCTGAAGACCGCGCCCAAGGGCAAGGGCAGCGCCGCTGACCTGGCCGCGATGACCGGCGACGTGGAAGCCGCCGTCAACGCCATCGCCGAATGCAAGACCATGCTGGGCGAAGAGAAGTACCTCGACGTCAAGACCAAGGCCGAGAGCGCCAAGGCGCAGGCGGACAAGGTCGTGGCCGACATCCAGGCCGCCATCGAGATGAAGAAGGGCCGCAAGTAGTCCCGCTTCGCGAACCATTCGTTTGAGCTCAAAGGGGGCTTGTGTCACAAGCCCCCTTTTTGATATTCATGAGATCCATGAAACGGCTGCCCTGGCTTCGCATCGCGGCATGGGTGCTCCCCATCGGAGCCGCCGCCATTTTCTTTTTTCTCTTGTTGCCGCAACTGTCGGACGGCCGGCTCAGCCTGCCCCCCGATGCGGACGGCCGTCTGCTCCGGGCTGTGATCCAGGCGGCGGAAGCCGAGGACGCTTCGGAATACGCGCCGGCTCGACTGGCTGCATCGCGCTCGGCTCTCGACGAAGCCCTGGCCGAGGTCAACATCCAGCGGGGCCGGAGCTGGTTCCGCCGGAATCTGCATCCGGCGCAAGCGCGACTGTCCGCCGCCTCCATCGCCATCCTGGAATTGTATCGCGATGTCGCGGACCGGCGCAGCGCCGACCGGGAGGCCGCCGCCGGCATCCTGCAGCTCATCGGATCGCAGTTGGACGCGCAGGCCGACGTGGCGCGACACACCGCCACGGACAGCCGGATCCGCCGAAGCCTGGCGCTGACGGAAATGCACCGGCGCGAGGCGCTCGACTGCCTGTCCCGGGAGCGTTACGCCGCCGCCGTCCGGGCTGCGCGATCCGCCATGGATGCCCTGCTGGCCGCTCAGCAACAAAGCCGCAGCCTGCTCAGCCGATTCGACGATCCGGTCAATCTCGACCTGTGGCGCCGCTGGATCGACGAAGCGGTGGCCCAGAGCCGCCGTTCCGGACTGGCCATTGTGGTCGTCAAGGCGCTGCACCGGCTCGACGTGTACGAGCACGGCCGCCTGTCCCGTTCCATGGCGGTGGACCTGGGCGCCAACTCTATTAATCCGAAGCTTCACGAAGGCGACCGGGCCACACCCGAAGGGCGCTACCGGGTCACCCAGAAGAAAGGACCCGGGCGCACCATTTACGGCTTGGCCCTCCTCATTGATTACCCGAACACCGATGACCGGCGCCGATTCCAGGACAACCGCCGGCAGGGGCTGATCCCACCCCGGGCGGGGATCGGCGGACTGATCGAGATTCATGGTCACGGCGGCCGTGGCTACGACTGGACCGACGGCTGCGTCGCCCCGCTCGATGCCGACATGGCCTGGCTATTCCGGCGGACCGCTTCGGGCACGCCGGTGGTGATCGTGGGCAGCGACGGCTCCGCCAGCCCCATTCACCAATATCTCAACGGGAAGGACACCCATGAAGCACGCCCCGGAACCGAGTGAACGCAGCGCCATCCAATCTGAAGGCGGCGCGATGATCCGTCGCCCCGCACTCGTGGCGGCCGTCATGATCTGGGACGCAGTGGCCCTGCTGGCGTTGCTCGGTTATGCGGTGTTCCTGGGCACCGGCTACGAATACAGGGGCTTGCGTCCCGCCGACGCGACTGAACTGGCGGAGCCGTTTCCCGAGGGGGCCGATGACGCCGTGCTGGCCAAGATCAAGCGCGACAGCGACAAGGTGTTCAAGAAGCTGACTCCGCGCGGGTCGCACGTCGTGATCGACCGGGTGCACAACCGGCTGTATCTGTGGCGGGCCGACACCCTGCTGCTCGAGGCGGCCATCTCCTGCGGCGCCGGATCCCGTCTCGCGGATGCAAAAACCGGCCGCGAATGGACGTTCGACACGCCGGTGGGCCGGTTCCGGGTGGTGAACCGCCGCGAGTACCCGGTCTGGGTCGCGCCCGACTGGGAGTTCATCGAGGCCAACGAGCCCATTCCCCGAAGCCGGTCGGCTCGCGTCCAGGAAGGTATGCTCGGCGAGTACGCCCTGGACCTCAACATACCGGGCTACATGATCCACGGCACGCTGTACAGCCGCTTATTGGGACGCAGTGTCAGTCACGGCTGCATCCGGGTGGGCCGCGACGACCTCCGGGTGCTCTGGCGCAAGGTGCCCATCGGCAGCACCGTCTTCATCTTTTGACTGCATTCGGCGAGGTCACCATGCAGCGCAAACACGAATCCACCGATCCCACCGTCTTCCGGGCATCACGCCCGGCGGCCGCGAGCATCCTGGCGGTGGCCCTGGCGTTGATCGGCTCCGGCTGCAGCTCTTCCCCGCCGGAGCCATGGCCCCAACCCAGCCATGCCCAGCAGGCCCAGTTGCTGCAGGAGCGAACCCGACTGGCGGCGGACAACCTGTTCTATTACGAGCTGCGCCTGGGCGAACGGGCCATTCACCTGTGCCACTCGGGCGTCAGCCTGCGGAAATACCCGGTCCAGACCATCGAGGTGGGACAGCCCCGGTTCTGCTATCTCACCCGCGAGAGTGACCAGCCGTGGATCCAGCGCACCTGGATGGACGGCGCGCTCTCGCCCCCCTGGGAGATCCGTCGGATCCGGATCATCCCCGGCGATGAACGGACTCGTCCCACACCCGAGGTGGCGGGCATCATCCCGCCCACCATGGAGGAGATCATCCCGGTGCCGGCCGATTTCCGCCTCCGCTTCAAGGACGGCCTGGACGTCTGGTTCCACCTGGAAGGATCCATCCCTTATGCGGTCCGGGAATCCGCTTCCCCATGGGCGCGGCTCTGGGAGGATTTCGGCGAGTCCGTCGGATTCGGACCGGCGTCACGCGTCCGGCTGCGCGTGGTCATGGATGCCGCCGACGGCGCGGCCATGTTCCGCTCGTTCCCTCAGGACTTGACGCTGCTCGTCACCCTCTGAGCGCAGCGTCGGACGACCCTTCACCGGCGACGCCCGGCGATCAGCAATCCCGCCGCAATCACCAGGCCCAAACCGGCGGCGATCAGCACCGCGAACCAGAACGGGGGCACGTAGCGGAATTCCACCCGATGCCGCCCCCCGTCCACAGCCACACCGAGGAACAACCCGTCCACGCGGCACACGGTTGCGGCGCGGTCATCCACCTTCACGCGCCATCCCGGGAAGAAGGCGTCGCGAAACACGACGATCCCTGAAGCCGGCGATGTCACATCCATGACCACGCGGTTCGGTCCGTCATGTCGCGTCCGGAGTTGCGCAACCTGCATACCGGGCGCTGCAACCGCGGCGCCGCCAGGTTTGAGCGGCGCACCGCTGGGCCAGGAGCTAATCATGGCCGCCGCAGGGCGCGCACCCGGCGGACCGGCATCGACGAAGACCGTGTCAAGGGGCAGGACGACCAGCGCGTCCAGCAACGGTTCCATCTGCAGTGACGGCAGCGCCTGCCAGCGGCCGGCGTACCCGGTTCGACCCGCGGCGCCCGCCACGCGGAACACCCGAAGCAGGTGCCGGTCGTCCAGCGGGATCATGTCCGCTCCGGCCAGGCCGGGTGTTCGGTATTCGTTCAGCGACAGCAGATGTCGCACACCTGTCCGCTGAAGCAGTCGCAGCCGGTCCGCCGGCGGCCGTGACAGAAACGCCTGCTGGAAATCCGCCATCCGCTGCGGGTGGGTCCGGTCCAGCATCAGGTCGAAAGCGTAATGCACTCCTTGAGTGATTCCGAAGTAGGGGTAGCCGCCGTTTTTGAAGAACAGCATGAACCACGCCGCGCTCTGGCCTGGGCGTTGGATATCCTGTGGATGGGGTTCCACACCCACCCGACCGCTTGACCAGTCGCCGTCCCGCCCGGCCAGACGCTCAAATACCGCGGCGGGCTCCGTGAGGATCCGGGCCGGCGCCACCGGCACGGCGCCCAGGCCGGCCCACCCCAACTCCAGCAGGATCGCCGCCCCCGCCGCATGCGCCCATTTGCGGCTGGAATGAACGCCCCGGCAGCTAAACCAAGCCATACATGGCAAAAGCGCCGCCAGCATCGACAACGGCACCAATCCCCGCAAACTGATTCCGGGGACGGCGAGGCCGGCGGCGACGAGCCCGGCGACGGGCGGGAGCATCCACGCCAGATCCGGCCACCGGGCCGCCGGATCCCTTCCTCCGTTGCGACAAACTCGATCCAACCCCCGTGCCGCCACGATCAACAGCAGTCCGGCCGCAAAAAACATGAACTTCTGCGGGTACCGTCCCCAGGCCAGAAGGGGCAGTTGCGCGCCGAGCTTGTCAACCGCAGGCAGGTAGCCGCCGGCGGCGGCGAGCAGGAAAGCCGCCGCCCCCGCCAGCATGCCGATGGTGGATTTCCGGCGCCCCCGGCCCGCCGCCGCTCCAATGAGCGGCAACGTGCCGAAGCCGATGAAAATCGACACCAGATAGGGATTGCCGACGGCGCCCAGCTCGCGTCCCCGGTAGGCGCCGGTGCCGTCAAAGCGGAATCCGAGCGCATCCGGCAGCCACAGTTCCATCGCCAGCAAGGGATGCTGGGCATAGATCCGGGAATCGGCCACCCCTTCACCACCCCGGCCGGAGTACCCCAGCAGTCGGCCGCCTTCCAGCAGGGCCGGTCCGGCGATCAGAACGGCCAGCCCGCCGGCCAGCGCCAGACGCGACAGCGCGTGGCCGGGCTTTCGGCCACGCCATCGTGCCGCGGCCCAAACTGTAATTCGGACACCGGTGATCGCCATGAGCCCAACCAGCATGATTGGCTCGGCGACTGTGGCCACCAGCGCCCAGGCGATCGCCAGCCAGGCGGCATCCGCCCGTGAGCCTCGCCGGAGAACCGCTTCCAGCCGCGCCATCGCCCACGGCGCCAGAAAGATGTAGGGCACCAGGTTGAGCACGCAATGCAGCGACAGCACCACCCCACTCGCAGCGTACCAGAGCGCTGCCCAGGCGGCACTCGTCGGGCTGACGCGGGCGCGGCGGCACAGCCCGTAAAACGCCACGGCGCCGAGCAACAGATGGATCACGAAGAACAGATGGTAGGCCAGGTCCGGCGGCACGACGAACCGGATCCATGCCGGCGGATACATCAGGAGATAGTTGCCGTTGCCCGTGACGGGCACGCCGAAATGGACCATGGGATTCCAGAGCGGCCAGTGCCCCGCCCTGACCCACTCCGCCGTCGCCTGCCACAAGGGATAATGGAAATTGAGCACATCCCGAAAGAAGAACGCCTGGCCGCCGAACAGGACGGCGGCGAATCGGACGGTCAAAAGAACAGCCGCACCGCCCGCTAGCAAAGCGATAACTTGTCGATCCCTGTTCACGGACACATTCGGCTCCTGCACACACACCGCTTTCCGCCCTGCCGCCTGGATGCGGCGACGGTTCAGTTGCTCCGTATGGTCAGACGGCTCTCCGATGGTACCCAGTGGAACCGCCGGGTGTCAACTGCGGGAATCGCTGCTCCGACCGTTCCGGCACATTGCACAGAAAGGGCCGTCGCCCCGGTTGAATCATGTTAGGATAGATTTGCAAAATTCGGTTGGAGTGATTCCGGGTGGCATGAGCGCTTTAACCTCACCGTCCACGGGCAACCACCACACGCTCCCGCCGTCCGCCCGGCGCCTGATACCGACGGCGGTCGCCCTGGCAGTCTTCCTGGTTGCCATCGCCGTGCGCCTGCCACCGTCGATCGCCCCCCATTTCATGTTCGAGACCGATTCGGCATTCCACAGCCGGATGATCGCCGCCGTCATGAGCACCGGCTCGCTGCCAGCCGCCGATCCCAAGTATGCGCTGGATCCGCCCCGCGACAACCGGCGGATGTGCCCTGACGCCTTCCATCGCCTGGCAGCCCTCGGCTACACCGCCTGTCACTGGCTGGCGCCCGTGTCGTTCGCCGATTATCTGATGGCGCTGGGCATCCTGTGCGGCGCGCTGACCACCGTACCGGTGTGCGCCATCGCCTGGATGCACACCCACAGAGTCGCGGAGACCGCGTTGGCCGGCGCGGTATTTGCCGTGGCGACACCGGTGACGCTGCGTTCCGCGTTCCCCGTGGTCCGTTACGAATCCCTGGGCATTTTGCTTGTCCTGGCCCTCGCTGCTGTCCTGTTCCGGTGGCGCTCATCGGCGCAGCTGCCGACCCGTTGGTCCCGCATCCTGCTTCTCGCCGCCTTCGTGATCGGGTTGGCCGGAGCCGGAACCTGGCGGCTGTTTCCGCCGCTGGCCACCCTGCTCCTGATGGCCGCGACAGTCGCCGATGCGGTCGCGCCCCGCACGCATCCGTCGATCCTGCTCCCCGCCCTGGCCGCGGCATGCGGCTGCCTCTCAGCCTGGCCGATCTATGCGTTCTACCAGCTGACCGGAGCAGCCGGACTGCCGCTGCTGCTGGCGCCGCTGGCCGCCACAGCCGCCGGATACCTGATCCGGCAGGACCGCGTATCGGGTTGGCTGGCACGGCGAGCCCGGGCGTCGCGCTGGGCGCTGACGGTCGTCGCATTGTTTCTGCTCCTGGCGGGGATCGGAGCGGCGACCGAAGCGGGGCGGGTGTGGCTTCGCCCGATCCTTGGGATGACGCATGACGTTCAGGCCAACCTGTCGCCACCGGTGCTGGTCAGCGAGATGCTCCCCGTGGACCCGGCTACGTTCTTCAGCTGGCACTATCTCGGCTATCTGCCCGTGCTCTACGCGGCCTGGCTGATGTACACGACATTCCGCGCGGATCGGCGGCAATCCGACGCGTTTCTGTCTCTTGCGGCCTTGCTGGCCATCGGCGTGACCCTGCTTTTCAACCGCATGGTCTTCCTTGGCCTGCCGCTCCTGTTGATCCATTTGGCCGGCGGCATCGCCCGCCTGGAGGCCGTGCGGTTCCGCCGATACGCCGGCCTGTCACTGCGTACTGCGGCACTCGGCGCGCTGCTACCCATCCTGATCGGGTTCGCGATCCAGAGCCGGTCCAGCCTGGCCGCGCTGGCCCAACCGCCACCGGACCGGCGGGACACGTACCAGTGGGTCTCCGCCCAAACCGTACCGGGCACGCGCCTGGCGGCCAACTGGTCACTCGGCTACGAGCTGCAGTGGTACACGCCGGCCATCACCGTCATGGACGGCTTTCTGGAAAGCGCCGAGAACCGCCGGCGCATCCACCGATTCACCGGAGCTCTGTTCGCGGCGGATGGCGGGCGGGAGCTGTCAGCGTTCTGCCGGCAGCACCGCGCCCGTTACCTGGTGGTGGACAACACCCACCTCCTGCCGCTGTGCCGGCGCCTGGGTCTGCCATTTCAGAACTGGCTGCGGGTCGATGCAACGGATCGTGGCAGCCGTGTCGAAATTCTGCCGGAGGGCCGATCGGTCGCCTGGCTCAGTCTCATGGTCGCTGACGGGGGATCGCGGTATTTCCGGATGGTGTTCTCCAGCGGCAATCTCAATGTGCTGGAGCTTACGGATCCAGCCGATGGTCCGGGGGGCCCATGAACGGGTTATCCCCCTCCGCCTTGCCACTGCGACCGCTGGTGCTGATCCCTGCGTACCGCCCCGACGACCGCTTCGCCGAACTCGTGGCCGGCCTGTCCCGCCGTCCAGAGATAGCCGGCGTGATCATCGTCGACGACGGCAGCGGCCCTGAGTTCGCGGCGACCTTCGCGTCCGCCATCGGGCAGCCCAACGTCCGGCTGCTGCGTCATGCCGTCAACCGGGGCAAAGGCGCGGCGCTCAAGACGGGACTCAACGAGATCATGCTTCACCGTCCGGATGTGCCCGGAGTGGTCACCGCCGACGCCGACGGCCAACACCTGCCAGAGGACATTGTTCGCGTCGCCGTTGCCCTGACCGGGCGACCAGATTCCCTGGTGCTCGGCTGTCGTGATTTTTCCAGCGACGTTCCCCTGCGCAGCCGGATCGGCAACCGGATGACTCGCCGCCTGCTGCGCTGGACTGAGGGGATAAGGGTCAACGACACCCAGACCGGATTACGCGGCATCCCCGCCGGCCTCATCCCCGCCCTGCTGGCCCTCCCGGCAGACCGTTACGAATATGAGCTGGAGATGCTGCTGGCCGCCCACCGCCTGCGACGCGACATCGTGGAGATTCCCATCGCCACCGTCTACCTGGAGCGGAACTTCTCATCCCATTTCAACCCGCTCACCGATTCCATGCGGATCTACTTTGTGCTGTTCCGGTACCTGATCGTCTCCCTGCTGACGGCCCTTGTGGACAACGCGGTTTTTGCCGCCGCCTTTCTACTCCATCCCGGGATCCTGGCAGCCATGGTCGCCGGCCGAGTCGTGGCCGGCTTGTTCAACTATTTCATGAACCGGTCTGCGGTGTTCATGTCCCGGACAGCCATCCGGCAATCCATGCCGCGCTACATCCTGCTGGTGGTGTTCTCCGGCAGCATCGGGTATGCGCTGATCCGCACCGCGGTGGACATGGGCCTCTGCGGTGCGATCGTGGCCAAGCTGATGGTGGAGTCGGTGTTGTTCGTGTTCAATTTCGCCGTTCAGAAAGTATTTGTTTTTCCGCACCCCGCGGCCACGCCGCCGGATCGCAGCTGATTCGGGACCATAGCAATGGCCGACGGGGCGTGCAAAAGAACCGGATTCGACCGCAATCGGATTCATCGGGTGAGCGTGCGATGATCATCGAGGGAATACTGGGTGTCGCCGGCGTCGTTCTGATCACTTCCGGCCTCCTCTCCGGCGGACGGTTCATACTCCAACGGCTGGCTCCCCAGTCGATCCGTCCCGAGCTGCCCCATCGGATGCTCGCAGCCGGGCTGGGCATCGCCGTGCTCTCCGCCGGCATTCTGGGCCTGGGAATGGCGGGCCTGCTGCATCGCGCCGTTCTGGCCGTAATGATCGGATCGATGGGCGCTCTGGGTGCCTGGGAAATTGTCCGCCGGATGCGCTCCTCAGCTTCCGTTTCCGGACGGCCGGGATGGGTGCCGGCGGTGGCGGTGGCAGCCGTCACCCTCCCCGCCCTGCCCTTCTTGCTGCTGCCGCCCATGGCCCGCGACGCGCTGGTTTACCACCTGGAGGTGCCCCGCCAGTACCTGCAGCACCACGGCCTGATCGAACTGCCGCAAAACGTCTACGCCTACTTTCCCAAGGGGATCGAGATGCTGTTCACGGCGGCCATGGGTCTGTTCCCGCCGTGGACCACCCAGTTTGTGCACTTCAGTTTTCTGGCGCTGACGGTGCTGGCGGTGCTGGAGTACGCCGCCGCCATCGGCCGGCAACCCCCGCGCTGGCTCTGGCTGCCGGCGGTTCTGGCGTTCGCGACCGTGCCCACCCTATGGCTGGATGCCACGTATGCGTACATCGACGCCGGACTGATGTTCTTCGTGACCCTGACCGCCCTGGGGTTGGACTGGCATCATCGGCGGGGCGATCCCGCCCTGCTGGGTGTGTCTCTCCTGCTGGCGGGATTTGTGGCGGCCATCAAATACACGGCCTTCTACTATGTGCTGGCGCTCCTGGGTGTGTATCTGGTGTCGGTTCTGGCCCGGCGGCGGACCGCCGATCTCACCTGGCGGCATCCCATCTCACTCGGCGCCGGTCTGATGGTCTTCGCCGGTCCCTATCTCGTCTGGAACGCGTGGCACACCGGCAACCCGGTCTTCCCGTTCTTCGGCGGTCTGTTTCCGAACTCGAATCCGTTCTGGACGCAGGCGCAGGCGGACGCCTTCTGGGGGTTTCTGGCCAGCTACGGACACCCGTTCCGCTTCCCGCTGGCCCCCGCGCTGAACTACCTGGTGGCGGCGTTCAATCCGGTGCTGCATCTCCGGGAATTCTTCGACGGGGTGCTGGGACCGTTCCTGCTGATCGGTGTGCTCGCTGGTCTGCCGGCACGCAAACGGGATGGCTCCGAGGCACTGACCGGATCATGTGTAGTTGTGTTTGCCCTGGTCTGGGGGATTCTGCTGCGCCAAGCCCGCTTCCTGCTGCCGGTGTTGCCGCTGCTGCTGCTCCTGCTGATCCAGGCCCTGGAGGGCTGGTGGGGCGAGCGACCGTGGCGGCGCGCCATCTGGGTGGCGGCATGCCTCGGAGTCATCTCGTTCAACCTGGCGGTCCTCCTGCCCGAGTTGATCCGGCAACCGGCGTTGGAACTCGTGTCCGGCCGGACAACCCGCGAAGAGATTCTCAACACCCGCCTGCCGGTGTACGCCTGCCAACGGTACATCAACCGCGAACTGCCCGCGGACGCCCGCATCTGGACGCTGCAGACCGGCAACGAGTTGTTCTATCTGGATCGCGCCTATCTGGGCGACTACGTGGTGGAGGACCACACCTTCCACACCTGGCTGGCCGAGGCGCGCGAACCGTCGGCGATCACCCGCCGGTTTGAACAATTCGGCGTGACCCACCTGTTGATTCGAATCGACGCGGTCTTCGCCCCGGAACTGTATGCCGACCTCCCGGAGAAGTATCCGTTGATGCGGGCGTTTTTCAGCTCCCAAGTCCGCCTCTGTTTTGAGGCCAACGGCTTTGCGGTGCTGGCATTGCGCCAAGCGCACGAAATTGACAATACGCTGCCGGTTCCATATGATGGCGCCGATGCACCCGCCAACTGACCCCCTGCCCACCCGCGCCCCCCGTGCCTTCTGGACGGGTGCCATTCTATTCGCCGCCGTCGCCCTGTCAGCCCTGCCGACATGTTCCAATTACGGCATCACGTGGGACGAGCCGATTTACCTGGAAGCCACCCGGCAGGTCCGAACCTGGTTGTCGTTGCCGGCATCCGATCAGTTCAACACGACGGCCATCGACCGTTTCTGGCGGACGGATCCCCAGCGCAACGTGCATCCCGCCGGTGTCAAATGGCTGTACCTGGCCGCCCATCACGTTATCTTCTGGGAGCCGGATCCATACATTCAGAACCGCGTGCTGACGGTATTCCTCTTTGCCGCCGCATTGGCGGCCTTCTGCCTGTGGTTTTCCGCCGGCCGTCCTCTGTTGGCGTGGATCACCGTGGCGCTGTTTCTGACCCTGCCCCGGTGTTTCGCGCACATTCACTTTGCGGCTACCGATATACCCCTGACCGCCCTCCTGCTGCTGCTGGTCCCGGCGCTGGACCGAGGGTTGTCCCCCCGGTGGGCCTGGATCCCCGGCGTGCTGATCGGTCTGGCCGCATGCTTCAAGATCACGGCTGTGGTGGTGTGTGCGCCGATGGTGGCGCTCTTCCTGGCCTGCACGTACGCCGACTGGAAGCAGTGCGTCGCCCGTCTTTGGATTGTGGGGCTGACCGCCGCCATCGTGTTTTATCTGCTGAATCCGGACTGGTGGCATGCGCCATGGGTTCGGCTGGGCGAGTTTGTCGGCGACTCGGTCAGCCGCCGGCAATGGGCTCCGTTTTCGCTGCTCTATTTCGGGCAGTCGTATTCGTACCGCGGTCCGTTCCACTATCCATTGGGCATCCTGCTGGTCACCACCCCGCTGCTCCACCTGGGACTGCTGGCCGCCGGCATGTTCCGGATGCGCCTGCGCCCTTTTCAAGCGTGTTGCCGCCATTGGGCGGTGCTCATCGGCAGCACGGTGCCCGTCATCCTCCTAATGGTTCCGTTCAGCCCCACCAACGACATGGAGCGCTACCTGCTGCCGGCATTCCCGTTTCTGGCCGCCTGGATGGCACTCGGGCTGCAACCGGCCGCGGAACAGCTCCTCCCGGCCGGCAAGGCGGCGACACCAGTCGCACTCCGGGTGTCGCTGGCGGCGATCCTCATTCTCGCAGCCGGCTGGACCGTCAGCCAGAGTGTGCGCAATCATCCGCGCGAGTTGTGCTATTTCAACGAATGGGTGGGCGGTGCCGCCGGCGGACGAAGCCTCGGCTTCGAAGTCACCTACTGGTGGGAGCCTCTTGACGATCAGGCGCTCGCGGCGATCAATCGGATCTGCCGCGGGTCGACGGTTTTCTTCCCGATCTCACCGACTGATCACTACTTTCGCCAGATGCAGCAGGCACAACGGATCGGTTTCATCCCGGTCACCGATCTCGGCCAGGCCCGCCACGTGCTGGTCTACGGCAGGCCGTACGTGGAGTATTGGGAATCGAATCTCCGCACCCGTCTGCAGCCTTCCGGATACACGCTGGCCTTGGCCTGGTCGTCGGACTGGCAGGGTGTCCCGCTGCTGCGGCTCTGGACCATCCAACCGGTGGCTGTGCCTCCGCCACAACGCGAGGACACCGGCGACGGGCCGAACCCTATGGGTGATGGTCCGACATAACGAGTTGCCGACCCAAGCCCGGATGCTATACACTCAAATCCAGTGGCATCCGCGGTCATGAAAGGAAGCCGCATCCCGGTGCTCGAGGAACGCCGATGACCAAAACCGTATCATTCGTCCTCCCCTTCTACAACGAAGAGAACAATCTGCCGGTGTTGTTCCACCGGCTGCTGGCGCTGTCGGCCCAACTGACCTGCGCGACGGAATTCGTCTTCGTCAACGACGGCAGCACGGACGGCAGCCTCGCCTACCTGGCCGGCTTGATTCCGCAGCACGGCAATGTCCGGGTGGTGGACCTGTCGCGCAATTTCGGCCAGATGACGGCGGTGCACGCCGGACTCCGGCATGCCGCCGGTGATGCGGTGATCATCATGGATACGGACCTTCAGGATCGGCCCGAAGCGGTGCAAGATTTCATCGCGGAGTGGGAGCGCGGCGCCGACGTCGTGTACGCCATCCGAGCCAACCGTAAGGAGTCGTTCATCAAGCGCGCCCTCTTCCGCAGTTTCTACGCCGTGTTCCGCCGCCTGGCCGAGATCCCCATCCCCGAGGAGGCCGGCCTGTTCAGCCTGATGGATCGCCGCGTCGTCGACCTGCTCGTCGCCCTGCCCGAACGGAACCGTTACATCCCGGGCTTGCGCGCCTGGGTCGGCTTCCGCCAGGTGGGTGTGACGGTGGAACGGGACCGCCGGGGAGACAAGCTCCCCCGCCAATCGTTCATCGGATTGGTCAAGATGGCCTCGGACGCCATCTTTTCCTTCTCGCGGGTGCCGTTGCGGATCGCCACGACGCTGGGCATCGTGGCGGTGTCGCTGGCGGTCGTGGCCGCTGCGCTCGTCCTGTACATGCGATTCGTCTCCCATCTGGCCATCCCCGGCTGGGCCTCGACCCTCATCAGTATTTTTTTCCTCGGTGCGGTCCAGTTAATCTGTCTGGGGATCCTGGGCGAGTACCTGGGCCGGATCTACGAGGAAGTCAAACGCCGTCCGCATTACGTGGTCCGGCAGGTACTGGGGTGCACCCCCGACGCCGGCGCGGCCACAGCCCCAACACCAGAGCCGAAATGAATCCTGTTCCCGAAACAAGCCAACTCGCCGTCCAGCCCGCCGGCTGATAACGCATCTCCAGACGGTGCACTCCGGCCGGAATCGTAACCGCCCGGAACAGGTAATCGGCCCGGTGGATGGGAACGACCCGGTTGTCCAGGCGGGCGGTCCAGCCGGGATACCACACATCCCGGATCACCAGCAAACCATCCGTCGCCATCGCCAATCTCAGACGGAGCACGCCGCCGGATTCCGACACGTGCGCGACCCGCCCCGGCGGCGCGTCACCGCCTGCCTGGCGCGAGGGAACGGGGCCGGCCGCTTCGACGAAAGGCGGCGCCGGTCCTGCCGCCGCCAGGTCATCGGCAGTCACGGGCGTCACGCGTGCGGGCCGCCACGCGGACCAGAGTTGGAACCGGCCCTGTCCACCCACCACCCGGTACAGCCCGAAGCGATGGCTGGAGCCGGTGGAAAACACACCAGCCAACCGGAGCCCGGCGTTTTCCAACCGTAACGGACTGATGTACCAGCCCACCCCTAGCCGCTGCATGAGCCGGATCCGGGACTCCGGCGCCGCCTGCTCAAACCACCGGCGCAGCTGCAATTGGTCGACGCTTTCCAGCCGATCCTGGGTGTCGTTGAACGCATAGTACCCCCCGGACGTGAAACCGGGATAGGCGTAGCCGGCCAGGCGATGGAAGCGCGAGATCCAGATGTCGCTGTCTGAGGCGCCGAGATAGCGTACGTCGGCCGGCGGCGCGTCCACGGCGATGCGCGCAGTCGCCGGACCCGGCGCCTTCTGCCGGACCGCCTCGAGCACGGGCACTGGCTCGGTGAAATGTCGGCGATCGGTGGTCGGAACCGCAAACCGGTTGCCGGCAGCCAATTCCGCCAAAAGACAAACCCCGATCGCCGCCGACCGCCAATGAACCGGTAGGCGAATTCGCGACGGCGCAGCGATCAGCAGAACCGCCACGGCAACTCCGGCCGCCACCAGCGGGGTGGGCACGAGCGATGCCAGGCTGCTACCGGGAATCCGCGCTCCGGCAACCAGCACGGCGGCGAGCGCGACTCCGGGCGCGATCCACTCCGCTCGGCCGCGCAGCGGCAGGCGTTCGCAGCGATACACCCGCTCCAGTCCAACCGCCGCCGCCAGCAGGAACGCGCCGGCGGCGTAAAAGGCAAATTTCTCCGTGTATCGTCCCCAGCCCAGCAGCGGCAGGGTGCCGATGAGGCGGCCAAGACCCGGCAGCCAGGGTGACGCGGCCGCGAGCAGGAACGCCATCCCGCCAGCGCATGCCCAGACAGCGGTGCGCCGTTGCCCGCCGCCCACACCCAGCACGATCAGGACGAGCGACGACAGCCCGATAAATATCGACGGCAGATAGGGCTGGCGGCCGTCGGTGTACCTTTCGCCCGCATAGGTCGGGATGATCCCCGAGGTCATGCCAAACGGATTGGGTATCCACAGTCCGATGAAGCGGGCGGGATGCAGACTGTACAGGAAATTCCCGGTTTCCGCCGTCCAGTTTCGAGGAGTCTGATCCAGCAGCCGAAGTCCTTCCAGCGTCACCGGCAGGACAATGGCCGTCGCCAGAAGGAGCGCCAGCAACACCCGGCCGACCGTCGAACCGAATCCGCGCCGGCTGCGATTCCCCCACCCGTTGACGAGGACCCGGCTCACCGCCACCGCCGCCAGACCGACCGCCATGACAGGTTCGAACACCACCGCCACTCCGGCGCCAGCCAGAGCGAGGCAGGCAGCCGCTCGCCGGCCTCCGCCTTGCAGCAGCCATTCCAGGGCCAGGAGCAACGCCGGCGCCAGAGCAACATACGGCACCAGGTTGAGCACGCAATGCAAGGACAGCACGACACCACTCAACACGTACGCGAGGCCGGTGACCGTCGCCACCGGGCCGGAAATGCCCCACCTCCGGACCAACCGGCCAAAGGCGATCCCGCCCAGCAGGAGGTGGCCGAGGATGAACAGGTTCATGGCCGTCAGCGGATCCAGGGCCGCCCGGATCCAGGCCGGCGGATACCAGAGCAGATAATTGGGATTGCCGCTGATGTTCTGCCCGAAATTGTTCTGCGCGTTCCAGAGTGGGATCCGGCCCTCTTTCAGCTCGGCCGCCGTGCCGGCCCACAGCGGATAGTGAAAGTTGAACAAGTCCCGCTCGTACAGCGTCTGCCCCTGCCAGAGCACCGGCGCCCAGCAGACGGCCGCCAGCACCGCAATCGCGCTCGCCAGCAGAGCCAGACGGAGTCCCGGGCGCACGGTGATGAACCTCCTTGATCTAACTGAGCAGATCCATTATAGTTTCGCCCCAGGAGGGATGCAATGCGCTACGCGGCGGCGATCCTGGCCGGCGGCGTCGGACGCCGGATGGACCAGACGGTTCCGAAGCAGTTCATCGATCTCAACGGGCGCCCCCTCATCACCTGGACGCTTCGTCCGTTCCTGGTGGTGGGGCTGTACCGGCCGGTGGTGGTGGCCATCCACCCGGATTGGCTCGAACACATGCGCCGAATCCTGGCGGCTCAGGGGTGGGAGCGGTCGGTGGACGTGGTACCGGGCGGCGCCACCCGCCAGGAGTCGGCTTTCCGCGTGATCCAGGCGCTGGAGGGCATCCTGTCCCCCTCGGATCGTCTGCTGATCCATGACGCCGCCCGCTGCCTGGTATCGCCGGACTTGCTGGATCGCTGTCGCGCCGCGCTCACGCAGCATGAGGCCGTGACCGCCGCTATACCCAGCGTGGACACCATCGCCCGGGTGGCCGACGGCCGGGTGACCGAGATCCCGCCGCGGCAAACCCTCCATCAGGTGCAGACGCCCCAGGGCTTCGCCTACGGTCTCATCCACGAAGCCCACCTCGCGGCGCTCCGCGACGGCGTCGCCGACGTGTCCGACGACGCCGGACTTGTGCTGCGCCTGGGCCGGGCAGTTCAGATCGTCCCCGGCGATCCGTCCAACATCAAGGTCTCCAAGCCCGCGGATCTCACTCTGGCGGCCGCCCTGCTCGGTGGTGCCGGCCCGACGTGCTGAAGCCGCAAGAATTGCTTTGGCGCCATCTGAGCGCTGGGGTAAAATACAATCAATGCCTGGAGTTCACCACTCCGGCAACCGGCTGAACAACCGAGCTTCATGAACAATCAACAACCCGCCGCCAAACCGAAAATCGCCGCATTCTATACACGGGATTGCTTTGCGTTCTCCGCGGGCACTGAACTTCAGGCCCGGCTTTTCGGTGAGATCCATTTCGACACCTACCACGTGCGCTCGCAGACCAAACTGTCGGGCACCATTCAGGTATCGCTGCCGCTGATCGAGCTGGGAGCCGACGACCTGTGGCTGCCTGAGATGATCCGGACAGAAAATCCGGCCGCTCTGAGCGAAACGCCACCCGATGGCGTGACACACCGGGAAGACGCATACCAGTTATTGCTGGAACACTTCACGTTGTACAAGGACAAGGTCGTTGAGACCATCTTGCGGTATCACCGGATCCGGCTGCTCCATCACCCCGCGCTCAAGCTCTTCTCCGAGGTCGGCGAGTCGCGGAGCGAGTTTGAGGCCCGCTGCCTCGACATCCTGCACAGTGGAGTGCAGGAAGAACTGCGCGAGCTTCAGCACCGGTACGAACGGATGATGGACGGGATCATCCAGAAATCGGGCCTGAACTACATGCAGTCCATCAATGACGACCCGACCACCGACCGTGTCATGTCCGGCCAAAAACAGATGATTTTTTCCACCCGTGACGGCCTGACCCGGATATTCCAGGATCTTCGGGACCTGCCCGATTGTCCGCCGGCCGACCGCGCGCCCAGCAACGACGTCGAGGACGCGCTGGCCAGCCTGTACCAGCAGAGCTGGGCGGACGCCAAATCCGTGGCCGACCGCCTGCAGCAGCAGATCGGTCTGATCGAGGAGTACACCTTCCACCTCCAGTACGGCGATATCGCCATGGTCCAGCTTGCCCTGCTCTGGGAGCCGGTCTGACCGGGGATGGACCGCGGCAACCCGGACACCGATAGCGCATCAGATCCACCGATGGCCGTATCCAGAATCCAACGCACCACGCACCGGCTGAGATTGCTCCAGAGCTATCTCCGCCGCCGGATTGTCTGTCCGGGTCTCCCCGTGACCGCGATCATCTCCAGCACGTCCCGCTGCAACCTGCGCTGCCCCATGTGCCCGCGGGCCATCTCCGAGTTCGGCAACGCCGACATCGAGTTCGATCTCTTCCGCAAGGTCATCGATGAGGGGAGCCGCTACTTCGAATTCGCCGTGCTGCAGGGCGCCGGCGAACCGCTGCTGAACAAGGACATCGTCCGCATGGTGCGCTACTGCAAGGAGCGCGGCATCCGGGCCGGCTTCTCCACCAACGCCACGCTCCTGCGGGGCGACCGGGTCGACGAATTGCTGCTGGCCGGCCTCGATTACATCATCCTGGCTTTCGACGGCGCGACGCCTGAAGTCTACGAGCGTTACCGAAGCGGCGCCCACTTTGAAGAAACCCACCGGAATATCGTGGCGTTTCTCCAACGCAAACGCGAGCTGCGGTCTCCCATCCACGTCACGGTGCAGATGGTGCGCCTGCCGGACAACGACGCCCAAATCCCCCAGTTCCGCAAGATGTGGCGCGTCCCGGGTGTGGACCAGGTCCGCATCAAAGAAGACGAGATCGGCGTCACGAACGTCTGCCTCCCCGCCGCGCCGACAGCCAGGGCCAAGAACCCCTGCCACTACCTGTGGCAGGGACCGATCTACATCGAGGAAACCGGCAACGTGTTTCCCTGCTGTCATGCCTGGACCGGCCAACCGCTGGGCAACATCCGGGAAGAGTCGCTGGAACGGATCTGGAACAGCGAACGCATGCAGGCGATGCGGGCCGCCCACATCCGCGGTGACGCCAGCGCCTTTCCCGAGTGCTGCGGCTGCATGGCGGCCCGACCGCGCCTGCCGCTCATCGTCGGCAGCTTCCTCGTCGACATGTACAGTGTGCGCAAGATCATCCCGTTGATCGAACGGTTGAACCTGCTGTTCCGTTTCGCCCTATTCGAGAAGCGATCCAAGACAAATTGAGATCGGACGCACCGCATCCAGTCAATGCCGATGGTGGACGCCTCACTTCCACGCAGACTGCGGTGACCGCCATTTCGGTGAGTTGTTCGGAATTCCGCTGAAACGGGCGGCGTCCCGCCGGATCAGTCCGACGCCTCCGAACCCGTGCCGGGCTCCATCGATGCATCGATATCCGCGATGAGCCAGGGGAACTGCTTCCAGCGTTTTTCGAATATGCGGCGGCAATCCCGGGCCACACCGTCGAGCCGCTGGATCATGCTGCCCACGAAGATCAGCGTCTCCAGCTGGCTTCCGCCGGCCTGTGCCAGCCGTTCAGCCATTTCGCGGAGCCTCGTCTGCGCCACCTGGGCATCCTGGTGCTCGCCCAGGCAGTCCTGATAGTCCACGCAATGGTTGATAGCCGAGGCGAACGCATCGGCGAACAGGTCGTTGAAAAATTCGCACGTGTAGCGCAGCCGCTTGAAGTGGATCCGAATGCGGTGCAGCTGGGCCGGCGTCAGCTCCGCCGGACGGCGCTTGAGCCATCGCTGGAGTCGCGCCATCGCCGAACGGATCAGCGGCGGGGCCGCTTCGATCACGCGGCGGGACGGCTCGGACAGTGTCTGCCCTCTCGCATCCGCCGCAATCCGCTCCAGCCGCGTCAACAGCTGCGCGAATCTTTCATCCGCCAGCGCTTCGTTCAGCGCAGCCAGCGCTTCGACGCGCGCGGAATGCAGGTGCGCGCGAATGGCCGCGGGTACCGCCGGCCGGCCCGCCAGTTCCTCCGTGTAGCGGTGGAGGTTCCCCTGCATGATGTCCAGATCGCGCACCTCGCCCAGCAGCCCGGCGATCCAGGCCAACTCCGCCCGCAGGGTCTCCGCCTCCGCCTGTCCCAGCTCTTCGCCAAGCAGCCGGAGGGCGAACCGCGCCCGTCTGGTGGCGACGCGGATATCGTGCACGAATTCCGGATCCAGGTCCATCCGAGCCCCTTCGATATTGGCCCGCATCTTGAACGCCTGCCGGGACAACAATTTGTGTCCCGCCTCGCGAAGCGTGTCGCCGGGTTTCAGCTTCAATCGGGCGGGCACGGGCGCACCCGGCAGAAGCTGGTCCACCACATCCAGGCCATATACCAGGAGGTCTTGCGGCATCGGTTTCAGCCGGAACAGATCCCGCAGAAAGCTGCCGATCACCGCGACCTCGGACTCCTGGCCGTCCGGAACCGACAGGCACACCAACCGCCGGCCCGCGATCCACTCCCGGGCCATGGGTCGGGCGAAAGACGCCTCGCCGACGCTAAGTTGGAATACCTGCCCGGACCGGGCTGTGAGGTGATGCATTTTCCGGCGGACACTCACACGGAGCACCGGCAGCAGGCGCTGTCCACGCCACTCCACCGGTGCATCGTCGGGAGGCGGCAGGACGGCGGGGCCCTCGTCAGGCAACGCGTCAGCCGCAGGCGTCGGCTCCGCCCTCAACCACCGCCACTGCGCCGGATCCCCGATACCGAGCAGGCGGATCCCCCGCCGGAACAGGCTGCCGGAATGGGTGTCGAAGAAGGTGCCCTGCCACGCCTCCTCTCCGGCCGCTTCCAGGACGTACCCCAGGGCCGTCAGGCCATCCCGGATCCGGCGCTGGCTCCCCGTGAAGAAAAAACACCGTTCGACGGCTGTCATTCCGTGCCCCGTCCTTCGGGCAGTGTCTCACACGCCCCGCAGTTTGATGCCCCTCAGGTATTCACCGCCCCGCGCCCCGGGCACCGCGCGCTCCTCCAGGTCGGCCACCAGATCGGCCACGGCGTACCGGAACCGGACGATGCGGGGGCGCCGGATGGCCGGCCCGACGAAATCCGCCACGGCGAAGGCGCCGCGCGGGTCGCCGTCCACGGGCCGCCCCACCGAGCCGCAATTGATGACACGCATGCCGGCGGCCATCTTCGTGAACGGTATGTGGGAATGCCCGCACACCAGCGCCCGGGCGGCCGGATCGATGCCGGCCCGCCGGATGGTGTCGGCGGTCACGCTGGGGAAAAGATATTCCTCATCGGATTGGGGCGTTCCATGGACCACCTGGACGCGCACGGAGTCAAAATTTAGGTGCAGGACGCCCGGGAGCGCAGTCAGCCATTCCCACTCCGCGTCGCCCAACTGACGGGCGGTCCAGACCAGGTGGGCGGCGTTTTTCCGCTTCAGCCACCGCTTCTGGCGCCTTGCCTTGCCTTGCAGTGACAGGAGCTTGCGTTCCACGTTGCCGCGTATCACCAGTGCGGATCGCTCCTGGAGCAGCCGGATGACTTCCACGGGGTGCGGACCGCCGCCGATGATGTCGCCGGCCACGACGAGACGCTCCGCCCGGAGCAGCCGGGCGCGCTCCAGGGCGGCGCAGAGAGCGGGAAAGTTGGCGTGGATATCCGACAGGAATGCAACGCGCATGCCGACCCTCCGCTAGACATCTCCCCTGTCGCTCAAACTGCCGAGCGACTCCGCCAACATGTCGACGATCGTGTGCAGGGCGACCAGGTCTTTCAAGCGGCCCTTCTTGGGCTTGAACTTGGTCTGTCGCAGCCGGGTCATGAGGGCGTCCCGCTGCTTGCCCCTGGGCGCCACCGGCTGCTCGCCCGTGGCGGGATCGCCCTCCAGCAACCGGATCATCTCGGCAATCCGCCCGCTGTGCTTGATTTCGAATTGGGCGGCGGATTCCTTGAGGATGGACCGCAGCGCCTTCAGCTCCAGGATGAGCGCTTCGGCCGACTGGCGGCGGGACGGCTTGGCCTTCGCCGGCCGGCTCGGTTTTCGTTTGGCCGCCGCGGGATCCGGCGAGGCGCTCGGTTTTCGGTGTGCGTCGGATTTCATGGGTGGTTTCCGCTCCTGCTCATAGTTTCGCCAACGCCTGCTGCAGCACTCCTTCGATCCGCTTGCGGAGGTCGTTCTGGGTGGTGCGGACGGAGCGGTTGGCGTTGATGGTCTCGAACCTGAAGCGTTGCTCCAACCGGCGGAACTCCTCACGAATGCGCCGCTGATACCAGACGAAACTCTCGAACCAGTCCCGGGAGTGCCCGATGTCCATGCCCGATTCCCAGTAGTCGAGGCACCCGTGGGATTGCAGCGTTCGTTCCACCAGGCTGCGGGGCGAGACCGTCAGATAATAGACCGCATCGGGCACCAGCGCCCGGGAGTACAACATCTCCGTCCATTCGGGATTCGCACCGCGCACCACATCCCGGGCGATAAGGGTGAAAATGTATCGGTCGGCCAGCACGATGGAACCGGCTCGCAACGCCGGCACGATGCTGTTTTCCAACTGGTCGTAGAAATCGGTGGCGTAGAACAGCGACATCGTCCGCGGGCTGAGCACATTGCCCATCATGGCGTTCTCCAGCTCGGCCGACACCAGCGCCGACCGCTTCAAGCCCACCTGGGACACGGCGAAGCCTTTCTGCTCGAGCCACTCCGAAAGCAGGCGGGTTTGGGTGCTCCGTCCCGACGAATCGGGTCCTTCCACCACGACCAGCAGCCCGCCCAGCTTGGACGGTTCCACACCCGGCGGCGGCGCCACATAGCATCTCTTCTGCGGCATGGTCACACCTTCCCTCTGAATCTGGCCAGGTCGATCCGATCGGCAACAATCCCGCGCACGATCTTCTGTTGGTCGTGGATGGGCCGGGTGGCGTCGACCACGGTGAAGCTGAACTCGTCGGCCATGAGGTCGTACTGCGCCATGACCCGGCTTTGAAAGATCCGAAAGCTGTCGTAGATGTCGGGCGACAATCCCAGGTCCATCCCGGCCTCGAAGTACTTCAACTTCGGCCGCCCTTCGAGGATGCGGCTCAACGCGATCTCCAGCGGCAGCTTGAAATAGAAGATGATGTCCGGCCGGCGGGCAAAGCCGTAGTTGGCCCGCACCCAGTCCGGATCGTTCCCCCGAACGGAATCCCGGGCGAAAGAGGTGAAGGTGTACCGGTCGCACAGCACGAGGTACCCGCCCTTGAGCATGGGCAGGATCTGCCGGTCATATCGGTCGGCGAAATCGGTGGCGTGGATGAGACTGAACGTGGCCGGGGACAGCAGCTGGCGTTTCTTCCCCTTGCGGGTGGCTTCCCGGACCAGCTCGCTGGAGTTCCACTCGGTGAAGAAGACCTTGCATCCCAGCCCCTGGAGCCACTGATGCAGGAGGTAGATCTGCGTGGACTTCCCCGATCCATCCAGCCCCTCGACGGCGATGAGCTTGCCGGGAACCTGTTCATGGTTGAACATATGCATCCTTGTCGGTCTGGATTCTAACTCTCCTATGGAAGGCCTGCCGGAACAGATCCATCTTGCGCTGCACCGCCCATCGTTCGATGAGCAAGTCGCCGTCGCCGAAAAACTCCAACAGGATTTCGCCGTTTTCCTCCAGGCTCATCCGCACGTCGCGCACCTTCTGCAGATGCTCCCGATCCAGTGAGTCGGCGATGCGGAGGACGGAGGCGACGCGCAGCACCTGCGCCCGCTCCGCCTCGGAGAGGCTCTCGAATTCCGGATGGCGGAGCGACGGCTCCGTCTTGCGATGGTACCGCGCCACTGTCGCCACCACCTGCATCTCCCGCGGTGTCAGGTTGGCCAGCTCCGAATTCGCGATCAGGTAGTGCGAGTGCTTGTGATGGCGTTTGTAACTGATGTAACTGCCGATGTCGTGCAGCAGCGCCGCCGTCAGGAGCAGGTTCAGGTCGGTCTCAGGGACCAACTCCGCCCGGCGTAGCTGGTCAAACAGGGCGCGGGCCAGGCGGGCGACGTGGCGGGCGTGGGATTCGTCGAACATATAACGCCGTCCGAGCGTTACGGCATGAATCATCACTTCCTGCTCGATCCGGTCGCAGTGGTCCGACCGGGTCGCCAGCTCATCGACCAGGTCCAGCAGGGTGCCGTCCTTGATCCCGACATGGGGCACGATGACCGTCTCCTGCCCGGAAAGCACCGCCAACCGTTCGAAAACCATTGCCGCCGGCAGGATGACGTCGGCGTGGTCCTCCCGGAGGTTGAACTTCTCGATGCGCTGCCGGTAAGACATAATCGCCAGCGTGTCGATCAGCGCACGGAGGCGGTCCAGTGGGATCTGGCTGACGCCGTCCGGATCTGGCTCGCAACCGGCCAGCCGCGCCGCCGTCTCGATGGTGCCGCCCGTAGCCACGAATCCGGCCGGCTTCTGGTGCTGTGCAGCGGTGGGAATTCGCAGGGTGCTGATGTACTCGGTGAGCAGGCGGCGAAAGCGCCCCGGCTCCTCGCCCGAACCGGAGAGCTCCTCGAGCAGCCGCACCGAACCCATGGTGTGGGACTCGCTCCAGAGGACGCCCCGGGTGTCCACCAGAGAGACCTCGACGCTGCCACCGCCCAGATCGGCCAGCACCCACTGTTCACTCCCCAACTCCAGCCGGCGACGCACCGCCAGGTGAACGAGCCGGGCCTCCTCGGAGCCCGAGATGGTGCGGAGTTCGATGCCACTTTCCCGATACGCCCGCTCGACGAACTCCGGTCCATTCCTGCTCTCCCGGACCGCGCTCGTGGCTACCGCCCGGTAATGTTCGACGCCCAGGTCCTTGAACCGACGGGCGAACGACTGCAAGGCCTGGATCGCGGCATCCATGGCTGCCTGGGTAAGCCGGCCGGAGAGAAACGCATCATGGCCCAGCCGGACGGGGACACGCTGGTAATCCAGAACGGCAAATTCCCCGGGGGTCGTGAACTCAACAGCCTGCATGCGGATGGCATTGGACCCAACATCCACCGCGCCCGCGCGCAGTGGGAACGCCGGCGTCCCGACGGGCACCCCACCGTCGCCGCGTACGTCTGATCGTTTCGATTGGTTTTTCTTCCGGGCCATGCCGTTCCGCCCGCGTGGCACTGATTCAGTTAACTGCACGCGATTATACAGTTTAGTGAGTGTGAAAGCTAGCCGATGACGGTTAGCAGCGTATATGTTTACCGTGAAGATTCGGTTCAGGCATCGTCGGTCAGGCGTACGATGCGAAGTCCCCCCCAAAGACGGCACCAGCCGGCGGAATATCCGCCGGCCGGGCCGGGTTCTGGGCGGAAGTGAGCGAAACTGACTGGGTCGGCGCTACAAACAGACCAGGATCAAGCCACGGTGATTTCCTTGCACAGATAGACGTCCTGGATGGCGTTGAGGAGCTTGACCCCGTCCGCCATGGATTTCTGGAAGGCCTTCCGGCCACTGATGAGCCCCAGGCCGCCGGCGCGCTTGTTGATCACCGCGGTGCGGACCGCCTGGGCGAGGTCGTCCTTGCCCGACGCGCCGCCGCTGTTGATCAGGCCGATCCGGCCCATGTAGTTATTGACCACCTGGTACCGGGTGAGATCGATGGGGTGGGCGCTGCTCAGCTCGCTGTAGATGCGCTCGTCGAACTTGCCGTACTTCGTGTTGTCGACGTTGAGCATCTTGTAGCCGCCGTCGCAATCGGGCATCTTCTGCTTGATGATGTCCGCCTGGATGGTGGCGCCGAGGTGGTTCGCCTGCCCCGTCAGGTCGGCGGCGGTGTGATAGTCCACCCCGCCCTTCTTGAAGGCGGGATTGCGCAGGTAGCACCACAGGATGGTGGCCATGCCCAGCTCGTGGGCCATCTGGAAGGCTTCGCTGACCTCGACGATCTGGCGCCCGCTCTCGGGAGCGCCGAAGTAGATGGTGGCGCCCACGGCGGTGGCGCCCATGTCCCACGCCTGCTCGATGCTGGCGAACATGATCTGGTCGAAGCCGTTGGGATAGGTCAGCAGTTCGTTGTGGTTGATTTTCAGGATGAACGGGATCCGGTGCGCGTATCGGCGGGCGACGGTGCCCAGCACCCCGAGCGTGGATGCCACGGCATTGCATCCGCCCTCGATAGCCAGCCGCACGATGTTCTCCGGATCGAAAAATTCCGGATTCGGCGCGAAAGAGGCCGCGGCCGAGTGCTCGATGCCCTGGTCCACCGGCAGGATGGACATGTACCCCGTGCCGGCCAGCCGTCCATGATCGAACATCGTCTGGATGCTCCGCAACACAGGCGCCGGCCGGTCGGAATGCAGGAAGATCCGCTCCACCCAGTCGGGACCCGGAATATGCAGCCGCTCCTTCGGCACCTTGGCGACATGCGTGAGCAGTGCGTCGCCCTCGGCGCCCAACAGCTTGCTGATCTGGTTGACGTTCATCATGTCCGTTGCCTCCTGCAAGTCATATTTATCGAACAGAATCCACGAATTGGCGCGCGTAGTAACGGGTGCTCAACGGCCCGCCGGTCTCCCGAACCAGGAGTTCACCCCACGGGTGGCGCCGGCCGGCTTGGAAGATCCGTTGCATCAGCTGCGGTCCGGTTTCCGGGTTTTCCCAGTAGGGCCTCCCGGCTGAATCCGACCAGCCGGATTCCAGCGCCGCCTGAAGCTGCGAAGCCAGCAGCTCGCCGAGCAGGTAATTGTGGTAATAGGCGGGATACGTGGCAATGTGAATCTTGGCCGCCCAGTCCGCACCACCCTGCCCCGCGGGCCGCTTCAGCCCCTGGTAGTCGGCGACCAGTCCCCACCAGAGCTGCTGGAGGTCCTGGTCCGGCTCCGCATACAAACCCCGCTCAAAGCGATACATGACTTGAGCCCAGCGGCTGAAGACCAGTTGTCCGAGACACAATGTACTGTAACAAGTTTCGGCGCATTTTGCAACCTCGCCGGCGTCCACGCCCAGCCAGGCCCCCCGCCAGTGAGCGTCCCACACCAGGCGGCCGAAGAGCATGGCCACCGCCTCCGAGGTGAAGATGTGGGCCGGTTCCCGCAGCAGCCAGGGCAGCTCCGGGTCCACCCCCCGATCATAAACGGCATGGCCGAATTCGTGCAGCATGGTGCCCATCCAGCGTGCGTCGGGCCGCACGTTGGCCAGCACCCGGACGTCGCCGGCGCGGTCCATGTCCATGCAGAAGGCGTGCTGGTTCTTCCCGGCTCGCTCGTACAGGTCGCTGGCGGCGATGACGGCTTCGACGGGGAGTCCGATGGCGGAGAAGAACTCGCGCGTCACGGCCACCGGGTCGACGCCGGCGAAGTGCCGCGAGTGTTCGGCGTCGTCCGCAGCCGGCGGCTCCTGAAAAAACCGGTTCTGGTAGTGCCAGGGCATCAACGCGCTCATCGGAACACCGTACCGGTCCGCCAGACGTTCGTCCAGGCTGGCTTTGGCGCGGGTGAATGCGTCCCGGGTCAGGGTGTCGGCTTCGTCGAACAGGGCGTCCACCTGCCGGCGATCCTGTTCGTGGACGTGCAGCCACATCGCGTGGAAATCGGGGAACCCCATCTCCCTCGCGGCGGCGTTGCGTAGCCGGACCAGTTCGCGGACGTCGTCCGCCACCGCGGCGCCCACCGCCTTGCTGGCCCGCCAGACTTCTTCCAGGGTGGCCGAGTCGGTCTCGCTTTTGAGAACTCCCTCGACCGCGTTGTCCCCAAGCTCGCCGGCTGAGGTCCGGGCGCGGAACGTGGCGAAGCGCTGCTCGATGCGGCTCTGCAACCGGACCATCGCCTGGATCCGTTCGGGCGGCAGCTGGTTGCTGAGAAATTTGAGATGGAGCAACTCCAGCTGGCGCCGGATCAGCGGATCCGCATCGGCGGCAGCCGCCCGGATGCGGGTCAGCTCGCGGTACGCCGACCGGTCGGCGAACACCGTCGCCAGCGCCGCTTCCAGGTCGGCGGCGCGCCGGTAGGCGGCATCCGATCCGGTGGTGGCGGCCTCCCAGGCGGCCAAATTCCCTTCACGGTTCAGCGGGACCACCTGCGCCTCGATGGAGTGGATGAAACGTTGCGCCCGCGGTGCTGTTGGCATGGCCGGTCCTTCAGCCGACAGGGATAAAAAAGGCCGAACAGTTCTGTTCGGCCTGTGGGTTCGATTGGACCGCGGCGGCTTACGCCTGACCGGTCTCTTTCCAGATCAACACCGGCTTGCGCGCCGCCAGGGCTTCGTCGAAGCGGGTGCTGCGAATGTCCTGGGGTGCCTCCTGAAGCAGCTTCGGCGATTCCCGGGCTTCCTGCGCGATCTGCCGCATGGTGTCGATGAACGCGTCCAGTTCCGCCTTCGATTCGCTCTCGGTGGGCTCGATCATGATCGCGCCCGGCACGATGAGCGGAAAGTACACCGTCGGAGGATGAAAGCCGAGATCCAGGAGGCGTTTGGCCATGTCCATGGTGTGGACGCCCGCGTCGGCCTGGTTCTTGTCGTCGAACACCACCTCATGCAGGGTGGGTTGCTGGTATTCCAGGTGGAAATCCCGGCTCAGGTGGTGGCGGATGTAGTTGGCGTTGAGCACGGCGTTCTCCGCCACCTGGCGGAGGCCGTCGGCCCCCTCGCGCAGGATGTAGGCCAGGGCGCGCAGCAGGATGCCAAAATTGCCGTAGAACGCCGCCACCCGCCCGATGCTCTGGGGGCGGTTGTAATCCAGGAACAGGCTGCCGTCGGTCTTGGCGGACACGACCGGCACCGGCAGGAACGGGACCAGTTCCTTCACCACCACGACCGGACCGGCGCCGGGGCCGCCGCCGCCATGAGGGGTGGAGAACGTCTTGTGCAGGTTGAGATGCATGACGTCGACGCCCATGTCGCCGGGCCGGGCGACGCCGATGAAGGCGTTGAAGTTGGCGCCGTCCATGTACAGGAAGGAGCCGTTGGCATGGACCAGCCGGGCCACCTCCTGAATGTTCGCTTCAAACACGCCCAGCGTGTTGGGCACCGTCATCATGAGGCAGGCGACGTCCGCATCCAGGTGGCGCCGGAGCTCGTCCAGGTCAATGCAGCCGCTGGCGTTGGATTTGAGCGTCACCGTGGTGTACCCGCACAGGACGGCGCTGGCGGGATTCGTTCCGTGCGCCGAGTCCGGGATCAGCACCTTCTTGCGGGGGTTGCCCCGGGCGGTGAGCGCCGCGCGGATCAGCATCATGCCGGTCAGTTCGCCGTGGGCGCCCGCCAGCGGCTGCAGGGTGACGCCATCCATCCCGGTGATCTTCACGAGCAGGTCAGCGAGCTTCTGCAGCACCTTCAGGCAGCCCTGGGTGTTCTCGTGCAACTGCAGGGGGTGCGCCTGGGCGAATGCCGGGATGCGGGCCAGCTTCTCGTTGATCTTGGGATTGTACTTCATGGTGCAGGAGCCCAGGGGGTACAGGCCCAGATCGACGTGGTAGTTGTGAGTGGACAGACGGGTGTAGTGGCGAACCACTTCGACCTCGTTGAGCTCGGGGAACCCGGGGATATCGTCGCGCAGCAGCTCCCGGGGCACATAGTCGGCCATTTCGCCGGACGGCACGTCGAGAGGCGGGAAATCGCAGGTGGACCGGTTGCCCGGCACCTGTTCGAACAGCAGGCTCTCGTTGATGGATATGGTTTTGCGTACGCGTTGGGTCATGGGTGCTCTCTCCTTGCCTGCGGTCTCAGGGCCGCGCGAAGAATTCGCGGACCGCCGCGACCAGGTTGTCGATTTCCGCCCGCTGGTTGACCTCGGTCACGCAGAACAGCATATCCTGGTCCAGCCCGGGATAGAACCATTTCAGGGGGACGCCCGGAACGATCTGCCGCTCCTTGCAAAACCGGGCAAAGGCATGAGGATCTCCCGGCAAGGTGAGCACGAACTCGTTGAAGAACGGGGCGCTGAACCGCGGCAAGACTCCCGGCACGGCGCAGAGCTGCTCGCGGGCGTAATGCGCCTTGGCCATGTTCTGCCGGCACAGCTCACGGAGACCGCTCTTGCCGGTGTACGCCAGGTACACGGACGCCATCAGTGCACAGAGTCCCTGGTTTGTGCAGATGTTGGAGGTGGCCTTCTCACGCCGGATGTGCTGCTCGCGGGTGGACAGCGTCAGCACGAAACCGCGCCGCCCCCGGGTGTCCTCCGTCATCCCGACGACACGGCCGGGCATCCGGCGGAGGTGTTCGGAACGGGTGGAGAAGATGCCGAGGTAAGGGCCACCGAACGAGACCGGGATCCCGAACGACTGTCCCTCGCCGGCGACCACGTCCGCGCCGAGCTCGCCGGGGGCCTTGAATGCGGCCAACGAGACCGCCTCGGTCACCGCCATCACCAGCAGCGCCTTGCGCGCGTGGGCGATCCGGGCACACTCGGCCACGTCTTCCACCGCCCCGAAGAAGTTGGGCGACTGCACCACCACGGCGGCGGTGGCGTCATCGATCGCGGCCGCCAGGGCGGCCGGATCCACGCGGCCGGTGGGATCCCACGGCACTTCCTCCACGGCCAGGTCGAAGTTCGCCACGTAGGTGCGCATCACCTGGCGGTAGAACGGGTGCAGCGATCCCGCCACCACCACCTTCTTGGCGCTGCTCCGCGCCCGCTGCGCCAGCAGGACGGCTTCGGTGACCGCGGTCGCGCCGTCGTACATCGACGCGTTGGTCACGTCCATGCCCGTGAGCTGGGACACCATGGTCTGGTATTCGAAGATGGCCTGCAGGGTGCCCTGGCTGACCTCGGGCTGGTACGGCGTGTAGGCCGTGAAGAACTCCGACCGTGAAATAATCCCATCGATGACCGCCGGCACGTAGTGGTTGTAGGCGCCCGCGCCGAGGAATGTCGTGAACTCCAGCACCCCGTCATTCTCGCGGCTCAGCTGATAAAAATACCGCTCCAGCTCAAGCTCGGATTTGCCCCGGGGAATGGGCAGGTCGGCGGTGAGCCGGAGGGCGGCCGGGATGCACTGGAACAGGTCCTGCACGCTGGACAGGCCCATGCTCTCGAGCATCGCCCGGGTTTCCGCCTCGGAATGAGGTATGTACTTCATCAGTGTTTCTTTTCCTCGCCGAGGTAGGCCTCGTAGTCGTCGGCGGACATCAGGCCGTCCAGCTCGCTCTTGTCGGACAGGCGGATTCGGGCGATCCAGCCGCCGCTGTGGGGCTCCTGGTTGACGAGCTCCGGCTTGTCGGCCAGCAGGTCGTTGGCCGCAATCACTTCGCCGCTCACGGGCGCGTAGACGTCGGAGACCGCCTTCACCGATTCGACGCTGCCCAGCGTGTCGCCGGCAGCCAGCACCTTGCCCACTTCGGGCAGTTCAACGAAAACGATCTCCCCGAGCTCTTCCTGGGCGTGATGGGTGATGCCCAGCGTGGCTTCGCCGTTCTCCACCCGCACCCACTCGTGTTCCTTCGTGTAGAGATAATCATCCGAATACATATCGACCTCCCGGAGTGATGTCAGTAGTTGCGCTTATAAAACGGAGTTTCCACGACCTGGGCCGCCACCTGCTTGCCGCGGATTTCCACGGTAAACGGCGTACCCACCGCGGTGTGCTCCACAGGTAGATAGGTCAGCCCGATATTCTTTTGCAGATAAGGTGCGAAGGATCCGCTCGTCACGTGCCCGAACGGCCGGCCGTCCACGAACACCGGGTAGTGGTCGCGGGCGATGCCGCGGTCCAGCATCTCGAAGCCCACCAGTTTGCGCCGGAGCCCCCCCTCTTTCTGCTTGAGCAGAGCGGCCTTGCCGATGAAGTCGTCCTTCTGCAGCTTGCAGATCCAGCCCAGATCCGCTTCGAGTACGGTGGTGGACTGGTCAATGTCGTTGCCGTAGAGGGCCATCTTGGCCTCGAGGCGCAGGGTGTTTCGCGCGGCCAGGCCGCAGGGGACGACGCCGAACGGACGGCCGGTTTCCATGAGCCGTTGCCAGATCCGCGGCGCCGGCTCGTTGGCGGTGTACAGCTCGAAGCCGTCTTCACCGGTGTAGCCCGTCCGGGCGATGATGGCCGGCACGCCGTCCACATGCCCCTCGGTGAACCAGTAATACTTGATGGCGGACAGATCCACGTCCACCAGCGGCTGCACGGTCTCCAGCGCCTTCGGGCCCTGGATGGCGATCTGCGCGTAGCGTTCGCTGGCGTCCTCGACCTGGACGTCGCCGGTCTGATGCTCGAGGATCCAGCGCACGTCCTTGTCCCGGTTGGCGGCGTTGACGCACAACAGGTACTTCCGTTCGTTGAAACGGTGCACCAGCAGGTCGTCCACGAACGTGCCCTCGGGATACATGAGGCCGGAATAATGGATCTGGCCGTCCTTGAGCTTCTCCACGTTGTTGCAGGTGAGGTGCTGGAGGAGTTTCAGGGCATCCGGCCCGGTGACGAACACCTCGCCCATGTGGGACACGTCGAACAGCCCCACCCCGCGGCGCACCGCAAGGTGCTCGTCCATGGTGGACGCGAACTGGACCGGCATCTCGTAACCGGCGAAGGGAACCATCTTGCCGCCGCTCGCCCGGCAGACTTCGGTGAGCGGGGTCTTTTTCATCGTTTCGCTATTCAAGGGAACCTCCCGGGTAGGTACATCTCGGCCAGCCGACCGAAAGGAACTGAACGTAACATAATGGAAATCAACGTGTCAAGGACTATCCCGGCGGCGCCGACACCAGGGGCAGATCGGCAAACGCGTTCATGCACAAGGAGTCCCGGCGGCCCGTTGCGAAGGCATGGCGGCCGGCGGCCGCGATCATGGCGGCGTTGTCGGTGGTGTATTCGGACGACGGGTGAAAGACGTCGATGCCCAGTTCCTGCCCCAGTTCGATGCTGCGGCGGCGCAGCTCGGAATTGCAGGCGACGCCGCCGCACAGGATGAGCGACCGTGGACGTCGTTCCAGACTGAAATGGCGGACCCGATGCAGCAGGTGCCCCACCACGGTCCGCTGAAACCCCTTGAGGATGGCCAATACCGCCGGATTCTCGGCGGGCGGAACAGCTGCGTCGTCGAGCCGTTCCTTCTGGACGCGGTACAGCACGGCGGTCTTCAGGCCGCTGAAGCTGAAATCGAGCGAACCGTCCGAGATTTTCGGCGGGGCGAACGCCACGACGTCACCCGCCCAGTTCGATGCCGCCCGGTCGATGAACGGGCCGCCGGGATACGGCAGTCCCAGCAGTTTGGCCACCTTGTCGTACGCCTCGCCCGCGGCGTCATCCCGGGTGGCGGCCAGCCGCTCATAGGACCCGAACCGGGCCGTGTAGTAGAGGCTGCTGTGGCCGCCCGACACCACGAGGGCGATCAGAGGGAATCGGATGTCCGGATGCTCGAGGAACGGCGAGAAGAAATGGCCTTCCAGGTGATTGACCCCGACCACCGGGATCTCCAGCACCCGCGCCAGCGCCTTGGCGTAGCTCAGCCCGACCAGCAGCGACCCGATGAGCCCCGGCCCCTGGGTGACCGCCACCAGGCCGATGGCGCGTCGCTCGATGCCGGCCTGCCGCAAGGCCTCGGCCACCACCGGCCGGATATTCCGGATGTGGGCCCGGGCGGCCAACTCGGGCACCACGCCGCCGTACGGGGCGTGGAGGGCGATCTGCGAAGCCACCACGTTGGCCAGCGGGCGGCCGTCGCGGTCCAGCACGGCCGCAGAGGTCTCGTCGCAAGACGATTCGATGCCGAGGGTGATGGGCGGTCCGTCAGCACGGAGCGTCATCGGTGCCTGCCAGCCGGGGCAGCGTGTCGTCGAACGGAGGCGTGGCGATGCCGCGCTCGGTGATGATGGCCGTGATCAGCCGGCAGGGGGTCACGTCGAAGGCCGGATTGCGAACGGCCACTCCGGCGGGCGTGACCGGGAGATCACGGAAATGAGTGAGCTCTCGGGCGCTCCGTTCCTCGATGGGGATCGCCTGCCCTGAATCCAGGGTCAGATCCACCGTCGAGACGGGCGCGGCAACATAGAAAGGGATCTCGTGATACCGGGCCAGCACCGCAACCATGAAGGTGCCGATCTTGTTGGCGGTGTCGCCGTTGCGAGCGATACGGTCGGCGCCGACGACGACCGCCTGGATCTCGCCATGAGCCATCATGTATCCCGCCATGTTGTCGGCGATGACCGTCACCGGAATGTCCAACTGCTGCAGCTCCCACGCGGTGAGCCGGGCGCCCTGCAGGTACGGCCGGGTTTCGTCGGCGATGACGCGGATCCGCTTGCCGGCTTCCGCCGCGGCCCGGATGACCCCCAGCGCAGTCCCGTAACCGCCCGTGGCCAGGGCGCCGGCGTTGCAGTGGGTGAGCACCGTGGCTCCGTCCGGGATCAGCGGCTGACCGAAGGCGCCGATGCGCCGGTTGCACGCGATGTCCTCGTCCAGCATGGCGCAGGCCTCCGCCTCCAGCCGGTCGGCCACCTCGCCCCACGGCCGGTCCCGCAAGCCATCGAACACGCGGCGCATCCGGTCCGCCGCCCAGAACAGGTTGACCGCCGTGGGCCGCGTGCCGGTGATGGCGCCGCACACCGCGTCGAAGCGCCGCGACTGCTCGCTCCGGTCCAGGCCGGCGGGGATCTCCCGCGCCCCGAGGGCGATGCCCATCGCCGCGGCGACGCCGATGGCCGGGGCGCCGCGGATCACCATGTCGCGGATGGCATCGGCAACCTCCTGATGGGTGCGGCAGCGGCAGAACGTCACCTGGTGTGGAAGCAGCCGCTGGTCGATCATCACGACGCCGTCGGCCGTCCATTCGATGGTCGCGTGCATGAAGCCTCCATCCCTTCAGTCCAGGTCCTCTTCGATCACCTTGCGGCGGGGCCCGATCACCGGCTCGCCGGACGTCGGCGCCTTCGACAGGTAGGGCTCGGTCCCGGCTGGAAACCGCTCGGGCGGATGATTCTTCAGGTAGTCCTTCATGAAGTCGATCCAGATGGGCAGGGCGACGCGGGCGCCCGTCTCATCGTCGCCCAGTGATTTCTTCTCGTCGAACCCCACCCAGGCGCCGGCGGTCACCGACGGGGTGAATCCGATGAACCAGGAGTCGGTGAAATCGTTCGTGGTGCCCGTCTTGCCCGCGCATGGCGCGCCCAGGGACTTGGCCTTCTGGGACGTCCCGAACTCCACCGAGCCGCGCAGCATCGAGATCATGTCCCGGGCCGTGTCGCCGGGGATGACCTCGTGCACGTTCTTTTTATGCTCTTCGAGGACGTTGCCGTGGTAGTCCTCGATGCGCTGGATGAAATACGGCTCCATCCGGTAGCCGTCGTTGGGGAACGTGGAGAAGGCCGACACCTGCTCCAGCAGCGTGATCTCGAACGCGCCCAGGGCGATCGATGGATACGGCCGCAACTGGGACGTGATGCCGAATTTCCGGGCGGTCCGGATGACGTTGGGGATGCCGACCGCCAGGCCGATGCGAACCGCGGGGATGTTGATGGATTCCGCCAGCGCCTGGCGCAGTGTGATGTTGCCCTTGAAATCTTCGGTGTAGTTTCTTGGCGCGTACTCGACGCCGAGGTCGTCGACGAGAGTCAACGGTTCGTCCAGCACGACGTCGTCCGGCGTGGCGCCGGCGAGCAGCGCGGTGGTGTAGACGAACGGCTTGAAGGTGGAGCCGGTCTGCCGCTTGGCCTGGACCGCCCGGTTGAATTTGCTCAGCGTCCAGTCGAAGCCACCCAACAGCGCCTTGATGGCGCCCGTCCGGTTCTCGAGGGCCAGGAAGGCGCCCTGCACCGCCGGCACCTGCTCCAGGGACAGCTCCAGCTTTCGCTGGCCGGGGTGGACCTTGACCACCCGGAATTCGGCCAGGTCGCCCCGCCGCACCACCTGATCCACCGCCTTGCGGCGCGTCCACTTGACCCCATCGCGCCCCAGTTCACCGGTGTAGTCGGCGATCATCACGACCGCCCGATCGGGTCCGGTTTCGAGCACCAGTCCGGTGCGGACGGTCCCCGCCACCGGCTCGTCCCGCCAGTCCGGCAGTCGGTACCGATCGAGCCGCAGGCTGGGATCCTCGTCCAGCAGGTTGCGGAGCTTACCCCGCCAGCCTTTCCGTCGGTCGTACGACCGCAGCCCTTCGCTCATGGCGCGCTCGCTGCTCGCCTGCATCTCCCGGTTGAGGGTCGTGTGCACCTTCAGTCCTTCGGTGAAGATCTGCTTGTTGGAATAGTTGCGCTGCAGGTACTGGCGCACCATCTCTACGAAGTAGCCGGCGAAATTCTTGTCCATCTCCTTGCCGACGATCCGAAGCGGTTCCTTGCGGGCCGCCTCCAGTTGGGCCGTGGTGATGAAGCCCTCGTCGCACATCTCCTTCAGCACCAGATTGCGCCGGTTCTTGGCATTTTCGGGCGAGAGCAGCGGCGAATAGCGCCGCGGGTTCTTGATGATCGCCGCCAAGAGGGCGCATTCGGACAAGGTGAGCTCCTTCACCGACTTGTCGAAATAAAACTCCGACGCTGAGGCGATGCCGTAGTTGCCGTGGGCGAAATAGATCTTGTTGGCGTAAAAAGCGAAAATGCGGTCCTTGGAATAGTTTTTCTCGATCTGGATGGCCAGGATCGCTTCCTTGATCTTGCGCTCGAGGCTGACCTCCGGGCTCAGGAACAGCAGCTTGCTGAGCTGCTGGGTGATGGTGCTGGCGCCCCGGACGATTTTCATGTGAAACAGGTCGAGAATGGCCGATTGGATGATGCGCTGGATGTCGATGCCGAAATGGCTGTTGAAGCTCTTGTCCTCGATGGCGATCACCGCCTGCTTGAAATGCGGGGGGACGTCGTTGGGGGAGACCAGTTTGCGGCGCTCGAGATAGAGTTGGCCGATGGCGGTGTTGTCGTCGGCGAAGATTTCCGTCACCACGCTGGGCTGGTAATCCTCCAGCGCCTCCACCTCGGGCAGGTCCACCACGTAGCTGAGATAGAAACCGACAAGGACCCCCAGCGAGACGAAGAGGATCAGCAGCATGGTGTACGCCACCCAGAAGACGAACCGGCGGCTGCGCCGCCGAGTTTCCGGCGTGATTTCCGGCTGTGCTTCCGCCGGCTGCACGTCCTCCGCTGAAGGGTCCCGGTCGTCGGGTTGGTCTTGGTATTCGTCAGTCAAGGTGTTCCGTACCGTCCTTTCCTGATCCGCCTAGCGCAATTTTAACGAAAGCGCGGCCAAGATGGTCAGCAAAATTGAAATGATCCAGAGTCGGGTCACCACCTTGGGCTCGGCCACGCCCTTGTGCGTCAGGCTGTGGTGGATCGGCGCCCGCAGAAAGATCCGCCGGCCGAGCCGCATGCCCACCTTCTCCTGGAGCAGCGATGAGCCGATCATCGCCACGAAGACACCGCCCACGATGGGGAACAGCATCTCCTGCCGGGTCAGGAACGCCAGCGCGGCCAGACTGCCGCCCAGCGCCAGGGAACCGGTGTCGCCCATGAACACTTCGGCGGGGTACGTGTTGTACCACAGGAATCCGAGCAGGGCGCCGATCAGCGCGCCGCAGAACACGGCCAGTTCGCCGCTCCCCGGAAAATAGGGGAACAGGAGGTAGCTCGACAGGACCGTGTTTCCCAGGATGTAACTGAAGATGCCGTATAGCGACAGGGTCATGATGGACGGCCCGCTCACCAGGCCGTCGAGCCCGTCGGTGATGTTCACCGCGTTCACGATGGAAAAGTACGCAAACACGATGAATGCGGCAAACAGGAGCGGGGCGGGTTCGAACACGGCGTTCTTGACGAACGGCAGGAGCACCGGCGTGCGCCATGCCGCCGGCACCGGGTTCCAGGACGAGATGAAGAACAGGGCAAACGGCACGATGAACAGGAGCTGCATGAACGTCTTGGCCATCTGCCCCAACCCGAACAGGGAGGACTTGAAGCGGACCTTCTGGAGGTCGTCCAGGTAACCCACCAGTCCGAAGTAGAGGAAGGCGGCCACGGCAACGAGCAGGTAGGAGCTGTTCCAGTCGCCCCACAGCAGCAGGGCCAGCATGGCGGCCAGAATGATGAGCAATCCGCCGCCGGTGGGCGTGCCGCGCTTGGAGCTGGCGTCCAGAGAGGCGTAATCGCCGCCTGTGTCGCGGAACCGCCGCCGGTAGAGGGCGACGATGACGGGGTGTCCGAAGATCATGACGAACAGGAGGGCGGTGATCGCGGCCAGCATCGTCCGAAATGTTAGATATTCGAACAATCTGAAATATCCGTAGGATATGCCGTATTCTTTCAACAAATGCATGATAAAAATGGACACGCCTTCCCTGCTCCCGCCGGCCTCCGGCGCCGGCTCAAGACAATTTGTCGTACAGCTCCCGATAGCTTTCCCGAATGCTGAATTCGGGCTTGAAGCTGGACGTCGTTATGAGGATCTCCTTGACGAACTGGCGGACGCGGTCCATGTCCTCGCGGCGGATGCGGCCCGCCGCCAGCGCCCGCTGAATGCCGCTGAGGACCGCCTGGCGCAGGCGCACGTTGCGGGCGAACCGGAACCGGTCCACCATGGTGAAATAATCGTCCAGCGGGAAGAACAGCGGCAGCACCTGGATGACCGCAGCCTGCACCTCGGACACCTCGAACCGCCTGGCCGCGAGAGCGCGCAGCCGCAGCAGCACATCCGCATGACCGGCCAGCTGGTCGAAATACTGACCGGCCATGGCCGCGGCACCGGCGCGCACTTCGAAGTACGGATCGTCCAGGCCGCGCCGGACCAGGCTCACGACCATTCCGTAATCCACGTTCATCTCACGGATCGCCGCCAGCGCGTTCCGGCGGATGAACCCGTTGCCGCTCTCGAAGAAGCCGTACAAGTCGGACACTTTGTCAGTGCGCTGCAGCGCGCCGCACAGCTTGATGCCGCGATTGACGATCTGCCAGTCCGGCGACTTGAGGTCAGTGTCCACCTGGATCCCGTAGTAGCGGCGGTAGAGGCTCCCCGGCGGCTCGGTGCGGAGGAAGGCCGTGAGCGCGTCGATCTGCTTTTGGATCTTCAGCCCTTTGGGCAGCTCGAACTCCAGCACGTAGTCCACCTCCCGCCCTTCGAGGAGGCGGCCCACCGTGTCGCAGATCTTCTCTTTGAAATCGCGGATGAAGACCCGGCCGGCCTGCTCGCCCAGTCGGGCCAGTCGGGCGGGGTCCGCCATCAGCGCCAGCAGGAGGTCGAGAAACTCCCCGTGGACCACGAAATCGACGCCGTCCGGGCCCGGGCGTTCGAAGCAGACCTCGCAGCCGCCGCGTTCCGCCAGACTGATGGCGTTGAGTTCCTGATGGTCGCCCGGCAATCCGCGTTTGGGGATGACGATGGCCGGTTTGCCCAGCGCCGCCAGTTCGGCGAGGGTGCCGGCACCGGCCCGGCTCACCACCAGGTCGGCGGCATGGAGGTAATCGACGATCTGATGGAGGTACGGTGTCAGGCGATATTCCAGCAGGCCGTCGATGGAGTGCCCCACCTGGCCATCCGTCCCGGGAACCGGCGCCAGGGCGATGCCGCCGCGGGATTGCGTCAGCGCCCGGGTATCCTCCCAGGCGTCATATTCGCCGGTGGCCAGCCCCGCCGCGTGGACCAGCACGATCCGGCGTCCGCACCGGGCGAGCTCCGGCAGCGACTCGGCGATCAGGCGGTTGATGGAACGGGATCCCATGGATCCGCCGTACGCCAGCAGCATCAGGGCGTCCGGCGGAACGCCGAGGCGCGTGCGAATGGCCCCGCGGTCGGCGGCGACCGTGAACACGTCTCGCACGGGATACCCGGTATACACGCAGCGCTGGTTCCAGATGTAGTACGGGGTCTCGGGAAAGCTGACCAGCACCGCGTGGGCGAAAAGCGAGGCGATCCGGTTCATGAGCCCAGGGTAGAGATTCTGCTCGTCCACCACCAGGCGGGATCGCACGAAGGGCCGCAGCAGGAACGACGCCAGCGTGATGGGCGCGCTGACGTAGCCGCCCGCGGCGAGGATCAGGTCCGGACGGAACTTCAGCAGGATGAGGATGGACTGCAGGACGCCCCGGCCGATGCGGAAGAGCGCCCGGGCCATCACGGCCGGCTGCAGGCCGCTCCACGGGGCGCTGTCGATGTAGCGGATCGGCAGCCCGTGAGCCGGGACGATCCGCTCCTCGGCCCGGCCGCGGATTCCCACGTACAGGACGTCGCCGACGGAGAACCGGCTCCGGAGGATCTCGAGGAGGGCCAGCGTGGGATACACGTGACCGCCGGTACCGCCACCGGTCAACAGCACCTTCATTGTTCCGGGATGCTTCTGTTGGTCGCTCATCCGTCCGCGCCGGGCTGGAACTCAGCTACCGTGGCAACATAACCCAAAGCGCCGTCCTTTGCAACTGTGTTGCGCTGGCTGGCAGACAGGTGCCGTCCGGCCGCCGGGGCCGTCCGGATCAAGATCGCTGAATTTTTAATTGTCAAATCTTCAACGGTGACAGTACAATGGCCAACGGATCCACCATCGGCGCGAGGACACCGGCATGACGGACCCGACAGCCATCTCGATCTTGATTTACCTGGGGATCGTGGGCGGATTGGTCGCTTTCATGATCGCCGGGTCGGTCATGCTCGGCCCCCGTCGCCGCTCAGTCGTCAAGGATGAGCCGTTCGAATGCGGCATCGGCGACATCCAGCCCTTCTCGGGCCGCTTCACCATCAAGTTCTATCTGGTCGCGCTGCTCTTCCTGCTGTTCGACGTCGAAATCGCTTTCCTCTATCCCTGGGCGACCATCTTCAAGAAGCTCGGCGTGTTCGGCCTCGTCGAGATGGGAGTCTTCCTCGCCGTGGTGGTTGCCGGCCTGGTCTACGCCTGGAAGAAAGGAGCGCTGCTGTGGGATTGAAGCGGATCGTCACCCGTGTCTTCGGTGACGACAGCTTCGTCACCACCAAGCTGGACGCCGCCATCGGCTGGTCGCGCAAGTACTCCCTCTTCATGTACCCGTTCGTCACCGCCTGCTGCGGCATGGAATACATGTCGGTGTCGAGCTCCCACTACGACCTGGACCGATTCGGCGCGGCGTTTCCCCGCTTCTCGCCCCGGCAGGCCGACGTACTGATCGTGGTGGGCACCATCTCCCACAAGATCGCACCCGTGCTCACCCGGGTCTATGAGCAGATGACCGAACCGAAATGGGTGATCGCGTTCGGCGTCTGCACATGCACCGGCGGCTTCTACGACAACTACGCCACGGTCCAGGGAATCGACACCCTCATTCCCGTGGACATCTACATTCCGGGGTGCCCGCCGCGTCCCGAAACCGTCATCCAGGGCATCATGATGCTGCAGGAAAAGATCCAGAAACAGAGGCAGGAGTACTGAGCATGGGTCGCGCCACCGAGATTCTCCGCGCCCGGTTTGCCGACTGCTTTCTCGACGCCCATGACCAGCACGGCGACGAGACCGTCGTGCTTCGCCCCGAGGGGATCGCAACGGTCGCCGCTTTTCTCCGATCCGACGCCGAGCTTCAGTTCAACGTCCTGATGGACGTGACCGCCGTCGACTATCCCGGCCGGACGCCCCGCTTCGAGGTGGTCTATCACTTCTACTCCCTGCCCCGCCGGGCCCGTCTGCGCGTCAAGCTTCCGGTGTCCGAGGATCAGCCGGAGGTGGACTCCCTGACCTCGCTCTGGAAAAGCGCCAACTGGTACGAACGGGAGGTCTGGGACATGTTCGGCATCCGCTTCCGGGGTCATCCGAACCTGAAGCGGATCCTCATGTACGAGGGTTTCGAGGGGCACCCGCTCCGCAAAGACTATCCGATCAAGAAGCGCCAGCCGCTGATCGGACCCATGAATTGAGGTTGTATGGCGGACGACATGAAGCAGGATCCCGAAGTCGAACGCCGCGACAACCCGGCGGCGGCCGCCGCCGAGGATGACGACGACGCCCGCCGGATGGTGATCAACATCGGCCCGTCGCATCCGGCGATGCACGGCATCATCCGCATCGTGACCGAGCTCGAAGGAGAGACGGTCCGCAAGGCCGAGATCGAGATCGGCTACCTGCACCGGGCTTTCGAGAAAAGCGCCGAGCACGTGGGCTGGAACGGCGTCATGCCGTACACCGATCGGCTGAACTACGTCTCGCCCCTGATCAACAACTTCGGATACTGCATGGCGGTGGAGAAACTGATGGGCATCCGTCCGCCGGAGCGGGCGGAGTACATCCGCACCATCATGGCCGAGCTGTCCCGCGTCGGCGACCACCTCACCTGCGTCGGTGCCTCGGCCATGGAGCTGAACGCCTTCACCGCGTTCCTCTACTTCATGGCCGCCCGCGAACTCATCTATGAGCTGGTGGAAGACGTCACCGGCGCCCGGATCACCATCGCCTACGGCCGGGTGGGCGGCGTCCGCGCCGACCTGCCCGAGGGATTCATCCCCAAGGCGCTCGGTTTCTTCAAGACCATCCGGAAGAACATCGCCGAGGTGCATGGCCTGCTGACCCGCAACCGGATCTTCTACGACCGGATGCGCGACACCGGCGTGATCCGCGCCGCCGACGCCCTCGACTACGGCATCATGGGCCCCTTCCTCCGCGGCACCGGGATCGCCCACGACCTGCGCAAAACCGAACCGTACCACATGTACTCCCGGGTGGAATTCGCCGTGCCCACCGGCACGCGGGGCGACAACTATGACCGGTATCTCGTCCGGATGGAGGAGATGGAGCAGAGCCTGCGCATCTGCGAACAGTGCTTCAAACAGATGGCGCCCGGTGCCCACCAGGCGGACATCCCGCCCGAGTATCTCGACGCCAACCAGATGGTGGACGCGGCCAAGCACGCCCGGACCGAATGCCTGATCGACCGGGAAGCCCGCCTCAGCCCGAACATGGAGGGCCAGGAGCACCGCCACAAGCGCCAGGTGATCGCCGACGACAAAACCGCGGCCATGCCCTCCCTGGGCAAGACGTACAGCAACATCGAGTCGCTGATGAATCACTTCATGCTTGTCATGAACTGTCACGGCATCCGTCCGCCCGCCGGCGAGGCCTACGCCGCCGTGGAGGGCGCCAACGGCGAGCTGGGTTTCTATGTGGTGAGCGACGGCACCGGCTACCCCTACCGGGTGCGGGTGCATCCGCCCTGCTTCCCCATCGTCTCCTCGCTGGAGCAGATCCTGGTGGGCGGCATGGTGGCCGACATCATCGCCACCTTCGGCAGTGTCAACATGATCGGCGGCGAGCTGGACCGGTGAGCCGTTCGAGCGCCGGCCGAAACGTGCAAGGATGACGCCATGGAGCTTTCGGACCAGTTGAAACAGACGCTCGACGCGCTCAAGGAGCAGTTCCCGAAGGGACTCAGCGTCCTGATGCCTGCCCTGCACGCCGTTCAGGCGGAGCACAACCACATTCCCTCGGAGCTGGAGCAGCCGCTCGCCGCCTACCTGGACATCCCCGCTGAGATCGTCCACGAAGTGAGCACATTTTATTTCATGTTCAACAACCGGCCGGTGGGCCGCCATCACATCTATATCTGCGGCAACCTGTCCTGCTGGCTGCGCGGCGCCGAGACGCTGCGCGACCATCTGGCCGATCGTCTGGGTATCCAGCCGGGCGAAACGACGACCGACGGCCGGTTCACCCTGTCGGTGGTCGAGTGTCTCGGCATGTGCGACCACGCCCCGGTCATGCTGCTGGACGGCGAGTTCCACCCGGACCTGACGGTGGAGAGCATCGACCGGATCCTGGCCGGTCTGTCATAGAGGAATATGAGCGAGCGCATCCTGAGCAAGCGGTTCGACCTGGCGGACTCCCACACCATCGGGGTCTACGAAGCCACCGGCGGCTACGCCACGGCGCGGCGGGTGCTGCGGGAGCTGACGCCGGCCCAGGTGACCGACGAGGTGAAAAAATCGAACCTGCGCGGCCGCGGCGGCGCGGGTTTCCCAACCGGCCTGAAGTGGTCCTTCATCCCGAAAGATTCGGACCGGCCGGTGTATCTGTGCGTCAACGCCGACGAGAGCGAGCCGGGCACGTTCAAGGACCGGCACATCATGGAGAAGGATCCCCACCTGCTGCTGGAAGGGATCCTCATCTCCGCCTACGCCATCGGCTGCCACCAGGCGTACATTTACATCCGCGGCGAGTACATTCCCCAGATCCGCCGGTTGCGGGCGGCCATCCAGGAAGCCTACGGCCGGGGCTGTCTCGGCCGGCGGGTTTTCGGCAGCGGCTTCGATCTCGAGGTGGCGGTCTACACCGGCGCCGGCGCGTACATCTGCGGCGAGGAGACGGCGCTCCTCGAATCGCTCGAGGGGAAGAAGGGATATCCGCGCCTGAAACCGCCCTTCCCCGCCGTGGTGGGCCTGTACGGCTGCCCCACCATCATCAACAACGTCGAGACGCTGGCCAACGTGCCCGCGATCCTGGAGAAGGGCGGCGACTGGTACGCCGCCGTGGGCGCGCACCGCAGCGGCGGCACCCGCCTCTTCGGCGTGAGCGGCCACGTGACCCGGCCGGGCGTCTACGAGCGCCCCATGGGGTACTCCCTCAAGCAACTGATCTTCGAGGATGCCGGCGGCATTCTCGACGGACGCGCCCTCAAGGCGGTCATCCCCGGCGGCTCCTCGGTGCCGGTGCTGCGCGCCGACGAGATCGACATCGCCCTCGACTTCGAGAGCGTCGCCGCCGCCGGCTCCATGCTGGGATCGGCAGGCGTGATCGTCATGCACGACGGCACCTGCATGGTCCGGGCGCTGCAGCGCCTGATCCATTTTTACAAGGACGAGTCGTGCGGCCAGTGTTCGCCGTGCCGCGAGGGAACCGGCTGGCTGCTCAAGATCATCAACCGGATCATCCGCGGCGACGGCCGGCCCGAGGACGTCGACGTGATGCGCGACGTCGCCGAAGGTATCCTGGGAAACACGATCTGCCCGCTGGGTGACGCCGCGGCCCTGCCGGTCATCAGCTTCGTGACGAAATTCCGCGACGAGTTCGAGCACTACGTCCGGCACAAGCGGTCCGTAGTGCCTGCTCCGGTTTAATAGCCATGGACAAGATCACCGTCACCATCAACGGACGCACCATCGAGGCCATACCCGGCCAGTCGGTCCTGCAAACCGCCCTTGACAACGGCATTCACATCCCCCACTACTGCTACCATCCCGGCTTGCCGGTCGCGGGCAACTGCCGGATGTGCCTGGTGGAGATCGAGGGCGTCCCGAAGCTGCAGATCGCGTGCGGCACGACGGTGCGCGACGGCATGGTGGTCTGGTCCAACAACGACCGCGTCCGCCAGGCGGTCCGCCACGTGCTCGAGTTCCTGCTCATCAACCACCCCGTGGACTGCCCCGTCTGCGACCAGGCCGGCGAATGCGGCCTCCAGGAATACTACATGCTGGTGGGCCGGTACGACAGCCGGTTTGCCGAAAACAAAGTGGTCAAGCACAAGAAGGCCACGCCCATCGGCCGCTGGGTCATGCTGGACCAGGAACGGTGCATCCTCTGTTCGCGGTGCGTGCGTTTCACCCGCGAAATCACCAAGACCAACGAGATGGCGATCTTCAACCGCGGCGACCACGCCGAGATCGACGTCTTCCCCGGCGGCGAGCTCCACAATCGCTATTCGGCCAACATCGTGGACATCTGCCCCGTCGGCGCGCTGACCTGCCGGGACTTCCGATTCCGTTGCCGCGTCTGGTACCTGAAGCAGTCGCCGTCTGTCTGCCCCGGCTGCGCCCGCGGCTGCAACATCGCCATCCACTTCAATCCCGAGCGGCCGCATCATGCCGGCGGCCGCCGCGTCCTGCGGTTCAAACCGCGACCGAACCCGCACGTCAACGCGTTCTGGCTCTGCGACGACGGGCGCTACTGCTACCCGTTCATCGACGACCACCGCCTGCGGTTCGCCGCGCTGCGCGAGGAGGGCGGCGTCCGCCAGCTGTACCTGAAGGACGCCCTGGACCGGCTGGCCGACTGGCTGCGGGCTTCCCGGGCCGGCCGGACCGCGTACATCCTGTCGGCGGACGCCTCCAACGAGGAGTTGTTCGCCGCCCGCAAGCTGATGCGCGATGCGCTGGGCGTCCGCTGCCTGCTCCCCGACACGGGCCTGCGGACCGGCGACGCCGACGACTTCCTGATCTGCGAGGACAAGCACCCCAACGCCCGCGGCGCCCGGATCCTCTTCGGCCTCGCCGAGAACGACCCGGTCGCCCCGGACCGGCTCGGGGCCGCGCTGGGCGCCGAGCCGCCCGAGCTGCTGCTGGTCAACCGGGCGGACCTGCCCGGCCCCCTGCGGGACAAGCTCCTCGCCGCGGGCACGCGCCTCGTCTTTCTGGGCACCAATGACAACGCCACGGCCGCCGCCGCCCACCTCGTTGTACCCCTGGCCGTTTTCGCCGAACAGGCGGGCACGTTCACCAACATCGAGGGCCGGGTGCAGAAGTTCGAGCTGGCCGTACCGCCCCTGGGCGATGCGGCGCCGGAATGGTCGGTTCACCAGGGTCTGGCCGAGCGCCTCGGCATCGACCTGGCGTTCCCGGGTCCCGCGGCCATCTTCCGCCAGCTGGCCGCCGAAGTGGACGCGTTTCGGGGCCTGAGCCACGAGAGCCTGACACCCTATGGAGCCATGATCCGCCATGAGTGAGATCGCGCACGCCCTGATCGTCACCGGGTACATTCTGTCGGTGGTGCTCACCCTGGCGGCCCTGCTCACCTGGATGGAGCGGAAGCAGAGCGCTCTGATGCAGGACCGGATCGGCGCCAATCGCGCCAGCATTCTGGGCTTCCGGGCCATCGGGCTGTTCCACATCATCGCCGACTCGCTGAAGATGTTTCTCAAGGAGGACTTCGTCCCCGCCCGGGGCGTCCGGCTGTTCCACACCCTGGCGCCGTTTATCTCGGCGTTCTGCGCCCTGGCGATATTCGCCTGCATCCCCTTCGGGCCGGCCCTGCCGCTCGGCGACACCACCTTGAACCTGTGGATCTTCGATTCCAACATCTCCCTGCTGTATGTGCTCGCGCTCGGGTCGCTGGGCATCTACGGCATCTTCTTCGCCGGCTGGTCGTCGCACAACAAGTTCGCCTACCTCGGCGCCATGCGCGGCGCCGCCCAGATGCTGTCGTACGAGATCACGCTGGGCATTTCGCTGATCGGCCTGATCATGGTCTATGGCTCCCTGAGCCTGAACGAAATCATCCACTACCAGGGGCATCAGCTCTTCGGATTCCTGCCGGCCTGGGGGGTGGTTCTCCAGCCGCTGGCCTGCCTGATTTTCCTGACCGCGGGCATCGCCGAATCGAAGCGCAACCCCTTCGACATGCCCGAAGGCGAGTCCGAAATCATCGGTTACTTCACCGAGTACAGCAGCATGAAATTCGGCCTGTTCTTCCTGGCCGATTTCATCGAGGTGGTGGTGGTGGCCGCCCTGGTGACCGTGCTGTTCTTCGGCGGCTGGCAGGTCCCGTACCTGCTGGCGGACGGATTTCATCTGCCGGGCGGCACGCACTGGGGGCTGACGCCGCTGGCCGTCGGGTTGATTCAGGTGGGCGCGTTCTGCGTCAAGCTGTTTTTCTTCTGCTGGCTGCAGCTGACGATCCGCTGGACGCTCCCCCGCTTCCGGTACGACCAGCTCATGCGCCTGGGGTGGCAGTTCCTGCTGCCGCTGTCCATCGCCAACATCCTCGTGACCGGGATCATCCTGGTGTGCAGGTGAGCCGGATGGCCAAGCCCAAACTCAACATACTGGAGCGACTGTACCTGCCGGAGATCCTCCGCGGCCTGCTCATCACGACCCGGCACCACTTCGCGAACCTGGCCGTGCACATCCTCCACCGGGTCGGCCTGGCCAAGGGGAAACGGGGGGCGGTGACCTTCCAGTATCCCGAGGATCCCCGCCCGGTGGCCCGCCGGCTGCGCGCCCGCCACCGCCTGATGAAGCGCCCGGACGGCTCCACCCGCTGCGTCGCCTGCATGATGTGCGAGACCATCTGCCCGGCCCATTGCATCTACATCGTGGCGGACGAGCACCCCGACCCGCGGATCGAGAAGCGGCCGCAATCGTTCGACATCGACCTGGGGATCTGCGTGATGTGCGGCTATTGCGTGGAGGCGTGCCCGGAGGATGCCATCCGCATGGACACCTACATCACGGAGACATCCTCCTTCACCCGCGAAGGCATGCTGCTGACCATCGACGACTTGATGAATCACCACAACGAGGACAACTTCCCCAAACGCACCTCATCCTGAACGCCCTCTGCCCGCGCCGTCACGGACCGGCACCCGCCGCCTGCCTGCGGACAATGCCATTGATGATATTTTTGACTCGGCTCAGCGGATCGGCCAGTTGGCCGGAGTCGTCTCCAGGTGACCGCCCAACAAGTTGCCGTTGATCCACATCACCCGGAGGTGGATATCGGTCTTGAACTGCGGGCTCTCGAGCCGTCCCTGCAGGCTGTCACCGGCTTGCAACGGCAGCGGTAGTTCACTCTGAAAGCAGATGCCGCTCTTGCTGACGTTGACCGTGGTGATGTTGGCGCTGATGGCGCGCCCGCGGCCGTCCTCGGCCTGCAGGTGTAGTCTGAGACGGATGGGAACCCGCTTCTCCTTGCGAAGATTGTTGAGCATGCGTCCCTGCCCTATCTGGAGTCAGTGTGGTAAACGGACGGTATTGTATCACCGACCGGGGTGAAAATAGCCGCGTCGTGTATAAATTTTGAAAGTTCCCGGCTGGGTCAACTTGACGTCGAGTCGCCGGAAGGACGCCTGGGCTGGCGTGGCGGTTGGATGGAAACCGATCCGATACTGGTGGCGCAGCTCGGTGGCCAGACCGGCGGTCACCCGGTCCAGTTCCTGCAGGTCTGCGGGCACGAACAGGCGACCGCCGCTCAGGTCGGCCAGGTCCGACATCTCGCGGCCCGCCGCATCCCGGGAAACGTCGTCCAGATCGAAGAGTGTCTCCGCCCGGCGTTTCTGCAGCGCGATGAAGTAGACCTGGACGTCGCTGTTTCTGGCCTTGGCCAGGACGTCGGGAAATCCGTAGTGGCTGTCCTTGTCTTCGCCATCGGAGATGACCACGAGCGCCTTGCGCTCGAATTTCCCCCGGGCGATATGCTCCATGCCCAGGTAGAGGGCATCCCACAGCGGCGTGCCGCCGCCCGCCAGCATCCGCTCGAGGATGGCGTCCTTCACGTCGTCCCGGTCCTGGGTGAAGTCCAGCAGCAGTTCCGCCTGGTCGTGGGCGAAATCGACGACGAACACCTGGTTGTCCGGGTTGGAGTATTTGAGGAAAGCCAGCACCGCCTCGTTGACCAGGTTGAGCCGCTCCCGCATGCTGCCGCTGGTGTCGATGACCAGCCCGAGCGAAATCGGCAGATCAGCCGGATGGAACAGGGCAAGCTCCTGAAGGACCCCTTCGTCGTAAACCCGGAAGTCGTCGGCTTTGAGCGCGTCCACCCGCTGGCCGGCCTCGTTGAGGACCGTCACGTCGAGGGTGACCATCCGCACCTGGACGCCGATGCGATAGTCATCGCGCTGCCGGTCCTGAGCCAGGACGGCTCCGCCCATCCACATGGCCGCGATCAGAACCAGCGCCACGCATCGGCCGACGTCACTGGCGCGGCGCATAATAGCCTTCGCGATGATGGACAAAGAGCTTGGGCAGACCCGGCGGCGGATCCAGTTTGAGGGTGATCTTGCGCCAGGTGGCGTCCCGCCGCGTGTTGGACGGGATATAACCCAGCACGTACTGGTGGCGCAGCTCGGAATGGATCAGCTCGACGAAGTAGTCGAGCTCCTCGAGCGAGTTGGGGAAAAACACCCGGCCGCCCGTCATCCGGCTGAGCTCCTGGACGATGCCTTCGCCGTAGCCCTCGGTGCCGTGCTCGCCCAGCACGTAAATCTGGCAGTCGACCTCGCGGGCGAACTCCTTGATCTCGGCGAAAGTGTAGCGGCTGTGATTGTCCTCGCCGTCGGTGATGACGATCAGGGCCTTCTTGGCGTGGCGGCACTGGCGGATCTTGTCCAAGCCAATGTAAATGGCGTCAAACAGGGCCGTGCTGCCCCGGGCTTCTGAGTCGGAAATCTTTCCCTGGATCTGCCGCAGGTCGGTGGTGATGTCCTGGGCCAGCCGCGCCCGGTCGCTGAAGAGCACCAGGAAGAACTCGTCCTGACGGGTCCCGTCATCGAGGAACCCGATGGCGCTCTGACGGGCCTTGTTGATCTTGGGCTTCATGCTGTAGCTGGTGTCGAAGATCAGGCCGATGCTCACCGGCGACGCTTCGCTGGTGAAGTTCACCACCTCCTGCTCCACCTTGTCTTCGTACACCTTGAAATGTTCGGCTTGCAGCCCGGTGACGAACCGGTTCAGGGAGTCGGAAACGGCTACGCGCACGCGCACACTGTCCACGTTCACCCGGATGGATGAGTACATGTCCGAGTCGGCGGTCTGCGTCTGTGCGGCTCCCCAGATTGCGAGAACGCCGATGACGGCCAGAATGGTCAGGGTTCGTTGCACCATCCGCTGCTCCCTCTCATGCCCGGTGGATGCGCGCGCTGTTTCTTAGGATGCAACAGACCGTCAATAATCTCACGCTCATTATACAATAGCCATCGCAACCGGGATCCGTGCGCACGGCCGTGATACGAATCGGGCCGGCAATGGAAGTCCTGGAAATCAACCGGTGTATACTGGACTCACCGCGCGATTGTTTCAAACGCCGGCCGCCCGGCCCCCGCGTGAGGCTTGAAGATGAACGGCACCCGTCGGCCCGTCTACCTGGACACCCTGGCCGCCGGACGGTTCCCCGCCCTGCTGGCAGCGCTTCGCCGTCACGCCCGGTCGTGCGATCTCTGTCCCCATGCCTGCGGTGTCGACCGGCTGGCCGACGCGCGCGGTCGATGCCGCACCGGCCGCCACGCCGTCGTGGCCAGTGCGTCCCCCCATTTCGGCGAAGAGGGACCCATCTCGGGTTATGCCGGCAGCGGCACCATCTTCTTCGCCCACTGCAACCTGTTTTGCGTGTTCTGCCAGAACAGCGATATCTCGCACGGCGACGGCGGCGAGCCGCTGGACGCCCGTGAGCTGGCCGGGATCATGCTGCGATTGCAACAGCTCGGCTGCCACAACATCAATCTGGTCACCCCCTCCCACGTCATTCTCCAAGTGGTGGAGGCCGTGGCCCTGGCCGCGACGGACGGATTGCGCGTGCCCATCGTGTACAATTCGGGCGGATACGACAGCGCCGCCAGCATCCGGTTGCTGCACGAGGTGGTGGACATCTACATGCCCGATCTGAAATTCCTGGATGCGGCGGCGGCGGCGCGCTGGACCATCGCCCCCGATTACCCGGAGCGGGCCCGGGAAGCCGTCCGGGCGATGCAGGCCGGTGTCGGGGATCTGGTCATCGGACCGGACGGCGTCGCCATCCGGGGCCTGCTGGTGCGCCACCTCGTGCTGCCCGGCATGACGGCGGACAGTATCGCGGTGTTGCGCTTTCTGGCTGAGTCGGTATCACGCCGGGTGTACGTCAACATCATGAGCCAGTACCACCCCTGCCACCAGGCGCGTGCGCATCCCCTGCTTCAACGCGCTCTCCTCGCCGAGGAGTATCAGGCGGTGGGCGAGTACGCACGATCCGCAGGCCTGGAGCGCGCTGAATTCCAATCCCGCTGGTTCCGGGCCCGCTGAGTATTCAAGCTTTCGTTCAGGCTGACGCCGTTATACAATACGGATTCGACCGACCTCAGACCGGGAGATGGAATATGCGCATTTTGAGACATTTCAGAGTGTTGCCCAGCATGCCCCAGCGGCTGGGCGCCCTGCGGAAGATCACTCAAAACGTCTGGTTCAGCTGGAACCAGGACGCCATCTCCCTGTTCCATCGGATGGATCCCGATCTGTGGGATGCCGCGCAGCACAACCCGGTCCGGTTCCTCGGCATGCTCAGCCAGGAGAAGTACCAGGAGCTGCTCACCGACGAGGGGTTCCTGTCCCAGTTGGACCGGCTGGAACAGACGTTCGACCAGTACATGAAGGCCAGCCAGCGTTACACCTTCAACCTGGAGCGGCCCACCGATTTCCAGGTCGCCTACTTCTCCTTCGAGTACGGACTGACCGAGTGTCTGCCGCTGTATTCCGGCGGCCTGGGCATCCTGTCGGGCGAACACCTCAAGTCGGCCAGCGACCTTTGCCTGCCCCTCTACGGCATCGGCCTCATGTACCAGAAGGGTTATTTCCAGCAATACCTCAACAACGACGGCTGGCAGCAGGAGCACTACCCCGTCAACGATTTCTACAACATGCCGGTCATCCCACTCCGGGATGACGCCGGCGCACCGCTGACCGTCACCGTTGATCTGGCGGGCGTGACCGTGACCGCTCAGCTCTGGAAGGTCGACGTGGGCCGGGTGCCGCTCTACCTGCTGGACACCAACCTGCCTGAAAATCCGCCCGATTGCCGCGAGATCACCGCCCAACTCTACGGCGGTGACACCGAACTGCGCATCCGCCAGGAAATTCTGCTCGGCATCGGCGGCGTCCGCGCCCTCGGCCGCCTTGGACTCAATCCCCTCGTCTTCCACATGAACGAGGGGCACTCGGCGTTTGCCGCCCTGGAGCGGATCCGGCTTCTGATGACCCAGCACAAGGTCTCCTTTGACGATGCGCGCGAGGCGGTTTACGCCAGCAGCGTGTTCACCACCCACACGCCCGTGCCCGCGGGCAATGACATGTTCCCGCGCTACCTCATGGAGAAGTATTTCGGCGCCTACGTTCAGCAACTTGGTCTATCCTTCCAGGATCTGATGAGTCTGGGCCGCCAGAATCCCGGCGACGAAGCGGAACCGTTCTGCATGACGGTCCTGGCCATCCGTCTCTCGGCCCACACCAATGCGGTCAGCCGACTGCACGGCACCGTGTCGCGGCGGATGTGGCAGGGCATCTGGCCGGACGTCCCCGAGTCGGACATCCCCATCACCCACATCACCAACGGTGTCCACATCCCCTCCTGGATCTCATTCGAAATGTCCACCCTGTACCAGCGCTACATCGGCCCCAACTGGTTCGAGGATCCCGACAGCAAGCGGGTGTGGGAGCGGATCGACCGGATTCCCGATTCCGAGCTGTGGCGCACCCACGAGCGCCGGCGGGAACGCCTCGTGGCGTTCACCCGCCGCCGGCTCCATCGCCAGCTCGTCCGGCGCGGCGCTTCGCGCAAAGAGTTGGGCGTCGCCGCCGAGGTGCTCAACTCGGAGGCCCTGACCATCGGCTTCGCCCGCCGGTTCGCCACCTACAAGCGCGGCCACCTGATCTTTCGGAATCCCGAGCGCCTGGCGGCCATTCTGAACCACGCCGAGCAGCCGGTCCAGATCATCATCGCCGGCAAGGCCCACCCGAAGGACAATCCCGGCAAGGAGATCATCCGCCAAATCATCCATCTCTCCCGGCGGGAGGAATTCCGCCACCGCGTGGTTTTCCTGGAAGACTACGACATGAACGTGGCGCGCTACCTGGTGCAGGGCGTCGACGTCTGGCTCAACAACCCGCGCCGCCCGCTGGAGGCCTGCGGCACCAGCGGCATGAAGGTCACGCCGAACGGCGGCCTGAACCTGAGCGTCCTGGACGGCTGGTGGGACGAGGGCTACACCGGCGACAACGGCTGGGCGATCGGCATGGGCGAGGAGTATACCGACGCCGACTACCATGACGAGGTGGAGAGCGAGGCTATTTACACGTTGCTGGAGAACGAGATCGTCCCCCTGTTCTACGACCGCGGGCGGGACAACCTGCCACGCGGCTGGATCCAGAAGATGAAGCTGGCCATGAAGACGCTCATCCCATCGTTCAACACCCACCGCATGCTCGAGGATTACGTGGAGCAGTTTTACGTCCAGGCGGCCATGCAGTGGCGGGTGATGACCGAGAAGAAGATGGCCCGCGCCGCGGAGCTGGCCAAATGGCGGCGCAAGCTGCTGGACGGCTGGGATCAGGTGCAGATCGTGAACGTCGAGTATCGGCAGAATGGCGACTACGTGATCGGGGCGCCGATCCCCGTACAGGCCGACCTGAAGCTGGGCCGCATCTCGCCCGAGGAGGTGGAGGTGGACGCCTACTTCGGGCCGGTGGACGCCAACGACAACCTGCAGAATCACGACCTGTCTCCCCTGATTTTCCAAGGTGAGATTGACAAGGGTGTCTACCGGTTCTCCGGCGAGATCCGCTGCCAGAAGACCGGGAATTTCGGCTTTTTTATCCGTGTCCTCCCCTACCATCCGCTGCTGTCATCCCAATTGTCCCTGAACAAGATCCTGTGGGGCTAGCCGGGGGACATGGACGCATTCATCAGCAGCCTGCAGCAACTGCCCCCCCTGTGGATCTACACCATCCTGTTCCTGAGCGCGGTGGTGGAGAACCTGGTGCCGCCCGTACCAGGCGACACGGTGACACTCTTCGGTGCCTATCTGGTGGGGATCGGCTACCTGGATTTCTCCCTGGTCCTCCTCGCCACCACCGCCGGATCGCTCACCGGGTTCATGGGGCTCTACTGGGTGGGTTTCCGGTTCGGCCGCGACTTCCTGTACGGGCGGAACTACCGGTTCTTCCCCCGTGCCCGCATGGAACAGGTGGACGCCTGGTTTGTCCGGTGGGGGTTGTGGATCGTCCTTGTGAACCGCTTCCTGTCGGGCGCCCGTTCCGTGATCAGCATCGTCTGCGGCATGACGCGCCTGCCGTACATCCGGGTGGGTCTGGCGGCGCTGGTCAGCTGCCTGGTCTGGAACGCGCTGCTGCTCGCCGCCGGCTTCTACCTGGGTTCTCGCTGGAAGCAGGTGGTGGACATCGTGGAGAAGTACAACTACGCGGTCCTGGCCGCGGGCATCGTAACCGTTGCGCTGATCTATTTGATACGGCGGCGGCGTGCCGTAACTGGTAATAAATCTTGATCTGCAATCCGAATCATACTAGAATTCCACAAATGTTCCATCAGCCCAGGAGTTCCGCATGAAGCCCGCTTCGGACAAGAGGAAAAAGCCAGTCGCGGACGCCGGAACGGGCGACGTATTCAAGCGCTGCTACGAGTACAACCGTCCGGAGCAGTTCAAGTCGCTGGGGCTGTATCCGTACTTCACCGCCTTCAGCGGGTATGTGGGCACCGAACCGATCGTGATGATGAACGGCTCCCAGGTGCTCATGTTCGGCTCCAACAATTACCTCGGCCTCACCTGCCATCCCAAGGTCAAGGAGGCGGCCGTAGCCGCCATCCAGCGTTATGGCACCGGCTGCTCCGGTTCCCGGATGCTGAACGGGACCCTGGACATCCACCTCCAGCTTGAAGAAGAGCTGGCCGCCTTCTGCGGCAAGGAAGCGGCGGTACTCTTCAGTACCGGGTTCATGACCAACGGCTGCCTGTCGAGCCTGCTGGGCCGCGACGTGTTCGCGGTGCTGGACAAGAGCGTCCACGCCAGCATCATCTACGGCACCATGGCGTCCTTCAGCAAGAACCACCGCCGTTTCAGACACAATGACATGCAGGACCTGGAACGCGAGTTGGCCGCCCTGCCCGCCAACCGGGGCAAGATCGTCGTGGTGGACGGAGTGTTCAGCATGGAGGGTGACACGGCGCCGCTCGACCAGATTGTTCCTCTGTGCAAGCGGTACGGCGCCCGGCTCTACGTCGATGAAGCCCACGGCATGGGTGTGCTGGGCGAACACGGCGTCGGCACTGTGGAGCACTTCGATGTCACGGCCGACACCGACATCATCATGGCCACGTTCAGCAAGTCGTTCGCTTCCACCGGCGGCTTCATCGCCTCCGAACGCGCGGTGGTGGAGTACCTGAAACACCACTCCATGCCGTTCATCTTCTCGGCCAGCATGCCGGCGCCGTCGGTCGCCGCCGCCCGGGCCTCGCTGCAGATCATCAAGGACGAACCGGAGCGCCGCCAGAAGTTGCTGCGCAACGCCCGGCTCATCCGCGAGGGCCTCACCGCGCTGGGTTTCGAGGTCATCCCCGGCATCACACCCGTCGTGCCGGTGATTGTCGACGACGAACTGCTGCTCTGCCAGATCCACAAGGAACTCCTCGCCAACGGCATCTACACCAACCCCATCTTCAAGCCCGCCGCCGACCGCTGCATGGTCCGGATAAGCTGCATGGCCACCCACAACGAGTCGCAGATTCAGCAACTGCTCGAGATCATGGCCAAGCTGGGCAAATCCTTCGGCATCATCCACTGACATGCGCCTGGCCCTCGTCACGGGTGCCACAGGTTTCATCGGCCGCCACCTGGTCCCTCTGCTCTTGGAGCGCGGCGATGCGGTTCGAGCCGTTGTCCGCAATCCGGCCAAGTTTTCGGCGCTGTTCCCCGATTCCCGCAACATCGAATCCGTGCCGGGAGACCTGGCCGATCCGGCCTGTGCTGCACGAGCTGTGGACGGCGCCACCCACGTGTACCACCTGGCGGGGGTCACCAAGGCGCTTCATCCCGCGGCGTATTACCGGGGCAATGTCGAATCCACCCGGACGATCGTCGCGGCGGTCCGGGCTTCGGCCCGCGCCCCGGAGCGCTTCCTGCACGTCAGCTCGCTGGCGGCCATGGGACCCAGCGCCACTCCCGAACCGCCTCCCGAGTACGATTCCCCCGCCCCCCTGACCCACTACGGCCGGAGCAAGCTGGAGGGCGAAGCGGCAGTCCGGCCATTGGCGGCTGTCTGTCCAGTGACCGTGTTCCGCCCGCCGGTGGTATTCGGACCGGGCGACACCGATGTGCTGCATTTTTTCCGCGCCGTCGCCCGGGGCTGGCTACCCATCGTCGGCCACGACCGGAAGCGCGTGTCCGTGGTGTACGCGCCGGATCTCGCCGCCGCGATGGTGGCTGCAGCCGGCTCGGACGCGGCGGTGGGCAAATCGTATTATCCGTGCTACACTGAGAGCTACCGGTGGTCCGAGTTGGGACGGATCGCCGCCGGGGCGCTGGGCCGGACCTGCCACCAGGTGACCATCCCGATCCCCGCTGTCTGGTTGGTGGCCCTAACTGCCCAGCTTGCCGGGCGCATCGCGCGGAAGCCGACGATTCTGAACCTGGAGAAGGTCCGCGAGATGCGGGCGGCCTACTGGGTGTGTTCACCGGCCGAGGCGACGCAGGATTTCGGATTCCAACCCCGGTGGACCATTGACGAAGCGATCCGCCGAACGATCGACTGGTACAAGGACCATGGACAGCTCGACTGACTACGTCCGAACCGAAACCCAGGCCCTGGACCGACCCGGCCTGCGACCGGCTGATCTGGCCGTGTTGGTGTTCATCGGCCTGCTGAGTCTGCTGGTCCTGCTCAACTACCGGGAGATCCCCTCCGCCAACCGGCTGCTCATGGTCCACGTGTTCATCGCGTCGATCCTGATCTACGCCGCCCGCTTCCCCGTCAAGGGTTCCCCCTGGTGGATCAAAGCGATCCGCCTGTGGCACCCGCCGGTCTTCATCACCGTCCTGTTCGGACATCTCGTGGAGATCATCCCGGCCGCCACCGCCGCCGACCGCGACCAACTGCTGATCCGCTGGGACCTGTGGCTGTTCGGGCAGCATCCGTCGGTGTTTCTGGGCCAATTCCAGTTCCCCCTGCTCACCGAGCTGCTGCAATACGTTTACACGTGCTTTTACTTCATTCCGCTGGGTCTGGCCATCGTGATCGTCGCCAGGCGCCGGCTGGAGCTGTACGACTATTTTTATTTCCTCATCTGCTACGGCTTCTTCTTCTCCTACCTGGGCTATTTCCTGATTCCCGCCGTCGGGCCGCGGTTCACCCTGCAGCCGCTCTACGCCGAGCCGCTGCAGGGAGTCCTGCTCTACGACCACATGGTGAATCTGCTCAATTACCTGGAATCGGTGAACCGGGACTGCTTCCCGTCCGGCCACGTGATGATGACCCTGGTGACGCTCCACTTCGCCTGGCGGCACGAGAAAACCGCGTTTCGCGTGCTGCTGCTGCCCGGCCTGCTCCTGATCGTGGGCACGGTCTATTTGCGCTACCACTACCTGGTGGATCTGGTGGCGGCGCTGGGCTGGTATCTGTTCGTGTTCTACACGGCGCCCCACCTCTACCGGATGGCGCTTCGGGTGGTCTTCGCCCCGGCGCGGCAGCCCGTCTGGGGCCGCCTGTTCGCCCCGGCCAAGAACCGTCCCGCCGCCTGGGAAGATGAAAAGTAATCCCCTTGCGCGTTCACGCAGCGCACGGTTGCGGCCGGGTGCCTGATTCCTTCTCAGATTTCAACACTGCATGATTCCAGTCATCCTGGTTGGCACGTCCCCTGACGGTCTTGCCCATCCGCCTGTCGGCAGATCGCCTTTGCTCCCGTGAGCTACTGCCACCACAACGGGGATCCCGGGGGGCCCGACCGGTTCCACCGGTCCCGCCGGAAGGCGGAACCCGGTGACGGACACTCCCGAGCAGGCGCTGCCTCAGGCGACCGGGCTGGCCCAAGAACGCGGACTTCAAAAGTCCGCCCAGCCCGACTCTGTTGCGGCATCACGTTCCCCTCGGACATGCCCATTCCCTCCCCGGCCGGCCGGTACCCCCCGGCCCCGCATTCTGACAACATATCATCGATGCGTTTCAGATAAATTTTTTGGATTTTAGAAAAAACGCCGGATACATGGCAAGAAAAAATATCAAAATTATGTATATTTTTTATTATATATTCGTAACACAACTAGATCGGATTGTCTAAAGCAGATTCCTGAAGCTGACGACCAGATGCATGCAGCGGATGATCGGTGCAGTCCCCTCATGGCTGACGAAAAAAAAATCCCGGGAAACCGTAGTTCCCGGGAATCCATTCCTCATCTGTGGCCGGCCCCGGCGGGCCGGCCGGATGCATTTCCGTCAGAAGCAGGTGTCGGGGTTGTCCGCGGTGTTGCGGTCGGACAGGTGCGACCGGTCGTCGAACCCCGGCTGCTGGTAGAACCCCACCGCCCGGCCGTGCAGGCTGTCGTACACCACGTACAGGGTCCACGGCGTGCCCCGCGGGTTCATGAACACGTACACCCCGGCCCGCTCCACCACCTGCGCCGTCCCCTCGTACTCGCCGGCGTCGGGGCCCGTGAGCACCTGGAACAGGAACGTGCCGTCGGCGTTGATGCACAGCTTCGAGCGGCCCAGGTCGTCGACGAAGATGAAGTCCGAGGACCCGCCGCACCCTTCCATCAGATACAGAATGGCGTTGTGGAACAGAACGTCCACATCGCCCGTGTACGCAGGGCCAGGTCCCGGGTAAATATTGATGGCCACGATGCAGCCGTTCACCGCGACCAGCTCCTCCCCGTCCGAGTAGCTCGCAACCAACTGGGCTCCGGGGGCCAGACTCACCCGATCCCGGTAGAACTCGCACAGGGCGCTCACTCCCTGCATCAACGGATGGGCCGCCTGATAGGCACCCAGGCACGACGTGCTGTACTGATTTCCTCCGGCGGACAGGAACGGGCTGTAGCCGGTGGTCAGCATCCGCCCGCTGATAAACCAGGGATAACTACCACCGGTGTACCAGTTGAAGACGCTCAGGATCACCCGCCCGCCGGCGTCCACATAGTCGGCCAGTCGGTCGCCCATGGCGACGTTGTCCAGATACGGATAATTGCAGTGGACGATGACCACGTCATACGTGAGCAGGTAGTCCAGGGTCGGGATCGCGTACCTCGCGTCGAACCAGTCCACCGCGGCGATGTCCGGATAGGCCATCAACTGAGCGGCGATGGGACCGAGGCCGTCATCGGCCGCGACGAACAGCACCCGGATCCCCTCGGCCTGCTTGGCGGGCAGCGGCTCCGGCGCCGGCGGTGCGGCCAGGTGAGGGCGCACGATCAGGCCCGGACGGCCGAAGCGGCCGTCGGTCGCCTTCGGCGACACGGGCTGGAACTTGGCCGCAGCGGCGACGCCGGTCAGCAGCATCAGGCAGACAGCCAACACAACGAGACGATTGCGCATATTGCCTCCCGAATGGGTTATGGATTCTGGGGGAATTATACAACGGGACGGTTCATGGGTGAATAGGTGAATGGGGTGAGGCGGCATTCATTGATCAGCTTTCATTTGTCATTTGTCATTGGTCAATTTTCAGTTGTCAGTGGGGGTTTCGGATTATTGGTTATTGGTGATTGCTTAATTGTTATTGGCTATTTGGAGGCGAGCTGGATTGTGCGGGGATTCGGGACCTGGGTTCTGGGACCTAGGAACTGGGACCTGGGTTATGGGATCTGGAGGACTGGGAACCAGGACCCAGAACCCGGGTCCCAGGTCCGATTTCCGCGGTCCGATTTCCGATGTTCGATTTCCGCGATCCGATTTCCCATGCCATCGAGCATTTGACGCGGTGAATGGGTAGGCCGAGACCGGGCGCGTCCCATTTCCCGCTTTACATCCAGGTCGATGTCTGATATCCAAAAAGCAGCATAACGAGTTGCGGCGCATCGAGGACGTTTCGGGAAACAGGACGGAGCTCCGACGCCATCGCCGAGGAGGAGCCAACCGATGCATCTGTCCCAACTGGCCAGCGCGTCCATCGCCACCATCTTCTTCACCCTCACCGCCTACTATCTCCCCCGGGTGATCTTCGTCTACCGGCGGATCGACCGGTATTTCTACTACTCCATCACGACCCTGTGCGGGGGGCTCTTCTCCCTCTTCGGCCTGGTGCTGAGCGCCCCGCTGCCGGACGACGCCGTGCTGCTGTTCCACCGCCTGCGGATGGTGGCGCTGCTGCTCACCATCGTCTTCTGGATGTTCTGCACCTACGCCATCTTCTTCAAGGAGAAGAGCTGGATTCCGCGGGGCGCGCTGGCCGTGTCGGTGTTTATCATCTGCACCATCCCGTCGGACCTGTACGTGTCGCTGCCGGTGCGCCATGTGCACGTCGAATGGCTGGGCATTCCGTTCGATTACCGCTTCGGGCAGACCAACGTGTTCTATTCCGTCTACGCGGTCTGCCTGCTGGCCTGCTTCAGCGTCTCGCTGATCAAGGTGCTGGCCAGCCGGATCACGCTGCGCATGAAGTTGCTGGGGGTGCTGGCCTTCCTGCCCGGCGTGCTGGGCGCCGTGCATGACTTCCCCATCGCCCACGGTTACAAATCCGGGGTCATGATCAACGAGTACATCGCCTTCCTGTTCCTCCTCGCCACGTCCACTGTGTTCCTGACCGAGGACGAGCAGAACCACCGCACCCTGCAGAACATGGCCGTGGAACTGGAGCGCAAGGTCCGGGAGCGGACCGAGCAGCTCGAGCGGCTCAACCGCGAGCTGGCCGGGATGAACGAGGATCTGCGCCAGGCCAACGAGCTCAAGAGCGAGCTGCTGGGCATCGCCGCCCACGACCTGAAGAACCCGCTCCAGTCGGTCATGGGCTACGGCGAGCTGATCAGCAACGCGTCCGACGTGAACGAGAAGATTTTCCGCTACGCCAATCTGATTCACCAGTCATCGCAGCGGATGCTGGCCCTGGTGAACGAGCTACTGGATGCGACGGCCATCGAGTCGGGCAAGCTGGAGCTGCAGCGGCAGCCGCTGTCGCTGGCGCGGCTGGCCGAGGCGGCGGTGACCGCGTATCAGGACGCGGCGGCACGCAAATCGCAGACGCTCCGGCTGGATGTCGCGGACGCCGGCGCCGTCAGCGCAGACGCGAGTCGCCTGCGCCAGGTGCTGGACAACCTGCTGAGCAACGCCGTCAAATACACCCCGCCGGGCAAGACCATCACGGTGTGGATCGGGGCGGACGGCGGCCGGGTGCGCGGCGAGGTCCGGGACGAAGGGCCGGGATTGTCTGAAGCCGACCGCGCGCAGGTGTTCGGCAAATTCCACCGCCTGTCGGCCAAGCCCACCGGCGGCGAGCCATCGGTGGGACTGGGCCTGTTCATCGTCAAGCAGCTGGTGGACGCGCACGGCGGCCGCGTCGGCGTGGACAGCCCGCCGGGCGGCGGAGCGGCGTTCTGGTTCGAATTGCCGGCGGCCGGAGCGTGACGCGATGGCCTTCACGCAGCTCGTCAACCAGAATTCGGCGGTGGTGTTCGGCGCGCTGGTCTTCGGGACCTGGGCGCTGACGCTGGCGCTCCGGCGCGCGCGGCGGGCGCACTGGGTGGCGTTCGGGGCGGCGCTGCTCGCCGTCGCCGGGACATGGCTGCTGCTGCGCCCTCACCCCGGCGGCAACGCGGTTCCGCTGGACGTGGCCGGGGGAGCCGCGCCGCCGGGCCAGCCGGTGCTGGTCGAAGTCTTCTCCGACCTTTGAATGGCCTGCCTCGCGGCCAAGCCCGTCGTGGACGGGCTCGAGCGGGAGTGGACCAGCGGCCGGGTGATCCGGGTGGACATCCGCAGCGCAGAAGGTGGCGCCTTCGCGGCGAAGCACAGCTTGACGCTCACCCCGTCTTTCATTCTCTTCGACGGCACCGGACGAGAGGCCGGCCGGTGGACGGGCCTTCCACCGTCGTTCGGTGATATCACGGCGGCGATGGCCAATCGCTAGGCGGGGATCACCACATTTCACCCCAAGGTCCGACAGATTCAATCTGTCATTTATCATTTGTCGTTTGACATTTTTCTTTTGTCATTGCGGATTATTAGTTATTGGTGATCGCTTATCGTTTATTGGCCATTTGGAGTCGAGACGGATCATGCCGGAGCCTGGGACCTGGGTGCTGAGTCTCGGGACCTGGGACCTGGGTGCTGAGTCTTGGGACCTGGGACCTGGGTGCTGGGAACTGGTATCCAGAACCCAGGTCCCAGAACCCAGGTCCGATCACGATTACGATCACGATCACGAATTACGATTACGAATCACGAGCACGAAGGACTTGAAACTCCTCTCTCCTAACCATTCACTTTTCACTGTTCACCATTCACTAAAAAAAAGGCTCCCCCGGAGGGGAGCCCTTGGTACCGGAGCCGGGATCGGCTAGAAGATGAACTTCATGCCGAACTGGATCTGGCGGGAGGCCACCGTGTTGAAGCTCTTGCCAAGATTGGAGCTGGTCAGGGTGGTGTTCGGGTTGAGGAAATTCGGGTGGTTGAAGAGGTTGAAGGCTTCAACGCGGAACTGCAGCTTGGATCCCTCCGCGGTGAACCAAGGCAGCTTGAAGTCCTTGAACGCCGAGAAATCCACGTTCCAGAAACCGGGGCCGCGGAACTTGCCACGGTAGTAATCACCCACCGGGTTGTACAGGTTGATCACGCTGGAGGCCCAGGAGAAGTTGGCCGCGGTGGGGCCGACGATGTTGTTGGCGATGTCGTTGCTCACCTCGTACGTGACCACATTGGGTCGGGACGGGGCGCGGTTGTTGGTGTAGCCGGTGCCCAGGGTGTCGCGCGGGACCTTGTAGTCCAGCGGGAAGCCGCTGTTGGCCTGGATGATCCCGTTGATCTGCCAGCCGCCGATCAGCTCGGCCAGCCAGCCTTCCGCGGTGCCGCCCAGCCACTTGCCGGGGCCGAAGGGGAGTTCGTAGATGAAGTTGCCGCTGAAGATGTGGCGCACGTCGAAGGCGGCGTAGCCGCGGTCGTATTCCAGGTTGTACCAGTCGGACGCGAACGGGCTGGAGTTGCCCAGCGACCATACGGACTCGGAGTTGTTGTCGAAGGCGGCGGACCAGGTGTAGTTGGCCTGGAACTGGAGGCCGTCCTGGAAGCGGTGGCTAAATGAGCTCTGCAGGGAGTGGTAATTGGAGTGCCCGTACGAATCGATGTTGTGCACCCGGATGAACTGGGAATTCATCCCGCTGTAGTAGCGCACATACCACGGGATGGCGGTGGAACCGAGGCCGTTGTCCACCATGCCCTGGATGGTCGCTTCGGACGGATGCGGCATCTGGTTCGGGTTGTTCCGGACGTACAGGTGGACGCCCGCGGAGCCGGCGTAGGTGAGGTTCAGGATGTTGCCGGGCCAGATCTCGCGCTGGGCCGACAGGTTCCAGGTCTGGATGTACGGCGTTTTGAGTTCGTTGTTGAAGAGCACCATCTCGTAGAAGGACTCGGGGTCGAGGTGGAGGGTGACCTCCGGCAGCGGGATGCCGTTGCCGTAATAGCCGACGTTGTTGGGGTAGACGCCGTCGAAGCCGCCGCCGGGCTGGGCGCTGAGGAAGTTCTCCACGCCGAACGGCAATTGGGCGGCGTTCCAGGTGAGCAGGTTGCCGAACATGCGGTCGAAGCTGATGCCGTAGCCGCCGCGGATGGCGGTCTTGCCGTCGCCGAACGGATCCCACGAGAAGCCGATCCGGGGCGCGAAGTTGTTGGCGTCGGCCTCGTACAAGTCGTTGCCGGTGTCGGGGCCGCACAGGATGATGTCCGTCCCGTTGCCCACCCACTCGGAGACCACCAGGTTCCACCACTCGCCGCCTTCCCAGTTGGCCGGATCAAAGAAGTTGTCCTGGTTCACGATCCGATAGCCCTGGGAGTACGGGTTGATGATGGTGGAGGCCAGGTTGTTCACCTCGTAGGCCGCCGGCTTGTACTCGTAGCGCAGGCCGAGGTTGACGGTGAAGTTGGGGAACACCTTCCAGTCGTCCTGGACGAAGAAGTCGAACTCCTTCTGCCGCCAGCCGCGCCAGTCGGAGATGTCGCGCGAGAACACCGTGCCGTCGGAGTAGACGCCGTGGTCCACGTTGTCCACGATGCCGGCACGCATGTTTTCGATGGTGTCACCGCCGTTGAACGCGCCGTCAAAGAAGGCGGTGGGGGTCATGCCGAACCCGGAGCCGCCGTTGTTCTGGTTCCAGCGCAGGTCGGCGCCGAACTTGATGTTGTGGGTGCCCATGGTCCAGGTGACGATGTCCTTGACCTGGTAGGTGTTGAGAGGCGAGTCTTCGTCCCCGTAGCCCCACGGCCCGCCGAAGTCGGTGAAGTAGCGGGTGGGATCCTGGAGGTAGCCGCCGAAGTTCAGGTCGATATCCGTCCACTGGCGGGTCCAGGTGTTGGCGGCGCGGGTGTACCCGAGCTTCAGGGAGTTGACCATGGTGGGATTCACGATGTAGGTCCACTCGGCGCCGAAGGTCTGGGCCGTGCCGGAGTACTCCCGGGTGTTCTGGAACGTGGGCAGATAGCCGCCGCCCGGGGCGGTGGTGTACGGGTCGGTGCCGGTGTTGCGGACGTAGCGGAAGGAGAAGGCGTGGGCCTCGTTGAAGTTGTAGTCCACCTTGGCCACGTACTGCTCGAAGTTCTGCGGCTCGGCGTGCGACCAGACATAGCGGCCGCTGATGTCGGTTTCCTGGTCGCTGTTGGGCATCGGGTAGTAGGTGTTGAAGATCTGGGCGATGGCCGGATTGGTGACCGAGTCCCGGAACGCCTGGTACGGGGTAAAGCCGGTGACCACCGTCATCTGGCGGATGCGCAGCAGCTCGGTGTTGAAGAAGAAGAACAGCTTGTCCTTGATGATGGGGCCGCCGATGGAGGCGCCGTACTGGTGGCGCTTGTAGTCGCCCTTCTCGAGACCGTCGCGGTTCTCCTCCCAGAGCGCCGCGTCGAGGTTCTCGGCGCGCAGGAAGTAGAAGGCCGCGCCGTGGTACTCGTTGGTGCCGCTCTTGGTCACCAGGTCGATGACCGCGCCGCCGGCGCGGCCGTACTCGGCCGACGGGTTGGAAGTGACCACGCGGAACTCCGAGGTGGCGTCCACGTTGACGTCCACAGTGGAGCCGACGGTCTGGGTGTAGTTGTTGTCGATGCCGTCGATCTGGTAGTTGTTGCCGCGCTCGCGTCCGCCGTTGGCGGAAGCGTAGCCGGACTGCCCCTGGATGACGCCGGGGGTCAGGTAGATCAGGTTCAGCGGATTGCGTCCGTTGAGGGGCAGGTCCAGGATGCGTTTCTCGTCGATGATGGTGTCGAGCTGGGAGGTGGTGGTCTCCACCTGCTCCACCTCGGCCCGGACCTCGACTTCCGTGGTCACTTCAGATACGCTCATGATCAGGGGGAAGTTGAGGCGCTCACCGACGGACAGCTTGATGCCGGTAACCCTTACCGGCTGGAAACCTTCCAGATCCGCCTTGACCTCGTAGTTGCCGACGCGCAGGTTGTTGAAGGCGTAATACCCGCCGTCATCGGAGAGGGTCTCCCGGGTCTGGCCGGTGTCGGTGCTGGTCAGGATCACGGTGACGCCGGGGATGACCCCGCCCGTGTTGTCCTTGACCACACCTTCGATGGCCTGGTCCGCGAACACGCCCACGGTCAGGCAGACCGCGAGGAACGCGAAGGCCAGCATTTTGTGGGTGCGGGACATGCAAACCTCCTTGAGGGTTGGATTGGAAGCGGTTGCGGTCGCACGAACTGCGAGGGCGGCGCCTGCCGGAGGGCGGCGCCGTGGTCGGTCAGAGGGGTTGATCCAAAATTTTGGTATCAAAGTCTTCCCCCGATACTCTGCCGGCCGATTTCGCCGGTTCGGAAACCCATAGTCCGGCTTCCTACACCACATTATTCGGATCTGTAAAGGGTTATGAAAGGCGATTGGGACGAACAGGACTTAAAGCGAAACGGGACGCCGAGACGGATATTTGAAACGGATTTGTGGGAAAGTCATGTTCAACTGATTTTTCATGGTTTTATCGTTTTTTCCGGCCATGTTTCATGTTCCCGGTAGATAACAGTGCAAATCACATACCATTCACCACCCAGACTGAAAATCGACATAAATATACATATTAATTGGTATAAGACCGAAAACGTCGCGTCGGGAAAATGTGCGGGTCCAATTTTTTGGTTATATATTCCAAAATATTGAATCTTGTTGAATACTGGCTCGGATGCAGCCGTCCGGCTCGGCATCAAGATAACCGAGACGGTTGGAGCGGTGTCAGGGGGAGAGCCAGACGAGTGATCCACCGACCGCCGGCCTCCGGCGCGGAGCGGAACTCGAATCGGCCCGGATAGAGCTGCTCCAGCCGGCTGCGGGTGTTGCTCAGTCCGATGCCGGTCACCCCGGCGCCAGATGCCGCCTTCTCGGGCCCGTCATTGAGAATTTCCACGCGCAGGGCGCCAGCCGCGCACCAGACGCGCACCGAGAGCAGGCCCGGTTCGAGCCGCCGGGCGATGCCGTGGCGGATGGCGTTCTCAACCAGCGGCTGCAGGATCATGTGGGGCACGAGTACCGCGTGAGCCGTGGGATCCACGTCCAGCGTCAACCGCAGCTGGTCCCGAAGGCGGATTTTCTGGATGTCCAGGTAGGCGGCCAGCAGTTCCACCTCCTTCTGAAGCGGGACCAGCGGGTCGGCGCCCCCCTCCAGTACGAGGCGCAGCATGTCGCTGAGGCGCGTGATCATCCGGTCGGCCCGGTCGATGTCATGGTGCATGAGCTCGGATATGGAGTTGAGCGTGTTGAATAGGAAATGGGGCTGGAGCTGCATCTTCAGCGCCTGCAGACGCGCCTCGTTCAGGCTGGCCTCCAGACGGATGGTCTGGCGCTCCCGCTCGCGGGAGAGCTGGTAATGAGTCCAGGCGTAGCCCAGCCCCAGCACCAGCAGGTATTCGAGCACCCACCCGTAGGCCTTGCCCGTGAGGTTGAGCTGCAGCTGTTTCCAGAACGGCGGCAACGGGGTGATCTCGTACGCGTACCAGCGCGCCGTCGCGGAGTAGGCGGCGCCGAGCGCCTCGCCCGCCAGGCGGTCGAGACCCAGGAACACGGATTCCTTGATCACCATGCCTGCGACGCCGGCCAGGAGGATGGCCAGCAGGGCCAGGGGCCAGCTGCGCCGCCGGATGGGGAGCCGCCGGATCATCCAGAGTATCGGCGGGATCATCACGCCCAGGGCATACCAGTTCAGGGTCGCCGTGACGAAGATCTGCGCGGGGGTCAGATGGCTGGCCAGTTCGCCGCCGGCCGTGAGCATGGTGTACATGGCCGGGATCAGGGTCAAGCCCAGGATCACCAGAAGCCACCGGCTGATGTGCCGCCATGCCAGATCGTCCACCATGGCCTGCCCCGCGCCGGCCCGGTCGGCGCCGCGTCTTCCCGTCGGCCCCAATGTCCGGGCACGGTCCGGATGGAATGCCCGTATCTACGAACCCGCGGTGCAATTTGTTGCGTGGCTGTTTGCGGATGGGCGGCCGCCGCATCCGCTTCGCCTTGCCAGAGGAAGGGGTTCCCGCCTACAATGATCCGGCGGTGAGGTTCGGCTGTCCCGGAGGGATCATGCGTCCGTGGATCGCAATCGGCGCGGCCCTGCTTGGCATGTGGGCATCCGCCCAGGCCCCCGCCGGGGAGCGCGCCTACCGGTGGCTCCCCGATGACCCGGCGGCGCACGCCCTGTGCCAGCGCATCCCGCCGCCGCCCGGCTTCGTGCGGGACGACCCGGCGGCGGGCTCGTTCGCCCGGTGGCTGCAGCGCCTTCCCCTGCAGCCGGGCCGGCCGCCGGTGCGTTACTGGGACGGCACGCCCGTGCCGGTCCAGGACGGCCACTGCGCCGTGCTGGACCTGGACATCGGGCGCCGCGACCTGCTCCAGTGCGCCGACGCGGCCATCCGGCTGCGGGCGGAGTACCTGTACGCCGCCGGCCGCGCTGACGCCGTCACGTTCCGATTCACCAGCGGCCACGAGGCGGCCTGGCGGCAGTGGCGGGCGGGCCTGCGCCCGCGCGTTGCCGGCAGCCGGGTGGACTGGATTCAAACCGCCGTGCCGGACGCCTCCTACGACTCGTTCCAGCGGTATCTCCGGACGGTGTTCACCTATGCCGGCTCCTACTCGCTGGCGCGCGACCTGCCCCACACCGCGACCGGACGCGACCTGCGGGGCGGCGACCTGCTGGTCATCGGCGGGTTCCCGGGCCACGTGATGCTCGTCGTGGACGCGGCGCGCCAGCCCGAGACCGGCAAGCGGATCGTGCTCCTGGCCCAGGGCTACTACCCCGCCCAGGACGTGCACGTACTGGCCAACCCGGCGCATCCGGACATCGATCCCTGGTTCGCGCCCGCGCCCGACGGCTCCGTGACGGCCGCCGGCTGGACGTTTTCAGCCGCGCACCGTCGCCGCTTCCCCACCCCGGCCGATGAGCCGGAGTGACGCCGCGCGCCGGATGGCGCGTGATTCCATTCTCGCCGGTCCCCGCGGCCCGGCGCCGGAGGCCCGATGACCCGCACCGACTACGACGACTTCCTGGACCGGATCCGCGAGCTCCACGACCTGCACCAGATCGACGGCTGGCTCCAGTGGGACCAGCAGGTCACCATGCCCGTCGGCGGCTCCGGCGACCGGGCCGCCCAGATGGCCACCCTGTCGGGGCTGATCCACGAGCGGCTCACCGATCCGCGGCTGGGAGAACTGCTGGACCGCCTGGCGGACGCCCCGAAGCTGGACGACGCCCAGGCCGCCAACGTGCGGGAGACCCGCCGGGACCGCGACCGCGCCGTCCGCGTGCCGCCGGCCTTGGTGCAGGCCTTCGCCAGGGCCAAGGCGCTGGCGTTCGACGTCTGGCAGGCCGCGCGGCCGGCCGACGACTTCCGCTCGTTCGCCCCCCACCTGGAGGAACTGGTGCGAATGGCCCGCGAGACGGCGGCGCACATCGGCTACGCCGACGAGCCGTACGACGCGCTGCTGGACGAGTATGAGCCGGGGATGTCGGCGGCGGTGGTCCAGGCCGTGTTCGAGCCGCTGGGCACCGAACTGCGCGGGATCCTCGACTGTCTGGACGGGGCGCCGGAGCCGCGGACGGATTTCCTGACACGGACCTTCGACCCCGCCCGCCAGCAGACGTTCTGCCGCGCGCTGATCGCCGACCTCGGCTACGATCTGGAGCGGGGCCGCCTCGACGAATCGGCCCACCCGTTCACCATCGGCAACGGCGATGACGTGCGGATCACCGTGCGGTACAATCCCCGTTTTCTCCCGTCGGCGCTCTTCGCCGCCATCCACGAGACGGGGCACGCGCTGTACGAGCAGGGGGTGGACCCGGCGCACCGGCGCACGCCCATGGGCACCGCCGTGTCGCTGGGCGTCCACGAAAGCCAGAGCCGCCTCTGGGAGAACATGATCGGGCGGTCACCCGAGCTCTGGGGCCACTACTTTCCCCGCTTGCAGGCGCTTTTCCCCGACGAGCTGGCGGACGTCGCCGCGGCGGAATTCGTCCGGGCGGTCAATGTGGTGCGACCGTCGCTGGTGCGCGTCGAGGCCGACGAGGTCACCTACTCGCTGCACATCCTGGTGCGCTTCGACATCGAGCGGGCCCTGGTCAACGGCGCCGTCGGGCCCGACGAACTGCCGGAGCTGTGGCGCGAACGGATGCGGCACTACCTGGGTCTGGTGCCGGACACGGATCGCGACGGCGTGCTGCAGGACATCCACTGGGCCATCGGCGCATTCGGCTACTTCCCGACGTATGCGCTTGGGAACCTGTATGCCGCCCAGCTCCGCGAGGCGATGCTTCGGGATATTCCCGACCTCATGGAATCCGTTCGGCAGGGTCAGTTCGTCGACGCACTCCGCTGGCTGCGGGAGAGGGTCCACCGGCTGGGACGGCTGCACCCGGCGCCGGAGCTCATCCGCCGGGCCACCGGAGCCCCGCCCGATGCGTCCCATTTCGTCCGATATATCCGAACCAAATACGGCGCGCTGTACAACCAGGCGCTCTGACCGCCGGCCGCCATGGGCGGATCCCGCGGTTGGCGTCTCGGCAGCCGGTGAAATCGCGGCTCGCAGACCGACTGCCTCGTCTGATGGCACCCGGGCGCCAAAGAACCGGGTGCCCCGCATCTCCGGGCAGATTGAAATCGAACTTCCCCTCGAAGGCTTCGTATAGTAGGATTTGCTGTTTCAACCTCAGGCAAGGAGATCGCATGATGCCCGTACTTCGCTTCCTTCGAACCGCAATCGCCCTCATGGCCGTATGCGCGCTGGCGGTGCCGGCCATGGCGGCCGATGTGGAAATTCCCGACTATTCCAACACGCCCCGGGACCAGGTGCCCGAGGCCTACAAGTGGCGCGTCGAGGACATCTACCCCGACCTGGCCGCCTGGGAGGCGGAAAAGCAGGCCGTGATCGGCATGACCGGCGAACTCGACGCCCGGGCCAAGGACTGGACCGCGTCGGCCGACCGGATGTACGCCTTCGTCGACTGGCTCAGCGGCGTCCAGCAGCGCGCCATGCGCCTGTTCATCTACGCCAGCCTGCAGGGTGACGGCGACCTGTCCAATCCGCTCTACAAAAAGATGCAGGGCGAGCTGCAGATGGTGTTCGTGAATTTCCAGTCCAAGCTCGGCTTCATCAATCCCGACATCCTGAAGCTCGGCCAGGAGACGATTGACGCGTACGTTAAAACCGAACCGCGACTGGCGCCCTGGAAGGTGGGCTTCGACCAGGTGCTCCGCGAAAAGGACCACATCCTCCCCGCCGAACAGCAGCGGCTGGTGTCGCTCACGGGCATGTTCGCCGGCGCGCCGAGCCAGGCGTCCACCATGCTCAACGACCTGGATATCCCCCGGCCGGAGGTCACCCTGTCCGACGGGACGAAAGTCATCCTGAATCAGGCCAACTACCAGAAGCACCGCGCCTCGGCCAACGCGGCCGACCGCCGGCTGGTGATGGAAACCTATTGGGCCCACCAGAAGCAGTACGCCAACACCTTCGCCGTGCTCCAGGACGCGGCCATCAAGCAGCACCTGTACCGCGCCCGGGTGCACAACTACCCCGACTGCCTGAACGCCGCCCTGTTCGGCAACGACATCAGCCCGGCGGTCTACCATAACCTGATCCAAACCGTCCGCGAGAACCTGGCGCCGCTGCACCGCTACCTGCGCCTGCGGCAGAAGCTGCTGGGGCTCCCCGAAATGAAGTACGGCGACGTCTACGCCTCGGCCGCCAAGTCCGTGGAGAAGCGCTACGCCTTCGACGAGGCGCGCCGGCTCGTGCAGGCCGCCATGCGGCCCCTCGGCTCCGACTACGCGGCCGCTCTGACCAAGGCGTTCGACGACCGCTGGATCGACATCTACCCCAACAAGGGGAAGGAGTCGGGCGCCTACTCCTCCGGCATCTACGGCGTGCATCCCTACGTCAAGATGAACTACGACGGCTCCTACAGCGACGTCTCCACGCTGGCCCACGAGCTGGGCCACGCCATGCACTCCTATTTCTCGAACAAGGCCCAGCCGCTCCCCACGTCGCAGTATCCCATCTTCCTCGCGGAGATCGCCAGCACCTTCAACGAGAACATGCTCATGCACGAGTTGCTCAAGTCGGAAACCGACGACGAGCTGAAGCTCTTCCTGCTGGACGGCTACATGGAGCGCTTCCGCGCCACCCTTTACCGCCAGACGCTGTTCGCCGAGTTCGAGCTGGCGATGCACCAGCACGTGGAGAAGGGCCAGACCCTCACGCCCGATTGGCTGAACGCAAAGTACCTCGAACTCACCCGCGCCTACTACGGCCACGACCAGGGGGTGTTGAACGTCGAGGACTACATCCAGTACGAGTGGTCGGGCATCCCGCACTTCTACATGAACTACTACGTCTTCCAGTACAGCACCGGCATCGTGGCCTCGATGGCCCTGTCCGACAAGGTGATGGCCGGCGGCCCGGCCGAGCAGCAGCGGTATCTCAAGTTCCTGCAGGCGGGCGGCAGCAAGTTTCCGCTGGACACGCTGCGCGACGCCGGCGTCGACATGTCCGACCCCGCAACGGTCCGGGCGGCCATGCGCCAGTTCGACGGCATGGTGAGCGAGATGGAGAAGATCGCGGCGCGGCTGGAGAACAAACAGGCCGGCCGCTGAGACTTCGCAAGATCCCGAATGATGGCCATCGGCCGGATCCGCCGGATCCGGCCGATTTTTTTTATTCCTTGACGAGTTCCACGCGACGGTTCCGGGCGCGCCCCAGTTCGGTGGCGTTGTCTGCGACCGGTTTCGATTCACCGAGCCCCTTCGCCTCGAGCCGGCCGGCGTCGATCCCCTGCCCCGCCAGGTACGCCTTGACCGCCTCGGCCCGCCCCTGCGACAGCTTCAGGTTGTGCGCGTCGTCGCCCGCCGAGTCGGTGTGTCCCTCGATGGTGAGCCGCCAGGCCGGTTCGGCTTTGAGGAGTTGGATCACCTCGTCGAGGACCGGCTTCGATTCCGGACGGATGGCCGTCGAGTCGATGTCGAACAGAATGCCGTAGAGCCGCGAGCGGCCGGTCGCGGCGAGATCCTTCCGGAGCTCGCCGCCCACGGAGCCGGACCAGTGGGGGCAGCCGCCCACCTCGGGCGACACTTTCCGGCCGTCCCAGTTGCCCGCCGGCGCCGCCTCCTTGTCGGAGCCCCGCCACCAGAACCCGCGGAACGAATTCCCGTCGGGCGCGAACACCAGGATCGCCGGCCCCGCGTTCCCATCGCCCTCTTCCGTCCACTGGATCTTCATGACCCGCCCTTCGATGGCGCCCTCGAGGATGCCGTCCTTGTACTCGTAACAGCCGGCCAGAGCGGTGCCCTGCTGACGGACGTGAAACAGGGAATAGCTGCTCTCGTAGGTGCCGGAGATGTCGCCCGATCCCTTGGGCGCCGCCGGGAGTTCGCCGAACCCGCGGAAGGCGAACAACTCGGTCCACTCCTCGCTGCCGTGATTGTCCTCGACGCTGAGGCGCACCCAGCGCCCTTTGGCCGGCTTGGCCGCCGGGAACGCCTGCCGATTGACGCCCTCCTGCAGCTCGGCGCGGAGCACCTCGACGAAGCCGGTATCGGACGACGTGTCGGAAATCTCCACGACGACGTGCCGGGCGGCTGAGCCCGGCGTATCCACGCCCTCGGTGTCGAACTCGAAACGCTGGATGGTCGCCGGCGCCAGCAGCTCGAAGACGAACACGTTATCCCGGACCTTGCCCGTCTCGCTGGCCCAGCCGGATGCGGGACACTCGTCGATGAGCCCCACCACCGGCCAGCCGCCATAATACGCCGGTTCCACCACCGGCAGCGTCCCCGCATGCAGGGCCAGCAGGTCGGTCGTCCCGGCGTATGGCGACGCAGCACCGGCAACCAGTGTCGCAATGAGCGCGACGACTCTTATGTAGCGGATCATGACTTCCCTCCTTTTAGGAATCTGGGATCTGGGTCCTGGGATCTGGGTTCTGGGACCTGGGTGCTAGGACCTGGGACGGGATCTGTGTGCTAGGACCTGGGATCTAGGATCTGGAACCGAGGACCCAGCACCCAGGTCCTAGGTCCCAATCCGAAAGCAATATTTTCCAAGTTCCAGCCGATTCACCCATTCACCGATTCACCCATTCACCTCTCCACCGTCCCACCGGCTCATTGCGCCAACAATCCCTCACTCAAGATAAAGCCGTCCGAGATGGTCTGCTTCAACGTCACCTTCAGCCGGCCGCCCTCCAGGGTGAGCACAGCCTCGGCCAGCGCGCCGGCGACCCGCTTGTTCAATGTCGCCGTGGTCCCCTTGACGGTGCCGCGGATCTCGTTGTTCATGAACTTGAGCGTGACTTCGCACCCCTCCTGAATGACGGTGAAGTTGCCGCCGCCCACGTTGCGCTTCTGGCCCACATTGATCGCCGAGGAGCCCTGAACGTCGGCCACCGTTAACACGCCTGTCCACGATCCGGAGATATCGCTGCATGGCCCGTCGGTCTCCCGGTTGAGGATCTTGGCCAGTTCCCGGAGAGCTTCCGGCGTGAACATGTCCGCCGGCAGCTGCTCCTCCAGCTCGTTGGGGAACCACTCCTTGGTGGGCCCGGGGCGCGGGAGATAATTGTAGCGCTCCTGATACACGTGGCCGAGTTCGTGAATGATGATCTTGGCGATGGCCAAGGCGCTTCGCGCCTCGCCCCCGCCGCCCGACGAGTACCAGCCGTCCTGGTTGAATTTGACCGTATTGGCATCAATGGTCTGGCCGCCGGCCGCCATCGCCATGGAAGATTGCAGGCCGGTGTAGATGAACTTCAGATTGGAATCGTTCAGGCAGTCCAACAGCCGCTGCCGGTCGGCCCGGGCCAGATTGGACCATGTCCCCTTGTCGAGCTGGTACTTGAGCGCGGCCAGGATGGTCGGCACCTGCAGTTCGGCGAACACGCCGGCGTCGCGCCCCTGCTCAGCCACCAGCTGCACCCGGGGCCGCGTGGCGGACTCGTAGTACTCCTTGACTGCGTCCGTATCCACAGGCGCAGCCGCGGCGCCGGCGGCGATCAGGCACAGGCAGGCCAGCGTCAAGACGCTGCGGGTTCCGTTTACCATGTTGCCTCCTCGTCAGGCCACCGCTCCGGAAGGCGCACCGATCGCCTCGAAGGGCGCCGATTCAGAACAGATTTTGACAGATAGACTGCTCCCATTGTGTCGGAACAGGGCGCCGGTGTCAACGGCTTCGCCAACAAGCACGGATGGACGTTTGATCAGACAGAACGAAAACGTGCCCTCGATGACGAGTGCGATTACGGTTACGATCAAGATTAATCAGTTACTCCCGTTTTTCTGACAAATTTTGGCAGGATTTTGGCCGCCCGATCGGCCGGGTCGCCCAACTCATCATTGGCCGGCACCATCCGCCCATTCACCACGAAAATTGCCAGGCGCAGCCCCGCGAACGCGGGGCAGCGCCTGGAAGGCCAACTCGTTGACGCGCCGCGCCCCGGGTACGGGGCGCGAGGAAAGGGTGACGGCGATCTCCACGCTTCCCCGCGCCCCTGTTCAGGGGCGCGCCGTGCCAATCGATTCGACTTTCCAGGCGCTGCCCGGCTTCGCCGGGCTGCGCCTGGCTATTGTCTTCGAAACCGGAAGGGCGTGCCGAAGACCCGGCATGGCGGCACAGAGCTGGAGTGAACGATCATACTCCTTTGGTTCCTGCTACGCCGGGTTGGGATGACGAACTACGAACACGAACGCTCAACTCTCAAACCACAACCCTCAACATCTTTTGTAACTGCGAACTTGCGAACCTATGAAGGTGTCACCAAGTGTATAATGATCACAACGTTATCCGGCTGTCCCTAAATCGAAGCGATCATATCCCTCGACGAGGTGGTGATGATCGGTCGGACGATCGCCCATTATCGGATCATCGAGAAACTCGGCGAGGGCGGGATGGGGGTGGTGTACAAGGCCGAGGACACCGCCCTGCAGCGCACCGTGGCCCTCAAGTTCCTGCCGCCGAAACTCACCCGCGACGCCGACGCCAAGCAGCGATTCTTGCACGAAGCGCGGGCGGCGGCGCGACTGGACCACCCGAACATCTGCACGGTCTACGAGGTGGGGGAGAGCGACGGGCAACTCTTCTTGGCCATGGCGTGCTACGAAGGGATGACCCTGCGGGAGAAGCTCCAGGAGGGTCCCCTCCCCTGGGCCGAGGCGGCGACGCTGGCGATGCAGGCGGCGGCCGGGCTGTCGGAGGCGCACGCCCACGGCATCGTCCACCGGGACATCAAGCCGGCGAATCTCTTCCTCACGGCCAAGGGGCAGTTGAAGCTCCTGGACTTCGGCTTGGCCAAGCTGGCGGGGGCGTCGGTGCTGACGCAGACGGGGACGACCGTGGGGACGGCCCACTACATGTCGCCGGAGCAGGCGCGGGGCGAGGCAGTGGACGCCCGGTCGGACCTCTGGTCGCTGGGGGCGGTGCTGTACGAAATGGTGTCCGGGCGTCCCCCCTTCCGGGGCGAGTACGCCCAAGCGGTGATCTACGGGATCCTGAACGAAGCGCCGCCGCCGCTGGCTGACTTCGCGCCGAACATGCCGGCAGCGCTGTCGGGAGTGGTGGCGAAGTGCCTGGCCAAGGATCCGTCTGCGCGGCCGGCGGCGGCGTGGGAGTTGGCCGACGCCCTGGCGGGGTGCCTGGGGCTGGAGGCGCCCACGGCGCCGGTGAGCTACAAGGAACCGCGGACGGCGCGGCCGGGGTGGCGGCGGTGGCCGGCGGCCGCGGCGGCGCTGGTGGTCCTGTTGGCGGTGGCGGGGATCGTCGCGTGGCGGAGCGGCTGGTTCCCCTTCGATACGTCGCCGCGGATGATCCGGCTGGCGGTGCTGCCGTTGGCGAACCTGAGCGGGGACCCGGAGCAGGAGTACTTGAGCGACGGGCTGACCCAAGAGCTGATCAACCAGCTGGGGCGGCTGCACCCGGCGGGCTTGAGCGTAATCGCGCGGACGTCGGTGATGCGGTACAAGAAGACCGAAACGCCCATCGACCAGATCGGTCGCGAGCTGAACGTCGACTATGTGTTGGAGGGGAGCGCGCAGCGGGAAGGAGCACGAATCCGGGTGACGGCGGAGCTAATTCGGGTGGAGGATCAGGCGCAGTTATGGGGGAACGCGTTCGAGCGCGAACTGGCGGGTGTTCTGGCGTTGCAGAGCGATGTGGCGAAAAAAGTGGCGGGTGCACTCGCGCTGCATCTGCTGCCGGCGGAAAGGGCACGCTTGGCCAACGTCAGGACAGTCAATCCGGAGGCCCACGATGCCTACCTCAAGGGATCCTACCACTGGAAAAAACTGACGAAGAACGATATCGACACCGCCCAGCAGTATTTCGATCTGGCGCTGGCCAAGGACCCGGACTATGCGCCGGCGTACGAGGGCCTGGCGTGGGTTTGGGCGGCCCGGCAGCAGATGCACATTCTGCTGCCCCGCGAGGCCGGGCCGAAGGCGAAGGCGGCGGCCCTGCGAGCGGTCGCACTCGATGACACCTCTTCGGGCGCCCACGAGGCGCTGGCCATCGTCAAGTCCTGGATCGACTGGGACTGGGTCGGCGCCGCGCCGGTGTGGCGGCGGGCCCTCGAGCTCGATTCCAATTCCGCCAACATCCACGCATACTACGCGCACTACCTGGCGCACACGGGACACTCAAAGGAAGCTCTGACTCACAGTCTTCGGTCCATTGAGCTGGACCCGTTCAATGCCCTGTATCATGCTTTATACTCGACGGCCCTCATGTACTCTCGGCGGCATGATGATGCATTGGCGGAGGCCCGCACCGCCGTAGCGTTGCAAGCCGACAATCCGCCCGCCATCACGGCGCTGTACAGAAGTCTCTACGCGAAGGGAGAGTACGGCGAACTGACAGAGATCCAGCGGAAAAGAAGCCGCAATCCGGAAGCCCTGGCGGCGTTCGAGCGCGGATTCGCGATCGGCGGATTCAAAGAGGGGCGGCGCAATCTCGCGGATTTCTGGTCCGCCAGGTATGGGACGCCGGAAGGACTATCTTCTGCTCTTGGCATCGCTTATATGTATCTTGATGCCGGGGAGATTGACCGTGTCTTCGTTTATCTTGAGAAAGCATTCGAAGAGCGGGACTCGAACCTGCCCTATCTGAGCATGCCATTTTACAAGGACCGCCTGCACACAGACCCGCGCTACCAGGCCCTGCTGTGGAAAATGAACCTGCCCTTAGACGGAAACAGATGATCGGCCAGACGGTTTCTCACTACCGGATCATCGAGAAACTCGGCGAGGGCGGGATGGGGGTGGTGTACAAGGCCGAGGACACCACCCTGCAGCGGACGGTGGCGCTGAAATTCCTGCCGCCGGAGCTGACCCGCGACGCGGAGGCGAAGCAGCGGTTCCTGCACGAGGCGCGGGCGGCGGCGCGGTTGGACCACCCGAACATCTGCACAGTGTACGAGGTCGGGGAGAGCGACGGGCAGCTGTTCCTGGCCATGGCGTGCTACGAGGGGATGACGCTGCGGGAGAAGCTCAAGGCGGGGCCCCTGCCCTGGGCCGAGGCGGCGGCGCTGGCGATGCAGGCGGCGGCCGGGCTGTCGGAGGCGCACCTCCACGGCATTGTCCACCGGGACATCAAGCCGGCGAATCTCTTCCTCACGTCCAAGGGTCAGTTGAAGCTCCTGGACTTCGGGCTGGCCAAGCTCACCGGGGCGTCGGTGCTCACCAAGAGCGGCTCCACCATGGGGACCGCCGCGTACATGTCCCCGGAACAGGTCGCCGGCAGAGCGGCGGAGGCGCAGTCGGACCTCTGGTCGCTGGGGGTGGTGCTGTACGAGATGGTGTCCGGTCGGACGCCCTTCGCCGGTGATTACGCCCAGGCGGTGATGTACGGGATCCTGAACGAGGCACCGGTCCCGCTGGAGAAGCTGGGTATCGCCGCGCCGGCGGCCTTGCAGGAGATCCTCACGAAGTGCCTGACGAAGCGGCCGGAGGAGCGGTACGCCTCGGCCGAGGAACTGGGGCGGGCACTGGCGACGTGCCTGGGGCCGGAGGAGAGCGCGGCGGCGCTGGCGTCACTGCGGTCGGCGAGGGTCCGGCGGCGGTGGCCGGCGTCAGCGGCGGCGCTGGTGGCGGTGCTGGCGGTGGCGGGGATCGTCGCGTGGCGAAGCGGCTGGTGGCCTTTCCCGGCATCGGAGCGGGCGGTCCGGCTGGCGGTGCTGCCGCTGGCGAACCTGAGCGGCGACCCGGAGCAGGAGTACCTGAGCGACGGGCTGACGCAGGAGCTGATCAACCAACTGGGGCGGCTGCACCCGGCGACACTGAGCGTGATCGCACGAACGTCGGTGATGCGGTACAAGAAGAGCGACAAGGGGGTGGACCAGATCGGGCGGGAGCTGGGGGTGGACTACATCCTGGAAGGGAGCGCGCAGCGGGAGGGGGGCCGGATCCGGGTGACGGCGGAGCTGATCCGGGTAAGGGATCAGGCGCAGCTGTGGGCGGATGCGTTCGAGCGGGAGATGGCGGGAGTCCTGGTGCTGCAAAGCAACGTGGCGCGAAAGGTGGCCGGGGCGCTCGCCTTGAGACTGCTGCCGGCGGAGCAGGCGCGCCTGGCCAATGTCCGTACCGTCAACCCGGAGGCCCACGAGGCGTATCTCCAGGGGTCCTACCACTGGATGAAGCTGACGCCGGGCGACCTCGACACTGCCAAGCGCTACTTCGAGCTGGCCTTGTCCAAGGATCCGGACTGCGCGCCGGCCTACGAGGGCCTCGCTCGGGTGTGGACGGCCCGCCAGGGCCGCGGGATCACCTTGCCCGAGTTGGCCGGGCCCAATGCGAAGCAGGCGGCCCTCCGCGCCCTCGCGCTCGACGACACTTCCTCGGAAGCCCACGCGGCCTTGGCCATGGTCAAGGGAGAGGTCGACTGGGACTGGGCCGGCGCCGATGCCGAGTGGAAACGGGCCCTCGAGATCGACCCCAACTCCGCGAGTGCGCACGCATTCTACGCCATGTACCTGGGGATTGTGGGACGCCTGGATGAAGCTCTCCTGCACGTCCGCCGGGCCATCGAACTGGATCCCTTCAACGCCCGTTTCCACTCCTACCATGCGGCGGTGCTTTACTATAACCGGCGGTATGAAGAGTCGCTCGCCGCGGCCGGCACTGCGCTGTCCCTGCAGCCCGACGATGCCGGCGCTGAGGGAGTCCAGAAGATGGTGTACATCGCCAAGGGGATGCGGGATGAACAACTGGCCCAGCAGCGGAAGCGGATCGCCAGGGATCCCGAGCGCATGGCGGTGTTCCAGCAGGGCCTGGCGGAAGGGGGGTACGAGGGCGCCCAACGGCGCATCGCCGACCTCCTCGCGGCAAGGTACGAAAAGACCGGGGGAGTCCCGGAACACACGGCCCGCCGTGTCTACATGCCCTGCACGATCGGATTGCGTTACATGGACGCACGCGACTACGACCGGGCCATGGATTGGCTCGAGGAGGCGTACAAGGTGCGGGATCCGAACGTCGCCGCCCTCATCCGGCCGCTCTACGACCCCCTGCGTGCCAACCCGCGTTTTCAGGCGCTGGCCCGCAAGTTGAATCTGCCGTGGGCGCAGAAGCGGTGACAGCCGAATTATTTCCTCTGGCGGAGCCGGCCCGGGACCACCCGTAGTCCGGGTCCGCCATGCCCGAAACGCAGCGTGGTTCGTCTTTGGTACGAACAGGTCCCTGGAATTGATCCCGTGGCCTGAATTTTTCCCGTTTGTTCCTGCGCGGGCTGCCCCTAACTACCCATGCCCAGGACCTCCCCCGGCGGGACATGGGCAACGGGTGTGCCGAAACACCGGCTGGTTGCGGTATAATGAAGCCAAACTATCCGGCGTGATTCGGGCGACTTCACCGTTTTACTTCACGGGGTAGCATGATCGGCCAGACGGTTTCTCACTACCGAATCATCGAGAAACTCGGCGAGGGCGGGATGGGGGTGGTGTACAAGGCCGAGGACACCGCCCTGCAGCGCACCGTGGCGCTCAAGTTCCTGCCACCGGTGCTGACGCGGGACGCCGATGCCAAGCAGCGCTTCCTCCACGAGGCGCGGGCCGCAGCCCGGCTGGACCACCCGAACATCTGCGCGGTGCACGAGATCGGCGAGACGGCGGACGGCTCGCTCTACATCGTCATGGCCTGCTACGAGGGGCAGACACTTCGGGAGCGGCTCCGGGAGGGCGCACTGAACTGGCCGGAAGCCGCCGGACTGGTGATGCAGGCGGCGGCCGGGCTGTCGGAGGCCCACGCGCAAGGGATCGTCCACCGGGACATCAAGCCGGCGAACCTGTTCCTGACGGAGCGAGGCCAGGTGAAGATCCTGGACTTCGGGCTGGCCAAGCTCACCGGGGCGTCGGCGCTCACCAAGAGCGGCTCCACCCTGGGGACCGCCGCGTACATGTCGCCGGAACAAGTGGCGGGCGGAGCGGCGGAGGCGCAATCGGACCTCTGGTCGCTGGGGGTGGTGCTGTACGAACTGGTCGCCGGCCGGACGCCCTTCGCGGGGGAGTACGCCCAGGCGGTGATGTACGGAATCCTGAACGAGGCGGCGCAACCGCTCGCGGATGCGCCGCCGGAGCTCCAGCGGGTGGTGAGCCGCTGCCTGGAAAAGCGCCCGGCGGACCGGTTCGCCTCGGCCCAGGAACTGGCCGACGTCCTGGCGGCGTGCCTGGGGCTGGAGTCGCCCACCGCGCCGGTGACCCGGCGGCGGCCCCGTCTGTCACGGCCATGGTGGCGGCGGTGGCCGGCTGCCGCGGCGGCGCTGGCGGCGGCGATGGCGGTGGCGGGAGTGGCGGCATGGCGGAACGGCTGGTTCCCCTTCCAGATGCCGGCTCAGTTGATGCGGCTGGCGGTGCTGCCGCTGGCGAACCTTTCCGGTGACTCCGAGCAGGATTATCTGGCGGCCGGCTTGCACGAGGCTCTGATCACGGATCTCGGCCGTCTCGGCGGCCTGAAGCGCGTCATCGCCCGGGCTTCGGTGATGCGCTTCAGCAAAACCGACAAGACCCCGCACCAGATCGCCGAGGAACTGGGTGTGGATGCCTTGGTCACCGGTTCGGTGCAACGCTTCGGCGACCGGGTGCGGATTTACGCCCAGCTCGTGGACGGAGACACCGAGGAGCAGATCTGGGCCGAACGCTACGAACGGGATATGCGCGACGTGCTCGCCCTCGAGAACGACGTCATCACGGCGATCACCCGTGAAATCCGCCTGAAGCTCTCGCCGGAAGAATCCCAGCGGCTGTCCTCGGCGCGGCCGGTGAATCCGGAAGCGTACGAGGCATGCCTGAAAGGTCGTTTTCATTTTTCCAAACTGTCCCGCGAGGGGCTGGAATCCGCAGAGAAATACTACCGCCTCGCGCTCGAAAAGGATCCGAATTACGCCCCCGCCCTCGTGGGGATGGCGAATGTCTGGGCCAGCCGCACCGATACCGGCCTCATGCCGCCGGCTGAGGCCCTGGCCCACGTCAAGGCGCTGTCGCAGAGGGCGCTGGCCTTGGACCCCACGTGCGCCGAGGTGCACATCCGTCTCGCCAATTCGAACATCGCCGAGTGGGACTGGGCCGCCGCCGACAAGGAATTCCGGCGCGCCATCGAGCTCAATCCGAATTCCGCCGAGGCCCATATGATGTACGCGGATTACCTGGTGACGATGCGGCGCACCGCGGAGTGGCAGGTGGAGATCGACCGGGCCCTGGAGCTGGATCCGCTCAGCACCTTTTACCGGTGCTTCTACGGGTGGCACCTGGTTTACGAGGGACGCTGCGACGAGGCGATCGGGCAGATGAGCCGGGTGGCCCAGGCGGAGCCCGACTTCTCGTCGGTGCGGTTGGGACTCTGGGGGGCTTATTTCAAGAAAGGCGCGGATGCAGAAGCGCTGGTCGAGGCGAAGAAATTCTTCGCCATCCTGGGCGACCGCGAAGTCGTGGCCGCACTCGACGAGGGATCGGCCCGTGGCGGTTACCGCGGTGCCATGAAGCAGGCGGGCGACCTGCTCGCGGCCCGATATGAGAAGAAATACTACCCCGCGATCCGGGTGGCGCGGGTGTACGCGCACGCCGGTGAGATCGGACGGACCCTGGAGTTCCTGGATAAGGCCTACGAGCGGCGCGAGCTGCCTCTCTACCATATCGGCGTCGGATGGGACTGGGGCGCCCTGCGCGGCGAACCGCGCTACCAGGCACTGTTGCGGCACATGAACCTTCCGCCCAGTGAGACCAAATGATCGGCCAGACGGTCTCCCACTATCGGATTATCGAGAAGCTCGGCGAGGGCGGGATGGGGGTGGTGTACAAGGCCGAGGACACCGCCCTGCAGCGCACCGTAGCCCTCAAGTTCCTGCCGCCCGAGCTCACCCGTGACGCGGAGGCCAAGCAGCGCTTCCTGCACGAGGCGCGGGCGGCGGCGCGGCTGGACCATCCGAACATCTGCACGGTGTACGAGGTGGGGGAGGCTGACGGGCAGCTGTTCCTGGCCATGGCCTGCTATGACGGGATGACGTTGCGGGAGAAGCTCAAGGCAGGGCCCCTGCCCTGGGCCGAGGCGGCGGCGCTGGCGATGCAGGCGGCGGCCGGGCTGTCGGAGGCGCACGCCCACGGAATCGTCCACCGGGACATCAAGCCGGCGAATCTCTTCCTCACGGTCAAGGGGCAATTGAAGATCCTGGACTTCGGGCTGGCGAAGCTCTCGGGTGCGTCCGTGCTGACGAAGGACGGCTCGACACTCGGGACGGCCGCGTACATGGCGCCGGAGCAGGTGCGGGGGGAGGCGGCGGACGCCCGGTCGGACCTCTGGTCGCTCGGAGTGGTGCTGTACGAAATGGTGACGGGACGCCCCCCTTTCCAGGGGGAGTATGCCCAGGCGGTGATGTACGGGATCGTGAACGAGGACCCGTTCCCCATGGACAGGACCGGCGCCGAGTCGCCGGCGGCGCTGCGGGACATCGTGACCCGATGCCTGGCGAAGCAGCCGGCTGACCGGTACGCCTCAACCGGGGAGTTGGTGACGGCGCTGGAGGTCTGCCTGCAACCGTTGGATCGGGGACGGCCCGACGCCAGCCGGTCGCCGGATGCTGCCCGTGAGAGACCTTCGATCGCCATCTTGCCCTTTGCCAACATGAGTGGCACCAGAGAGGACGATTTCCTCTGCGAGGGTCTGGCCGAGGAGATCATCAACGCCCTTACCCGCATCTCCGGCTTGCTGGTGATCGCCCGGACTTCGTCCTTCGCGGTGGCGCGGATGGGGCTCGACGCCCGCGAAGCCGGTACAAGACTCGGCGCCGGCCACCTGCTCGAAGGGAGCGTGCGGCGCGCGGGCACCCGGGTGCGCGTGACGGCGCAGCTCATCGACACGCGGGGCGGCACCCATGTCTGGAGCGAGCGATACGACCGTGAGTTGACGGACGCATTGGCTCTCGAGGATGAGATTGCCGCGGCCATCGCCGGCCGGCTGAGTTCCGAATTCGGGGGAGCGGCGCTGGAACGCCGCCGTTCGGCGGTGGACGTGGAAGCATACGGTGCCTATCTCGAGGGCCGGTACCATTTCGCACGCGGCACCCCGGATGCCCTGGCCAAAGCCGTCTCATGTTACGAGCGGGCTCTCGCCCGAGCTCCCCGACTCGCCATCGTGTACGACGCCATGGCCGAGCTCCACTGGTTTCTGGGATTCTTCGGCGGGGTGCCGCCGCGCGAAGCGTTCACCGCCAGCACCTGGCACGCCCTCCGCGCGCTGGAGCTCGACGACACGCTGGCCGACACCCACGCCCTGCTCGGCATGCTCCGCAAGGAGTTGGACTACAACTGGCCCGAAGTGGAGCGGGAGCTGCGCCGGGCGTTCGAGCTGAACCCGCAGTCGCCGCTCGTCCATCTGCGCCATGCCATCAGCAACCTGCTCCCTCACGGACGCATGGACGAAGCGGTGGCGGAGCTCGAAGCGGTGGTTCAGACGGACCCACTGTCGCTGTTCGCCCGATGGTGGCTGGGCACCATGGCCATGCTGGCCCGCCGGCATGACCGCGTGCTGGCGGAGAGCCGGCAGATCATGGAGCTCGACTCGAACCACTTTATGGGCCACTGGTTGGCCGGGATGGGGCTTGACGGACTCGGAGCGACGGCTGAGTCCTTGGCGGAACTGGAGCGGGCCCACGTATTGTCCGGCGGGATCCCCTTCACCCTGGGATTTTTAACGTACGCCCTGGGCCGGGCCGGCCAGCAGGCCAGCGCCCGGGTCTATCTTGAGAGCGCGCGGCTGGCCGCAACGACCCGCTACGTTCCCCCTTCGACCTTCGCGTTTGGATACATCGGGCTCGGAGAATGGGATGCCGCCTTCGA
>Ga0209604_1000073_pt1 | contig 88817 bp, 60 predicted proteins | sample AD_UKC097_MetaG_FD_184405 | JGI IMG/M metagenome (GOLD analysis project Ga0209604, IMG submission 184405) | Active sludge microbial communities of municipal wastewater-treating anaerobic digesters from USA - AD_UKC097_MetaG (SPAdes) (version 2) | ecosystem: Engineered > Bioreactor > Anaerobic >...
GGCGCCCGGGTGCCAGGCGAGCGTCGTCGGGGCGACCTGGCCGGCGGCGATCATCTGCCTCATCGCCTCGTCGGTGTAGGGGCCGTAGGTCTTCCCGTCGATGGCGAGCGACCAGCGCGGCCCGGCGGGAGCGGGGGGCGGCGGAGGCGCGCCGGCGCCCGGGGCGGGAGGCGGGGCCGGGGCGCCGTACGCCGGCGGCGGGGCCGCCTGCGGCTGCATCATCGGCTGGAACGCCTGCCCCATCACGCCGCCGATCGCCATCCCCGCGCCGAGGCCGGCGCCGGCGCCGGCGAGGCCGCCGGACGGGTTCGCCGCGGCGATCTTGATCGCCTCGGCCGCCTGCATCTGCGTGAACTGACCCATCTTGTCGCCGAGGACGCCGAGCTTCGTCCGCTGGTCGATCGCCTGCTCGACCTCCTCGGGGAGGGAGACGTTCTCGATGAAGAACTTCGACAGGTCGAGACCGAAGCTCGCGAACTCGGGGCCGATCTTCCCCTTGCCGAAGGCCGAGAGCTCGTCGTACTTGGCCGCGATGTCGAGCGCCGGGATCTTCGACTCGGCGATCGCGTCGGAGAGCTTCGAGAGGACGATCGACCGGAGCTGGCCGGTGATCTCGTCCGTCGTCGTCAGCCCCTGCGTCCCGACGATCGTGTTGAAGAAGACCTTCGGGTCGGCGATCTTCATCGCGTAGGTCCCGAAGGCGCGGATGCGGATCATCCCGAAGTCGGAGTCCCGCATCATGACCGGGTTCGTCGTCCCCCACTTCAGGTCGGTGAAGATCCGCGTGTTGAAGAAGTAGACCTCCGCCTTGAACGGGGACTGGAAGCCGTACTTCCAGCCGCGGAGCGTCGTCAGGATCGGGATGTTCTGCGTCGAGAGCTCGTAGCGCCCCGGCAGGAACAGGTCGGCGGCCTTTCCCTCGTTCACGAAGAGGGCGGCCTGGTTCTCGCGCACCGTCAGCTGCGCGCCCATCTTGATCTCCTGGTTGTAGACCGGGAACCGGTAGACGAGCGAGTCGTCCGACTCGTCCAGCCACTGGATGATCTCGATGAACTGCGAGCCGATCTGCTGCTTGATGTTGTCGAGAAGGCCCATGGTCTCCTCCTTTACGGGCAGGTGAACAGTCTAGCGCGATGATACGTACGGGACGGGAGGGGGTTCCGGCATGAACGACGGCGCGGAGCGGGGCGTGTCACAGGGACCGGACCCGGGAGGCTACCGGGAGTTCTGGCGCGCGACGCTCCTGTCCGCCTACCCGGTCCTTGCGATGGCGCTCGGGGCGGGGCTGACGTGGCTCCTCAGCCCGGCCTTCCCGGGAGCGGGCGGGCTCGCCTTCGGCGCGTTCATCGGGCTCTGCTGCTACCTCTCCTCGATCCTCGCCGAGCGCCTCCTCCACGAGCCGCTCTCCCGGCTCCCCGCCGCCCGCGCGGCGCTCGTCCGCGGGGTCGTCTTCTCGCTGGCCGGCGTGGTCGGGTTCATCCTCGGCCAGACGCTCGGCCGGCCCCTCTTCCTCGGCGCCCCGCTCCGGCTTCCCGACCTGAGGGGCGGGCTCGGTGTCGCGCTCGGCATCTCCGCGGGGTTCTCGGCGCTCGTCGGCCTCCCGATCACCGCCTACGAGCTCCTCAAGCGCCGGCTCGCCGAGTCGATCGCGCGGCTGAAGGAAGCCGAGTACGCCGAGAAGGAGCTCGAGCTGGCCCGCGCGATCCAGCAGCGGCTCCTCCCGCCCGCGACGCTCGACGGCCCCGGCTTCGCCGTGGCGGCGCGCTGCATCCCGGCGCGGCACGTCGGGGGAGACTTCTACGACGTCTTCCACATGGAGGACGGGCGGCTCGGCCTCGCCGTCGCCGACGTGGCGGGGAAGGGGATCGGGGCGGCGCTCATCATGGCGACCGCGAAGGCGGTCGTCCCGCTCCTGGCGACCTCCGCGGACCCGGCCGCGACACTCGCGGCGCTGAACGCGAAGCTGAAGAAGGAGCTCGGGCCGAGGGAGTTCGTCGCCCTCGCCTTCGCGGTCTTCGACGCCGCGACGGGCGAGCTCCGGCTCTCGAACGCGGGGCTCCCGGACCCGTACCTGCTCCGGTCGGGCGAGTCGCCCCGCGCCCTTTCCTGTCCGGGGCCGCGAATTCCGCTCGGCCTGAGGGGAGAGGTGCCGCGGGAGACGCTGCGCGTGGACCTCGCGCCGTCGGACCGTGTCGTCTTCTTCTCCGACGGCCTCCCCGAGGCGCCGAGGCCCTCCGGCGAGCCGCTCGGCTACGGGGCGCTCGAGGGTCTCCTCGACCTCCCCGAGGTTCCCCCCGGGGAGGCCGTGGAGCTCCTCCTCAGCCGTGTCGCCGCGGCGGCGGGGGCGAGCCCTGAGGACGACGCGACGGTCCTCCTCCTGGAGCGCCGGCCGACCTGACCGGCGGCCGGGCCGGGCCGGAGGCACGCCGCGGGGCGGCCGCGGCGGCCGCCTGGCGACGGGCCTTCTCCTCGATGCGCGCCTTCATCTCGGCTTCGGTCTGCGCGCGCCGCTCGGCCTTCTCCTTCGCCCGGGCCCGCTCCTGGGCCTTTCGGGCGCGGATCTCGGCGATCCGCTCGGCGATCGGGATCTCGAGCCGCTCGGCGGCCCGCTTCGTGTAGTCGAAACCGGGGAGGGTGACGCGCGGGAGGCGCTTGCCGACGGCGCGCTCGATGGCGTTGAGGTCCCCCTCCTCGTCGGGGGCGACGAACGTGAACGCGTCGCCCGTCGCCTCGGCGCGGGCGGTCCGCCCGACCCGGTGGATGTAGTCCTCCGGGACGTGCGGCACGTCGAAGTTGACGACGTGCGAGAGCTCCTCGACGTCGATGCCGCGGGCGGCGATGTCGGTCGCCACGAGGACGCGGTACTTGCCGCTCTTGAATCCGGCGAGGGCGTCCGTCCGCTGGGCCTGGGAGCGGTTCCCGTGGATCCGCTCGCAGGCGACGCCGTGCTTCTTGAGGAAGTCGGCGAGGCGGTTCGCGCGGTGCTTCGTCCGCGTGAAGGTGATGACGCTCCGGATGTCGCCGCGCGAGAGGAGCTCGAGGAGGAGCTGAGACTTCAGCTCCTGCGCGACCGGGTAGATCGCCTGCGTGATCCCGACGGCCGGCGCGGACTTCCGCTCCAGGTTGATCGTCGCGGGGGCGTGCAGGATGTCGCGCGAGAGCTCGGCGATCGGCCCCGGCATCGTGGCGGAGAAGAGCATCGTCTGCCGCTTCGCCGGGAGGTGCCGGAGGACCCGCTTGATGTCGGGGAGGAAGCCCATGTCGAGCATCCGGTCGGCCTCGTCGATGACGAGGATCTCCAGCTTGTCGAGCTTCGCGTAGCCGAAGCGGAAGTGGTCGAGGAGCCGGCCCGGCGTCGCGACGATGACGTCGGCCCCGGCGCGGAAGGCGTGCTCCTGCGGGCCCATCCCGACGCCGCCGAAGACGGCCGCGCTCGTGAGGGGCGTGTGGACCGCGAGCTCGCGCGTGTGCTCGTCGATCTGGGCCGCGAGCTCGCGGGTGGGCGTGATGATGAGGACGCGCGTGGCGCCGCGGGGCTTCCCGATGAGCCGGTGGAGGATCGGCAGCATGAACGCCGCGGTCTTGCCGCTCCCGGTCATCGCGCAGGCGAGGAGGTCCTTGCCGGCGAGCGCGGGGGGGATCGCGTCGTTCTGGATCGGGGTGGGCCGGGTGAAGCCGAGCTCCTTGACGCCGCGGAGGAGGTCGGGGTGGAGGCCGAAGGACGAGAAGGGCATTCCGTGTTCGCTTTCCGCGCGGCCGGCGGCCGCGCAAACCTGACACCTTCTCACGGACGGAGGCCGAAGTAAAACCAACGCCGGGGCCGGGCCGGCCCGGCCCCCGTGCCCCACGTGCCCTCAGGCCCTTCGGGTCTCCCTCCGCCGCGCCGGCATCGCCATGGTCGGCTGCCGAGATCCGACCGAGCCCCGCTGACGGGCTGCGAATATGATCTCGCGATGAGCCTCTCCCCGGCGCGCGCGTCCGCGATCGCGGCGGTCCTCGCGCTCGCCTGCGGAGGGGCTCTCACCCTTCCGCGCGTCCTCGGCGGGCTGCCTCCCGTGGGGGCCGACGCGCCGGCCTATTGCCGCATCGCCCGGACATTCCTCACGACGGGCTCCCTCGAGCTTCCCGGGCCGGCCCGGATCGACCGGGACCCGCAGCAGGACCTGTCGAGCGCCTTCGGGACTCCCTACGCGCTGAGCCGTGACGGCCGTCTCCTGCCGAAGCACTCTGCTCTCTACGGGCTCTGCCTGGTCCCCGGGACCGCCCTGGCGGGGACCGCGGGAGCCCAGGCGAGCGCCCTGCTCCTGGCCTCGGCGCTCGCGGCCTTTCTCACACGCCGGGCGGCGGAGGCCTTCGGCGCGGCCGCCGCTCTCCTGTCGTTCGCGTGCGTCTTCCTTCTCGTCCCCGGCGGCCGGAGCCTCGCTTTCGGGGTGAATCTCGACACGGCGCTCGCCTTCGCGGTCCTCCTGGCCTTCGACCTCGCCGCCCGCGGAAGGGGACTGGGCGCCGGCCTCGTCGGAGCGCTCGCCCTCTTCCTGCGCCCCACGGCCGCCCTCCTGGTGCTCCCGCTCCCCTTCGTCGCGCGGGCGCGCGGCCCGGCGCCTCTCGTTCGGACGATCCTGGGGTTCGGGGCCGGCGCGCTCGCCTACGCCGCGACGAACGCCTACTTCTGGGGCGGACCCCTCACCACGGCCTACGCCCGGGCCGCGGTCTTCGGTCCGGACGGCTTTCGGGTCGTGGATCACGCCGGAGCCTTCGGCTCGAGCCCGTTCTCGGGCGCCGCTCGCATCCTGGCGTCCTATCCCCACGGGCTCGTCTTCGTCTTCCCGCTCCTTCTCCTCTCGCTCCCGGGGTTCCTCCTGCGCGGCGCGCGGCGCCCGGAGTGGTGGGTTCCGGCCCTGGTCGGACTGGCCGGCTTCCTGGTGCTGAGCACCTACGACTACGCGGTGGCGCACCCCGAGTACATGATCTACCGCTTCGCCGGGCTCACGTGGTTCGCGTCGACGCTCCCCCTCGCCGCCCTGCTCGCGTGGATCGGGACGCGATGGACGCGGCGCCGAACGGGGCCCGCCCGTCTGCCGGAACCGGAGTGAGCCCGACGAACCGTCGACCGGAGCGACCCGTCGCGATGGGCGGACGGGCGTCGGGAGCGGGCGGGACGTCGTGGCGAAGACCGCGGGCCGCCGCCTCGCCGCTCCGCCCCCTCAGAGGTTCTGCCGGAAGAAGGAGAGGATCCGCTCGTTCACGGCGCGGCGGGTCGGCTGGTCGCGCGGCCCGTGCCTCATCCCGGCGAACGGGGCGAAGACGTACTCCTTGCGGGCTTTGTTGAGCGCGTCGGCGAAGGCGATCGACTGCTGCATGTGGACGTTGTCGTCCGCCGTCCCGTGGAGGAGGAGGAGCTTCGGCCCGAGCTTCGCCGCGTGCTTCAGGGGCGCCGTCGACTCGTACTTCTCGGCGTTCTCCTTCGGGAGCTTCATGTAGCGCTCGGTGTAGATCGAGTCGTAGTACTTCCAGTGGGTCACGGGAGCCCCGGCGACCGCGGCCTTCCAGAGCTCCGGCGCGCGGGTCGCGGCGACGAGCGTCATGAAGCCGCCGTAGGACCAGCCCGAGAGGCCGAGGCGCGAGCCGTCGACGAACGGGAGCTTCTTCAGCTCCGCGATCCCTTCGAGCTGGTCGGCGAGCTCCACCTCGCCGAGTCGCTTCAGGATCGCCGCCTCGAAGGCGAGGCCCCGCCCGCCCGAGCCGCGGCCGTCCACCGCCCAGACGAGGAAGCCGTTCGCGGCGAGGACGTGGTCGAGCAGGGAGGTCGCCCCCCAGCGCTCTTGGACGACCTGGGCGTGCGGTCCGCCGTAGACGTAGACGACGACCGGGTACTTCTTCGCCGGGTCGAAGTCGGCCGGCTTGACGAGCCTCGTGTAGAAGAGCGTCCCGTCGGAGCCGCGGAACGACCCCATCTCCGTCGTGGCGAGGGCGAAGTCGCCGAGGGACGTCTTCGGGACGAAGACGGGCCGGAGGAGCGTTCCGTCCCCCCGCACGAGGTCGACGCGCGTCGGCGTGTCGACGGCCGACCAGCTGTCGAGGACCCAGCGTCCGTCGGGGGACGGAATCGCGGCGTGGGTCCCCTTCCGGGAGGTGAGCCGGGTCAGGCCGGTCCCGTCCAGCCGGACGCGGTAGTGGTGGCGCTCGCGCGGGTCGGCCTCGGTCGCCGTGAACGTGACGGTTCCCGCCCGGGCGTCGAGCCGCGGCGTGTCGGTGATCGCCCACTCGCCGCGGGTGACCTGCCCAGCGAGAGAGCCGTCCATTCCGTATCGATAGAGGTGGAGGAAGCCGCTCCGCTCCGAGAGCCAGAGGAACCCGGAGCCGTCGGGGAGGAAGAGCGGCGGCTCGTGCGCGTTGATCCAGGAGGCCGACGTCTCGCGCAGGAGGCTCCGGGGGCCGGCGCTGCCGGACCTGTCGAGGAGGAAGGCCTCGATCGTCGTCTGCGTCCGGTCCATCCTCGTGAACGCGACCGCGGAGGAGTCGGGAGTCCAGGCGAGCTCGGGGCCGAGCAGCTCGCGATCCCCGTCGTAGGAGACGGACCGGACGGTCGTCGCGAGGCCGGAGGGGTCCCAGGTCGCGATCCTCACGGACGGGGCGGCGTTGGGGTCGCCCGGCTTCGGGTACCGCTGCGGGAGATGCTTCCCGTTCGTTGGGAGGAAGTCGACGAGCGGGTACTCGGGGACCTTCGAGACGTCGAGGCGGAGGAACGCGATCGCGGAGGAGTCGGGAGCCCACTCGTAGGCCCGCCCGCCGTTCCGGCCGGCGAGCTCCTCCTCGTAGACCCAGTCGAGCCGTCCGTTGAGGACGGTCGGGCTCCCGTCGTTCGTCAGGCGGGTCACCCGGCCGGTCCCCACCTCGACGAACCAGAGGTCGTTCCCCTTCACGTACGCGACCTTCGCGCCGTCGGGGGAGAAGACGGGCAGCTCCTCGGCTTCGGCGTCGGAGGTCAGGCGGCGGGCCGCCGCGCTCTCGCACGCGTAGAGCCAGAGGTCGTTCTCGGCGGCGACGACGAGGGCGGTCCCCGCCTCGTTCCACGCCGCGTCTGAGAGCGGGAGCGACCGCGGCTTGCCGTCCTTCCCCGTCCCCTCGGCGGGAATCGCGTCGAGGAGCTTCTCGGTCTTCCCCGTGGAGGCGTCCTCCTGCCAGAGCGAGGCCTGCGCCCCCGGTCCGGAGCCCGTGCGCTTCAGGTAGGTGAAGCGGCTCGAGTCGCGCCAGCGCAGGCCGGTCGGCGCGGGCTCGACGAGCGGCTCGGCGGCGTGGACCCGCTCGAGCGTCAGCGCGGCCTTCCCGGCCGGCGGCGTGCCGAGGGCGGGGCCGGGGGACGTGGCGGCGAGGGCGAGGAGGGCGACCGGGAGGACGGGGAGCGTCGCGCGCATCGCCCGGGACGATAGCCGAAAAGAGGCGCCCCCCGGGGGTGCCGGGGGGCGCGGGGCGCGGGCCGTCGCCCGCGGGGAGGGTCGCGGGGCTACTTCGCCGCGGGGGCGAGGGGCTTCATCGTGAAGGGGTCCCGGAGCGGCAGGTCGGTCAGCGTTCCGCCCGTCAGGTCGGGGAACTTCACCGGGTGCTTCGGGTCGGGGTTCAGGAGCTCGTCCTTCTTCCCGACGGCGAGGACGGTGACCTTGTCGGTCGCGAGGAGGCGCCGGGCCACGCGCTGCACGTCGGCCTTCGTCACCTTCTCGATCCGGGCGGCGTAGCCCCGGTAGTACTCCGGGTCCTTCGCGAACCGTCCGGTGAACTCCTCGTCGAGGAAGACGTTGACCGTCTGCGCCTTCGTGGCGAAGTTGCGGGAGAGCGTGTCGATGAACGAGCTCTTCGCGGTCTGGAGCTCCTCGTCCGTCACCTCGGCCTCGCGGACCTTCGTCATCTCCTCGAGGACGATCTGCGTCGCGTAGGCGCACGTGCGGGCCTTCGACTGGAACGAGGCCCGGAACGTCGCCGGGTACCAGACGCCCCCGACGATCCCGGAGCCGGCCGAGTAGGCGAGCCCCTCGTCGGAGCGGACCCGGTTCGTGATCCGGCTCGTGAAGCCGCCGCCGCCGAGGACGTCGTTCATGACGAGCGCGGCGTCGTAGTCGGGGTCGGTCCGCGAGAGCGCCGGGAGCATCACGGAGACGCGCCCCTGGTTGACGTCCTTGTCGACGACGTAGAGGCCGGGAACCATGGCGTGGGTCGGCGTCGGGACCGCAGGCGCCGCCTCTCCCTTGTAGGGCCACTTCGCGAAGAGGGCGTCGAGCCTCGCGATCATCTGCGCGCGGGAGACGCCCTTGCCGAAATCGCCGGCGACGGCGACGGTCACGTTCTTCGGGTCGACCCACTTGCGGTGGAAGGCGAGGAGGTCCTCGCGGGTGATCGACTCGAGCGAGGCCTTCGTCGTATGGCGGTTCGTGTAGTACCCCTCGCCGAAGGCGAGGTAGCCGCGTTCCCGCTGCTCGATGTCGGCCGTGTCGTCGTTGCGCGACTTCATGTCGGATAGGAGCTGGTCGCGGCGGAGCTTCAGCTTGTCGTCCTGGAAGCGGGGCGCCGTGAGCACCTCGCGGAGGATCGCGAGCCCCTCGTCGAGGTCCTTGGCGAGGAGGTTGAGCGAGACGGTGCCGCGGTCCGCGCCGTAGCCCGAGTTGAGGGAGGCGGCGAGGAAGGCGAGCCGCTCCTCGAGCTCCTCGGCCGTCTTCGTGGCGGTCCCGCCGCGGGCGAGGAGGTAGCCGGCGAGCTCGGCGAGCCCTTCCTTCCCGGCGGGGCTGAGGTAGGTGCCGCCCCGGAGGGCGACGTTGATCGAGACGAGCGGCAGCTCGCGGTCCTCGGCGACGTAGGCGACCGGGCCCGACTTCAGGACGACCCGGTAGTCCTTCGCGGACGGCGGCTGGTAGGTGAACTTCGGGTAGGTCAGCTTGTCGGGGTGGGGCGGGACCCCCTGCGCCGCGGGGGCGAGGAGGAGGGCGCCGAGGAGGGCGAGGGCGGAGGTCCGCGCGAGGGTCTTCATCGTCTTCACCGTCCGCTCCTCACTTCGCGTCCGCGGCCTTCTCGAGCTCGGAGAGGCGCTCCCGCGCCTTCGTCACGAGCAGGTCGAAGCCCTTCTTCATCTGGGGCGGAACCTGGGCCGCCTGGGTCTCCATCTGCCCGAGGCTCGCCTTCAGCTTCGCGGCGTCCTTCTCGGAGCCGATCTGCTGGAGCGCCTGCTTGATCATCGGGCGGACCTGCTCCGGGACGTCGGCGAGGGCAGCGTCGTCGGCCGAGGGGGCCGAGCCCGCCTTGCGCGAGACGAGCGCGGTCGCCTGGTTCTCCTTCACGAGGTAGGTCTGCGCGACCCTTTGGACGTCGGCGGCCGTGACCGCCTCGAGCTTCTTCGGCCCGGAGTTGATCTCCGTCCAGTCGCCGTAGGCCTCGTTGACCATCAGCTGGAGGAGGATCGGGAAGTTCGAGGAGAGGCGGCGGAACGAGTTGGCCGCGACGTTGTTCTTCACCTTCCGGAGCTCGTCGGCGGGGACGGGCTCCGTCTTCAGCCGCTCGATCTCGGCGAGGGCCTTCGCCGCGACCTCGGCCGGGAGCTTCCCCTCCTTCGCTTCGGCGCCGATCGCGAACGAGCCGGCGTACTTCGCGGGGCCGACGAAGCCGTTGTGGACCGCGTAGGCCTGCGTGGCGACGGCGCCTTCGGGGAGGACCATCGACTTGTAGAGCCGACCCGTCCGGCCGTTCAGGAGCTCGGCGAGGATCGAGAGGGCGTAGGAGTCCTTGTGCTGGAAGGGCACGGTCCGCCACCGGACCTCGGCGGTCGGGTTCGTGTCGGCCTCCCCCTCGAAGCGGAGATCGTATTTCCACTTCGTCGGCAGGGTGATCACCTCGGGCGGGGCGGTCTTCCCGCGCGGGATGCGCCCGAAGTACTCGGTGGCGAGCTTCAGCGCCTCGGCCTTGTCGAAGTCGCCGACGAGGACGGCCGTCAGGTTGTTCGGGGCGTAGAACGTCGCGAAGTAGTCGTCGGCCTGCTGCTTCGTGATGTTCGCGACGTCGGAGGAATAGCCGATCACGGGCCAGGTGTAGGGCGTCGAGTGCCAGAAGACCGAGTCGAACGCCTCGTCGAGCTCGCCGGTCGGGGTCGACTCGACGCGGAGGCGACGCTCCTCGTAGACGACGTCGCGCTCGGCGTAGAACTCGCGGAAGACGGGGTCCTTCAGCCGGTCGGACTCCATCCAGAACCAGAGCTCGAGCTTGTTCTTCGGTACGGTGATGAAGTAGGCCGTCATGTCGTACGACGTGAAGGCGTTCATCCCGGAGGCGCCGTTCTTGGTGTAAATCCGGTCGAACTCGTTCTTGACGAGGAGGTCGCGCTGCTCCTTCACGAGCGCGTCGAACTTCGCCTCGAGCTCCTTGTAGCGGGCGGTCTTGTTCTCGGGCCTCATGAGGTCGTCGACCTCGCCGCGGCGCCACGCGGCGCGCATCTTCGACTCCTCGGCCCGCATCTCGCCGCGGAGCGTCTCCTGCTCCTCGATGATCTCGAGGTCCCGCTTCGGGTCCTTCGAGCCGAGCGTCTTCGTCCCCTTGAACATCATGTGCTCGAAGAGGTGGCTGATGCCGGTGATGCCGACGCGCTCGTTCGCGCTGCCGACCTTCGCAACCCAGCCGGCCGACACCGACGGCTCGTCGGGGCGGTGGACGAGGAGGAGCTTCATCCCGTTCGGGAGGACGTGCTCCTCTCCCTTGACTTCCTGGGCCGCGGCGGGTCCCCCGAGGAGGAGGGCCGTCGCGGCGGTGGCGACGAGGATCTGTCTACGGATGGTCATGGACACCTCACCTTGTCGGACGTGTACGGCTGGAGACCGGATCGGGTTTCCGATCCGGCTCCGATGTCGTTTCCTGAGAACGGTTTGCAGGCGATCGTCCCGCCCGCCCGCCGGGCGGGACGCGGGGCCGGGAGGAGACGACTCAGAGGAATCGCCGGACCGCCTCTCGCCAGAACGGCCAGTCGTGGCCGAAGACTCCGGGCCAGAACTCGGCGTGGACGCCGATCCCCTTCCCCTCGAGCAGGCCGGCGAAGTGCCGGTTCTCGCCGACGAGCGAGTCGTCCTCTCCCGTGGCGACGATCCACTCCACCTGGCGAAGCGCCCGGACGGTCTTCTCGTCCGCGTTCGCGACGAACGCCTCGGGGCAGTGGTAGTAGCAGAGGTCGTCCCAGTAGCCGTCGAGGAAGCGGCCGACGTGGTAGAGCCCCGAGAGGAGAACCGCCTTCGTGACGAGGCCGGGGTAGCGCCCGGCGAAGCTGGCGGCGTGATAGGCGCCGAACGAGGCGCCGTAGACCCCGAGGTCGGGGCGGTCGGCGCGGTGCTGGACGTAGGGGACGAGCTCGTGCCGGAGGTACCGGTCGTAGTCGTCGTGGCGCCTCACCCGGTAGGCGGGGGGAGCGTTCCGGTTGTACCAGCTCTCGGTGTCGACGGCGTCGACGCAGACGAGCTGGATGAAGCCGGCGTCGACCTTGTCGGCGAGGGCGCCGGTGATCCCCATGTCCTCGTTCTGCCAGAAGCGCCCCATCGACGTGGGGAAGAGGAGGACCGGGTAACCCCGCTCTCCCAGCCAGAGGAACTCCATCGTCCGGCCGAGGTGATGGCTCACCCAGGCGTGGTACTCGCGCCTCATGGGCGGAGTCTATCGGGAGCGGAGCTTTGCGGCGTCCCCCGGCTTCGATACGATCCCGGGGCACGGACGGCGCCGCATCCGAGGAGGTCCGCATGAACGCGAAGACGATCGGGGTCCTCTTCGGGATGGAGGACACGTTCCCCTGGGCCCTCTGCCACGAGATCAACGAGCTCGCGCGGCGGCGCAGCCTCGCCGTGAAGGGCGAGCCGGTGCAGGTGGGCCACGTCTCCCAGGAGCAGGCGTTCGCCTACGACGTGATCCTCGACCGGATCAGCCACGAGGTGCCGTTCTACCGGACGTTCCTCAAGTGCGCGGCGGCGCGCGGCGTCCAGGTCGTCAACAACCCGTTCTGGTGGTCGGCCGACGACAAGTTCTTCGACAACGTCGTCGCCCGGGCGGTCGGCGTCGCCGTGCCGCGGACGGTCCTCCTGCCCCACAAGGAGCATCCGCCGAACACGACGGACGCCTCGTTCCGGAACATGACCCTCGTCGACTGGGACGAGGTCTTCCGCTATCTCGGCTTCCCGATCTTCCTCAAGCCGGCCTACGGCGGCGGCTGGAAGGACGTCTACAAGGTCCACAGCCGCGAGGAACTCTTCTCGGCGTACGACCAGACGCGGGACCTCACGATGATGGCCCAGGAAGCGATCGAGTTCGAGGACTACTACCGCTGCTGGGTCGCCGGCCGGCGGAAGGTGAGGATCATGCCGTACGCGCCGAAGGAGCCGCACGAGGCGCGCTACTCGGCCGTCGCCGGCAAGGTCATCCCGGACGAGATGGCGCTCCGGGTCACGAAGGACGCGCTCGCCCTCTGCGACGCGCTCGGCTACGACATGAACACGGTCGAGTTCGCCGTGAGGGACGGAATCCCCTACGCGATCGACTTCATGAACTGCGCTCCCGACGCCGATCTCCACTCGGTCGGCGAGGAGAGCTTCCGGTGGATCGTGACCGAGATGGCCGAGACGCTCGTCGAGCGGGCCCTCCACCCGATCCCGTGGGAGCCGACCGGCAGCTGGCCGAAGGCGCTCGGTCTCCTGCCGCGCTGACGCGCCGGCGGGCGACCGGAGAGCCGCCGCGAGCGGGGGCCGGACGCCTCCGCGTTCACTCCGTCGGGAGGAGCTCGCCCGCGAGGTAGAGGTCGATGACCGCGAGCGCGTCGTTTCGGGGCCCCTCGTTGGGCCAGAGAGCGACGGCGGCCCGGAGCTCGCGCGCTTCCGCCTCGAAGTGTCTCGGGCCGAAGCGCTCGGCGGCGAGAAGGGCGCCCCACGCGAGGCCCTTGACGTGGTGGATCCGCTCGATCGACAGGTCCTTCGCTTCGGCCCGGTAGTCGGCCGCGAGCCGGACGAGGGCGGTCCGCACGAGAGGCTCCCAGTCCGGCTCGGGCGTCCCTGACATCGCGATGAAGTTCAGGACGTGCTCGCGCTCGAGCGGCTCGGGGTGCTCGAGGCGCGCGGCGAGCCGCGCCGTGAGGCCCGGGAGCGCCCGGATCCGCTCGAGGGCCATCTGGTGGTGCTCTTCGCTCTTGTCGATGAAGAGGTGCGTGAGGAACACCTCGATCGGCGCGTCCTCGGGCAGGGCGGCCAGCTCGTCCGCCTGCTTCGCGTGGAGCGCCTCCATCTCCTTCCGGTTCCGCGTCTCCCAGTCGGCGTCCGCCTGACGCGACTCCCCGGCGACGCGGGCCTTCTCCGCGGACTGCGTCGCGAGGAGGACGAGGCCGCCGACGAACGCGGCCCCGGCGAGGCCGCCGAGGCCGGTCGCCGCGGGACGGAGCCAGCGCGCGGCCGCGACCGCCGCGGGCTGCGACCAGAGCAGGAAGCCGAGGAGGCCGACCACCGCGAGGGGCAGGAGGAGCCCGCCGGCGAGGCCGACCACGGTGCGCGAGGCGTAGCGGACCTCCAGGGAGAACATCGCCGCCGCGACCGAGAGCCCGCCCAGGCCGACGACGGTCGCGAGGACGGCGAGCGTCGGCAGGCCCGGCGATCGGCTCACCCAGTCGAAGGCGCCGCGCCCGGCCGCGGAGAGCGCACCGCCGAGGACGCAGATCCAGGCGGCGACGGGGAGGAAGAAGACGACGACGAGCCCCATCGCGTCGGGACCGCCCGGCGGCCGGAGCGTGAACGCCTTCGTCGTCAGGGCGAGGAGGAGCGTGAAAAGGACGGCGAGGCCGAGGGCGGCGGTGCCGAGGCCCGGGAGGAGCGCTTTCATGCTGTTCGGGCGCGGATGCTACCCGAAGAGGGCCGGCGGCCCGCCCGGACGCCGCGCGCGGCCCCGGATGCCGGGAGCCGCACGTCGAGCGGAACGTCAGGGGGCCGGCTTCGAGGTCCCGGTGTAGGTCTTCTGGGCGATTTTCCACACGCCGTCGATCTTCAGGAGCGACAGGTAGTCGACGAAGAAGACCTTCGGGTAGTCGAGCTCCACCTTCGCGACGGCGGCGTCGCCGGCGACGTCGATCGAGACGATCCGGCGCCTCCGCTGCGCCTCGTCGGCGGCGGGCTTGCCGGGGGCGCGCGAGACGAAGTCGGGCGCGGACACCGACTGGAGCTTCCCGTCGCGGACGCCAGTGACCATCGCCGCCGGATGGAAGGCCTTCCTCCACTCCTCGCCGTCGCCGGTCGCGTGCCCGCGGAGGTACGCCTCGACCGGCGCCCGGACGGCGGCATCGGCCTCCTCGGGCGGCGCGGCGGCGCCGGAGAACGGGAGCGCGAGGGCGAGGAGGGCGAGCGGGACGAGGGCTCTCTTCATGGTGGTGCGAGTCTGCCCGAGCGCGCCGCCTGCCGTCGACCTCGACGGAAGGCTCCGGGAGAGAATGCGCCCGTCGCGCCCCGGGCGCGGCGGAGGTGACGGCGTGAGGGGACTCGGTGCTCTCGTCTCGGTCCTCGCTCTCGGAGCTCTCGTGGCGGCGACGCCGCGGGAACGGGCGGACCTCGTCCTGCGGAACGGGAAGCTCCTCACGATGGACCCGGCGCGCCCCGTCGCGAACGCGGTCGCGATCGCCGGGGACCGGATCGTCGCCGTCGGGAGCGACGCCGAGATCGACCGGTTCCGCGCCGAGGGGACCCGCGTGATCGACCTCGCCGGGAAGACCGCGATGCCGGGGTTCATCGACGGGCACGCCCACTTCGTCGGGATCGGCGACGCGCGGATCGCGCTCGACCTGCGCGGCGCCGCGAGCTGGGACGAGGTCGTCGCCCGCGTCGCGTCGGCCGCGGCGAAGGCCCGTCCGGGCGAGTGGATCCTCGGCCGCGGCTGGCACCAGAAGGAGTGGGCCGCGCCGCCCTCGCCGAACGTCGAGGGGTTCCCGCTCCACGCCACGCTCAGCGCGGTGACGCCGGCGAACCCGGTCCTCCTCTCTCACGCGAGCGGGCACGCCGCCTTCGCGAACGCCGTCGCGCTCGAGCGGGGCGGCGTCGGACGCGACACGAAGGCGCCGGACGGCGGCGAGATCCTCCGCGATTCCTCCGGCGCGCCGACCGGCCTCCTCCGCGAGACCGCGGAGGACCTCGTCTCGGCCGCCCTGCAGAAGGACCTCGCGCAACGGACGCCCGCCCAGGTCACGGCCGACCTCGACCGGCGGATCGACCTCGCCGTCGAGGAGTGCCTCCGGAAGGGGATCACGTCGATCCACGACGCGGGCAGCTCCCTCGACGTCGTCGCCCGCTACCGGCAGCGGGCCGAAGCCGGGACGCTCGGCGTCCGCGTCTACGCGATGCTCTCCTCCTCGAACGAGGAGCTCGAGCGGGAGGCGGCGCGGGTCCGGGTGATCGGCGCGGGGAGGAACCACCTCACCGTCCGGGCCGTGAAGCGGCTCGCCGACGGGGCGCTCGGCTCGCGGGGGGCCTGGCTCCTCGCCCCGTACGCCGACGCGCCCGGCACCGGGCTCTGCACCTACCCGACGAAGGAGCTCGAGCGGACCGCCGAGATCGCGGCGGCGAACGGCTTCCAGCTCGGCACGCACGCGATCGGAGACCGCGCGAACCGCGAGGTCCTCGACGTCTACGCGCGCGTCCTCGCGCGCCACCCGAAGAAGGACCTCAGGTTCCGGATCGAGCACGCCCAGCACCTCGACCCGGCGGACGTGCCGCGCTTCGGGAAGCTCGGGGTCCTCGCGATGATGCAGGGGATCCACTGTCCCTCCGACGCGCCGTTCGTCCCCGCCCGCCTCGGCGCCACGCGCTCGCGCGACGGGGCCTACGCCTGGAGACGCCTCCTCGACGCCGGCGCGCGGATCGGGAACGGGACCGACGCCCCGGTGGAGGACGTCAACCCGATCGCCTCCTTCCACGCCTCCGTCACCCGGCAGCCGAAGAGAGGGCCGGCGTTCTTCCCGGAGCAGCGGATGACGAGGATGGAGGCGCTCCGCTCCTACACCGTCACGAACGCGTACGCCGCCTTCGAGGAGGGGATCAAGGGAGCGCTCGCCCCGGGGATGCTCGCCGACCTCGTCGTCCTCTCGCGGGACCTCTCGACCATCCCCGACGCGGAGATCCCGTCGACGCGGGTCCTCGCGACGGTCGTCGGCGGGCGGGTGGTCTTCGAAGCGTCGCGATGAGGCGCCTGAACGCGGCGTGGGCCGCGGCCCGGGCCCGGGCGAAGGCCCGGGCCTTTCCACCGGGGAGCGTGACCTTCCACCTCGGGGCGTGGGCGCGCGGCAGCCTCGCGGAGGACGAGGCCGAGGCGGCGAGGGCCCTCCTCGAGGAGCACGGCTTCTCCGGCCTGCTCGTCCTCCACGGCTCCGCGCTCGAGGTGGACGGTTCGGTCGTCCTCGTCGTCGGGCCGCGCGGGATCGGGAAGTCGACCGCCTGCCGGGAGCTCGTGCTCCACGGAAGGGGGAGGTTCCTCGAGGACGGGCTCCTCGTCGTCGGGGAGCTCGAGGGAGCCTGGCGGCTCGTGGAGACGGGCACTCTCCCCGTCCTTCGTCGGACGGCCCGCCTCAAGGCGGGGCCGCGCCGCCTTCTCCCCCGCGTCGGGGGGATGCCACACCCGAGCGAGCGGTGGGCGGAGGGCCTTCGCCGGCGTCTTCACCGCGCGCTCGACGAGCATGCGTTCCGCGCGGCGGTGCTCCTCGCCGGCGGCCGTCCGACCGGCTCGGCGGGGTGCCTCCGTACCGTCGATCGGGTCGTCGTCGCCGAGGAGCCGTTCTCCCCGTCCGGCTCCTTCGAGACCGACGGGCGCGGGATGAGGGAGCTCCCGGACGTCGCCTCCCGCGTTCCGGCGAGCTGCGGCGTCCGACGCCTCGCGGCGACGGGGCCGCGCGCGGAGGTCGTCGCGCGCCTCGTCGCCGCGATGCGCGGCTGACGCCGCGGCCGCCGGGCGACCGTACGGCTCCCCGCGGCGGTTCCCCTTCTCCTAGACTCCAGACCGAAGTTCCGACCCGGAGGCGACCCATGGCGCGTACGGCCCGCGACCCGGAAACGTCTCTCCTCCTCGACCTCCTCGCGGAGGCGTACGAGAGGAGGTCGTGGCACGGCACGAACCTCCGCGGCTCGTTCCGCGGGATGACGGCCGCCGAGGCGGCCTGGCGGCCGGCCGAAGGGCGCCCGAACGCCTGGGAGCTCGCCCTCCACGCCGCCTACTGGAAATACGCCGTGCGGCGGAAGCTGACGGGGGAGAAGCGCGGCTCGTTCCCGCTCGAAGGGAGCAACTGGTTCCGCCGTCCCGAGGGAGAGCCGGCCGAGGCCGCCTGGAAGGCCGACCTCGCCCTCCTCGCCGCCGAGCACCGCGCGCTCGTGGCGGCCGTCGCGGAGCGCCTCCCGGAGCTCGCGGGGGCGGCGCGCGCGAAGGCGCTCCATCTCGTCCGCGGCGTCGCGGCGCACGACCTCTACCACTGCGGGCAGGTGCAGGCGCTCAAGAAGCTCCGGCCGAGGGGATGACGGGCGGCTTCTTCCCCCCGACGCGCGCCTCGGTCGTCGAGGCGCTCCGGAGCGGCGACGCCGCCGAGCGCGAGCGCGCCCTCGGGACGCTCGTCGCGGCCTACTGGCGGCCCGTCTACCGCCACGTGCGGCGGAAGTGGGGGAAGGGGCACGAGGAGGCGGCCGACCTGACGCAGGACTTCTTCGCCGAGCTCCTGACGCGCGACCTCCTCGCCCGCTACGACGCGCGGAAGGCGAGGCTCCGGACCTACCTGAGGCTCTGCGTCGACGGCCTCGCCGCGAACGCCGCGAAGGCCGCCTCGCGGCAGAAGCGCGGCGGCGGGGCGGCGCCCCTCTCGCTCGACTTCGAAGGGGCGCGGGAGGAGCTCGAGCGGCGTGCTCCCGGCTCGGACGAGACCCCGGAGCGGGCGTTCGAGACGGAATGGGCGCGAAGCGTCCTCGCGCTCGCCCTCGAACGCCTCGCGGTCGCCCTCGAGGGGCGCGGGAAGGGGATCGCCCACCCGCTCTTCGAGATCTGCGAGCTCGGCGCGGGGGCCGAGGCACCGTCCTACGCCGAGCTCGCGGAGCGCTTCGGCGTCTCCGTCTCCGACGTCACGAACGGCCTCTCCCTCGCCCGTCGCGAGTTCCGGCGGACCGTCCTCGACCTCCTCCGCGAGCTGACGGGGAGCGAGGAGGAGCTCCGCCTCGAGACGCGTGCCCTCCTCGGGATCGACGTTCCGTGACGGCTCTCCCCGACGCGGCCGTCTCCCGGCTCGTCCGAGCGATCCGCGCGCCGGACCTCTCCGGGACCCGCTATGTCCTCGGGCGGGAGGTCGGGCGGGGAGGGATGGGAAGCGTCTGGGAGGCGGAAGACCCCGAGCTCGGACGGGTCGTGGCGCTGAAGGTCCTCGACCTCCCGGACGCCGCCGGAGACCTCGCCGCGCGCCTCAAGCGAGAGGCGCGCGTCCTCGCGCGGCTCGAGCACCCGGGCGTCGTCCCCGTCCACGACGTCGGCACGCTCCCCGACGGCCGCCCCTGGTACGCGATGAAGCTCGTTCGCGGCGACCGGCTCGACGCGGCGGCGGCGCTCCTCCCGACGCTCCGCGAGCGGCTCCGCCTCTTCCTGCGCGTCTGCGAGCCGGTCGCCTTCGCCCACGCCCGCGGCATCGTCCACCGCGACCTGAAGCCCTCGAACGTCATGGTCGGCCCGTTCGGCGAGGTCCTCGTCCTCGACTGGGGGATCGCGCGCCTCCTCGACGAGGAGGCGTCCGAACGGCGCCCGGGGCCACCGGCCGAGCCCCCGATCGAGCCGTGCGAGCCTCGCGCCGGCGGCCCCGGCACGGCCGCCGGGACGGTCCTCGGGACGCCCGGCTACATGGCCCCGGAGCAGGCGCGGGGCGACGGCGGGGTCGACGCGCGGGCCGACGTCTGGGCCCTCGGCGTCCTCCTCCGGGGCCTCGCCGGCCCGGAGGCGCTCCGCGCCCGGCGCCTCGCGGCGATCGTCGCGAAGGCCACGGCGGAGCGTCCCGCGGAGCGCTACGAGGGCGCTCCGGCGCTCGCGGCCGACGTGGTCCGCTACCTCGACGGCGAGCCGGTGACGGCATACCGCGAGCGACCCTGGGAACGGGCCGCCCGCTTCGCCGTGCGGCACCGGGTCGCCCTCCTCCTCCTCCTCGCCTACCTCGCGGCGCGCGCCGCGGTGCTCCTCGTCTACGGGCGCTAAAGGAAACGGCCGGGCCGTTGAACCGGGAGATCGAAGGGAGACGACGATGAACAAGGTGCTTCTGGGGCTCCTCCTCGGCGGCGGGCTCGGGGTCCTCGACGGGCTGACCGCGTGGTTCACGCCGGAGGTGCGGAAGGACATCCTCGGGATCGTGATGGGCTCGACGTTCAAGGGGCTGGTCGCGGGCCTCCTGATCGGCTTCTTCTCGAAGAAGGTCGCCTCCGTCCCGGCGACGGTCGTCTTCGGGGTGATCGTGAGCGGCTTCTTCGCGTACCTCGTCGCGGCCCAGATGGGGAAGTACTACTTCGAGGTGATGCTCCCCGGCGCCCTCGTCGGCCTCGTCACGGGCTACGTCACGGCCCGGTACGGGAAAGGTGCGCCGGCCGGAAACCCGGAGCGCCGCGCCGCGTAGAACACGGGAACGACACACCGGGAGAACACCGCCCGCGGGGGGAGCCCGCGGTCGGGAGAGATGCCCCTTCAGGGCGGAAACGAAAGGAGACGACCATGGCCGGAAAGGTGAATCCCATCCCCGAGGGGTACGGCACCGTCACCCCCTACCTCTGCGTGAAGGGGGCCGCGGAGGCGATCGAGCTCTGGAAGAAGGCGCTCGGCGCCGAGGAGCTCTTCCGCATGCCCGGCCCCGGCGGCATGGTGATGCACGCCGAGGTGAAGATCGGGAGCTCGATCCTCATGGTCTCGGACGAGTTCCCCGACTTCGGCCAGCTCGGGCCGATCTCGAGGGGAGGCTCGACGTGCACGATGATGATGTACGTCCCGGACTGTGACGCGGCCTGGAAGCGGGCCGTCGACGCGGGCTGCACGTCGACGTCGGAGCCGAAGGACGAGTTCTGGGGCGACCGCTTCGCGAAAGTGACCGACCCGTTCGGCCACCAGTGGGCCTTCGCCACGCACGTCGAGGACGTCTCTCCCGAGGAGATGCAGAAGCGGGCGGCGGCGTTGTTCGAGAAGGGCTGCTGAGGCCGGGGCGGCGGGGCCGGGGGACCGGCTCCGCCGCCCCTCGCGCGGCGCCGGACGGTCTCCTTCCGTGTTAGCTTCGTTCACTTCCGAGAGAAGGAGACTCCCGCAGATGAAGAAGCCCCTCGGCCTCGCGGCCCTGGTCCTCGTGGTCCTGGCCCTCGCGGCTCCGCCCGCCGCGGCGGACGCCCTCAGCCTGGAGCTGGGGCTCCACGGCGGCCTCGTGAACAGCAAGGACGGCGAGGGCGGGAGCTTCCTCGGCGGCGCGCAGGCGCGCGTCAACCTCTTCTGGATCGTCGCGGCGGAGGCGCGCGCCTCCTACTACACCGACAGCTACGACCTCGGGCAGCTCGGCTCCGTCGACGTCGAGAACCTTCCCTTCCAGGTCTCCGGGATGATCTACCCGATCAAGCTCCCGAAGGTCGGCGTCTACCTCCTCGGCGGCGGCACCTACAGCAACCTGAAGGTGAAGGGGACGAGCGTCGTCCAGGGCGAGGCGACCGAGAAGGGGTGGTCGACCCACGTCGGCGCGGGGATCGACCTGAAGATCGGCGAGAAGACGACGCTGAACGGGGACGTGAGGGCCGTCTTCCTCGACGCCAGCAGCGTCGACGAGCTCTTCGACAGCGTGCAGTCGAACTACAAGGGCGACTTCTGGACGGTCACCCTCGGCCTGAACTACAAGCTCTTCTGACCCGAGAGCCCGCGGGCCGGGGGCGTCTCCGGCCCGCGGGCGGTGCTACGCTGTCCGCGGCATGCGCGGAGGTGGGCCGGCCCGCCGCCCCCGACCGATCGCGCGGCTCGCGCGCGCCGCGGCCGCCGCCCTGTGGCTCGTGCTCCCCGCCGCGGCCCAGGCGCCGGGCGAGGGGGCCGGCGAGCCGGTCCCGCTCCCCCCGGAGGTCCGGCTCCTCGCGTCGGAGGGCGCGCCACCGCCCGCGAGCGTCCCGCCCTACCTCGACATCAACGACCTCTCCGCGGCGACGTGGGGCGGCGCGGTCTCCGCGGCGAAGGAGGCGATGCGGCTCGTCGCCGGGCCGATGAGCCCGGAGGAAGAGGCGGCCTTCGACGAGACCTGGAAGCCGCTCTTCCGGTTCCCGCACGAGAAGCTCGTCGAGTGGCTGAACGCCCTGAACCCGCTCCTCGGCCAGTACCTCGCGACGCGCGCCTCGGCGGGAGAGGCGATCCTTGGCTTCGACGCGACGCAGCTCGAGGCGGCCGCCGCGGCGGCGGCCGGCGACGCGGCCGCCGTCGAGGAGGCGATGCAGTCGGCCGCGCTCCAGGAGCGCCTCGTCGCCTCGCTCGTGGCCCGGATCGAGGAGACGGTCCGCGAGATCGAGGCGCTCGGCCGGCCGCCCGACTCCGACGAGGAGCAGCGGCGGAGGAAGAAGCGCCACGAGGACGCCCTCCGGCTCCTCGACGACTTCCCCCTCGAGGGGGAGTGGGTCACGGAGGCCGGCGAGGTGATACAGGTCAAGCTCCTGAAGCGCCTCTCCGACGGACGGGTCCTCTTCTGGGAGGGCTCGAAGACCCTCTTCGAGGAGGCCGAGGCGGCGGGCTTCGACGCGAGCAAGCCGGGGATCTCGTACTCGGACGAGAAGAAGCGGATGGTCTTCGTCCCCGGGATCTGGGACCTGATGAACGTCGCGGAGCCGCTGCCGGACGGACGGTGGGCGGTCCTCTCCTGGATCCTCTGCCCGGAGGTGAGGGCCTATTGCCTCGAAGGGGACTCCGTGGAGATCACGCAGTGGCTCGTCCAGTGCATGGCGGGCGGGCGGATCGACGGGAGCCGGTCCCGCCGGACGCGCCGGCCGCTCGTCGGGGACCCGGCCGTCCCGCCGGGGAAGAGCTGGGCCGAGGTCCTCGAGCTCGCCGAGAAGGCGGGCCCCGGCAAGCTCGAGCAGCTCGACAACTCGAAGGAGAACGTGGCGCTCTGGGCGGGGGTCGCCTCGGGCGAGCTCCCGAAGCCGCCGGAGACCGCGTCGTCTCCCCCCCCGCCACGCCCGACGCCCGTTCCGACGCCCCCCGCGAGGAGTCCCGCGGAGATCGCGCTCGAGAAGGAAAAGGTCGCCTTCCACGAGACGAACATCACCTACTTCGAGTCGCAGGTCGCGGCCGCCGAGCGGGACGTCGCCTCGGCGCAGGACCCCGGCGCGCGCGAGGAGATGACGCGGCGCCTCCTCTACGCGAAGGACGCGCTCCAGAGGGAGAGGGACGCGATCACGACGATCCGGACCGGCGAGTACACCCGGACCCGGACCGAGGCGGACGCCCTGAACGCCGCGATCATGGAGAAGCAGGGGCGCGACCAGGCGGCCTACTGGAGCGAGGTCCACCGCGTCCTCGACCACGCGCCGCGCCTCATCGCGATGGCGCCGGAGGGGGAGCGGGACCGGCTGAAGGAGTTCTTCCGCCGCCAGGTGACCACGGAGGCGATCGCCTCGGGCGACCTCGGCCGGATCCGCCGCGCCGCGAGCGCGATCGGGACCTCCGTGCGCGCCGGCCTCGAGAAGGACGCCGCCGACGCCGAGCCCGAGGCGATCGACGCCGCGCAGAGCCTCGCCTACGTCGAGAGCGTGAAGAAGACGTGCGACACGTCGCTCCTCGTCCTCTCCGGCTTCGGCGGAATGGGGGTCGCGGTCACCTACATGGGCGTCACCGGCTACATGCAGGGCGGCCCGACGGAGGCCTTCAAGCAGGCGGCGACGACCTGGTCGATGGCGGCGCGCGTCGCGAGCGAGGCGATGGACGCCTACACGCGAGGCGTCGTCGAAAACTACGAGGCGTACGCCGCCGACCCGGGGAAAGTGACGATCGACGAGCGGGCCGCGGGGCTCGAAGGGGCCGCCTGGAGCGCCGGGCAGGCGGCCGCTTTCGCGGCGCTCATGAAGGGGGGCTCGTGGGCCCTCGGGCGGGTCGTCGGCGGCGCGGGGAAGGGGGCGCCGCCCGCGCAGAAGCCGCGATGGAAGGACGTCGTCGCCGAGGCGCGCTTCCGCCAGGACCAGGAAGGGGGGCGCGCCCTCGTCCGCGCCTTCCGCGACAAGGCGAACCAGCTCGCCTCGGCCGGGAAGGCGGGGGCGTCGCGCGCGGAGGTCGGGCGGCTCCGCCAGGAGGCCGAGCAGCTCTACCGGTCGATCAAGACCGACTTCCACGCGAAGGTCGAGATGAACGCCCTCGCGAGGGCGGGGCAGTCGAAGCTCGTCCACGCCTACAACTCCTTCGACCGCCCCGCGATGCAGCGCCTCCGGCAGAGGCTCGAGCAGCGGATGCAGGCCGACGGCTGGAGCGACCAGCAGTACCGAAGCTTCAGCAACTCGGCGAGCAAGGGGAAGGTCGGGATGGACGTCGACCTCGGCGCCGTCGAGCCGCCGCGGTACGTCCTCTCGGGCGGCCGGCAGGTCCCGAACCCCGAGCACCTCCTCTGGCAGCAGACGCTCACGCAGCGGACGCCGGGCGGGCTGACGTTCCGGCGCTCGCCGCACGAGTTCCAGGCGGCGGGGCAGCGGCACCTGCACGAGGCGTTCCGGGAGGTCTACGGCCGCCCGCCGGGGCAGGCCTTCACGACCTTCACGACGAGCTACCACCCGGAGGCCTACCGCGACCTCTCCTGGCTCGGAAACCGCTGGACGCCGCACGCCATTACGGGGCGCGTCGACCGCCGCTGGGTCCAGCAGGCGGCGGACGTGTCCGGCTTCAAGATCAACAACCTCCCGCGCGAGCATCCGGCGCTCGGTCGCTACGCGACGCTCCAGGAGCAGTGCCGCGGGATGGTCAAGGACTTCGACACGAAGCTGAGGCCGTTCCTCCGCGACGCCTCGAACAAGGAGGCGGCGAAGCACCTCGGCGAGCTGCGCGACACGATGGAGCGGTTCGCCCGGAACGAGATCGGCCCGATCGAGGCCGAGCGCCGCCTGAACCTCCTGACCGGGGGCGAGGGGATCATCGGCGTGCAGGACCGCTTCCGGATACTCCTCCAGGGGCTCGCCGGGAGGAGGAAGTAGCAGTGGCGCGCCTGCGATTCCGCGAGACTCCTGGCGGGGCGCTGCGGACGATCGACCTCCCCGGGGGCGAACTCCTCGTCGGCCGCGAGGACGCCTGCCAGGTCGTGATCCTCGAGCGCTCCATCTCCCGCCGGCACGCGCGCCTCGTCGCCACGGAGCAGGGCTGGTGCGTGTACGACGAGGGGAGCGGGAACGGGACCTTCGTGAACGGCCACCGGGTGACAGATGCGCTCCTCCGGCACGGCGACGAGGTCCGCTTCGGGATGGTCCCGGGCTGGTTCGAGGACGACCCGCCGCCCGTGGCGACCGCGCCGCAGCCTCCCGCCGAGCCTCCTCCTCCACCTCCTCCGTCTCCCCCGCCGGACCGCCCCGGGGTGCCAACGCCTCCTCTGCCGGGCCGCCTCGCGCCCCCCACGCCTCCTCCCGCGCCCGCCGCCGGGCGAGGCTCGCAACGGCACGTGCCTCCGGCGCCGCCCCGCTCCGCGTCTTCACCCGGTCGCGCGGGTCGCCGGAGCGCCCTTCCCCTCGTCCTCCTCCTTTTCGCGCTCTTCCTGCCGCTCGTCGGGATCTCGGCCTACCTCCTCTGGTCGGGCCGGGCTCCTTCGACGGGCACGGCCACCGGCTCCGGCGCGCGGTCGTCGGAGAGCCCCACGCCGGAGGAACGTGTTCCCCTCGACGCTGGTGCGGCGATCGAGGCGGGAGACGAGGAGCAGCTCGAGGCCCTCCTCTCCTCCGGCCTCGACCCGAACGCCGCCGGTGACGACGGGCTCACGCTCGCCCACCGCGCCGCCTGGGCCGGAAACGCCGGCGCGGCGAAGCTCCTCGCCGGCAAGGGGGCGGACCTCGCGCGGAAGGACCCGCTCGGGCTCACGCCGGCCGAGCGCGCGCTCGCCGAGGGGCGATGCGCGGCGGCCCTGCCGCTCCTGCCGCGCGAAGCGGCCGGGCCGGGCGCGGAGGGCCGGACCCTCCTTCACCGCGCCGCCGAGGGGGGCTGCGCCGCGACCGTGAGGGAACTCGTCCGGCGCGGGGCGGCCATCGACGCGCCCGATCCGTCCGGGCTGACGCCGCTGCACCTCGCGGCGCTCGGCGGCCGGGCGGAGGCGCTCGCGGCGCTCCTCGAGGCGGGCGCCTCGCCGTCGGCGACGACGCCGTCCGGGCGGACGCCGCTGCACCTCGCCTCGCTCGGCGGTCACCCCGCGGCGACGAAGGCGCTCCTCGCGAAGGGGGCCGATCCGAACGCGAAGGACCGGGCGGGGCGGGGGCCGCTCCACCTCGCGGCCGCCGCGGGGGACGGCGCGACGGTCGCGGCCCTCCTCGCGGCGAAGGCCGACCCGCACCTCTCCGGCCCCGACGGCACGCCGCTCGACGCCGCGCTCGCGGCGGCCGCGTGGGACGCGGCGGAGCTCCTCGCGCCGCCCGGCGCCTGAGCGCCCCCGGAGCGGCGCGCTGCTGCTAGCATCCGCCCACCGAACCGATGCCCGCCGCCAGCCTGCTCGCCCTGCTCGACGACATCGCGACCGTCCTCGACGACGTCGCGATCCTGACGAAGGTCGCCGCGAAGAAGGCGACCGCCGTCGCCGACGACGTCGCCGTCCTCTCGAAGGTCGCGGCGCAGAAGACGGCGGGGGTCCTCGGCGACGACCTCGCCTTGAACGCCGAGCAGGTGACCGGCGTCCGCGCGGAGCGCGAGCTCCCCGTCGTCTGGGGCGTCTTCAAGGGCTCGCTCGTCAACAAGGCGATCCTCGTCCCCGCGGCGCTCGCGATCAGCGCCGTCGCGCCCTGGGCGGTGACGCCGCTCCTGATGGTCGGCGGGCTCTACCTCTGCTTCGAGGGGTTCGAGAAGGTCGCGCACAAGCTCCTCCACCGGAAGGAGGAGGGGGGCGACCGCCACGCCGAGCTGGCGGAGGCGCTCCTCCGAAAGGACGTCGATCTCGCGGCGATCGAAAAGGAGAAGATCAAGGGGGCGGTCCGCACGGACTTCGTCCTGTCGGCCGAGATCATCACGATCGCGCTCGGAATCGTCGCGAACGTCCCGTTCGGCACGCGCGTCCTCGTCCTGACGGCCGTCGGCCTCGCCATGACCGTCGGCGTCTACGGCCTCGTCGCCGGCATCGTGAAGCTGGACGACCTCGGCCTCTACCTCCGGCAGAAGGAAGGGGCCTCGCGCCTCGCGCGGCTCCGGCGCTCGCTCGGGGGGGGGATCCTCGCCGCCGCGCCGTGGCTCATGCGGCTCCTCGCGATCGTCGGCACCGCGGCGATGTTCCTCGTCGGCGGTGGCATCCTCGTCCACGGCCTCCCGCCGCTCCACCACCTCTCCGAGGGGCTCGTCGCCCGCGGCGGCCTCGTGGGCGGGATCGGCCCGGGGCTCCTCGGCGGGCTCGTCGGGATCGTCGCCGGAGGCCTCGCGGTCGGGGTCATGGCCGCGGGGGGGCGGCTCTTCCGCAGCAGGCGCTGAGCGGCGAAGGGCGCGGCCGGTCTTCCGCGCTCTCCGCCCCGGCCCGGGCTACCGCGCCCCCTTCAGCTCCAGGAGCGCCGTCGTGATGAGCGGCGCGACGATCGTCGCGTCGGACTCGATGACGAACATCGGCGTCTCTTCCGTCAGCTTGTCCCAGGTGATCTTCTCGTTCGGGGTCGCGCCCGAGTAGGAGCCGTACGAGGTCGTCGAGTCGGAGATCTGGCAGAAGTAGGCCCAGGGCTTCACCGGCTCCTGCAGGTCGTACTTGATCGACGGCACGACGCAGATCGGGAAGTCGCCCGCGATGCCGCCGCCGATCTGGAAGAACCCGACGCCGGCCCCTTCCGAGAGCGTCCGGTACTGGTCGTAGAAGGCGGCCATGTACTCGATCCCCGACTTCACGATGCTCGGCGAGCACTCGCCCGTCTTCACGTACGAGGCGAAGATGTTCCCGAACGTGGAGTCCTCGTGGCCGGGGACGACGATCGGCAGGCCGGCCCGCGCGGCGGCCAGGAGCCAGCACTCGTCGGGGTTCCCTTCGTAGAGGTCGGCGGGGATCGTCGTGACGAGCTCGTAGAAATACTCGTGCCAGAACCGGCGCTCGCCGCGCTCGGTGGCCCTCTTCCACATCGGGACGACGTACTTCTCCACGGCGCGGAAGGCCTCGTCCTCGGGGATGCTCGTGTCGGTGACCCGCCGCATCCGATCCTCGAGGATCCGCGTGTCGTCCTGCTTCGTCAGGTACCGGTAGTCGGGGAAGTCCTTGTAGCTCCGGTGCGCCACGAGACGGAAGAGCGACTCCTCGAGGTTCGCGCCGGTGACCGAGAGCCCGTGGATCAGCCCGGCGCGGATCGCGGGGGCCATCGTGATGCCGAGCTGCGCCGACGACATGGCGCCGGCCACGGCCCAGAACATCTTCCCGCCCGCCTCCACGTGCTTCCAGTAGGCGAGCATCGCGTCCTTCGTGGCGCGGGAGTTGAAGTTGCGGTAGTTCGCGAGGATGAAGTCGTGGATCGGTGTGGCGCTGCTCATCGGCTCTCCCTCGTTCGGTTCCGGGCGGTGAGCGTAGCCCGACTTCCGGGAGGGCTCAACGTCCCGCCCGAGGGCGGGAGGCCTCCCCCGGGAGCGGCGCCGCGGGACCGGCGGGAGGTCAGGCCCCGCTCGTCGCCCCGTCCGCCTCCCGCTCCCCGTGGCGCGCCGTCAGGAGCGCGGCAGTGCCGAGGCCGCCGAGCGCCCCGACGACGAGGACGGCGACGAGCTGTGTCCACCCTCCGACCGTGGCCGGCTGGAAGAAGGCCGCGGCGGCGGCGGCGAGGTCGAATCCGGAGGCCGGATCCTTGCGATACGCCTTGACCGCGACGAGGCCGATCATCCAGACACCGCTCACGACGAGCGTGACGACGGCTCCGACGACCGCACGACGGGCGATCTGACGACCCGTCATCCGGCGCCGCGGCTCGGCCGTCTCGACGGCGAAGACCGGCTCGCGCGTCCCGAGCGGCGCGAAGCGCTGGAGCAGCAGGAGGCCCGGGACGCCCGCGGCGATCGTGAACCAGAAGAACGTCCGCCACCCGGCGGCGTCGACGATGAGGCCGGTGATCGGCCCGCCGAGGATGCGGGGGAGACCGAAGAGCGACGAGAAGAGGGCGTACTGCGTGGCCGAGAACCTCTTCTCCGTCATCCGGAGGAGCAGCACGCCGAAGGCGCCCATGCCGAGGCCGCTCGTGAGCATCTCGAACGCCATCGCGCCGTACATGACGGCGCGCCCGCCCGGCTGGTAGGTGATCAGGACGTAGCCGATGTTCGAGAAGACCTGCAGGAAGCCGAAGGCCCAGAGGGCGTTCCCGAGCCCCAGACGGGTGCAGGCGATGCCGCCGAGGAAGGTGCCCGCGATCGTCAGGGCGACGCCGGCCGTCCCGAGGACGAAACCGCGGTCGAACTCGCCGTACCCCATGTCGATGAGGAACGGGCGGAGGAGCGACTGCGACAGGGCGTCCGCGAGCTTGTAGAGGACGACGAAGACGAGGATCTCGACGGCGCGGTGGCGGGAGAGGCACTCGAGGAACGGCAGCCAGACCGCTTCGCGGAGGGTCCGCGGCGCCTCGACGGGCTCCTCCGGCTCGGGCGACCTCCAGGTGACGAGGACGAGCGGCAGGTAGACGAGGCCGAGGAGGAGGTTGACCGCTCCCCATCCGAGGCTCGCCGCCGCCCAGATCGAGAGGCCGCCGGAGAGCGTCATGGCCGCCCGGTACATGCCGGTCCTGAGGCCGACGGCGACGCCGTGCTCCTCCTTCCGGAGGACGTCGACCGCATAGGCGTCGATCGCGATGTCCTGCGTCGCGGCGGCGAGCGCGACGCCGAGCGTCAGGGCGAGCGCGACCCAGGGCGTCTCGGGGCGGTCCCCGACGCCGGCGAGCCCGAGGCCCGAGAGGGCGAGGGCGGCCTGAGCGACCGCGATCCAGCCCCGCCGCCGGCCCCAGAAGGGGAGCCGGAAACGGTCCATGAGAGGCGACCAGAGGAACTTGAACGTCCAGGGGGCCTGCGCGAGCGTGAAGAGGCCGACGACGCGGATGTCGACCCCGATCGAGCGCATCCAGTCGGGTATCGCGATCCAGACGAGGCCGAGAGGCAGCCCGGAGGAGAACGACAGCGCGACGACCGCCGCGACCCGCGACAGCGTCCCCCTCGGGGCCTCTCCCGACGCCGTCGCGCCCGGCTCGCTCATGGACGGTCGATTGTACGGTCGGGGCGAGGCCGGGACGCGTCGGGAATACCGGCGACGCCAGGCGCCGTTACTCAGGGGTGCCTCATCGACTTCGACACCCCCGAACCGCCCTGCTAGCCTGTCCGGACGCCGCGCCCGCGCCGCGCCCGCAACGGGGGCGGTGATGGGCGGCGCGGAGGCCCGATGACCCGTCCCTCCCTCGTCGTCCTGTCGACCGTCCTCGTGTCCCTCCTCTCCGGCTGCGGACCGGACTCCGGCGCGGCCGCGCCCGCCGCTCCGCCGCCCCAGGTGCGCACGCTGCGCCTCGCCCCGGAGGACGTCGTCCTGACGACGACGGTCGTCGGAACGCTCGAGCCGGCAGCGCGGGTCGTCGTCGCGGCCCAGGAGGAGGGAGTCGTCACCGACGTCGCCGTCCGCGAAGGGGACCGCGTTGCCGCGGGCGACCTCGTCGTGAAGCTGGACGACCGGAGGATCCAGGCCGAGCTGGCCGAGGCGGAGGCGCGGCTCCTCGACGCGCGCGCGCAGGCGCGGCGCGCGAAGGCCCTCGAGGGAGACGGCCTCATCTCGCCGTCGGAGGCCGACACGATCCGGGCCTCCGAGGCGATGGCGGAAGCACGGGCCGAGCTCCTCCGGACCCGGGCCTCGTTCACGAGGATCACGGCGCCCGTCTCCGGAGTCGTCCTCGCGCGGCGGGTGGAGGTGGGGAACCTCGCCTCGGCCCGGACGCCGCTCGTCGAGCTGGCCGCTGGAGACGGCCTGCTCCTCCGCGTCCCGGTCTCCGAGCTGGAGGTCGTCCACCTCCGCCCCGGAGACGTGGCGACGGTGCGGGTCGACGCCCTTCCGGACGTCTCCCTCAGCGCCCGGATCGCCCGGATCTTTCCGGCCGCCGAGGGGACGACGCGGCAGGTGACGGTCGAGCTGTCTCTCGCCGATCCCCCGGCCGCCGTCCGGCCCGGGTTCCTCGCGCGGGCACGGATGGTCGTCGAGAAGCGGAAGGGCGTCCTCCTCGTCCCCGAGGCGGCGCTTCAGCGCGGGTCGGAGACGCCCCACTTCGTCTGGGCCCTCGACGGCGACACGGCGCGCGTCCGTCCCGTGGAGCCGGGCGAGCGGGTAAACGGCCGGGTCGTCGTCCGTAAGGGGCTCGCAGCAGGTGACGAGGTCGTCGTGGAAGGGTTCGTTCGCCTGCGCGACGGCGGCCCCGCCCGGCGCGCGGCCTCGGAGAGCGGGTCGTGAGCGGGATCGGGGAGCGGCGGGGCCTCGTTCACTGGTCGATCACCCGCCCCGTCGGCACGTCGATCATCGCGCTCGCGATCTGCATCGTCGGCGTCTCGATGATCGGCCGGCTCGCGGTCGACCTCCTGCCGCGGATCGTCTACCCCCAGATCGGGGCCCGGGTGAGCAACCCCGGCGTCGACCCGGAGGTGATGGAGCAGACGGTCACGAAGCTCCTCGAGCGCCGGCTCGCGACGACGGAGAACGCGATCCTGATCACCTCGGAGTCGTCCGAGGGGGACAGCGACGTCGACATCCACTTCTCCTACGGGACCGACGTCGACGTCGCGCTGCGCGACGCGTCGACGAAGCTGGACCAGGCCCGCTCGGCGCTCCCCGAGGAAGCCGAGCCGCCGACGATCGGCAAGCGCGACCCGTCGCAGATCCCGGTCCTGAACTTCGCCGTCTCCTCGCCCACCCGGGACGAGGGGTGGCTCAAGCGCTGGTGCGAGGACCAGCTCTCCCGCCAGCTCCTCACGGTCGAGGGTGTCGCCTCGGTCGACGTCGCGGGCGGGCTCGACCGGGAGATCCAGGTCCGGCTCGACCCCGAGCGGCTCCGCTCCTACCGGCTGACCGTCTCCGAGGTCCTGACGCGCGTTCGCGAGGAGAACCAGGACATCGCGGCGGGGCGCCTCCAGTCGACGAGCCGCGACGTCGTGTCGAAGACGAAGGGGAAGTTCACCTCTCCGGCCGACATCGCCGCCGTCCGCCTGCCGCTGCCCGGCGGCGGCGACGTCGCCCTCTCCGACGTGGCGGACGTGCGCGACACCCACCTCGACGAGAGGGTCTTCGCCCGCCTCGACGGCAAGCCGGCGGTCCAGGTCGCGATCTCCAAGCAGCCCGACGCGAACACGGTCCAGGTCGTCGACGGCTGCAACCGCGTCCTCGAGCGCCTGAAGCGCGACGGGTTCTTCCCGCCCGACGTGGTCACCCAGGTCACGCAGGACCAGGCCTTCTTCGTCCGCGCCTCGGTGAGCGGCGTCGGCGAGGCCGCGGCGCTCGGCGGCGGGCTCGCGATGCTCGTCGTCTTCCTCTTCCTCAGGTCCGTCCGGCGGACGCTGATCATCGGGACGGCGATCCCGATCTCGATCCTCGGCTGCGTGGCGCTGATGGGGACCTCCGGGCTGACGCTGAACATCATGTCGCTCGGCGGCCTCGCGCTCGGCATCGGAATGCTCGTCGACAACGCGATCGTCATGCTCGAGAACATCGACCGGCACCAGCGGGAGCACCCCGACCCGGTCGAAGCGGCGCACGTCGGCGCCGGCGAGGTCTCCTCGGCGGTCGTGGCCTCCACGATCACGAACCTCGCCTCGGTCGCGCCGTTCCTCCTGATCACCGGCCTCGCGGCGCTCCTCTTCCGCGAACTCCTCCTGACGATCTCGTTCGCGATCATCGTCTCGCTCGTCGTCGCACTCACCCTCGTGCCGATGCTCGCGGCCCAGCTCTTCAAGCTGAAGGCCTCCTCCGGGCTCGAGCGGGCGCGGATACTCCGCGTCGTCCCCGCGGCCATGGACGCCCTGACCCGGGCCTACAGCGCCGTCCTCCCCGGCGTCCTCCGGCATCGGGCGGCGGTCCTCGTCGCCGCCGTTTTCGCGTTCGTCGGGAGCGCCGTCTTCGCCGCCCGCCTCGGGAACGAGTTCCTCCCGCAGGTCGACGACGGCCGCTTCCGCGTTTCGATCGAGCTGCCGGTCGGCACGCCCGTCGACGTGACGAACCGGGCGACGCTCGCAGCGGAGAAGGTCGTCCGCGAGCTTCCGGCCGTGCGGCACGTCTTCGCGGCGGCGGGCGGCGGCATCTGGGGGCGCGGCATGTGGGTGAGGCCCCGGTACGCGACCATGGAGGTCGAGGTCGAGCCGCGAAGGAGCCGCGGGATGACGGCCTCCGCGTGGCTGCAGCGCGCCCAGGCCGAGCTCTCCGCGCTCCCCGAGCTCGCCGACGCGCGCGTGCGGGTCCAGCCGCCGCGCATCCGCGGCCTGCGAACCTCGACGGGGACCGAGGACCTCGAGGTGAAGGTCTTCGGCGACGACCTCCCGACGCTGCAGAGGCTCGGCGAGGAGGTGGAGGCGCGTCTCGGGAAGCTCGCGGGGCTCTCGAACGTCGAGACGAGCCTCAAGGAGACGGCGCCCGAGCTGCGCGTCGTCGTCGACCGGCGGCGCGCAGCCGACCTCGGCCTCGACGTCGGCGAGGTCGGGAGGACCGTGAGGACGGCCGTCGGTGGCTCGGTCGCCACGCGCCTGACGGAAGGAGACCGGGAGTTCGACGTGAGGGTGAGATTCGACCCGGCGAAGGTGCGGGACGCCTCCGAGATGGCGTCCCTCCCGCTCTTCCCGCAGAGCGGCGCGGCCCTGCGCCTTCGGGACGTGGCCGACGTCCGCGAGGCGGCGGCGCCCCAGACGATCCAGCGCGAGAACCAGAACCGGCTCGTCACCGTCGGGGCCTCGGTCCTCCCGCAGGTCTGGTCGATCAGCGAGGCGACGGAGGAGGCGCGGAAGGCCCTCTCGGACATCGTCCTGCCCGACGGCTACACGGTGCGGTTCGGCGGCCAGCAGGAGGCGATCGACGCGAACCGTCGCGTCCTCGTCACCGTCGTCCTCCTCGCCGTCTTCCTCGTCTTCGCGGTGATGGCGGTCCAGTACGAGTCGCTCGTCAACCCGCTCGTCATCATGGCGGCGATCCCGCTCGCCCTCGTCGGCGTCGTCCTCGCGCTGACGCTGACGGGCCTCCCGATGTCGGCCCCGGTCATGCTCGGCGTCATCCTCCTCGCGGGGATCGTCGTCAACAACGGCATCCTCCTCGTCGAGTACTTCGAGATCCGCCGGGCCGGCGGCACGCCGAGGTGGGACGCCGTCCTCGCCGCCGCGCCGCTCCGCGTTCGCCCGATCGTGATGACCGTCCTGACGACGACCGTCGGAATGCTCCCGCTCGCGCTCAACCACGCTGAGGGGGGCGAGCTGATGAATCCGATGGCGGTCGCGGTCATCGGCGGCCTGACGCTCTCGACGCTCCTCACGCTCTTCGTCGTCCCGTGCCTCTACATGTCCCTATCCGGGCTGGCGGACCGGCTGCGGCGGAAGCTCGTCGTGGACGGAGCCGGGGACGCGGCGGGCCCGGCGTGACCGTTCCGCGCGAGGGCGTGGTCGCCTCCCTCCGCGCCCTCTTCGGCGAGAACGCCGTCGTCGTCGAGCCGCGCGAGCTCGAACGCTACGAGAAGGGTTGGCGCTACGGCCGCGGAAGGGCGCTCGCCGCCGTGCGGCCGTCGAGCACGGAGGAGGTCTCGCGCCTCCTGCGCTTCGCATCCTCGATCGGCCTGCGCGTCGTGGCGCAAGGGGCGAACACCGGCCTCGTCGGAGCCTCGACGCCCGACGGAAGCGGCGAGATGCTCGTCCTGAGCCTCGAGCGGCTCGCCCGGACCCTCGAGGTCGACCCGGTCGAGAGGACGGTGACCGCCGACGGCGGCGTCCTCCTCAGCCGAATCGACGCCGCGCTCGAGGAGCACGGCCTCCTCTTCCCGATCGACCTCGGGGCCGACCCTTCGATCGGCGGGATGGTCGCGACGAACACGGGCGGCACGCGGCTCCTCCGCTACGGCGACGTCCGGCAGAACCTTCTCGGCCTCGAGGCAGTTCTCGCCGACGGGACGGTCCTCGACCTGACGCGCCCGCTCCGGAAGAACAACACGGGCCTGGACGTGCGTCAGCTCTTCGTCGGCACATCGGGCGTCTTCGGCGTCGTGACGAAGGTCGTGATGCGCGTCATTCCGCGTCCGGCCCAGCGGGTGACGGCGTTCGTCGGCCTCTCCTCTGGGGCCGCCGTCCTGGGCCTCCTCGCGCATCTCGAGTCGCGCCTCGGCGAGCTGCTCACCGCCTTCGAGGCGATCGGCGCCGCCGCGCTCACGCCCGTCTTCCGGCACCAGCCGCGCCTGCGCGACCCGTTCGCCGGCCGGCCCCCGGCCTACGCGGTCCTCGTGGAGCTCTCCTCGACGCTCGGCGCGGAGCGCCTCGCGCTCGACGGCCTCCTCGAGTCGGCGCTCGCCGAACGCCTCGAGGCCGAGGACGGCGGGATCACGGACGTCTTCCCCGGGAAGCCGTCGGAGCTCTGGGCGATCCGCCACGGCGTCTCCGAGAGCCTCCGGCAGGAGGGCGAAACGCTCGCCTTCGACGTCTCCGTCCCGCGCTCCTCGCTGGCGGATTTCGTCGAGGCGGCGCGCGCGACGGTCGTGGGCGGCTGGCCCTTCGTCCGCTTCTGCGACTACGGACACTGGGGCGACGGCGGCGTTCACGTGAACCTGATCTGGGACCCCGTGGCCGCGCCGCGGCCGGCGGCGGAGCTGAAGGCCGAGCTGCAGCCGCGGCTCTACGACCTCGCCGTCGTCCGCTTCGGCGGCAGCTACAGCGCCGAGCACGGCGTGGGTCCGCACAACCAGGCCTTCTACGACCTCTACACGCCCGACCTCGTGAAGGAGGTCTGCCGCCTCCTCAAGGCGCGGCTCGACCCGACGGGCCTCCTCGGGACGGTCCGGCTGGGCTGAGGGCGGGTTCGTCGCCGCCCTTCGGTCCGCGACGGGCGATCGCCCGCTTCCGTACACTTCCGGTAACACGCACCCGTTTCCCGGGGCCGCGCCTGGCGGTTCCGGTGAACGCACGGAGGCCTCTTGACCCTCAGCCGAACCGCCGTCCTCCTCGCGGGCGCCCTGCTCGCGACGCCGCCTGCCGCCGCTTCTCTCCGCGGAAAGGTCCTCCTCGACGGTCGCCCTCTCGCCGGCGCGACGGTCGCCGCGATCCCGCAGGAAGAGTCGCTCGAAGTGGCGCGCCGCGAGGCTCGCGGCGAGCCGGAGCCCGCGGCGCTCGCGACGGTCGCCACCTTGGCGACGGGGGAGTTCGACCTGAGGGTCGCCGCGCCCGAAGGACGCGACGTTTTCTTCCGGGTCCGGGTGTCGGCGACCGGCGCCGTACCGGTGGAGCTGCCGGAGACGCGCGACGCGACGGAGGAGGAGGATCTCGGCGACCTCGCCCTCCGCAGGGCGGAGCCGCTCGCGGGCCGCGTCCGCGGCCCCGACGGCGCGCCCGTCGCCGGAGCCCTCGTCCGGCTCGTCGCGCGCGGCCGCGCGGACGGCCCGGTGACCGGGACGGCGCAGCCCCAGGAGGCGACGACCGGTGCCGACGGACAGTTCCGCTTCGCCACGGCCGCGGCGGAGCGGAACGAGCTTCGGGTGCGGGCCGCTGGCTTCGCGCCGGCTCGCGTCCGCAACGCGAAGCCGGGAGCGCTGCCACGCGAGATCTCGCTGGAGCCGGGCCATTCCCTCTCGGGGATCGTGCGGAAGAAGGACGGCCGCCCCGCGGCGAAGGCCCTCGTCCGCTGGGAGGGGAACGACGCCGAGTCGCGCTGGGTCGAGACGGGAGAGGACGGAAGCTTCCGCCTCGCCGACCTTCCGAAGCGACGCGGCACCGTCGTCGCGGACGGAGGCGAGCACGGCTTCGCCGAAGCGGGCGGAGCGACGCCGGGCTCGGCGGAGCCGCTCGTCCTCTCCCTCGCGCCCCCGGCGATCCTCGAGGGGCGGACGCTCGACGCTTCGACGCTGAAGCCGGTCCCGCGCGTCCGGCTCGAGGTCGCCACGGACTCCGGACGCTTCACGGCGCGCACGGGGCACGACGGGCGCTACCGCGTTCGCGGTCTTCGCCCCGGAAGCGCGACGGTGCGGGCCGAGGAGCCGCGGCACGTCCCGTGGACGCGCCATTCGGTGCCGATCGAGAAAGGGGCGTCGCGCACGCTCGACGTCCTCCTGACGCGCGGCGCGACGCTCTCGGGGCGGGTCGTCGACGAGGACGGCCGCCCGGTGGCCGGAGCCGGCGTCTCGCTCCTCTCCTCGTCCGAGAGCTCGCTCGACGCCGCGGTCCGGCTTCGGGGAGAAGCGAGCCGGCTCCGCACGCGGCCCGACGGCTCCTTCACGGCGACCCGCCTCCCGCCCGGAGAGAACCAGCGCCTCAGCGTCCAGCATCCCGAGTTCGAGCGGGGGACCGTCGGCGGGATCTCCCTCGTCGCCGGAGGGACCCGCAGCGGCGTCGTCGTCACGATCCGCCGCGGCGTCGTCCTCACGGGGCGCGTCTCCGACCCGGACGGGAACCCGATCGCCGGAGCCGAGGTCTCGGCGGGCCGGTCGTTCTCCGTTCGTTCCTCCAGCGGCGGATCGCTGACGCGAGTGCGGGTCGAGATGATGGAGGCGCCGCGCACGGCCCGGAGCGGAGGCGACGGGGCCTTCGAGCTGCGCGGCCTCGCCCCGGGCGGCGTTTCCGTCACCGTGAAGGCTCCGGGGCGGGCGACGGAGACCGTCGACCCGGTTCTCCTCGAGCGCGGCGCCCGGCCGGATCCGGTCGAGATCGTCCTCGAGCCGGGGGCGACGATTTCCGGTCGCATCGTCCGCCGGACGGGTGAAGGTGCCTCGGGCTACTTCGTCCTCGCGCAGAACCCGCGGAAGCCTTCAGGCGGCCGGGGGAGCACGTCGGCGACGCCGGAGGCCGACGGCACCTTCCGGATCGAGGGGCTTCGCGCGGGGGAGACGTACGACCTCCAGCTCTTCGGAACCAGCGCCGGATTCGGGCCGGGGCCTCGCAAGGCCGGCATCCTCGCGCCCGCCGACGGCGTGGAGTGGGTCGTCGAGGGGACCGGCCGGATCGAAGGCTCGGCCGTCGACGCGAAGACCGGGCAGCCGCTCGGCGCGTTCGAGGTCTCGTACCAATCCGACAGACAGGGGACGGGCCGCGTCATCCGCGTGGCGCGTGGCGGCGGCCGGTTCGCGGGCGGCGCCGGCGAGGCACAGCTCGTCGAGTCGCCGGACGGGCGCTTCGCGCTCGAGGAGGTGCCCTCCGGGAAGTGGCAGGTCGTCGTGACGGCGAAGGGGTACCAGGTCGGCCGGGCCGCCGGCGTCGTCGTCGAGGATGCGACGACGACCGACGGCGTGGAGGTGCGCGTGGCGCCCGGCAGCGTCCTCCGGGGCATCGTGAAGGACGCCCGCTCCCGCCGGGGCGTTCCCGACGCCCGGGTCCGGGTCCGGGGGGAGACGGGGGACGGGGGCTCGTCGCAGGGACCGGGTGGGCTCTTCACCGACGTGGAGGGTCGGTTCGAGGCGGAGGGCCTCGCCCCCGGGAAGGTGACGGTCACGGCCGAGCACGCCGATTACACGGCGCGGACCGAGAGCGCCGTCCTCGCGGAAGGGGGGAGCAGCGTCGAGATTGCCCTCTCGCGCGGAAGCGGGCTCGGCGGCGTCGTCCTCTCCGAGACGCGCCAGCCGGTGGCGGGGGCCTCGGTCTCGCTCGAGGGGGGCGCCGCACGGGGAGGCGGGTTCGGTGGAGGCGACGAGACCACGACCGACGGTGCGGGACGGTTCCGGTTCGACCACCTCTCTCCGGCCCGGTACACGCTCCGCGCGAGCGTGCCGGGTCAGTCGAGCGAGCCGGCCGAGGCGGTCGTCGTCGAGGGGGAGGCCGTGCCCGACGTGACGCTCGTCCTCTCGGGCGGCGCCACGCTCCGCGGCTCGGTTTCGGGGCTGCCGGAGACGCTCCGCGGGGCCGTCAACGTCTCCGCGAACGGGCCGCGCGACTACTGGGCCACGGTGCGGACCGGGCCCGACGGGCGGTTCGAGCTCTCCGGCGTCCCGGCCGGACAGGTCTCGGTCCGCGCCTCCGCGGGCGACCTCGCGTCCGGGACGATGCGGTCGGCCAATGCCTCCGTGAGCATCGCGGAAGGGCAGACCGAGGCCGAGGTGGAGATCGTCTTCGAAGGGGACGGCGCCCTCTCGGGGCGCGTGACGCGCGGCGGAAAGCCCGTGGCCGACGCCCGGATCGTCGCCGGCGCGGCGCGGACGGGACGGAGCGCTTCGGCCCGGACCGACGAGACCGGCGCGTACCGGATCGAGGGGATCACTCCGGGCGAGTACGAGGTCTGGGTCCAGGCCGATGCGTACGGCCGTGCCGGGAACGTCTCGCGCACGGTGAGCATCGACGGCGAGGCGCGCCTCGACGTCGAGCTCCCGGTCGCGAGCCTCTTCGGCATCGTCGTCGACGCGTCGACGAAGCAGCCGCTCGCCGAGGTCCGGGTCGCCGCCTCCCTCGAGGGAGGTGCGGAAGGCCGTCCCGGTGCGGCGACGAGCGACTCGAACGGGAGGTTCTTCGTCGAGGAGCTCGAGGAGGCGAGCTACACGCTGAGCCTCAGAAGGAGCGGCTACCAGGACGCGAAGAGCAGCGCGCGCGCCTCCGAGGGGGGCGGCGACGCCGGGACGATCGAGATGACGCGCGGCGACGGGCTCGAGGTCCGCGTCCGCGACGGGATCTACGGCATCCCGCTCCGGAGCGCGCTCGTGAGGGTGAAGGACGGCCGCGGCGACGTCGGCGCCTCGACGTGGCTCACGCTCGACGGCGACGGGAAGGGGGAGATCGCCTTCCTCCGGCCGGGGACCTACACGATCGTCGTCGCGGGCTCGCACTACGCGCCCCGAACGTTCGAGAACGTCGGCGTCCCGGGGCCGGCGCTCCAGGTGACGCTCACGCCGGGCGGGATGCTGGAGCTGAAGTACGGTCCGGTCGCGATCGCGAAGGGCTTCGCGACGGTCCTCGACGCGCTCGGTCGGCCGTACGCCTTCCGGGCTTACGGGCCGGAAGGGCGCATCACCCTCACGGCCGCGGGCTACGCCACGATCGAGGGCCTCGCCCCGGGCAGCTACACGCTCTCGGTCGAGGGGATGGAGCCGAAGGCCTTCTCGGTGGTCGAAGGCGGGAAGGCGCTCGTCGAGCTGCCGTAGGGGAGAACCGGGAACCGGTCCCCCGTGGTCTTCGTTCCTTCCTCTGCCGTGCAGGTGGCGGAGGTGTCTCGTGCTCTCGATCGCCGACGTGTCGAAGACGTATCCGAACGGGGTGAAGGCGCTCCGGGGCGTGAGCCTCGAGGTCGGCACCGGGCTCTTCGGCCTCCTCGGGCCGAACGGCGCCGGGAAGTCGACGCTCATGCGGACCCTCGCGACGCTCCAGGAGCCCGACTCCGGGCGGATCTCCCTCGACGGCGCCGACGTCCTCGCCGACCCGCAGGGGCTGCGAGGCCGGCTCGGCTACCACCCGCAGGAGTTCGGTGTCTACCCCGGGATCTCGGCCGAGGCGCTCCTCGATCACCTCGCGCTCCTGAAGGGGATCGCGGATCGGAGGGAGAGGGCGGCCCAGGTCGCCGCGCTCCTCCAGAGGACGAACCTCCACGAGCACCGGCGGCGCGCGGTCGAGGGGTTCTCGGGCGGGATGCGCCGCCGCTTCGGAATCGCGCAGGCGCTCCTCGGCGACCCGCAGCTCGTCATCGTCGACGAGCCCTCGGCGGGGCTCGACCCCGAAGAGCGGCACCGGCTCCACGACCTCCTCGTCGAGGCGGCCGAGAGCCGGATCGTCCTCCTCTCGACGCACATCGTGGAGGACGTCCGGCAGCTCTGCGCGCGGATGGCGGTCCTCTCCGAAGGTCGCGTCCTCCTCCAGGGCAAGCCCGGCCCTCTCGTCGAGTCGCTCGCCGGACGCGTCTTCCGGAAGGCCGTGTCGCGCGAGGAGCTCGCGGCCTGCCGCTCGTCCCTGACGGTCCTCTCGACGCAGCTCCGCGCGGGGAGGACGCACGTGCAGGTCCTCGCCGACGCCCGGCCCGACGCCGGGTTCGAGCCGGTGGCGCCCGACCTCGAAGACGTCTACTTCGCGGCGCTCCGGTCGGGCGAGGCCGCGTGAAGGCGAAGGCGCCGTCGGCCGCCGCGATCGCCGCCTTCGAATGGCGCACCGCGACGAGGCGTCTCCCGTTCGCCGCTGCGGCGCTCCTGATGGGCCTGATGGGCTTCGCCCTCTCGGCGACGGCCTTCGGCCCGCCGGAGCTCCTGCTGAACGGGGCCTGGTCCGTCACGAGCTCCGTCGGATTCCTGACCCTCGTCTCGGTCTTCGCCGCGATCCTCCTGACGGCGCCGGTGCTGCTCCGCGACGAGGAGCACCGGATGGCCGAGATCGTCTACACGACGGCGGTCACGAAGCGCGGCTACCTCCTCGGGCGTTTCGCGGGCGCGCTCCTCGCCACGGCGACGGCCGTCCTCGTCGGCGTCGCCGGTCTCGCCGCCGGGACGTTCCTCGTCCCGCACGATCCCGCGCGACTCGCCCCGTTCGCCCCGCTCCCGTACCTCTGGGCCTTCGCCGTCCTCGCCCTCCCCGGGGTCCTCCTCGTCTCGGCCTGCCTCTTCGCCGTCGCGGCGCTCACCCGGAGCACGCCGGCGACGTACGTCGCGGGCGTCCTCCTCTACCTCCTCTACTTCGTGGCCGCCCTGCTCGCCGATTCGCCGCTCCTCGCGGGGAGCGGGCCGCAAAGCGCGGGAGCGGCGTCGCTCGCCGCGCTCCTCGACCCGTTCGGCCTCTCCGCCTTCCTTTCCGATACGCGCTTCTGGACGGTCGCCGAGCGGAACGAGAGGCTCGTCCCGCTCGCGGGGACGTTCCTCGGAAGCCGCCTCGTCGGACTCGGCGCCGCAGGGCTCGCGCTCACCGTCGCGTACCGCCGGTTCGCGTTCCGTCTGGCGCCGGGCGCGGGCCGCGTCGCGGCGGACGCCGGGCCGGAACGGTCGGACGGACCGCGGGCGCCGTCGCCCGGCGCCGTGACGACGACGCCCGGCCTCGCGGCCTTCGGCTCGACCCTCCGCGTCGAGCTCCGCGCGCTCTTCCGGAGCGCGCCGCTCGCGGCCCTCTTCGCGCTCTGGATCGGCTACCTCGCGATCGAGACGGTCCAGAGCTTCCGGTCGAACGAGCTCGGGACGGCCGTCATCCCGACGGCGGGGCTCCTCGTCGCCGACGTCGCGACCGCCCTGAACGTCCTCGGGATCCTCTTCCTCGTCTTCTTCGCCGCCGAGACGGCGTGGCGCGAGCGCCTCGTGCGCGTCTCGGAGGTCGTCGACGCGACCCCGGCCTCGAGCGCGCTCGTCCTCCTCGGGAAGCTCGGCGCGCTCTCGGCCGTCCTCGTCGCCCTCGCCGCATCGGGCCTCGCGACGGCGCTCGCCTTCCAGGCCGTCGTCGGCCGGTTCGAGCTCGCGCCCCTCACGTGGGCCGCGCTCCTCCCCGTCGCGGTCCTGCCGCTCGTCCTCCTCGCGCTCCTCGTCCTCCTCGTCCAGGCGCTCGTCCCGAACCGGCACGTCGGCCTCGCCCTCTCGGTCGCCCTGATCGCGTTCCTCCACGAGGGCGCCCTCGGCGGCCCCGACCACCCGCTCCTGCGATATGCCTACGCGCCGCGCCTGACCTGGTCCGACCTCTCCGGGCTCTCTCCCGGGGCGGAGTCGCTCGGCTGGTTCGCGGCCTTCTGGAGCGCCGTCGCCGCGCTCCTCGGCGTCGTGACCTTCGGTCTCTGGCCGCGGGGGACCGACCCGCGCCTCGCGCCGCGACTCGCCGCCCTGCCGCGGCGGTGGGGCCGGGGCGGAAGGCTCGGCGCGATCGCCTGCGCCACGCTTGCTCTTGCCGTCGGCGGCTTCGCGTTCCACGGGACGAACGTGGCGAACCGCTACGAGACCGAGGCCGACCTCCTCGCCTGGAAGGCGGCCTACGAGCGGAGCTACCGCCCGATCGAAGCCCGCGCGCAGCCCATGCCCGCGCACCTCGACGCCGCGTTCGACCTCGAGCCGGAGGCGCGCCGCCTCCGGGTCCGGGGACGCCTGCGGCTCGAGAACCGGACGCCGGCCGCGATCGACTCGGTCTGGGTCGCCGCCCGGCGCGACGTCCGGGTCGCGTCGATGACCCTCGCCGGCGCGGTCCCGTCGGACGTGGACGAGCGCTTCGCGACGCGCCGCTTCGCCCTCGCCTCCCCGATGGCGCCCGGCGCCGCCCTCGACCTCGCGTTCGACCTCCTCCTCGAGCGCCGCTCCCCCTCCGCCGCTGACGACGCCGACCTCGTGCCGAACGGCACGTACGTCCACGGCCTCGCCGCGCTCCCGACGATCGGCTACCGGCGGAGCTGGGAGATCTCGGACCCGGCCGCGCGGCGGCGCGCGGGCCTCCCGGAGCGGGCCGTCGACGACGACCCGGACGCGCACCTCCCGGAGAGCCCGAGCCGGATGACGTTCGACGTCCGCGTCACGACGCCGGCGAATCAGCACGCGGTCGCGCCGGGGGCGCTCGTTTCCTCGACGGTCGCCGGCGACCGGCGGACCTCGCGCTTCCGGGCGGCGCGCCCCGTGAGCGCGTACTTCGCGTTCGCGTCGGCCCGCTACCACGTGGAGCGCGTCCGGCACGTTGGCGTCGACGTGGAGGTCTACGTCCACCCGGGGCATCGACGGAACGTGGCGCGGGTCCTCGAGGCGGCGACGCGGACGCTCGACCTCTGCGTCGCGCGGTACGGGCCCTACCCCTTCCCGCAGCTCCGGATCGCGGAGGTGCCCGACGCGAGCCTCCGTGCGGGAGGCTTCGCTCTCCCGGGCGTCGTCTTCCTCGCCGAGCGGCGCGGCTTCCTGATCGACGCGGAGGCGCCCGGACGCGTCGACCTCCTCGCGAAGAGGGTCGCGCACGAGGTCTCGCACCAGTGGTGGGGGCACCAGCTCGACCCGGCCAGCGGCCCGGGCGCAACGGCGCTCGTCGAGTCGCTCGCCCGACATACCGAGCTGCGCGTCCTGAAGTCGCTCCGCGGGGCGGAGGCGCTCCGCCCCGTCCTCGACCACGAGCTGGACCGATACCTCACCGGCCGGACGGCGGGCGGCGAGGTGCCGCTCGTCGAGGTCGGCCGCCAGCCGTGGCTCTACTACGCGAAGGGGTCGCTCGCGATGGCCGCGATCTCCGAGCTCGCGGGCGAGGAGGCCGTCGACGGGGCCCTCGGCGGGCTGCTCGCGGACGCGGAGACGACGGGCCGCGCCCCGACCGCGCGGGACCTCGTCGCGCGCCTCCTCGCCGCGACCCCCGCCGCGGACCGTCCGCTCGTCGAGGAGTGGTGGACCCGCAGCGTCCTTCACGACCTCCGGATCACGGAGGCGATCGCGACGCGGCTGCCGGACGGACGGTACCGCGTCGACGTCGCCGTCGACGGCCGGACGGTCGAGGCGACGGAGGGCGCGGAGAAGGAGAGGCCGTTCGGCGGCGACGTGGAGCTCGTCGTCCGCGCCGCCCGGAGCGACGGCGGCGACGACGAGGCGCCTCCGCTCCATTCCGCGCGCCACAGGGTCCGCGGGCCGGCCCGCCTCTCGGTCCTCGTCGACGGGCGGCCGGGGGAGGTCCTCCTCGATCCGCGCCGCCTCCTCCTCGACCGCGACAGGGCCGACGACGCCCGCGACGTCGAGACGAGGCGCTGAGGGGCCGCAGGCCCGGTCCCGCCGGGAGGGCCGCTACGTGCGGCTTTCCTTCCGGGCCCGGATCTTCGCGTCGATGAAGTCGGGGTGGGGGACCTTGAGGAGCCCCGCGAGGCGCCGGATCAGGTGCTCCTCGAGGGGGTGCTTCTCCGCGTCGGCGAACGCAACGAGCCACATCAGCTCGACGATCCGCTTGCGCTCCTCCCGGGAGAAGCCTTCGGCGACGAGGCTCGTGAACTCGTAGAGCGAGGTGGCGGCGTCCGCCTCGGCCTCGGCGAGGCGGACGAGCTCCTCGGTCTCGGCGAGCGACAGGCCGAACGTCCCCTGGAGCGCCGTGCGGACGACGGTCCGCTCCTCGTCCTTCACGTCGGGGTCGGCGCGCATCACCTCGACGAGGAGCGTCGCGGCCGCGAGGCGGAGGCGCCGGCCGGGATCGCCCGCCTCCGCGGTCGGCGCGTCGAGGACCCGTTCCCGGAAGAACCGCTTGAGCGAGTCGAGCATGCCCGGAGTCTCTCGTCCCTCGCCGGCCCCGTCCACCCCGGCCGTGTTCGCGCCGCCGAGATCCCCGTCCTCGAGCGCCTCGCGGCGCCGTCTCGCCCGCTCAGTCGGCCCAGCCGAAGTAGAGAGCGGCGATTCCGAAAGTGTCGATGAACCCGTGCGCGAGGATCGGGGCCCAGAGGTTCCGGCGGGCGAGGAGGAACGCGCCGGCGAGGACGAGGCCGGCGATCCCCGAGTCGAGGACGCCCGCGGGTCCCTTGTAGAAGTGGCCGAAGCCGAAGAGGACGGAGGAGGCGGCCACGGCGAACGCCGTCGCGGCGGGGGATCGTCCGAGCGCGTCAGCGGCGCGTCCGAGGAGCCAGCCGCGGTACCCGATCTCCTCGCCGAACGCGGCCCAGGTCCAGACGAGACCGAGCCAGCGCAGGGCCGTCCACGGGTCCGAGGCGATCGCCTCGGCGCCGGAAGGGGCGACGATCGGCGGCCAGATGCTCTCCGCGAGCGGCTCGACGACGATCCCCAGCGCGATCCGGAGGGCGGCCGCGCCGAGGGCGATCGCCAGGAGTCGCATCCAGGACGGCGGCCTCCGGAACCCGATCGCCGCGAAGCCGCCGCTGCGGAGTCGGTACGAGGCGAGGCCGAGGACGAAAAGGAGCGGCACCTCGTTCGGCAGGACTCTCCAGACGTTGTGCCCGAGGACGAGGGCGGCGCCGAAGAGGAGCTCCGCCGCGGAGAGGAGGCGTCCGCCCCGCGGGGCGGCTTCCGGCTGGGGAGGAAGGGAGTTGGTCATCGTGTCTCGTAACGTCCGGCGGCGGGTACGGGTTCAGGGGGCCGCGGGCCGCATGCGGAGAGGAGCGCGAGGCAGACGGTCATGCAGGCAAAGGGGAAGGCACGCCGCGCTGCTGGGAGCTCCGCCGACAGCCCCATGCCTCAGTGTGGCGGGGCGCCCGCTCTTCGGCAAGCGGGACGGGGGGCTCGGACAGCGCCTCCTTGACCCGGCTCGCGCGCGTTCGCTACGGTGCCGGGCAGGAGGACGGGTGGCGGATCGTCGGAGGCCGGTCGAGCGGGCACGGCGCCCGGAGACCTCGGGGGCACGGGAGTCGGCCGACGAGGTGCTCCGCGCCTACGAGGCGACGCTCGAAGGGTGGATCCGCGCGCTCGACCTCCGCGATCGGGAGACCGAGGGGCACAGTCGCCGTGTCGTCGGGCTCGCGGAGAAGCTCGCGGAGGAGCTCGGCGTCTGCGGCGAGAAGCTGGTCCACATCCGCCGCGGCGCCCTCCTGCACGACGTCGGGAAGATGGCGCTTCCCGACTCCGTCCTCCTGAAGCCGGGCGAGCTGACCGAGGAGGAGCAGGCGGTCATGCGGCGTCACCCGGAGCACGCCTGGGAGATGCTGAAGGGGGTCGACTTCCTCCGCCCCGCGCTCGACATCCCCTACGCGCACCACGAGCGATGGGACGGCACGGGCTACCCGCGCGGCCTCTCGGGCGCCGAGATCCCGCTCGCCGCGCGCCTCTTCGCGGTCGTCGACGTCTGGGACGCCCTGTGCTACGACCGCGCCTACCGGGCGGGCTGGCCGGCACGGAGGGTCCAGGAGCACCTCCGCGAAGGAGCCGGGACGCAGTTCGACCCGTCGGTCGTCCCCGCGTTCCTGCGGATCCTCGAGCGCGACGGCGAGCCCGTCTTCGCCGACCCGGCGAGCGGACGGTAGAAGGCGGAGAGGCGTCGGCGTGGCCCGGAACGGCCCGCCGCGCCTCAGCGCTCCACGTACCGGGCGACCGCCTCGACCGCCTCGTCGAGGAGCTCCTCGCGTCCGAAGGCTTCGCGCGGACCGTGGACGAGAAATCCGCTCACGGCCTCGGTCACCTCGCCGAGGAGCGCCGCCATCAGGGCGTGGTTCCCGCTCCTGACGTCGGGGCGGCTCCCGAGGATCCCGGCGATCCGCTCGACGGTGCCATGTCGGTGCGCGGCGAGCCCGGCCGGGACCGACGGCATCTGCCCGGCCTGCTGCTCGACGGCGCGCGCGAGCCGCGGGTCGGCCTCGTGGACCGCGCGGAGGCGCTCGAGGAGCCCGCGGACGCCGGCGCGGACCGGGACGGCCGGATCGGCGAGGACCGGGAGCGAGGCGGCGACGGCGTCGTGAACCGCCTCGAGGTGGCGCGCGAGGAGGGCGGTCAGGATCGCGTCCTTGTTCGGGAAGTACTGGTAGAGGGAGCCGACCGAGACCCCGGCCCGCGCGGCCAGGTGGTTCGTGCTCGTCCGCGCGTACCCCCTTGAGGAGAAGAGCTCGACGGCGGCCTCCAGGATCGCCTCCACGGTCTCCCGGGCGCGGGCCTGCGCCGGGCGCTTGCGCGGCGCGAGGCGGCGGGGGAGGCGGAACGGCGAAATGCGAGCCGGGTCGGCGGCGGCGGCCGGACCGGCGGCGGTGGAGCGGCCGCGGGCCTCGCGGGGCCGCTTCCCGGGTGCGGGACGGGGACGAGCCATCGATGCCTCCAAAAGCGAGTCGACGATGCGAGTAATCGCTCGTATCTTCTGGGCATGATACCGACCGAGAGCCCGATCCGAACCCCGCCTCCCGCCCGCAGCGGACACGTCTGCCCGGCCTGGGCGGGGCCGCTCCTCTGCTGCCCGCTCCGGCGTCTTCTCGGCTCTCCCGAGAAGCTCCTCTCGCCGCACGTCTCGCCGGGGATGGCGGTCCTCGAGCCGGGACCCGGGATGGGCTGGTTCACGCTGCCGCTCGCGCGGCTCGTCTCTCCCGCGGGGCGCGTCGTGGCGCGCGACCTCCAGCCCGCGATGGTCGCGGGGCTGAGGAGGCGTGCGAAGAAGGCGGGGCTCCTCTCGCGGATCGACGCCGCGGCCTGCGCCGCGGACGACCTCTCGCTCGTGGAGTGGCAGGGGCGTATCGACGCGGCGTTCCTGATCCACGTCCTCCACGAGGTGCCCGACCATCGGCGCCTCCTCACGCAGGTCCACGCCGCGCTCCGCGCCGGAGGGAGGCTCCTCCTGCTGGAGCCGAAGGGGCACGTCTCCGCAGAGTCGCTCGCGGGCGAGGTCGCCGAGGCCGCGCGCGTCGGGTTCCGCGTGGTCTCGGAGGTGGCGGAGCGCCGGAGCCACGGCGCGCTCCTCGAGAAGCCCGGGGCTTGAACGGAGGCGGAGGTCCGGGCGCGGCGTGAAGGCCGGCGGCTTCAGAAGGGTTCCGGAGTGTGGATCGCGAAGCCCTGGGCGTAGTCGAGTCCGGCCGTTCTGACGCGCTCGAGCGTGGCGGAGTCCTCGACCCACTCGGCGACCGTTCCGAGGTCGAGCGCTCGCGCCAGGTGAACGACCGACTCGACGATCGCTCTCGCGGTCGCATCGCGGGCGAGGTCGCGGATGAACGCGCCGTCGATCTTCAGCAGCTGGACGGGGAGCGACCGCAGGTAGGCGAGGGACGACAGCCCGGTCCCGAAGTCGTCGAGCGCGAATCGACAGCCGAGGCGGCTCAGCCGGGCCATCAGGTCGACCGCCGCCTCCAGGTCCCGGACGACGGCGGTCTCCGTGACCTCGAAACAGAATCGGGAAGGATCGCAGGCCGATCGCCGCAACATCCCTTCCACGTCCTCCGCGAAAGCGAGGTCGCTGAGCGTGGCACCGGAGAGGTTCACGAGAAGCGTGCCCGGACCGTTCTCCTCGGAGCGTGGCGGGTGTGACGACACGCGGTGGAGCAGGTTCCGGACCACCCATCGATCGATGGCCGCGGCCAGGCCGAACCGCTCGGCCGCCGGGACGAACTCTCCCGGGAGGACGAGACGGTCGTCGGCGTCGACGAGACGGACGAGGACCTCGGTCACGCTCTCTCTCGGCGCGGCGGGGCTGAGGGGGAGGAGGCTCTGCGCGTAGAGGACGAAGCGATCGTTGTCGAGGGCGTCGAGGAGGCGGGGGACCCACTCCGCTTCGGTCCAGCGCTTCATCACCGCGGGGTCCGAGCGATCGAAGCGCCGGACCCGGCGGCCGCCGAGCTCCTTCGCCGCGACGCAGGCCGCGGTGGCTTCCCTCAGGACGTCGTCCGCGGCGCGATCGCCGGAGGTGATCGTGACGACGCCGGCGCTCGCTCTCACGACGAGCGCGCGCCCGGCCGAACGGAGGCGCAGCGCCGAGACCGTCTCGACGAGCCGGGCGCCGCGGCGAGTCGCCTCCTCGGCGTCGAGACCCGGGAGCAGGACTCCGAACTCGTCGACCCCGATACGCGCGACGGTCTCGCCTTCCGAGACCACCCCTTGCAGGGCCACCGCCACGCCCTGCAGGATGGCGTCCCCCGCGGCCCGGCCGAGGGCGCCGTTCAGCGACCGGAACCCGTCGAGATCGAGAAGGACGAAGGAGACGGGCCGTCCCGTTCGGTCGATCGTCGAGACCGCGGTCGTCAGCCGACGCAGGAGCTCGTCGCCGTTCACGAGGCCGGTCAGCGGATCGTGCGTGCGGATCCGGGTCAGCTGCTCCTCCGCCGTCCGGCGCGCACGCCGGTTCTCCGCCTCCTGGAGCCCGCGACGGAGGGCCGGCACGAGGCGTGCGAGATCCGACTTGGAGACGACGTCGTCGGCGCCGGCCCGAAGCGCCCGGACCGCGGCGTCGCGTCCAATCGCACCCGAGACGATGAGGAACGGAACATCGGTTCCCCGGGCCCGGACCAGGCTGAGTGCGGCCGCGGAGCTGAACGACGGAAGGTGGTCGTCCGCCAGGACGACGTCCCAGCCCGACGCCTCCAGCGCGGCCGACATCTCGTCGGCGTTCTGGACGCGCTCCATCAGGGGCGACAGTCCGTCGCGGCTCAGGAGACGCCGGACGATCTCGGCGTCGTCCGCCGAGTCCTCGACGAGCAGGACGCGCAGCGGCTCGTGGGCACCGCTCTCGATCACCACGTCGCCACGGGTCTCTCGTCGAGAGCGTCAGGCGAGCCCGGGCAGAACCTGCCCGAGCTGCCGCAGCAGGGTGTCGCGCGTGTCGTCGCCGATCGAGCGGGTTCCCTGGAAGCCGACGAGGATCGTCCCCATCGCGCCGGCGTCCGCGCGGAGGCCGATGAGCCGGTTCGCGTCGAACTGGAGCTCGAGCAGCCGGAGCTCGCCGCCGGTCGGGTTGATCCGTCTGAGCTGGTCCATCGCGTAGCAGAGCTCGGCGCCGATTCCCTCGAAGCCGTCCTTCGGCGTGTTGCCGCGGCTGGCGATGACGAACCCTTGCGAGTCCACGACGAAGCCGGCGTGCGCCCGCGTCAGCTCGAGGCTCCAGGCGAGGAACGCCTCCCAGGTCCCGATCTCGGCCGCCGGGGGACGCGGACTCGACGCTTCCGCCGGGACGACGCGCTCGAACCGGACGTAAAGCTCACGAGGCTCGTCGCCGGTCGGCGCGCCGGGCCTGCGCGCCGCGAGCGAACGGCTGATGGCGGCGGCGACGTCGACGTTAGAGGAGATCACGCTGCGGTCTCTCATCGACCTCTCCTCCTCCGGCCGACTCGGCGATCAACGTTTCCAGCTCGATCACGATCTGCTCGAAGCGCCGGGCCTCCGGCGTGACGCGCCCCGCCAGGAAGGAGACGGGAAGACCCGCTTCGCTGGCGCGCAGGAAGACCGGCGCGCGCGGGACGACGCTCTCCAGCACGCCTCCGAGCCGCGCCCACGCGGTACGGAGGACGTTGAAGGACGCCTCGTCCCGGACCTGGACCATCGTCGGCAGGATGCCGAGGAGGCGCAGGTCGCGGTTCTCCTCGCGGGAGACGTGCTCGATCACGCGGAGGGCCTGGCCGATCGAGCGGAGCGCGAGCGGCTCGGCCTGGAGGGGCAGGAGCGCCCAGTCGCTCGCCGCGAGCGCGGCGCGGGAGATCGCCCCGACTCCGGACGGCGTGTCGAGGAGGACGTAGTCCCGCCCCGCGGAGAGCTCACGGACGACCTCCCGGACCTTCCCGGAGGAATGCAGGAAGGCCTCGTAGCTGCAGGTGTCGACCGGGTCCAGGCGGCCGCGTGGAAGGAGGCAGAAGCCCGGGAGGCGCGTCTCCACGACCAGGCCGGCGACGGGCCGACCTTCGATGACGTGCTCCGCCAGGCCGGGCCACTCGCCGTCCGGACGGTCGAGGGCGAGGCCGACGGCGCCCTGCGGATCGAGATCGACGACGACGACGCGGCGCCCTCGCTCGGCGAAGGCCACGCCGAGGTTCAACGCGGTGGTCGTCTTGCCGCACCCGCCCTTGGAGCTCACGAGGGAGATGACGTGCGTCATGGGATCAGGGCTCCTTCATTCTGGGGATCGAGCGATCGAAGGATGTCGGGGGAGACGAGTCCGAGACGGTGGAGGGCCGTTCCCGGGCGCCCGTCGGCTCCGAGCCTCAACGCGATCAGGAGGCGTCGGTCCCGATCGAGCCACCGGGCGACGACGACGCCCTCGTCCGCATCGAGGAACCCCTGCCGGCTCCGACCCAGCGCGCAGGGGCCGCCGAGGATGGCGAGCGCGGCCGCCGCGACCTGGCCGGCGCAGCCCCTCTCCCCGTTCCCGAATCCGTGGCACGCGACGAGGCGCCCCATCCAGTCGGCAGCGAGGGCGCCGCGGTAGCCGGGAACCTCGGCAAGAGGAAGCAGCGTCGATGCGAGGTCCTCCGGCGGTGTCCCGATGCCCGGGGTCCGGTCGAGAAGCCACTCCGGCAGGACGTCGACGACGGGAAACGTCAGCTCGTCCTCCGAGCAGAAGAGCCCTTCCTCCCAGTCGCCCGCGAGCGACTCGGAGAGGAGGAGGCTGGAGACCGCGGCGCGGAGGTGAAACAGGAGGCAGATCCTGAGGACGGGTCGGGAGATGAGGCCGGCGTCCTCGAGGAGACGTCCCAGCTTCCGGTCGGGTCTCGCCGCGCGGAGCCGGGCGTGTGTCTCCTGGAGCTGCTCGGGAGAGAGGTAGCCGATCCGCTCCAGGAAGTGCCCCAGGTGCTCCTTCTGGCCGGCGCTGGAGGCCCACGCGACCTGCCCGTCGCGGAAGACGACCGTGCCCACGGGAGCGCCGCCCTGCCGCGCCTCGAGCCAACCGCTCCCGCGTCGCTCGGCCGTCTCCACCAGGAAGGAGGCGAGCGCGATCGCCTCGTGCGCCTGCGTCACGGACACCGGCTCAGCCCTCCTCTCCTTCGGCCGTCCCTCCGCCGAGCGCGAGGCGCAGCGCCTCGCGGGTGCCGGCGTCGGAGGAAGGCGAGAAGGTCACGCGGAGGACCGGTGACCCCACGATCCCCTGCGTGCAGAACTCCTGCGGGCGATCGATCCGGAACAGCGGTCGCGGGAAGGTCGGGAAGTACTGGAGCGTCCCGCCCTCGGCGAGGCGATGCATCAGCGCCTCGTCGACCGGCTCGGAGAGCTCGTACTCGCGGACGGGCGCGCTCCGGAGGCAGCCGGGCGGCACTCGGATGGCGATCACCTCCCGCACCGTCAGGCGCCCCCGCCGGCAAGCGCGTCGACGGCACCGGCGAGCGCGTCGACGTCGGCCTCGGTGGTGGACCAGCCGATGCTCGCCCGGACGGTCCCGAGAGGCGCCGTGCCGAGCGGATCGTGAACGAGCGGCGCGCAGTGGAGGCCCGCTCGGACCTCGATGTCGAACGAGCGGAGGAGGGCGTCCCCGACGTCGCCCGGCGTCCACCCGGCGAGCCGGAACGCGACGATGCCGGCGCGAGGGTCCGGCTCGAGCTCTGGCGAGAGGGAGACGCCGGCGGTCGCGGCGAGACGCGAACGGAGCCGTATCGCGAGCCGCCCCCGGCGCGCACCTTCCTCGGCGACGCCTCTCGCCAGGACGAGGCGCACACCGGCGGCGAGGCCCGCCGCCGCGGGGACGTCGGGCGTTCCCGCCTCGTGGCGGAGCGGAAGCTCCGGAGGATGGAGGGGTTCCTCGCTCCGAATGCCGGTCCCGCCCACCACGCCCTGCGGGAGGCGGTCGTCGGCCAGGACGAGGCCGCCGACGCCGGGCGGGCCGAGGAGCGACTTGTGCCCCGCGAAGGCGACGAAGACCCGCCCGGGCAGCGATCGGTGACCGAGCGGAAGGACGCCGGCCGACTGAGAAGCGTCGACGAGGAGAGCGACGCCCTTCTGCGCCGCGACCGCGGCGATCTCCCGGATCGGCTGGATACACCCGGTCGCGTTGCCGACGTGGGTGACGGCGACGAGCCGGGTCCGGGGCTCGATCGCGCGCTCGACGTCCGCCGTCGACACGCGACCCAGCCGGTCCGGCGAGACGTACGAGACGCGGAGCCGCCCCGCGGCGGCCGCGTGGGCGAGCGGTCGAAGGACGGAGTTGTGCTCGAGGCGAGTCGTCACGACGTGGTCGCCGGGCTGCGGCGCCAGCCCGGCGATCGCGAGGTTCAGGGCGTAGGTGGCGGACGGAAGGAGAGCGATCCGCTCCGCGCCGTCGACGTCGAGAAGCTCGGCGAGGGCGAGGCGCGCCTCGGTGAGGGGGTCCTGCCCGCCGGCGCCGCGCCCCGGGTGGACGGGCGCCGACGAGAGCGCGGCGACGACCGCCGAGACCACCTCGGGTGGTCTCGGATGGGTCGTGGCCGCGTGGTTCAGGTAGACCATCTCGGTGGGACTCCCTCCGGCCGAGGGCTCGGCGTCACTTCTTGGTGATGACGAACTCCCCGTGCGGGTCGCCGACCTCGCGGCCGAGCGTCTGCTCGCAGGAGAACGTGTTCATCCCGTTCGGATAGGGCTCCGCATAGGCCAGCTCCATGAAGGCGGCGCTCACGCCGCGGACCATGTAGGCCCGGAGCCCGGAGCCGCCGCTGTCGGCCTCGTAGTAGTCGACGGCGCGGATGACCATCCGCTCGCCGTCGCGGACCTGGACCACTCCGGACTTCGCCCAGCCCCACGCCGTGAACACGGCGAACGCTCCGCGAAGGACGTCCTTCGCCCCTTCCGTCACCATCGGCATGACGACGGACTGGAACTCGGGGGAGCTGACGATCCCATAGCCGGTGTGATAGCCGCACTCGTAGGCGCAGTTGACGAGCGCCTTCTCCATGTCGGCCTTCCGGTCGGGAGGCGCGATCGCCATGAAGCGCTCGGCCACGGTGTTCCAGAACGACGTGGGGAGCTGGTTGACGAGGACGTTGAAGCCGGGCATCAGGCCGTCTTCGTTGGCCTTGACTTCGACTTGGACGAGGCTCTTGACGACCTGGTCACGCATGACGGTCATGACGCTCCTCCGCTCAGGCCTGCCGGACGGCCAGCACGCTCGCCGGGGCGCCCATCACGATCGAGGCGCTCTCGGTCACCTGGAAGCTCCGGGCCGGGCGGTCGAAGGCCGCCGCGAACATCGCGGCGACGAATCCGCACCCGACGTGGTTGACGGGTTTGTCGTGAGCACCCCATTTCTGGACCCATCCCTCGTCGACGTGGGAGTGCCTGAGCGTGACCTGGCCCTCGGTCGCGCTCCCGGAGACCTCCATCCGGCCGAGCCCCATCGCGGAGAAGTACTGGCGGCCGATGTCGAGACGGTCGGCGGGAGCCGTCACCTTGTGCTCCGCGAAGTAGCTGTCGAGGACGGGCCGGATCGAGTCCTCCGTCGCCTCGCGCAGGACCCGGGGGCCCCCGAGGTCGGCGAAGTCCTCCGAGAGCCTCGAGGTGAGGCTCATGTAGTGATGGCAGTGGAGGACGACGTTGTGCCCGTTCACGAAGTGACGGAACGAGGCCTCGTCGAAGGTATGGCTCAGCTCGAGGTTCATCTCGCCCGCCTCACAGGATCTGGGACAGCTCGTCGACGAGGGGCTTGACCTTGTGGCGGATGATCCCGAGCTTCGAGGCGTCCGGCGCGACGACGACGATGATCGCGTCTCCGGCGGGCCGGCACATGATCACCGCTCGTCCGTACTCGACGAACAGGTCCTGGAACTTGGACACCTGGAGCTCGCTGCCCATCTCCTCGACGCCGTTGATGGCGTTGGCAAGCGCCGCGCCGAGGTCCTCGATGTTCACGGTGCTGGATCCGCCGGCGGACTCGATCACGAACCCGTCGCGGCCGACGATGACCGCGGAGAGGACCCCGGGCACCTTCAGGAAGTCCTCGAGGACGTCGGTTGAGGTTCGGGTGGATTTCGCCATTCTGTGGCTCCTTTCGCTGTCCTGTCGCGCCGGCCGGGCTTCCTCCCGGCGACGCTCGTCGAGAACTCGGATCGCCTCCATCAGCGCCTGCTGGACGGGCATGCTGATCGAGGCCTTCGGGGAGAGGACGTTGTCGTAGAAGGCGAAGCTGCCCCGGTCCCAGCCGCACATCTCGACGAGGGCCTCCATCCCGATCGCGGGACCGGCCGTCGCGTGGACGAGCGCGCCGGCGGAGAAGTAGGTTCGCCCCTCCGGCCGGTCTCCGTGCTTCTCGAGCAGGAGCTGTCCGGTCTTGCCGCTCGCGTTCAGGAACTGGAGGAGATCGGGGATGCTCGTCATCGCGAGGTTCCCCTTCAGGCCCTCCACCTCCGCCGGGGGTATCGCGCTCTTCCGGCCCGCCCTCTGCGTCATGAACGCCTCCACGATCTGGACATGCCCGCCTCCGGACGGTACTCAGCGAAGCGCGTGCCAGGCCGCGGCGCGGGACGAGACCGCGCAGACAGCCGTTCCCTCGCGCGTCAGAGGTCCGACTCGCTCGATTTCGGCCGCTCGAAACGGGCGGGTCGGCTCAGTTCCGGCGGTCGGCCCGGAGACCGTACTCCCCGACCTTCCGGCGAAGCGTCGAGAGCGCGATGCCGAGAACCGCGGCGGCGTGCGTGAGGTTCCCGCCGCAACGCTCGATCGTGGCGGAGACGTGCCGCCTCTCGACCTCCTCGAGCGTCGCCGTCTCGGCCTCGGGCCCCGCCGCCGGCCGGGCGGGCGGCGACGCCGTCCGGACGGAGAGGAGCTTCGACGGCTCGAGGCGATCCTCGGGCTGAACGAGGCGGGCCCGCTCGAGGACGTTCGCGAGCTCGCGCACGTTCCCGGGCCAGGGGTACTCGGCGAGACGGTCGATCTCCTGCCGGGACAGCTCCAGGTCCTTCCCCGTGCACGTCCGAAGGAGGTGCCGGCAGAGCGCGGGCAGGTCCTCGATTCGCTCCCGAAGAGGGGGGAGGTGGATCCGGATGACGGACAGCCGATAGAAGAGGTCCTGGCGAAACGCGCCGTTCGCCACGGCTTCCTCGAGGTCCGAGTTCGTCGCCGCGACGACGCGGGCGTGCGCACGGCGGACCACCTCGCTCCCGATACGGCGTACCGTCCGGTCCTCGATGACCCCGAGGAGCTTGGCCTGGAGCGGAAGCGCCATCGCGCCGATCTCGTCCAGGAAGACCGTGCCGTCCACGGCCATCTCGAAGAGCCCGCGTCGGGGGGCGACCGCTCCGGTGAAGGCCCCCTTCTCGTGCCCGAAGAGCTCCGACTCGGCGAGGTGCTCGGGGAAGGCGGCGCAGTTCTGGGCGACGAACGGATGATCGCGGCGATGGCTCCGGTAGTGAATGGAGCGGGCCAGCAGCGACTTCCCCGTCCCGGTCTCCCCCGTCACGAGAACGGGGACGTCGCTGGCCGCGGCGACGTCGGCGAGCCGCAGCGGCATCCCGAGCGAGGGCGCCGACCCGACGAACGCCGAGCGCTCCAGCTCCTCCCGCTGCCGGCGGCTGTGCAGGAGCTCGATCCGCTCGAGCTCGCGGACGCGGAAGGCGTTCCGGACCGCGAGCCGGACCTCCTCGAGCTCGAAGGGCTTCGCGATGTAGTCCGAGGCGCCGACCTTGAGGGCCGCGACGGCGTTCTCGAAGGTCGGGAACGCGGTCATGAACACGACCTTCGTCGTCTCGTTCTGCTCGACGAGCGCCGGACAGATCGCCGCGCCCGTCGCGTCCGGGAGGTTCTGGTCGAGGAGGACGACGTCCGCGGTCACGCGTCGGCAGAGAGCGAGCCCGGCGGCGGCGGTCTGGGCGTGCAGGACGAGCGTCGTCTCGTCCCCGAGCGCGTCCACGAGCGTCTCGCAGAGCCGGGCGTCGTCGTCGATCACGACGACCGTGAACCCCGGACTCGGTGCGGCCGGCTCCGCGCGAAACCCCAAAGCGCGGGGATGTTACACGGGCCCGGATCCGCGCGCGGGCATCGGCCGCGGGGGCCGCCCGTCTCCGTCGGACAGGAGCTCGAGCTCGTCGAGCCGGCAGACGAGGTCCCGGCACTCCGAGCGCCGCGAGAAGTGCTCCCGAAGGCCGCGCGCCACGACTCCGAGCCTCCGGACGAGGACCTCGCGGTCGGTCGCGAGACGCAGGAGCCGCGGCGCGCCCGCCTCCCGGTCCGCCTCCAGGCGCGACGTCTCGCGCTCGAGCTGATCTCTCAGGCGCTCCGAGCGAGCCTCGATCTGCCGGAGCGCGCCCTCGCGACGCCTGAGCTCCTCGCGGGCCCGACGAATCGCCTCGTCGCTCCGCTCGCTGCGGGCGGCGGCCGCGGCGGCCTCCTCTCGCGCCCGATGGCTCTCCGCGAGGACGCCGCGAACGTCGCCCTCCTCGGCCGCTTCGCGGGCCGCGTCCCGCTCGCGGACGGCCGCAGCCCTCTCCTCCTCGAGGCGACGGATCACGTCCGCGAGCTCCTCCTCCTCGCGGGCGATCCGCGAGCCCTGCCGAGCCAGCTCCTCGATCTGGAGGCCGATCCTTTCGGCGGTCTCCCGCCCTCTCAGCCTGAGGTTCTCCGAGCAGGTCTCGAGCAGCTGGAGCTCCCCGTCGACACGGGCGAGCTCGGCGACACGGGCCCAGATCTCCTCCACGCTTCGGGAGACCGCCTCCGGGCAGCCTCCGGACGGGTTCGCGGCCGCCGCCATCCGACCGAGGAGGGACGCGGCCACGGCCCAGAGAGAGCCCTCGGCGAACGACGGGGGAGCGGGCGCCGGCTGGGGGTCGCCTCCGCGCAGGACGGGGCTGCCGTCGGACTGGAGGCGAACGAGGACCCCCCGGCACGCCTCCGCCAGGTGGGGTGCGTCGCGGAAACGCCGGGCGGGGTCCTTCTCGAGGAGCCGCAGCGTGAGGGCCGCGGCGCCCTCGTCGAGTCCGGGCCTGAGGAGACGCGGGTCCGGAGGCGGCTGGGAACGGTGGGCCTCGGCGAGGTCCGCGGCGTCCTCGAGGAGGAACGGCAACCGACCCGTCAGCATCTCGAAAAGGACGACGCCGAGGGAGTAGAGGTCGGCCGCGGGACCGGGCTCCTCGCCCCGGGCCTGTTCCGGCGCGATGTACTCCGGGGTCCCCAGGACGGCGCCGGGCGGACCGAGCCGGCGCTCCCACGCGACGTGCGCGAGACCGAAGTCGATCAGCTTGACGAAGTCCGCCTGGTCCCCTCGGCGGAGGAGGAAGACGTGGTCGGGCTTCACGTCCCTGTGGACGACGCCGAGCTGGTGCGCCCGTCCGAGCGCGGAGGCCACCTGCTCGACGATCTCGAGGCTCTGGCGCGTGCCCATCGCGCCGGCGGCGATCCGGTCGGAGAGCCGCTCCCCGACGAGGAGCTCCATCACGAGGTAGACGAGGCCATCGTCCGTCTCGCCGTAGTCGTAGATCTCCGCGACGTTCGGGTGGTTGACGCGATTCGCGGCGCGCGCCTCCCGGAGGAACCAGGGCCGATAGACGTCGCTTCCGGGCCGATCGAAGGCGAGGACCTTGATCGCGAGCTCGCGTCCGATGAGAACGTGCCTCGCCCGGTAGACGATGCCGAGCGCCCCGGACCCGATCCGCGCGTCCAGGCGGTATCGGCCGGCGACGAGAGTCCCGACGAGCTCGTCCGGTCCGCGCCCGGCGTCCACGCTCAAGAGACCGCGGCCACGGGAGGCCACGACCCGCCGCCGTCGATACGCGGGAACCGCAGCTCCAGCGTCGTGCCGGCTCCGGGCTCGCTCCGGATGAGAGCGAGCCCGTTCATCCGGAGCATGAGCTTCTGGACGATCGCGAGGCCCATGCCCGAACCGTCCGACTTCGTCGTGAAGAGCGGAGAGAAGACGTGCGGGAGGTGATCCCGGGCGATGCCGGACCCGTTGTCGCGGACCTCGACGACGACGTTCCCGCCGACCCGCCGGCAGGTGAGCTCCAGGAGGGCGTCGGGCCGGCCCGCGAGCGCGGTGGCGGCGTTGTCGATCGCGTTCAGGAGAACCCGGGTCATCGCGTCGGGGTCACCGGAGACGAGGCTCGGGCCGTCCCCCACCTCGAGCCGGCAGTCGATTCCCCTCTCTCGCGCCGTCGCCAGGAGAAGGTCGCTCCGCTCCTTCAGGAGCTCTCCGACGCGAACGCGCTCGAAGTCGACCCGGTCGAGAGTCTGATACCGGCGGAGCGAGCCGAGGAGGTTCTCGGCGATCCGAACGGTCTCGAGACAGCGAACGATGTACCGCTCGCGATGCTCCGTGTCGAACCGCTCGTGACTCTCGCGAAGGACCGTCAGCGTCGCCTTCAGGGTGTTCATCGCGTTCCCGACCTCGTGCCGGAACGTCCGGAAGATCGCTTCCGCCTGGTCCACGGCGACCTGTCGGCGAAGGAGCTCCTCGATCTGGCGCTGGGTCGTGACGTCCCGCCCCACGTGGATGGCGCCGATGATGACTCCCCGGTCGTCGAGGCGGGGCGTCGTGCTGAACCGGAACTCGCCGCCCAGCGAGCTGCTCGCGTAGTCGTACTCGATCGAACCGCGATGCTCGCTCGCCTCGACGAGGCGAGCGAGGTCCACCGGCGGAAGCGGCTCGCCGAGCACCTCCTGCCAGTGTCGGCCGACGAGGGTGGCCGGCTCGGCGCCGAGCCTCTCGGCGAGAGCTCGATTGAGGCGTGCGATCCGGAGGAACGGGTCGGTCAGCACGATCAGCTCGCGAACGGCGTCGAACGTCCGCTCCCACTCCGTCTTGCCAATGAGGATCGCCCTTTCGAGCTCCCGCTTCTCCGTCGAGTCCTCGAGCGTTCCGTCGAGGTGGGCCAGAGTGCCGTCCTCCCGCAGGGTCGCTCGCAGCCGCAGGAATGCCCAGAAGACGGAACCGTCCCGGCGGCTCGTTTCGATCTCGCTCTCCGCGATACCGTTCCGCTCGGCGGCCCGACGGACGGTCGCGGAGTCGATCCAGAGCGCCGGACACGGAACCGCGGCGAGGTCGTCCTCCGTCCCGTACCCGAGCATCTCGAGGAGGCACGGGTTCGCGGAGACGACGTGGCCGTCGGGAGAGAGCCGGAAGACACCGACCGGAAGCGACTCGAGAAGGCTCCTCCGTCTCGCCTCCGACGCCGAGAGAGCTTCCCGCGCGCGGCGCTCCGCTCCGCGCAGCCGGGCGGCGTGAAGCTCTCTCTCCACGACGACGGGCAGACGGCGGATGTTTCGCTTGTCGACGAAGTCGCTCGCCCCGGCCCGCATGAGGGCCACGGCCTGCTCCTCGCCCACCGCGCCGGACACGACGATCACGGGTGTGTCGGGCGCCCTCTCCGCCACGAGCTGGAGAGCCGCGAGACCGCTGAAGGACGGAAGGACCACGTCCGTCAGGACGACGTCCACGGGGCCGTCCGCGAGCGCCGTGACCAGCTCCTCCCGGGACGCGACCCGGATCGCGTCGAACTCGGATTCGCCTTTCTCGAGCGCCCGGAGGACGATCAGGGCGTCGTCGGCGGAGTCTTCGACGAGGAGCACACGGAGGCGCGACCGCGGCGCCGACTTCGTCACGTCGGAGATTCTAGGTCAGCGTCGGCTCGAGTCCGGCCCGTCGCGTCCGACGGTGCCGGACATCGAGCGGCATAGAATGGCGCGCGATGGCGCTCCGCGTCGCTCCCGTCGTCCCGGAGGGCGACGCTCCCACGGCGGCGCCGGCCCCTGAGCTCGACCGGACCGAGGCCCGGCTCTTCGTCGAGGCGCTCCTCCTCGCCGTCACGGACGCGGTCTGGGTGTGCGACGCGTCCGGGCGGCTCGTCCTGGCGAACGATGCGTTCGGCGCGGCGCTCGGACGACCGGCCGGCGCCCTCCGGGGACTCACTCCCGAGGAGGTCTTTTCGCCCGATCTGGCGGCGCGGGTCCGCCGTGCGCAGAACCGCGTGATGGGGACGGGGGCCCCGCTCCGGGTGCAGGAGTTCCTGTATCCGGTGGGCTCGGTCGAGCGACGCCTGTTCGAGACGTCTTTCGGCTCGATCCGCGGCCCCGGCGGAAAGCCCTGGGGGACGGTGGCGGTCACCCGCGACGTCACGCACGATCGGCTCGGAGACGAGGAGCTCCTCGGAACTCGCGACTTCCTCTTCGCCCTCGTCAATGCGGTCGGACCGGGGTGGACCTCGAATCGGGACCACCGTCTGACCCTCGTGAGCCGAGCTGCGGCCGAGATCTTCGGCCATCCGCCATCGATCGTCATCGGGAAAACGCCGGAACAGCTCCTCCCGGAGGAGGAGGTGGGGACGATCGTCGCCCTTCAGGAAGAGGCGTTTCGGACCGGACGGGAGGTGAGCCGGGAGCTCGAGCTTCGCGGCCCCGAGGGTCGAGCGGCCTCCTTCCTCGTCCGCGCGTTCCCATACGTCGGCCCGGCGTCCGAGGCTCTCGTGGTCTCCCTCTGCACCGACGTCACGGAGATCCGGCGGCTCGGACGCGGTCTCGCGGCCGCGGGGGACTTCCTGTCCGGCATTCTCGACGCCATCCCCGATCCGGTCTTCGCGAAGGACCGCGAGCATCGCTGGGTCTTCGTGAACGACGCGATGTGCGCCCTCGTCGGGAGGGACCGGGACCAGCTTCTCTCCCATCTCGATTCCGAGTTCTTCGGGGCCAGCCAGGTTCCCGGGATCCATGAGCGGGACGACGAGGTCTTTCGAACGGGCCGGGAGAGCCTCGTCGAGGAGGACCTGACGGTCCGGACAGGCGAGACGAAGCGGGTCGTCGTGAGGAAGTCCTTCCACGTGGATCCGGAGGGCCGGCCGCTCGTCGTCGGCGTGATCCGGGATGTCACGAAGACGAGGAGCGACGAGGCGGCGCTCCGGCGAGCGAACCGGCGGCTCGAAGCAGCGAACTCAGAGCTCGAAGCGTTCGTCTTCGCGGCCTCTCACGACCTCGTCGCTCCGCTCCGCCGGATCGAGTCGTTCTCCGAGTTCCTCCTGGAGGGGTGCCTCGACCGGCTGGAGCTCGACGGTCAGGAGCTCCTGCGAAGGATCTGGAGCACGGCACGGAGCGGCGAGCAGCTGACGGAGGACCTCCTCACCCTCTCCCGAGCGACGCGCGGCGAGCTCCTGCGGGAGCGGATCGACCTCAGCTCCCTCGCCCGCGAGCTCGCCGACGGGCTCCTGGAGGACAGCCCGGGGCGTGCCGTGGAGATCGACGTCGCGGACGGTGTGGTGGTGGATGCCGATCGCCGCCTGCTGAGGCTGTGCCTGGAGAACCTGCTCGGGAACGCCCTGAAGTTCACGCGCGGCCGCGAGGCGCGGATAGAGGTCGGGGAGGAAGGGCGAGACGTCGAGGGGGAGCGCGTCTACTTCGTCAGGGACAACGGCGTCGGCTTCGAGATGGCGTTCGCCGACCGTCTCTTTGGTGTGTTCCAGCGTCTCCACAGGGCCGAGGACTACCCCGGTTCCGGAATCGGGCTCGCGCTCGTCCAGCGCATCGTCCATCGACACGGGGGACGAGTCTGGGCCGAGAGCGCCGTCGGCCAGGGAACGACGATCCGGTTCACGCTCGGCGTCTGAGCTGGGGGGGATTCGCGACGGGCCGCGGTACGCATCGCCCCCGCCAGCGGCCCGTCTCCGGGAAGGGAACCCGGACCGCACGAGCTCCCGGCGCAAGCGGCGGCCTGCGCGAGGTGGAGAGCCCGGTCCTTCTCGTTCCGCGTCAGCGCGGCGCACTCCAGGTCGGGACCGCCTCGGCGATGAGCGCCTGGTGCTTCGGCTCGAGGCCCGAGAGGTCGGTGAGCTGCCGGACCTCGAGGACGTCGCCGGAGCCGTCGGCTGCGACGTTCAGCCGGCGGGCGGCGTCGCCGGCGAGGCCGGCGGCGCCGCCGAGGTCACGACCGCGAAGCCAGCGTCGCTCCCCTTCTCGTCCCAGATGCCGACGCAGACGCGCGCGTCCGGGCCGGTCGCCACGATCTCGAGCTCGTACGTGTAGTGGCCCGCCTTCGCGGTCTCGAGGTCGGCCGCGGGAATCTCGAACGCCTGGCTCCGCCGGGTGACCTCGGAGAAGTCCCCGGCGGCGGCCACGGAGGCGACGAGGACGGAGAACGCCCCCTCGACCCCCTTCGCGGTCGGGAGGAGGACGAGGGAGGCGATGGGGATCCGGACCTCGACGCGGATCCGGAACTTGCCGTCCTGCGCCGGGATCGGGGAGGCCGTCGCCGAGATCGGGATCCGCGCCCGGCCGTCCGGCTGGAAGAGGTGGGCGAGGACCCGGTCGGCCATCTGCTCGGCGGTCGTCTTCTCGACGAGGGAGCTTCGGACACGGACGTCGAGCTTGCGCCCCTTCACCTCCACGGTGACCGGCACGGCCTTGCCCGCGCCCGGCGGCGCAGGGTATCCGATCGAGTACCACGACTCGAGGTCGGAGGCGACGCGGTCGACGAACCGGTCGACGTTCCCGGCGCCGACCGCCGCGACGCCGCCGGTCTTCTCGGCGACGAAGGAGAGCGCCTCGAGCTCGTTGTCGAGGACGATCTGCTCCTTCCCGCCGAGCGGCTGGTCCGAGAGCCCGGGCGCGGAGAGGCGGGACCGGTCCGCCGACGGCATCGCCGCGTCGAGGTCGGCCGGAAAGACCCCGTGGAGCGTCACGCCGTTCGCGTTCGCCGCGCGCGCCACCTCCTCGAGGAGCCGCTTCGAGTCGAACTGCCGGGTCCGCGGGTCGCCGAGCGCCTCGGCACCGGCACGGTCCTTGAGAAGGAACTCGAGGCCGGCGTAGCGCGAGAAACGGTGGGAAACGAGGACGAGGACCTTCCGCCCGTCCATCCCCCCGAGCGTCGCGGCGAGCCCCTTCAGCGCCGACGTCTTCGCCTTCATCTCGAAGAACGCCTGCTGCGCGGCGAGCTCGGCCGAGGGCATGACGCCGCCGAAGTCGACCCCGATCCGCGGGTCGGCGGCCAGGGAGCTGAACCACTCGTCCGACGTGCGCAGGACGTCCTGGTCGGCCCGCTCGGGGGCGATCCGGCCGCTCTGCCGCTCGATCCCCCGGAGCGTCGCGGCGAGGAGCTCGACGTCGCCGGTGAAGGGGAGGACGGTCCGGATCGAACGGTTCCAGGTGACGACCATCGCCTCGTCCCCCTCGCCGACCGTCACCTCGAGGAGGCGGGCGAGGGCGTCGAAGAGCTCGGCGCGGCGGGCCGTGTCGGGGACGTAGAGCCGGTCGAAGAAGAGGACGACGCGGCGGGGCGGGCGCGCGGCGGCAGCGGGAGGCGCGGCGGCGCCGGGCTCCGGTGCGGGGGTCGGGTCGGCCGCATCTGCCCGGATCTCGCTGAAGTTCGTGACCGGAACGACCTTCCCGTCGTGGCGGACCTCGAAGTCCTCCGCCTTCAGCCCCCGGACGCGGGAGCCGGACGGGTCGGTGACGACGACGTCGAGGTTGAAGAGGGTGACCTCGACCGTGGCCGCGGCCCGCGGCGGCGTCGCCGGCGGCTGGGCGGCGGGAGCCGCCGAGGCGGCGAGGAGGGCCAGGAGGGCGAGGTTTCGCATCGGACTCCACCGGGGCACGCACGTCGTATGCCGGTCGTGCCGTACTCTAGAGCATACGCAGGCGGCCATGCTCTCGTTCGCGTCGCTGTTCGTCGGGCTCGTCTTCGGGATCGTCCCCGTAACGGTCGTCGCGACCGCGCCCGTGGTGCGTGTCGAGCTCTACCTCGACGGGAGCCGAGTCGCCGACCTGAAGGGGCCGTTCGAGGCGCACCTCGACCTCGGCTGCGAGCCGGCCCCGCACGAGCTCGTCGCCGTCGGCTACGACGCTCGCGGCCGCCAGGTGGACCGCATCCGGCAGTGGGTCAACCGGCCGCGCCCCCCCGCCGAGGCGACCCTCCTCCTCGAGCCGGGCTCGGGCGGCACGGAGAGGCGCGCGAGGCTGTCGTGGCGGTGTCTCACGGAGGAGAACCCCCGGTCGATCGCGGTGACGCTGGACGACGTCTCTCTCGTCGCGGAGGACCCTTCGGCGATCGCGCTCCCGCCCCACGACCCGGCGAAGGTCCACTCTCTGAAGGCCGTCCTCGACTTCGGCCGCGGCGTCGTCGCCACGGCCGAGATGATCTTCGGCGGTCCCCGCCGGACCGAGGCGTTCACCGAGATGACGGCGGTGGCCGTGGAGACGACGGACGTGGCGGGCCTCCCACCGGCGACCGACCTGACCGGCCTGTTCGAAAGCCGGGGCATTCCGCTCGAGGTCGCCGCGGTGGAGGAGGGGCCGCGCGAGGTCGTCGTCCTCTGCGAAGGGAGCGCTCTCGCCCTGCTCCGGAAGATCTTCCGCTACCGGACCACCGAGTTCGAGCCGCCGCTGCCCGAAGACGCCGTGGTCCGCTACGCATGGCCCGTCGCGAGCTCGGCGACGCAGTCGGCGATGAGGACGAACGTCTACCCGATCACCCGCCCGCTCGGCCCCGGGGACGGGAGCCTGAGCTGGATCGCGACGCAGCGTCTCGACTGGCCCGCGTGGCGGCCCGGCGGGCAGCGGATCTCGGACGCGCTCGCGGTGGCGGCCCTCGCGGCCGCGGACGGAGAGAGGCGGCGGGCGGTCGTCCTTCTCCTCGGACCCGAGGCGGCGGACGCGAGCCTCCTCTCGCCGTCCGAGGCGACGGCCTTCCTGGGGCACCTCCGTGTCCCGCTCATCGTCTGGGCGGTCGGAGCGAAGTCGTCCCTGAAAGAGACGCCGTGGGGGAGCGCGACGCCGATCACCACGGCGCGGCAGTTCGACGCGGCCGTGGCGGCGCTCTTCGAGAGGCTCGCCCGCCAGAGGATCGTCTGGGTCGAGGGGACCCACCTGCCGCAGGACGTTCAGGCGGGTGCCCTCGCGGGCGCGGTCCGGATGGCGCGCTGAGGCCCGGGTCGGGCCGCGCGACGCGGACCGCGGAACGGGGGCGAAAAGGCCCTCCGGCCCCGGCCCTCAGGGCGTCGCGAGGGCCCGCGCGAGAGCGAGCGCCTTCTCGCGCTCGACCTTGTACGTGATCATCCGCGCGACGCCGTCGGTGCGCTGGACGATGACCGCGAAGGCGTCCTCGCCGGCGGGGAGTATGGCGGCCTTCACGCCGATACCGGGCAGCACCTCGCGCTTCGTCGACTCGCTCTCGAGCGCCTGCACGTCGAACTCGAACTCGTCGTCGGCGCTCCTCTCGTCGGCGGCGAGCGCCTTCAGGCTGGCGAACGTGAAGCCGAAGTTGCTGCCGTCGCCCTGCCAGTCGCAGCTCGTGAACCCGGGCCGATACTCTCCGACCGCGGGGCCCTGGTACCCGTCGCCGACGACGGCCACGGCTTCCTCGGCGGTCAGTACCGCGTCGCACCGCACCGCCGAAGGCTCCGCGGGCGTCTGGGACGGGGCATTGGCGGCGGTGAAGAGAAGCAGGACGGCGAGCGGGCTCGATCGCATCATTCGACCTCCTCCGGGCGGGTGTCGGACGTTCGGACCCGGGCATTTTCGTACCCGGGGTCGGCGGCCGCGTCAAGTCGAGAGACGAGCGAGGGGCCTCCGGCACTCTCGAGGCCGGCGACGTCCGCCCGCGAAGCACCGCATGGGCTGACCCGTCGGAGCGGCTCGTCGGCGCCTTTGTGCGGGCCAGACGGGGAGACGCCGAGGGGATCGCCGCCGACCCGCGGGACGGCGCGCTCTACGTCGGGAGCATCGCGAAGCGGAAGGTCGTCCGCGTCGCGGTGTCCGGAGCCGCGAGCGACTTCGGCGCAGGTGAAGCGTCCGGTCTCGGCGAGGTCCTCGGGCTGAAGGTCGAACCCGCCCGCTCGGCCCTCCAGGCCTTCGACCTCACCTCGGGCGCGCCGCGCGTCTCGGTCGCGACCGAGGAGCCGAAGCACCTCCTGAACGACCTCGTGATCGTCGACGGCGTCCTCCTCGTCTGCGACGCGCTCGGCCGCTGGGCTCTCGACGGCGATGGAGCCGCGCCACGGCCCCTCGTCGCGCCTGGAGGGTCCCCGTTCGGAGGAATCGACGGGCTTTCGGCCCGCGGACGGACGCTCGTCGGCGTCCAGAGCTCGCTCGGAGCGCCGCGCATCGTCTGTTTCGACGTCGCGCCCTCGGCCCGCGCCGTTCTCCGGGCCGAGGTGCTCGAAGCGGGGAACGCGCTCTGGCGCATACCGACGACCCGCGCAGCTCTACCGCCTGAGAATCCCGTCCTGATCCCGGCCCATCCGTCTTCGACGAGCGCGCCGCCGGGCGCGCACGGTCCCTCGTCGCCGCAATCCGAGTCGAACCGAGGAGTCGTCGACCGGTCGCGAGACGGGGATGACTCAGGCGAGGCGGGCGACGAAGTGGCAGGTCTTCCCACCGCGGCGGAGCGTCTCGACGACCTCGACGGGGACGGGCCTGCCGAGCGCGGCCTCGAAGATGGACTGGTGCGTCGCGCGCGTGCACTCGCAGTGCAGGTCGGACGGCTTCGCCGGCCGGTCGCGCACGACGGGGCAGTAGCAATGCTTCGAGGTCTCGCCGTACCGCACGTGGACGCTCTCGCCGTCGCGCCAGCACTCGAACATCTCCGCATAGGCGGCGACGAGCCTCGCGACGTCGCCGCGCCCCTTCTCGGCGATCGCGGGCTTGAACGCATGCCGCCGGTAGCAGCCGCGGCCGCAGGCCGCAACGAGCTTCTGCCGGGTCTCGAGCGGGAGCTCCTGGTCCATCGCGTCCAGGAGGTCGCTCGTCCAGCCTCGGACGAAATCGGCGTCGTGCCGGGCCGCCTCGAGCTCCCTGGATGGAAGGGAGGCCGGCGCGGTGGGCTCGCCGGCGAGCGCGAAACCCTCGGATGCGGCGCCCGCGCAGCAGCCGAGGCCGAGCTGGAGCGTCCGCCTGAAGAATTCCTTCCGGTCCACCGACGCCTCCGGCCGGACCCGTGCCGGGACCGGCCCGTTTCGCGGGACTGAGGCTTTGTACGCGGCCGCCACCCGGCATGTTGCGCCGCAGCGCCGGCGGAGGGGCCTCCTCGTAGACTCGCGAGGTCGGAGGAGCATCGTGGCCGTCGCGTTTCGGTCGGCACCTCGCTTCTCTGGAGCGCTTCTCCTGCCCGTCCTGGCCCTCCTCGCGGCCTGCGCCTCACGGCCCGTCGAGCCGGCTCGGTCCCGCGCGCGGCCCGACCTCGAGCGGGCGAGGAGCCGGTTCTCGCAGCACGGAGTGACGGGCGCGTCCGTGGTCCTGACCCCGAGCGTCGTCTCCAATCCCGAGTCTGCGACGCAGGCGATCGTGATCGAGAGCGGCGACGATGCCGGGAGACGGACGATCCCGGCCTCGACGTTAGAGTTCCCGAACACCCTGATCGGGCTCGAGGCGGGAGCGGTGAAGCCCGACGAGGTCTTCCGCTGGGACGGCAAGCCGAGGGAGTTCGGGGCCTGGGAACGCGACCTCGCCCTCGTCGAGGCGTTTCGAGTCTCCTGTCTTCCGTGCTACCAGGAGGCGGCGCGCCGGGTCGGGATCGGGCTGATGCGAAGGCTCCTCCGCGAGCGCGGATACGGCAACTCCGAGGTCGGCGACTCCGTCGACTCCTTCTGGATCGCCGGACCGCTGAAGTTCTCGGTGTGGGAGGAAGCCGAGTTCGTGCGTCGCGTCTCCCTCGGGGACCTTCCTTTCGGCGTAGACCACCTCGAGACCCTGTGGGCTTCGATGAAGCTGGACGAGGCTTCGGCCTATCGGCTCTTCGCCAAGACGGACTGGGCGGGCATGACGAATCGGGTCGATCCCGGCGTGGGCTGGTTCGTCGGATGGGTCGAGACGCCCGAGGGACCTCGCTCCTTCGCCACCCGGGTCGTGATCCCGCAGGAGGGGCCGAAGACCGACCTGACCTTCCGGAAGAGGCTCACCCTCGAGCTCCTGAAGGACGTCGGCGCCATCCGTCTACGCTGATCCTCGTGCTCCGCCCGCGAGATCCGCGCAAGCATGCGCTGAGGATCGCGGACGATCGTGCGTGAGGACTCTGTCCACACGAAAGGTGTCGGGTCCTCGTTCCAACGGGCGAGGAAGGCCTCGATGTGCCGCCGAAGCGCCGCCGTGGAGGCGAAGCTGGCTCGCCTCAAGGACCGCCTCGTCAGGATGCTGAAGAAGCCTTCGACCTGGTTCAGCCACGACGCGCTCGTCGGAGTGAAGTGAAAGACCACGCGAGGATGCTCGGCGAGCCACCTCTGCGCGTCCGGCGTCTTGTGCGTGGAGGAGTTGTCGAGGATGACATGGAGCTCGCCTCGACGGAAGGTACGCTCCACGGTCCTCAAGAAGCTCAGAGAGTCCTGGCCGGTGTGCGAGTCCTGGCAACGGCCGACGACTTTGCCCGTAGCGATCTCGGGCGCAGCGTACAGATCCACGACGCCGTTCCAGGTGTAGTCGTGCGTTCTTCGTTCGACCTGCCCGGCTTCAGTGGCAGCAACGGCTGCGTCCGATCGAGGGCTTGGACCTGCGCCTTCTCGTCGAGGCTGATGACGACGGCGTTCTCGGGCGGGTTGAGACAGAGCCCAACGACGTCGCGCACCTTCTCGGCGAACGCCGGATCCTTGCTGACCTTGAAGGTGCGCTGAAGGTGAGGTTTGAGATCGTTGGCCTTCAGGATCTCGTGAACGGCGGTCTTCCCCAGACCGACAGCACCGGCCAGAAGCCGAGTGGACCAGTGAGAGTGGCCAGCGGGCGGAGGGCTCATCACGGTCGTCACGACCTCGCACACGACATGCTCGGGAACGCTGTTCCCGCGTCCGGGCTTGGGACGGTCGGCGAGGCCTTCCACTTTCCCGACCTCAAACCGCTTCCGGATCCGGCTCACCTGCGGTACCGACAGCGACAGCCGCGTCGCGATCTCCACTCCGGGGATTCCGTCCGCGGCCATCAACACCACTCGGGCTCGCCGAACGTGTCCCGCCGAAGCCGACGGTTGCGCCACGAGAGCTTCAAGCTTGCGCCTCTGCGAGGTTGTGACCGCGAGAGGGGTGGTCTTTCCCATGGCTCTTCATGCGAGGCGACCCCATTCATGGTTGCACGTGTTTCGCGGGCGCCACACTAGGCGCGGAGGAACGGCGACCATTCGACGTACGGGACGAGGTCGGCGAGGGCCGCCTCCTCGACGCGGACCCTGGTGAGAACGGGCGCGGGGAGGTCGGCCGCGGTCCAGGCGAAGGCCCGGCGGCAGGCGCGGGCCGAGGAGAGGAGGAGGCGGGGTCTGCTCTGCCGGTACGCATGGTCGCGGTGCAGCTCCTCCTGCAGCGCGGAGTGCCTCGCGTCGAACGCGGGGCGGTGATCGTCGGAGAGGAGGCCTCTGGCGACGCCGACGGCCCGGCTCGCGTCGGTGATCTGGACGACGGGCTGCGGAAAGGCCGGGGGCGATCCTGATGGGGGTGTGCGCCGGGCTCGTCGCCGTGCGATTCGGCGCGAGGGTCGACCCCATGCCCGAGGAGCTGACGAGGAAGCTCGAGGAGGTCCTCCGGAAGAATGGTGGGCACAGGAGGACCCGGTGCAAGCCCGCGAAGATCCGGCCAGACGACGGACGCGCACGAGAGGCCCGGAAAGACGGTCTCCGAGCCTCTGACAGCTTCGCCATGGTTGACGGGGTCAAGCGAGGGCGAGTACGTGCTGCTCGCCGCTTCACCGGAGCTGTGGTTCAGGAAGGCCCTGTTCTCGTGGATCGGCAAGCGTTCCGGACTCTGCGACGGAGTCGACCTGCCCTGGTTCGATTGCGAAGGCCAGGTCACGTTCGACAGCAGGGTCTTTCCCAGGGTGCTGCGCTCCTTCGAGGGAAGGGAGCTCGTCTTCGAGGTGACGGTCGAGCGGCTCGACCGGGAAGAGTTCCAGGGCCTGGCCAGCACCGCCGGGCAGATCCACGACTTCACGTACCTACGGTTCACGCCGGGCGGTCCGGCGGTGGCGGCCGGGAAGGCCGTGAAGGCGGAGATCTACAAGCCGGACGGCTTGCGGAGGCGTTCCGGGGCCGGCAACCGTCTATCTCCCGTACACCGTCTGATCGTGACCCCCGCCGGCGCGCGCGTCGGGCCTGACGGCGGGCGGAAGCGACGGAGGTGGGGGCGGGGGCCGGTGAGACGGAATCCTGTCGGAGAGGAACGTGCCGACGCGGCCTATGATCGTCCGATGGAGCAGGTCGTGCGGTGGGTCCTCCTCGCGGTCCTGTGTGCGGCGACCGGAACGGCGCAGGCCCAGGACACGACGTTCCTCACCTTCAACAGCGAGCCCGGCGACCACGTCGGCGGCGGACTCCGGTTCACGTTGACCTCGTCGGACGGCCTCATCGCCGCCTACCCGATCGACGGGGGAGTCCAGCTTTACTTCGACGGCTCGACCTTCTGGCATCTCTACTTCGTCCCCCCCAAGGGATCGACCCTGACGCCCGGCGTCTACGACGACGTGAGGCCCTGGCCGCTTCAGTCCGCGACGGCGGGCGGGCTCTACGTCTTCGGAGACGGCCGGGGCTGCAGCATGATCACCGGCCGGTTCCAGGTCCTCGAAGCCGAGTTCGGCCCGGGAGGCGAGGTCCAGAAGCTCGCGGTCGACTACGAGCAGCACTGCCAGGGAGCCGAGCCGGCGCTCTTCGGCTCGGTGCGTTACAAGTCCGGCGTGCCCGTCGGCCCGCGTCTCGGGGTCGGCGCGATCACCCGATACGAGGGAGACGACGGCTGGTGGAACCTCGGCCTCGTCGTCTCCCTCTCCGGACCGGCCGACACGGCGGTCTCGGTCGACTACGAGACGCTGGACGGCACGGCCACGGCCGGAGCCGACTACGCCGCGGTCTCGGGGACGGCGACGATACCGGCGGGCGAGACGGACGCGGTCGTGCCCGTGCCGGTGCTCGGCGACGCGACGGTGGAGGCCGACGAGACGTTCACGCTCTCGCTGAGCAACGCCGTCGGGGCGCCGATCGCCTTCGCCCAGGGCGTGGCCACGCTGAGGAACGACGACCCCTACAAGACCGTCCTGCGCCTCGACAGCGAGCCGGGCGACTTCGTCGGGCAGGGGCAGAGCGTCACCGTGACGCCGATCGACGGCGACTTCAACCTCGAGAAGACCGACGACGGCGGGGTCCACGTCCGCTTCTTCGGGACGACCTCGTTCCTCTGGGACCTCAATTTCGCCCCCCCCGCGGGTGCGGCCCTCGCGCCTGGAGGCTACGAGGGGGCGACGCGCTGGCCGTTCCAGTCGCCGACCGCGCCCGGCCTGGAGGTAAGTGGGGGCGGACGTGCCTGCGCCTGGCTCGCCGGCCGGTTCGTCGTTCACGAGGCGGTATTCGGCCCTCAGGGCGAGGTCCTCAGGCTCGCGGTGGACTTCGAGCAGCACTGCGAGGGGGACGATGCGGCGCTCTACGGATCGATCCGATACGAATCGAACGTCCCTATCGGCCCCCGCCTCTTCGTCGGACCGGTCCGGATCCTCGAGGGGGACGGCGGCTCGGCGAGCCTGGGATACGTGATCTCCCTTTCGGAGCCCGCGGCGGCCGCGGTCACGGTGGACTACCAGACCGTGGACGGGTCGGCCACGGCCGGCAGCGATTACGTCGGCGTCTCGGGCACGGCCACCTTCCCCGCGGGTGAGACGAGCGTGCCGGTGTCGGTGCCGGTCATCGGCGACCTCGTGGAGGAAGGCGACGAGACCTTCGCTCTCTCGCTGAGCAACGCCGCGGGCGCGTCGATCGCCTTCGGCGAGGGCCAGGGGACGATCCTGAACGACGATCCCTACAAGACGTTCCTCCGCTTCGACAGCCAGCCCGGCGACCTGCTCGGCCAGGGATTGCAGTTCACCTTCACCGAGGTGGACGGGAGCATCACCGCGGCCCCGTTGGAAGGCGGAATCGAGGTCGTCTTCTACCGCGGCTCGTGGTGGAAGCTCCGGTTCGTCCCGCCGCTGGGGGAGACCCTGGCGGTGGGCGCCTACGACGGGGCGACGGGCTGGCCTTTCCAGTCGCCGACGACGCCCGGGCTGGGCGTCACGGGAGAAGGGCGGGGCTGCAACGTCTCCGCCGGCCGCTTCACGGTCCTCGAGGCCGAGTACGGCCCCGCCGGCGAGGTATTGAGGTTCGCGGTCGACTACGAGCATCACTGCAACGGGAATCCCGCGGCGCTGTTCGGTTCGGTGCGCTACGACTCCGGCGTGCCCGTCGGTCCGCGCCTCGCCGTCGGCGCCGTCGACCGCTACGAAGGGGACGACAGCTCGACGAGCATGGGCTTCGTGATCTCGCTGTCGGCGCCTTCGGGATCCCTGGTCACCGTGCCGTACCAGACCGTGGACGGCACGGCGACGGCCGGCGTCGACTACGTGCCGGTGGCGGGCACGGCGACCTTCCCCGCCGGCCAGACGACGGTGCCGGTTCCGGTGCAGGTCCTCGGCGACACGGCCCAGGAGCCCGACGAGACGTTCACGCTCTCGCTGGGCGACGGCTCGGGGGCGCCGGTCGCCTTCGCCCAGGGCCTGGGCACGATCCTGAACGACGACCCCTTCAAGACGCTCCTCTACTTCAACAGCGAGCCCGGCGACTTCATCGGCGGGGGGCTCCGGTTCACCATGACGCCGGCGGACGGAGCCTTCGCCCTGAGCCGCTTCGAGGGCGGCGTCTACGTCGCCTTTACGGGGCCGGAGTTCTGGCAGCTGCTCTTCGCCCCGCCGGCGGGGACGACGCTGGCGCCCGGCGTCTACCCCGCAGCGGTGCGCGCCACCACCACCCGCCCCCCCGGTTCGCCCGGCCTGGAGGTCATGGGGGCCGGCCGGGCCTGCCAAGCGCTCACGGGCCGCTTCGCGGTCCTGGAGGCCGAGTACGGCGCCGACGGGGAAGTCCTGAGGCTCGCGGTGGACTACGAGCAGCACTGTCTCGGAGGCGACCCAGCGCTCTTCGGCTCCGTGCGTTATCGCTCGAGCGTGCCCGTGACCCGCAGGCTCATCGCCGCAGATGCGTCCGTCGCCGAAGGCGACAGCGGAACGAGGAGTCTCGGATTCCCGGTCTGGCTCTCGGAGCCGGGCGGCTCTCCCGTCACCGTCAGCTTCGCCACGGCGGACGGGACGGCGCGCCGGGGAGTCGACTACGCGCCGCGCTCCGGCTCGACCACCCTGGCCGCGGGGCAGACCGACGTCGTCATCCCGGTCACCGTCTACGGCGACACTCTCCCCGAGGCCGACGAGACCTTCTCGCTGACCTTCCCGGGGGTCGTGGGCGCCGCCGCCGTGTTCCCTCCGGAGGCCGTCGGCACGATCCTGACGGACGACATGCTTCCCCAGCTGAACGTCGGCGACGTCAGCGTGGTCGAGGAAGGGCCCGGCTCGTCTCCTATGGCCTCCTTCGTCGTGAGCCTGAGCGCACCGAGCGACCAGCCGGTTTCCGTGGCGTACCTGACCCAGTCCGGCACCGCCACGGCGGGTGCGGACTACGTCCACACGGCGGGCACGCTCGAGGTCGCGCCCGGCGCGGCCTCCGGGACGATCGCCGTGCCGATCGTCCCCGATCGGCTGGCCGAGGCCACCGAGACCTTCTCCCTGCTCCTCCTGTCCCCGGCGAACGCGACGATCGGCCGTGGCCAGGCCCTGGGCACGATCCTGGACGACGACGGGGACGGGCCCCTCTCCTTCTACACGCTCCTGCCCTGCCGGCTCCTCGACACGCGGGAGGCCGGGCCGGCCCTGGACGTCGGCGTCGAGCGGGTCGTATCGGCCGTCGGGGCCTGTGGGATCCCGCCCGAGGCCAGGGCCGTCGTCCTGAACGTGACGTCGGTCGAGGCGACGGGCGCCGGCGACTTCCAGGCCTACCCGGCGGGCACCGCGGCTCCGGACACGAGCGTGGTCAGCTTCCGGGCGGGGCGGACGCGGGCCGGCATCGCCGTCGTGCGGCTCGGCGCGGACGGAGGCCTCGCGTTGACCTGCCGCATGCCCGGCAGCTCGAACGGGTCTGCCCACGCGGTGGTCGACGTCTCCGGCTACTTCCGATAGGCGGAACGAGCGCGGAGAGACGGGCGCCGGGGAGGGCGGGGCGCGCCGCGGCGGGAGGGCCGGGACGCGCCCCGGGAAGGCCGGGAGGACGTCAGTCCGACGCGGGGAGGAACGCTCCGTCGTCGCTTCGCTGCTGCGGGACGCCGCCGTCGTTGATGACGGCGTAGGCGATGAAGGGATTGGTGCCGCTCGTCCGGCGGACGCGCACGTAGCCGTCGGCGACTCCGGGCGCCCACGTCGAGAGGGCGTTGTTCTGCTGCCACCAGCGCTTCGCCTTCACGGTGAGCCCGGTCGCCGTGTGGACGAGGTGCCCGGTGGCGCCGTCGTAGACGTCGACGGCGAAGACGTCGTCGTCGCCGCCGGCCTCGCCGGTGTTCACGATCGCGAGGTTCGTCCGGTTCGCCGCGTTCTGCTGGAGGCCGTACAGCCAGGCCGAGTCTGTCGAGGCCCCGCCGGACGGCGTCGCCGGGTAGAAGAGGCCGTACCTCCCGCCCCCGCCCGGAGACGACGTGCGGGCGCCGACGACGATTCCCGAGAGGTCCCCGTCGGACGACGTGACGAAGAGGGCCCCGACGTATCCGCTCCCCGCCGGCCCGATCCCGGGGGCGGCGTGATCGCGGAAGTACGCGAAGACGTTCGGGAGGATCACCTGCGCCCCGGCCCCGAGCGGGAGGGAGACGGACGCCGTGTGATCGGGGCGGTCGACCTGGTCGGAGACGAAGGAGAGCGTCAGCGTCCGCGCGCGGGACGACCAGTTCGTCGCGACGAGCTCGCTCGTGTAGACGCTCGCCTCGATGACGACCGGGACGGTGAGAGAGGAGACGGGGGCCGTCGTCGCCGGCTGCGGCGGCACGAAGGACCCGTCGGAGTTCTTCTGGTCGTTCACGACGCCGTAGGCGTACCAGGGAGCGGTGCCGCCGACGCGCTCGACCTTCGCGTAGCCGTTCGTCATCCCGTGCAGCCCGAGGATGCCGCTGACCTGCAGGAAGCCGCCCGGCGGGAGGGTCTCGTCGGGGCGGACGACACGGGCGGACGAATCGCCGGAGCAGACCGTCACGCGGAGCGTGACGTCCCCGTCCGCCGGGGCGCCGGCGTTCTGGAGGGCCAGGTTCGAGCGGTCCGTCGCGTTCTCGCGGAGGCCGCAGACGAAGGCGGCCCCCGTGAGCGCTCTCCACGCGGGCGTCCCGCCGTAGGCGAGGCCGGCCTGGCCGTTGGCGACGGCGGTCGTCGTCCGGACGGTAGCGGCGACCTCGGAGAGGGACGTGACCCCGCTGACGGCGACGTAGAGGGTCCCGCCGCGCGGCGCCGTGGCCGGGACCCCGACGCCGAGCCGGCCGAGGTACGCGATCGCGTCGGGCTCGACGACTTGCCGGCCCGCGGGGAGCGTGACCGTCGCGGAGCCGGCGCCGCCGCCGAGGGTCGCCGCACCCGTGTAGGCGAGCCGGAGGGTCGCGTCGCGGGCCGAGCGGTTCGTCAGCGTCAGCTCCGACGTGTAGTGCGACGGCGCGACGCCGAAGACGTCGAGGACCACCGGGACGAAGACGACCCCCTCGGTCGTCGTCGTGCCGCCGGACTGCTCGACCTCGAACGACGCCGTGCCGATCCGGAGCGTCCCGGTGCGGGGGGACGAGTCGAGGTTCGGCGCGACGGAGTAGGTGAGCGAGCCGGAGCCCGTGCCGCTCCAGCCCGACGTGACGACGACCCACGGCACCTCGGACGTCGCCGTCCAGGGGCAGCCCGACGAGGGCGTCACCTGGATCGTGCCGCGCCCGCCCGCCGCGCCGAACGCCTGGGAGAACGGGGGATTGAGCCCCGTGAAGCCGCACGTGACGATCCGGAACGCCGCGTCGCTCATGTCCGAAGTCGTCCCGGAGGCGTCGCTCACACGGACGTGGCAGACGGGCGACATGGACTGCGCGACGACCCACGGGAACGTGCCGGTGTTCGGCGTGCTCGCGACGACCGTCTGCGGATCGACGAGCTGGCCGTCCCACGGCGAGGTCGTTGAGTACTCGATCTTCACGTTCGCGATGGATCCGCTCGACGTCCAGGTGATCGGGTGGGTCGTCCCCGCCTCCCAGACCTCGCCGCCGTTCGGCGAGGTGACCCGGAGGGTCGGGGCGCCGCCGGAGCCGACCGTCATCGAGAAGACGCCGTTCCCGTTCGTCCCGGCGTAGAGGCGGGTGTGGTCCGCCGGATCGAGCGCGAGGGCCAGGACGTCCAGGTTCGTGAGGCCCGAGTCGAGGTGGTTCCACGTGGCGCCACCGTCCGCGGAGAACGTCACGCCGTCGGACCCGGAGGCGTAGAACGTCCCCGGGGAGGCCCGGTCCGCGACGAGCTCGCCGTCGGAGCCCCAGAGGTTCGTCACGCGGCTCCAGGCCGTTCCGCCGTCCGTCGTCCGGTAGACGCCGTCCATCCCGAGGAGGAGGACCGTGCTCGAGGCTGAGGGGTGGACGGCGATCGCGGAGACGAGGATCGGAACCCCTCCCGAGACCGGGCTCCAGGACGTTCCGCCGTTCGTGCTCTTCATCAGCCCGCCGAACGTGCTCGCCGCCCAGACGGTCTGGGGGCTCGACGGGTCGACGGCGATCGCGTTGACGAACATGTGCCCGACACCCGTGTAGACGACGTTCCACGTCAGGCCGCGGTCGATGCTCTTGTAGACGTGGTCCGTCGTCCCGGCGTAGACGACGAGCGGAGACGAGGGGTCGATCGCGAGGCACGTCGTGGCCTCGAGGAGGACGGGCGTGTAGGTGGTCCCGCCGTCGGCGCTCCGCGCCAGGGCGCCTCCCGTCGCCGCGTAGACGATCGAGGCGTTCGCCGGGTCGAACGCGATCGCCGCCGTGGAGTAGCCGGTCGACACGGCGCTCCAGCTGGCGCCGCCGTTCCTCGTGACCGAGTAGCCGGTCGACGTACCGGCGACGATCGTCGAGGAGCTGACGGGGGAGACGGCCAGCGCCAGAACCTCGGTCCCGGCCGGGCCGATCGGGCTCCACGCGTTCTCGCCGGCGGAGAGGCGCGGTGCGGCGGCGACGGCGAGGACGAGCGGGAAGAGGCCCAGCGCGGCTCGCCGTGCAAGGGCGAACCGGAGTGTCGTGTCGTTCATCGGGGGCTCCCTCCTGGAGCGGGCGCGGGCGGAGCGGCAATCACTACTCCCGCGACGCGTCTCGAGCTGCAATGCGGCACGAAACGATATTGGAGATGTCGCGGGCCCGCAAGAAACAGGACCGGCCCGGGTCGGTCGGGCGTCGCGTGACCCGGTGCGGGAGACCGGCGGCAAGTCGGCCGTGGCCGAGTCGAGAGTCCGTCTGCGGGCGCGCGCGATCAGGATCCGGATCGTGATCCCTTCGCGGGAGAGGACCTTCACAGTGGGCCATCTCGTCGAGGGACGCGTGAGGAGTGACTTGTGGCGCACACTTCCATTCGTGATTCGAGCGTTGCTGTCCGCCGCATTGCTGGTGTCGGGGCTGGCCGCCGCCCAGCCCTGCGCCTGGCCGTCGTTCGCCCTTCCGGTCGACCTCGGCATTCCGGTCGAGGAGCGGTGGCCGCAGCTACGGACAGCAGAAGTGGACGGGGACGGACGCCAGGATCTCCTCGCACTCTTCAGCTCTGGCCGCGTCGTCGTCTTCTGGAACCGCGCCGGCGGCCTCGTTCGGGGCCCCTCGACGGAGCAGCTCCCTGGCTCAGCGAGCAGGTTCTTCCTGGAGCCGGCGGACCTCGACGGGGACGGTCGGTCGGACCTTCTCGTCGGGGTGAGCTCGTTCGGGGCGCCGCCGCGGCGATTCGAGTCGTGGCTCGGGGACGGGGCGGGCGGGTTCTCGAGGGCGGCGTCCGTCACGCTCCCCGAGGGGCTCGGCTCCGGTCTCACCCTCGCACGGTTCGACGGAGGCGCCACACTCGACGTTCTCTCTGTGGTTCGCTCGGCGTCCGACGCCTCGAAGCTCGAGGTCGTGCGCTGGCGTGGTCGGGGAGACGGATCGTTTCAGGCTCCCGCGACGATCCTGACGCTCGACAATCCGATAGCCGACGCCGGACCCGGCGGCGTCGTGGCGGGCGACGTCGACGGCGATGGAAGGACCGATCTCGTCGTCTCCTCGATCGGGAGCGTGCCCAGCCACCCCGAGGTCCATCCCAGCTCCTCCTATGTGTCGAAGCTCTGGCTGGGGGACGGCGCGGGCGGCTTCGAGCCCAGCTCTCCCGCGCCCTTCGGATGGGCTTTCCGGCTCGTCGACGTCGATGGGGACGGTCGGGACGAGGTCCTCTATGCCAACTGGCAGCAGATGCCGGTCATCTCGGACTCAGGGTTCCTGCGTCGAGAGGCGGACGGGACGTGGCGTGTCCTAGGAACGTGGCTCGCCAATGCACAGTCCCTCCTCGTCGGCGAGCTCGACAGGAATCCCGAGCGCAAAGAGGTTCTCGTCGGTGGAGGCGCCTACCGGCTCGGCGAAGCCGGCAGCGGTGCCGTCCAGTTCGCGGCGATTCCGGAGACCGTGCAGCCGACGCTGCTGGACCTGGACGGCGACGGTCACCTCGACGTCCTCGGCGTCGCGAGGAACCCGGTCGGTGCCTCCGGCCGCCTCGTCCTGGCGCGGAGCGTCTGCGGAGGGGGGCCGGGAACGACGACGCTCTTTCTTCCCGCGTTTCTCTCCCTGACCGGTGCGGAGGCGACCCGTTTCGAGACGGAAGTCACCGTCACGAACTTCGGGGCCTCCGCGATCTCGGCGGTCCTGCGCATTCACCCGGCGGACGGTGCACCGGCGTCGGACCTGGCCTCCTTCACGCTCGGGCCGGGCCGGGTCCGGTTGCTCTCCACGACCGAAGACGCGGAGGCGGTCAGGGTCGTGATGCCCGAAGGTGTCGATCGGGGCACGGCGACGCTCGAGGTCTCGACGCTGGACGGGTCGCAGCAGGACGTCGTCGCGGACGTCCGGATACTCTCGGAACGGCCGGGTTCCGGGCGCGGGGGCGTCGGCTATCGGGCGCGAGCCGCCGAAGGGCAGCGCGTCGGGGGAACCGGATACGTTACCTGGCTGAAGGAAGACGCGGAGGATCGTACGAACCTGGCCGTCGCGAGCGCAGGCCAGGAACCCGTAACCCTCCGCGTCTCCGTCGTCTCGGCGGATCCCGAAAGACCAGGCCGGGTCGTCCTTCCCGACGTCACCCTGACGCCTTACGGAAGCCACCAGTGGAACCGCGTTCTCGCGGCGTCCGGGCTCGGCGCCCGGAGCGGCTGGGTCCACGTCGAGCGGCTCGTCGGAGGTCCATGGACGGCCTGGGCGACCGTGAACTCGAACGGAACCGGAGACGGCTCCGTCGTCGAGGTGGCGGCGAGCCTGGAGGAGAGGCTCCTCCCCGCGATCGTCGGGACAGATCGCTACCGTACGGACGTCGTCATCACGAACACGGCGGCGACGAGCGGACTCGCAACGCTCAGCTTCCCGTCCGTCTCCGACCCGGATGGGCTCCCGTTTCCGGTCACGCTCGACATCGAGGCCGGACCGGAATCGTCCCGGCTGGTGGACCCGGTCTCCGCTCTGAGAGACACGCTCGAGATTCCACCCGAGCCGTATGTTGGGCACGCCACCTTCCATGGTTCGGGTCTCGTGGCCGGGGCGAGGGTGACGACCGTGTCGGCATCCTCAGGCTCATTCGGCGTCTACACGCCTCCCGCGAGCTGGTTCGACTACGGCGAGTCCATGCTCGTCTCCGGCTTGCGCCAGGATCAGAGAAACCGGTCGAACCTCGTGATCGTCGAATCGCCCACCATGGCGCCGGGCCGGTATCGAGTCGAGCTGTTCGACGGGCGCACGGGCACGCTGGCGAAGGCGATCGAAGGGGTCACGCCTGGCGCCACCCACGGCATGCCATCGCGGGTGCAGCTCGACTCGGTCCTGTGGGGTACGGGCGTTCCGTTCGGCTGGGCACGCGTCACGCGCACCTCCTCTTTCAACACCCCCTTCTTCGTCTACGCCGTCGTCAACGACGGCGCATCGGCGGGGCTCGGGTCGGGAGACGGAACGTACCTGCCCGGAATACCGACGTGGGCGCGCCAGACCGGGGAGCCGTCGAGGACGGGGGCCGCCCTACCGGATCAGCTCGACGCGTCGGGACAGACCCGGAGCGTGGGCGAGCCTGGCATCGCAGGTGAGGAGCACCGTGTCGAGCGCCTCGGCGAGCGCGACGTAGACGGCATCGTAAGCGGTCAGCCCGTCGCGCAGGGCCCAGACCCGGCCCAGGAGCGGCTCGTGAGGGTGGCGTTCCGGGTCGAGCGCGCGGAGGTCCTCGAGAGTAGACGTCCCCGCGGCCGCGTCGAGCTCTCCGGTCCTCACGAAACGTCGCAAGGCCTGGGTGACCTCGACATCGGCCAGGTGCGGGACGTGGAGACCGAGCGAGGGGTCGGCGATTCGGGCCGCGATCGCGCGGCCGCTCTTCGTGCCGAGCAGGAGCTCGACGAGGGCCGACGCATCGAGGACGATCACCGGGCGTTGCGCTCCGTCCGGATCACGGTCGCGGCGGACCCTCGGAGCCGGCGCACCGGACCGGCCTGGAGCCGATCGAGGAGCTCCGTCCGCGTGGGCCGCTCGAGCGCCTTGCGGACCTCGCGCAGAACGTAGTCCGACATCGTGAGCCCTTCGACCGCCGCCCTCACCTTGAGCCGACGGTGCAGGTCAACGGGGACATTCCTGATCTGGACCATGGTCGTCGGCATGGGAAAACGATAGAAACCTCAGTACAGCATGTCAACGCTGTGATGCCCCGCGGTGAGCCGCCGAGCCGCCTCTCATCCCTCCGCCTCGTACCCGAGGTTCGGGGCGAGCCAGCGCTCGGCCTCGTGGAGCGGCATCCCCTTGCGCCGGGCGTAGTCGGCGACCTGGTCGCGACCGAGGCGGCCGACGGCGAAGTAATGCGCCTCGGGATGGGCGAGGTAGAGGCCGGAGACCGAGGCCGTCGGGAGCATCGCGTAGCTCTCGGTGAGGGTGATGCCCGCGTTCGCGGTGGCGTCGAGGAGCGAGAAGAGGGTCCGCTTCTCGGTGTGGTCGGGGCAGGCGGGGTAGCCGGGGGCAGGGCGTATGCCGCGGTAGCGCTCGCGGATCAGGTCGTCGTGGGAGAGGGCCTCGCCGAAGCCCCACTCCTCGCGGGCGCGCTTGTGGAGCCACTCGGCGAGAGCTTCAGCCAGGCGGTCGGCGAGGGCCTTGGCGAGGATGGAACGGTAGTCGTCGTGGTCCTTCTCGAAGCGCTCGCAGAGCGTGGGGAGGCCGTGGCCGGCCGTGACGGCGAAGAGGCCGACGTAGTCGCGGCGGCCCGAGGTCCGGGGCGCCACGAAGTCGGCGAGCGCTTCGTAGGGAGCTTCGCCGCTCTTCTCCTGCTGCTGCCGGAGCGTGTGGAGCGTCGCGAGGAGGCGCTCGCCCGCGGCGTCGGCGTAGAGCTCGACGTCGTCGCCGACGGAGTTCGCGGGGAAGAAGCCCCAGGCGCCGCGCGCCGAGAGGAGCTTCCCGTCGACGATCTCGGAGAGGAGCTTCTGCGCGTCGGCGAAGAGCTCGCGCGCCTTCTCGCCGACCGTGGCGTCGTCGAGGATCTGCGGGTAGCGGCCGCGCAGCTCCCAGGCGTGGAAGAAGGGGGACCAGTCGACGTACGGGACGAGGTCGGCGAGGGCCGGCTCCTCGACGCGGACGCCGGTGAACGAGGGGACCGGTAGGTCGGCCGCGGCCCAGTCGAGGGCGCGGCGGCGGGCGCGGGCCGAGGAGAGCGGGACGAGGGGCCTCGCCTGCCGGCCGGCGTGGTCTTTGCGCAGCTCTTCCTGGAGCTTCGCGTTCTTCGCGAGGAAGGCGGGGCGGAGGTCATCGGAGAGGAGGCCCCCCGCCACGCCGACGGCCCGGCTCGCGTCGGCGACGTGGACGACGGGCTGCGGGGCGGCCGGGGCGATCTTCACGGCGGTGTGCGCCGGGCTCGTCGTCGCGCCTCCGATGAGGACCGGGACGCCGATCCCCTCGCGGACGAGCTCGCGCACGGTGTGGGTCATCTCGTCGAGAGACGGCGTGATGAGACCCGAGAGGCCGACGAGGTCGGCGCCGGTCTCGCGGGCCGCCTTCGCGACCCGGTCCGCCGCGACCATGACGCCGAGGTCGTGGACCTCGTAGCCGTTGCAGGCGAGGACGACGCCGACGATGTTCTTCCCTATGTCGTGGACGTCCCCCTTCACGGTGGCGAGGAGGACCTTCCCGGCGGCCTTGACCGTGCCGGCGGCCTTCTGCGCCTCGAGGTGCGGCGTCAGGACGGCGACCGACTTCTTCATGACGCGGGCGCTCTTGACGACCTGAGGCAGGAACATCTTCCCCGAGCCGAAGAGGTCGCCGACGACGTTCATCCCCGCCATGAGCGGCCCCTCGATGACGGCGAGCGGCGCGCCGAGCTTCTCGAGCGCCTCGAGCGTGTCGGTCTCGACGTGGTCGGCGACTCCCTTCACGAGGGCGTGTGCGAGACGCTCCTCGACGGGGAGCGCTCGCCAGGCCTCGGCGTGCGTGGGGGCGGCGTGGTCCGCGCCGCCCTCCTTCGCCTTCAGCGTCTCGGCGTACGCGACGAGGCGCTCGGTCGCGTCGGGCCGGCGGTTCAGGAGGACGTCCTCCACCATACCGAGGAGCTTCTTCGGCACCTCCTCGTAGACGGCGAGCTGGCCGGCGTTGACGATCCCCATGTCCATCCCGGCCGAGATCGCGTGGTAGAGGAACGCCGCGTGCATCGCCTCGCGTACGGGCCCGTTGCCGCGGAAGGCGAAGGAGACGTTCGAGACGCCGCCCGAGACCTTCGCGTGCGGCAGCTCGGCCTTGATGCGGCGCGTCGCCTCGAAGTAGGCGAGGGCGTAGTCGGCGTGCTCTTCGATGCCGGTGCCGACGGTCAGGACGTTCGGGTCGAAGATCACGTCGTCGGGCGGAAAGCCTTCCTCCTCGACGAGGATCCGGTACGCCCGCCGGCAGACCTCGACCTTCCTCTCGGCCGAGTCGGCCTGGCCCGCCTCGTCGAACGCCATGACGACGGCGGCGGCGCCGTGCAGGCGCACCGTCCGGGCGCGCTCGCGGAAGACGGCCTCGCCGTCCTTCAGGCTGATCGAGTTGACGATCGACTTCCCCTGAAGGGACTGGAGGCCCGCCTCGATGACCTCCCAGCGGGAGCTGTCGATCATGACGGGGAGCTTCGCGATGTCGGGGTCGGCCGAGAGGAGGTTCAGGAACCGCTTCATCGCCGCGACCGAGTCGAGCATCCCCTCGTCCATGCAGACGTCGAGGACGTTCGCGCCCCCCTCCACCTGCTGCCGCGCGACGCCGAGCGCCCCGTCGTAGTCGCCCGCGGCGACGAGCTTCGCGAACTTCGGCGAGCCGGTGACGTTCGTCCGCTCGCCGACGACGATGAAGTTGGAGTCGGGTCGGATCGTGAGCGGCTCGAGGCCGGAGAGGCGCGTGAGCCGCTCGATCGCGGGGACGGGGCGCGGCGGAAGACCCTTCACCGCCTCGGCGATCGCGCGGATGTGCCCGGGGTTCGTCCCGCAGCAGCCGCCGACGACGTTCACCCAGCCTGCCTCGGCAAATGCGCGGAGGTCCGCCGCCATCGACTCGGGCGTCTCGTCGAAGCCGCCGAACGCGTTCGGGAGGCCCGCGTTCGGGTAGGCCGAGACGAAGACCGGGGCGATGCGCGAGAGCTCCTCGATGTACGGGCGCATCTCCTTCGGGCCGAGGGCGCAGTTGATTCCGACCGAGAGGAGCGGCGCGTGGGAGACGGAATTCCAGAACGCCTCGACCAGCTGTCCCGAGAGGGTCCGGCCGCTCCTGTCCGTGATCGTCACGGAGAGCATCAGCGGCACGGCCTCGCCCCGCTCGGCGAAGACCTCCTCGACGGCGACGAGGGCGGCCTTGGCGACGAGCGTGTCGAAGACGGTCTCGACGAGGAGGAGGTCGACCCCGCCGTCGAGGAGGCCGCGGACCTGGTCGGCGTAGGCCGTGACGAAGTCCGAGAAGACGTTCGTCCGCTTTCCCGGGTCGTTCACGTCGACGGCGAGGGAGAGGGTCCGGTTCGTCGGGCCGATGGAGCCGGCGACCCAGGCGTTCCGGCCCGGGTTCGCCGCCTCGAAAGCGCGGACGGCCTCGCGGGCGACGCGGGCCGCGGCCGCGTTCAGCTCGCGCGCGTGCGCCTCGAGGCCGTAGTCGGCGAGGGAAATCGCCTGCGCGTTGAACGTGCAGGTCTCGATGACGTCCGCACCGGCGTCGAGGTAGGCGCGGTGGATCTCGCCGATCACTTCGGGGCGGGTCAGCGGGAGGACGTCGGCACAGCCCTTCAGCTCCCTCGTGTGGTCCGCGAAGCGCGCGCCGCGGTACGCGGTCTCGTCGAGGCGGTAGGGCTGGATCATCGTCCCCATCCCGCCGTCGAGGACGACGATGCGCCGGGCGAGCGTCTCGGCGAGCGCGGGCGGTGGGGGAGCGGCGGTCCTCAATTCGCGCCTCCGGCCGCGTCCCTCGCGGCGGCGGCGGGGCGGGCTTCGGCGTCGCGCCCCGGTACCGTCTCGAGGACTCTCCTCACGACCTCGTAGCGGGCCATCGGCATCAGATGAATGCCGCGCGCCCGCTCGGAGATCGCCTTCGCGAGCTCGATGCCGATCGCGAGCCCTTCCTCGGCCTCGAACTCGGGTCCCTTCTCGGCGGCCTGACGCATCCGGGTGAGGATCGCCTCGGGGACGACCATCCCGGGGACCTCGTTCGCGAAGTAGAGCGCCTGCTTGAGGCTCTTCGGCGGGATGAGGCCGACGAGGACCGGGATCGCCCGCGCCTCGGGCCTCGCGAAGAAGCGGTCGAGCGCCGCGACGTCGTAGACGGGCTGCGTCTGCGCGAACGTCGCCCCCGCCTCGATCTTCGCGTTCAGCTTGGAGATCTCGACGTCGAGGTCGTGAGCCGCCGGGTTCGCGGCGCAGGCGATGGCGAACGCCGTCGAGGTCCCGATCGGCGCGCCCGCGAGGTCGACGCCGCCGTTCAGCCCCTTCACGATCCGGAGGAGGCCGAGCGTGTCGACCTCGCCGACGTGCCGGCCCTGCGGGTAGTCGCCGATCTTGAGCGGGTCGCCGCCGACGACGAGGAGCGCCTTGATGCCGAGGCCGGCCGCGCCCAGGAGGTCCGACTGGATACCGAGGACGTTCCGGTCGCGCGGGGAGAAGTGGAAGACGGTGTCGACCCCGGTGTCGTGCCGGATCATGTGGGCGACGGCGATCGAGGACATGCGGAGGCGCGCCATCGGGTTGTCCGTGACGTTCACGGCGTCGACGCCGTAGCTCCGGAGAAGCTGGGCGCCCTCGAGGGCGACGGAGCAGTCGGTCCCCTTCGGCGGCTCGATCTCGACCGTGACGACGAGGGCCTTCGGGTCGGCCAGCTTCCGCTTCAGGACGGACGTTTCGAGCGCCTCGGGCTCGGCGGCGGCGGGCGCGGTGACGAAGGCCCGGGCGACCCGCTCCACGGCGGCGCGCCTCTTCCCGGAGACCTCCTTCGACATCGCGGCGACGTGGGCCGGCGTCGTGCCGCAGCAGCCGCCGACGATCGCGGCCCCCGCCTTGACGAAATCGCGGGCCACCTCGCGGAAGTAGTCGGGGGTGGCGGGGTAGACCGTCCGTCCCGAGACGTTCCACGGGTAGCCGGCGTTCGGCATCGCCGAGACCGGGAGAGAGGTCTGCGAGACGACCTTCTGGAAGACCTCGAGCGTCTCCTGCGGCCCGATCGTGCAGTTGAGGCCCAGGATGTCGGCCCCGGCCTCCTCGAGCCGGGCGAACGCTCCCGCGACCTCGGTGCCGAACGTCGTCTTGCCGTCCGAGAGGAACGTCATCGAGGCGAGGATCGGGATCTCCTTCGAGAGGTCGCGCGCAGCCCGGATCGCCTCGATCGCCTCGAGAGTGGAGGAGAACGTCTCGAGGAGGAGGAGGTCGACCTTCTCCTCGAGGAGGATCCGGATCTGCTCGGAGAAGAGCTCGCGGACCATCGCCTTCGTGAGCGGACCGTAGGGCTTCACGAGCTGGCCGAGCGGGCCGACGTCGCCGGCCACGAGGACGTACTCACCGGCCGCGGCCTCGTGCGCGAGGCGGACGGCGGTGCGGTTGATCTTCTCGAGGGAGTCGGCCCAGTCGAACTTCGCGAGCTTGACCCGGTTCGCGTCCCAGGTGTTCGTCTTCAGGATCTGGGTCCCGGCCTCGACGTAGTCGTCGTAGACCTCCCGGACGAGGCCGGTCTGGGCGATCGAGAGGGGGGAGCGCGGGCTCTCGGGCGCGGCCCCGCGCGAGACGAGGAGCGTCCCCATCGCCCCGTCGGCGAGGAGGACTTCGGTCTTCAGGCGCTCGCGGATGTCGTGCTTCATGAAAAAACCCCTTCGAGGACGAAGGGGCGTTTCGCTGGGGATCGCTTCCGTTCGGCCTCGATTTCATCTCTCTCCGGCCGTGCCGGAGCGGGAATTGGCACCTGTCGCCCTCCCCCCCTTCCGGGGGCGAGGAGCCGGTTGCCGCGGCATCGCAGGGCCCGTCCCTCCGCCGCTCGTGATGAAACCCGGACTCAACGGAGCTTAGTCACGAACGACGTTTCGGACAAGGGTGGGGGGGGGGCGGGGGGGGGCGCGCGAAGCTCAGACCCCCCCGGGAGCGAGCCGGGCGGAGCCTACGGGAGCCGGCTTCCGGCCGTCAAGGCGTCCGGGCTCTCGCGCACCGCTCCAGCCGGGCTCCGGCCGGACGCGAGGCCGGCCCGAGATCGGGCTCGGACTCGACCCCGGGCTGGTTTAGACTCGCCTTCCGTGAGAGTTCTCGTCGTCGGCTCGGGGGGTCGCGAGCACGCCCTCGTCTGGAAGCTCGCCCAGTCACCGCAGGTCACGGAGATCTTCTGCGCCCCCGGGAACCCCGGGATCGCGCAGATCGCCACCTGCCTTCCGATCGGCGTCACCGACATCGTCGAGCTCGCCGACTTCGCCGAGAAGATGAAGGTGGACCTGACGGTCGTCGGCCCGGAGCTCCCGCTCACGCTCGGCCTCGTCGACGAGTTGGCGAAACGTCGGCTCCTCGCGTTCGGCCCGAACAAGCTCGCGGCCGAGCTGGAAGGGTCGAAGGTCTTCTCGAAGTCCTTCATGCGGAAGTACGAGATCCCGACGGCCGAGGCGGAGGTGTGCACGACCCGCGCCGAGGCCGAGAAGGCCGTGAAGGCGTTCGGCCTTCCGTGCGTCTTCAAGGCCGACGGCCTCGCCGCCGGCAAGGGGGTCGTCATCGCCCGGGACGAGGCCGAGAAGGAGAAGGCGCTCAAGCTCTTCTTCGGCGAACGGGTCTTCGGCAGCGCCGGCGACCGCGTCCTCGTGGAACGGTTCGTCACCGGCGACGAGGTGAGCTGCATGGTCCTTTGCGACGGGGAACGGGCGATCCCGCTCGCGACCGCGAAGGACTACAAGCGGGTCTTCGACGGCGACCGCGGGCCGAACACGGGCGGCATGGGCGGGCACAGCCCGTCCGTCTTCGTCGACGCGACGACCGCGCGCGAGATCCTGACCGACATCGTCCACCCGACGCTCCGGGGCATGGCCGAGGAGGGACGCCCGTTCCGCGGCGTCCTCTACGTCGGCCTGATTCTCGAGAACGGGATGAAGCCGTACGTCCTCGAGTACAACGTGAGGTTCGGCGACCCCGAGACGCAGTGCGTCCTCGTGAGGCTCGAGGACGACCTCCTCCCGTACCTCCTCGGGTCGGCCCGCGGAAGGTTCGACGAGAACGCCAAGCCGGTCTGGAAGAAGGAGGCGGGGGCCGCCGTCGTCCTGGCCGCGGAGGGCTATCCCGGTCCGTTCGAGCGGGGGAAGCCGATCGAGGGAATCGAGGACGCCATGGCCGAAGAGGGGGTCTTCGTCTTCCACGCCGGGACGGCGAAGTCGCCCGACGGGAAGCTCGTCACGGCCGGAGGGCGAGTCCTCGTCGTGACCGCGCGGGCGCGCGGGCTCTCGGAGGCGCTCACCCGGGCCGTCCACGGCGCCGAGCAGGTCCAGTTCGAGGGGAAGCACTTCCGCCGCGACATGGGCTCGAAGGCGATGGAGATCCTCCGCGAGCGGACCGGCTCCGGCCTGAGCTGACTTGAACCGGGGGAACCCGCCGGGCGGGTTCCCCCGGACCCCCTCCTCAGGGGACGGGCTGAGCGCCGGGCGGGTTCCCCCGGACCCCCTCCTCCCGGGGGGCGGGCTGAGCGCCGGGCGGGTTCCCCCTCCTCCCTGCGGTCGGACCCCCTCCTCAAGGGGCGAGATGTGCGCCGGGCGGGTTCCCCCGGACCCCCTCCTCAGGGGACGGGCTGAGCGCCGGGCGGGTTCCCCCTC
>Ga0209604_1000075_pt1 | contig 88430 bp, 82 predicted proteins | sample AD_UKC097_MetaG_FD_184405 | JGI IMG/M metagenome (GOLD analysis project Ga0209604, IMG submission 184405) | Active sludge microbial communities of municipal wastewater-treating anaerobic digesters from USA - AD_UKC097_MetaG (SPAdes) (version 2) | ecosystem: Engineered > Bioreactor > Anaerobic >...
CTCTAAGATACTGATTTCCTGCATATATTCCAAATGTTTTTGGGCTTATTTTTGCTGATTTTCAATGTTTTAACTACTTTTTAAGGGCCGACTATTTACTATGACATGAAGGACAGGGAAAACTACCTTGAAACTTTATATCAGGCAGAAGAGGTATTGACAAATGTGGGCAATGAATATACTTTAAGTTTGGTTAATTCCCGTTTGTCAGAGGAGTATAAACGCGCACAGGATTATGACAAGGCCCTTTTCTATATGAATAAAACACTTGAATATGGAGAAAAATCAGGGGCACATAGCGTTACTACAGTAGCATTGCACGGTATAGGAAGTGTTTATTATGACCTGCATGACTACGCCACAGCCTTGGATTACTTCAGAAAAGCCGAAAAGGCTGCCTTGAATCAGAAAATACTTTTAAAACCAATTTTTCGTGATTACATTCTTTTATTTGGCAGACTAAACGAACCGGACAGTGTGGAAAAATATGTTTATGCCTATCAGGCTCTGAATGATTCCCTTGTCAGTGAAAAGACGATACAGGCAGTTGCCGATCTCCAGGCAAAATACGATTCAGAGAAACAAGAAAAGGAAATTGCCATTCTGAACCTGGAAAATGAAAAAATTGAGCATGAACTTGATCAGTTAAGCCAGAAAAACCAGATAGACCTGTTGAATTACCGGCAGTCCCGGATAGAAAACGAAAATTTCAGGCAAAGCATTGAACTGGCTAAGGTTGAGCAGGAAAGCCAAAAAAGCCGCATAGAAGTACTGATCCTGAACGAAGAAATACACAAGCAAGCCCTGGAGCATGAAAAGAAAATTCAGCGATTGATGTACATAGGTTTTGTTATCATTTTTCTAGCCCTGCTTGTTACCACATATTCTCTGTCTCTATGGTACAGGAATAAAAAGAAAAAAGAGGAAGCCCAGTTGAAACAAACGGCAGCCGAATTAAGCCGCCAGCTCATGGAGACCCATATGAAAGCACTTAATTTCCAGCTGAATCCGCACTTTATTTTCAATTGCGTACAAACAGTGGAGTACCTGCTTAAAGAGTCAAGAACTGAAGAGTCCATGGACAGTCTGAAAAAACTTTCCAACCTGATCCGGCTTATGCTGGAAAGCATGTCCAAAAAGGAAATTTCCCTGGAGCAGGAACTGAAAATAGTACGGTTATACATGGATTTGGAAAAAAAACGCTATATCATGTCTTTCAACTATACAATAAAAGTGGACGATACCCTTGATCCGGAAGCCACCCTGGTCCCCCCTTTGATTCTGCAACCTTTTGTGGAGAACTCGATAAAGCACGGATTTGCCGGCAGGGACAAGGGAAATGAAATATTAATCACCATACACCCCGAACACAATAATCTTTTGTGTGAAATTACCGATAACGGGGTGGGATTCTTTGCTGGCAGACAGGCAAAAGCCCCCGTTTCGGGTTATAAAAAAGAATCTCTGGGACTTAAATTGATCCGGGACCGGCTCAATGTGATAAACCAGATGAATAATACATGTTCTTCCTTCACCATAGTGGATTTACTAACAGAAGACAACAAAACAAAAGGCACCAGGGTGTCTTTATATTTACCTTACATATCAGCGGCATGATAAAGACGATTATTGTAGAAGATGACATAATGCATGCCAGGTCACTGACTCAGATGATCCGGGAACATTTTAAAAACATCCAGATCTTATCTGTTTGCAACAATGTTCCAGATGCAGCAGAACAGATACGGGAACAGAAGCCAGATCTTGTATTTTTAGACGTGGAACTGGGCCCTTACACCGGCTTTGATTTACTGGCCATGCTCAACCGGCGGGACTTTGAGGTCATCTTTACAACCGCATACCAGAAATATGCAGTGATGGCCATTAAAATGTCTGCACTCGATTTTATTGAAAAACCCATTGATATCAATCAGTTGAGGGAGGCTTTATCCCGCTACAAGACCAAAGCGGGTGAAAAAAGGCTGCAGAACCTGCTGTCCAATTTTCAATCCAATGAACAGGAGCAGAAAATAGCACTTTTTGACCAGGGCAGTTTTCTTTTTGTGAGCGTAAAAAACATTATGCACCTGCGGTCTGCGAACGCATACACAGAGATATATTACCTGGAAGACCAAATTGTAAACAAAGCTCTTATGTCAAAAAGCATAGCCTTTTATGAGGAGATGCTTGAAGGGAAAGGCCTTTTTTACCGGGTACACAACCAGCACCTGATCAATATCAAATTCATCAAGCGTCTGGTACTTGACAGCGGTTGTGCTGTTATCATGGACGATCCCGAACGGTCAGTCATTCCGGTGGCGCGTTCCCGGAGGGACCAGTTTGTCGCCTATCTGCGCGATTACGGTATCATGATCTAGGTTCCTGCAGCGTTCCTACTTTACAACCCAGGGATGGTAAGCTGCATCCCTGAGCTGGCGCACATTTTTGAACGCCCTGGGTGGATTCAGGTACCTGGCCAGGAACTTATAGATATCCAGGCGTATGGCCGAGGCCTGAGGTGTGTCCATCCGGTCAAAGGAATGTCCTCCCGGGTGGTTTTCAAAGATCTTGTATTCAAAAGATTTCCCGTTTGCCTTCAGTGCGTTGATCAGGTGTTCCACTTCCAGGGAGTTTACGTCTTCGTCGTTGGTGTTGGTGTGGATCAGCAAGGGCGTCTGTAGTTTGGCAGCCTGCCATGCCGGGGAGCGACGGCGGTATTCGGCAACATCTTCTTCAGGGGTTTTTCCTATGTGGTAAGGGGCCGAGAATAACGCCATATAGCCGGGCCTTTTGTAGCCTAGGCGGGCTATAAGATCGCTTACAGGAACTCCGGCAAATCCGGCTTTGTAATCTTTGGGATGCTCAAACAGGTTCATCAGCGTGATCATCCCGCCGTGGCTCCAGCCCATGATGCCTACACGCGAAGGGTCAACAATATCATAGTTTTCAACCATGTAATTACGACCGTACCACACGTCTTCATTTTCCAGCCCTCCATAGTCTATGTTTTCATAAAAGGTCCGGCCATAACCTGTACTGCCCCGGTACTCGGTGGCAATGATAATATATCCCTGGGCTATCAGTTCCCGTACTATATGGGTATGGTAGGTGGTAAAATCGGCATGCACTCCGCCGTGCGGAAGAACTATGAGCGGGTATTTCCCGGAAGGGTCTATGTCCCTGGGTACAAAGACATAAGACCAGATTTTGAGCGGATTCCCCGCCCCCTGCCCCGAAGGGTTATCTTCTTTCCAGCGCGGTACCGTAGGAATATATATTTTGTCTATGTAAGCTACATCGCCTACTTTGTGATACCACATAAGGTCGTCAATCTGTTTTGACAGTACAAGTGACTGGTGGTCCACTTCCTGCGCAGACAAAATCCAGGCAGGAAGCAGCATCATCAGCCATACAATCCAGTGTTTTTTCATAGTTACATTTTTCTGTCAGGGGGTGTTCCGGGCAGCGGTTCATAGGATTTGAGCTCCTCAAGGAGCACCTCAATGGCCTTGTTCAGCTGCGCGTCATTCCCCAGATAATCTTCAAAAGGATTTATATCCACTACAATATCGGGATCCACACCGTATCCTTCAATGATCCATTGCCCTTGTGTTGAATAGGAAGTGAAGAAAGGCGTGCGCACGTCCTGCCCGTCCAGGTAGGGCTTGGAGCCCGATATGCCCACGATGCCTCCCCAGGTTCTGGTGCCAATGAGTTTGCCAAGGCCCATCTTTCTGAATCCGTAAGGGAAAAGGTCTCCGTCAGACATGGAGTATTTGTCTATCAGGCACACTTTGGGTCCTGAGTGGCTTTCGTTGGGAACCGGCAGGTTGGCCCCGTTACGATACATGCTCATACGGTAGGCTTCACGGGCAAGACGTTCCAGGATGATGGGAGACACGTTGCCGCCACCGTTCATGCGGTCATCAATGATGAGGGCCTTTTTATCCAGCTGGCTATAAAACAGTTTGGTGAACATATCTAGTCCTGCAATTCCCATGTCGGGAATGTGGATGTACCCTATCTGCCCGTTGCTGGCCCGGTTTACCTTGCGGATGTTTTCTTGTACCCATTCGTAATAAACAAGCGGGGATTCATCGGCTATGGGCCTGACATAAACGGTGCGTGCCCCTGTTCTGGAAGGAATATTGTTAACAGTCAGGGCAACGGTTTTATCTACCTTTCCGACCAGTGCTTCATATATCACTTTCAAGGGAGTACAGTCTACCCCATCCACCTGCAGGATGTAATCCCCCTGAGAGATGTCCACTCCGCCGTCATGGAAGGGAGAGCGGAGCGATTTGTCCCAGTTTTCTCCCTGGTAGATCTTTACCACACGGAATGCACCTGAAGGATCCTTGCTAAAACGGGCACCCAGCAGGCCCACCTTCACCCGTTCCGGACCCGGTGTATCCGAAGGCGAAGTTACGTAACAGTGCCCCACGTTCAATTCAGAGATCATTTCACCGATCACGTAGGTCAGGTCGTGACGGTGTTTCACATAAGGCAGCAGTACTTCGTATTTTTCACGAATTCCTTCCCAATCCCTTCCGTGCATGGTGGGCAGGTAAAAGTGGTCCCGGTAAACCCGCCAGGTTTCCTGGAAAATCTGATTCCATTCGCCGGGGTAATCTGTAAAAACGCGGACATCATCCAGGTTCACTTTTTTGTCCTTTTTCCAGGAGGGAGCTCCAACGATAAACAAATCATCCCCATCCCGAAGCAGCATTTTTTTACCCTTTGGAGCATAAGCCAGCGGCATTCCTGTAATCACGGGGCTTTCTTTCAGATCGCCGAGCGATATTTTCTTAACCTCCCTTCTTGTCATGAAATAGAGGTCCCCGTCCACTGCGGTCAGCAGCCAGTACATTCCCGGCTCCAGGGGCAGGGCCGAGGCTCTTTCTACGATCCCGTCCAGATCAACGGTAACGGTGATTTGTTTCTCAGCAGCAGGTTCTGTTTTGTCGTTTTTACGTCCTTTTTGCCCTGTAGACGGCGCAGGGGCTTCGCTCTTTTCCGGATGCTTGTATTCCACGGCTTTCAGGGCGGTGGGGTCAGGGGTGCCTTTGGCCAACGGGAGCACAAATATGTACGACGACACATTGTAGGATGTATTCCATTCCACCTGGGAGTAACCGGCCCTGAAATCACGGGCCGATGTGAAGAACAGGTATTTGCCGTCATCGGAAAACACACCGGACCGGGCATCATACCAGGGGCTGGTTACCGGGTAGGAGATCTTGTCATCTACATTGTACAGGTATACCACGCTCATACGGTTTTCTGCCTGGGTGGCATAGGTTATCCATTTGCCGTCAGGGGAAATATCAAAGTTTCTGATTGTGGAGAAGGGTGTTTGCAGCACTTTACGGGAAGTCCCTGTTTCAGGATTGGCGCACCATAATTCCCTTTTTTCGGTGGTGAAGTATAAGCTTTTGGAGTCAGGTGCCCAGGATAGATTGTCAGGATAACCATCTGTAAAATAAGTGATTTGCCGCGCTTCTAAAGGTTTGTCACAGGGCATGGCGTATAGTTGGTATTCGCCCGTCTGATCAGAGAACCAGGCAATCTGTGAGCCATTGGGAGACCAGCAGGCTTCCCGTTCGTGTGCACCCGGGGTACGGGTCAGGTTGTAGGTTGCCCCTTCTGTTCCCGGAACCGAAAACACGTCGCCCCGTGATGTAACCAGGACCCGCTCCCCATTGGGGGACAGCGAGTACCCTGATGCCTGTGATCCAACCTCCAGCAGTCGTGTCCTGGCGTTGAGGTTCTCTTCGTTCAAAAAAATATCTACTTTATTTAGATCTCTGTTTTTTGTATTGTACGAATATATAAAACCCCCGTTTTCGAAAACAATAATATCCCCTCCGGCGGAAGGGAATTTAATGTCATAGGTATCGAACCGGGTGATCTTTTCAGTCTTCTTTGTTCCTGTATCGTAGCGGAACAGGTTCATAATGGAATCACGGTCAGAGATAAAATAAATATCTGTTCCAATCCACATGGGAAAAATATCCTGGGCGTTGTCACCTTCGCCCGCTGTTATGTTTTCCATTTGTGTGGTTCCCAGCTTGTTGACCCAGATGTCATCTGCCTGTCCGCCTTTGTAATACTTCCAGGTCCGGAATTCACGGAACATGCGGTTCAGGGCCAGATACTGACCATCGGGTGAAAAAGAGCAGAATCCGCCTTCGGTCGTTGGGAGTTGACTCAGTTCCCCTCCTGCGGCCGGAACGGTGAACAGGTGGGCGCGCATGCCGGAAAAACTGTACCAGCGTGAACGCAACACTACATTTTGTCCATCCGGAGTCCACCCCATGACAATGTTATTGGGACCCATGCGGTCCCCAATATTATCCCTGTCAAGGGTAGCTGTATAGGTCAGGCGCAGTGGTTCACCTCCTTCTGCAGGAATGGTATAGACTTCTGTGTTGCCGTCATATTGTCCGGTAAAGGCGATGGTGCTGCCATCGGGTGAAAATTTGGGAAAGACTTCGTATCCGATGTGTGAGGTAAGCCTTGTGGCGGTTCCTCCTTCCAGGGGTACGGTATAAAGGTCTCCGGCATACGAAAAGGCGACCAACCCGTTGCCAACGGCCGGGAAACGTAGCAGGCGCCCTTCCGGGCCCCGGGCAGAAAGGGATGTCAGGGTAGTAAACAGTAAAGCGGTTACAATAAGTCTGCATTTCATAATAGGGATAAATTAAATTAGTCTGCCTGCAAAGTTATAAAAGTTGTTTTAAGAGACATAATTCTTCGTATATTTATAGTTCATTTAACAAAACCATTATGTCAAAATTCCTGAAAGAATTCAAAGCATTTGCCGTAAGGGGCAATGTGGTGGATATGGCTGTCGGTATCATAATTGGCGCAGCTTTTGGTAAAATTGTATCCTCTCTGGTTGCGGACCTGCTCATGCCCCTGGTAGGGGCTCTTGCCGGAGGGGTCAATTTCACTGACTGGAAGTGGACCATAGTGGGGGAACGTGCCAGCGTGCTGGATCCTGATATCATGCTGCCTGCCGTAACCCTGAATTACGGGAATTTCATACAGGTGCTCATAGATTTCATAATCATTGCCTTCTGCGTATTCCTGATTATCAAAGGACTAAACAAACTGACCTCGGTCAAAAAGAAAGAAGCGGAACAAGAAGCTCCTGCACCGGCCCCCGAGCCTGAACCCACCCGCGAGGAAGTGCTTTTGACAGAGATCCGCGATCTGCTAAAAAAGAAATAAGATCGTTACAGGTTGGTAAACCAACGGGCAATCTGTTCTGCATATGTGCGAGAGACAGGTATGTCCGGTACTTTTGTTATGCCCAGGTCCAGCACAATGCCGCCGGGCGTTCTTTTTGCAACCCTAACCTGATCCAGGTTGACCATGAATGAACGGTGACAGCGCACAATCCGTGTTTGGGCAAAACGTGTCTCCATTTCCTTTAATGTGTTCCTTACCAAATAATTGCTTACCCCCGATTTTGATAAATACCATACAGCCACGTAATTGTCTGCCGATTCGAGGTAAAGCAGGGAGTCTTTTTTAATGGAAAGCTGCAAAACACCTTTCTCATCCCTGAAATTGATGGTATCTGCGCCGGAGGCGGGCTTTCCGCCTTTTTCCTTTTCTTCCAGTTCCTTCAGGCGCATAGATTTTTCTTTCCAGGAAAGGAATAAAATGGATATGATATAGGGGAGCAGCAGGATCAGGCTGGTTTTGATCACAGAAGAACGGTATACTTCCATGAAGTCGCGTGTTTCGTCCAGGGTATAGGAATAAAGGGTGTAAAAGAGCGACATGAAAATGATCTCGGCAATAACCCATATGATGTATTCCCAGTAGGTAAGTGTTCTTTTTTTGGTGTAGTAAAACATGACTACCCGGCTTATCACCACTACCAGGACTCCGGTCAGGATGATCAGGCTGGAATACAGAAAATATTCAAATTTTGTTATGGGATACCACTGGGGCGATTCAAAGGGCTTGTATATGTTTATGAACAGCAAGGCAAAGATGGCAGTGAAAGCCACCACCAGGGTAAGATTTGACCTTTTATATATAAAGGGCGGAATTTTTCTTCGCAGGATGCTCATAATACAAAGGTAAAACTTTTTTCACCCCTCCTAAAGATGCGGTTCATCCCTAAGAGACGATGTTTATCCCCCGGATAGGTCTTCTGTCCCTTTTTTTTGAATAAAAGAGGGTGATGGTTTTGCTTTGCATCATGGAAAGAACAAAATTGTTGGGTTCATGCTTTTCTTTTGACAGGGAAATACAGCTGCCGGGAAGGCCTGTGGTGAGCATTCCTTTTGATTTCACCCGGGATCTGGGGGGGGAAGAAGTAACCCGGTTGCAGGAAAGCATCCAGCCTGCTCCGTTTTGTCCGGATGCCGATACCGCCATTGCTGAAAACCAGCATTTCAGGTATGTTGTTTTTGCCCCTGCCGGCACCTTACTTTATGACAGGGCCATCATCCTGCTCCACGGACTCAATGAAAGGTCATGGCAGAAATACCTGACATGGGCAGAAGACCTGGTTATGACCTGCGGGGTACCCGTGATATTGTTCCCCATTGCATTTCACATGAACAGAACGCCCACTGCCTGGTATACACCCCGGGGGCTGTTACCCTGGTTGAACCGGAGAAAACAGGAAATCAAGAATTTGTGCAATGCTTCTTTTTTCAACCTTGCCCTTAGCTCACGCCTGTCAGTGAGTCCGCTCAGGTTTTACACTTCGGGCCTGGAATCTGCCTTCAACCTGATTCAGCTTATCAACGACATGAAACAGGGCAGGCACCCGCTGTTCACAGAATCGGTGCAGGTAGATTTTTTTGCTTATTCCATTGGAGCACTTCTTGCCCAGGTGGTGCTTATGGCCGATCCTTATGACAACCTTTCATACTCCAGGCTTTTCACGTTTTGTGGCGGATCTGTATTTGAAAGGATGAACGGAAATTCCCGCGATATCATGGACCAGGAAGCTTATCAGAAAATCAGGGAATTCTACCTGGGCGAATTTCACGCTTTTCATCAGGGGCAGGACGGAAGCCAGGCCGGTGTTTCTGACAAGCTCACCAATGCTTTCCGGCTGATGATACATTCGGCCGACCCTGAAGGTCGACGCCGGATGTTCTTTGCCGGGGCAAAAGACAGGATCCGGATGATATCCACGCGGCAGGATATTGTAATTCCCACAGTAGGGTTGCACGAAGCCACCGGGCAGGAGCTGGCCGGTTACATGACCAGAGAACTGGATTTTCCCTATGAATACACCCATCAGATGCCCTTTCCTGAAAATGGAAAAATCCACGAAACGGAGCTTATTACTTCTTTCCGGTCTATTTTCGACCAGGCTGCAGGATTTCTGGCCTGAATCCTTTAAAGTCTTATGGCAAATTTTTTGAGCCTCGTATCGAGCATATCCGCGGGTATGATCTGTTTAATTGTGTTGGCAACCGCATTCAACAGCCCTTCCCGGAAAAAATCTTTATACACGACAATAGAAATTTCACGTACCGGGGGCGGGTTATTAACCAAACGCACGTTGGCAGCCTGTACTTCATCCAGCATGGGCAGATGCAACTGGGGAATGAGCGTATAACCGCCATTGTTGTCTATGATCCTGACCAGGTTGTCTATGCTTCCGGCTTCATACACCTGCTTGTCTGCCGGGGTTTTTTCCGCACAAAAATTGAATATCTGGTTGCGCAGGCAATGACCTTCCTGCAGTACCCATAAATGATTCAGGGGTAGCTCGTTAGCAGACAGTGCCTCTTTATTGTAATTGGGATCGGAAGGGGCAATATAAGCCACAAATTTTTCATAATATAGCGGGATTTCCAGCAGGTCCGGATCCAGGAGCGGTGTAGCCAGAAGGCCTATGTCTATTTTTGCCTGTTTCAGATCGCGGATGATTTCATTGGTCCGCATTTCCAGGATACTGACCCGGGTCTGGGGATAATCATTTTTAAACAAACCAATGAATTGAGGGACAATATAGGGAGCCACCGTAGGAATGACACCCAGGCTGAAACGGGTATCCATGTTTTCTTTACCCGCCCGTACCAGTTCCTGCATCTGCATAGCGTGCTTTAATACCAAACGTGCCTGGTTAATGATCTCTACTCCCATGGGTGTAGGCTCTACGGGGTGCTTTGAACGGTCAAAGATCCTGACATCCAGTTCTTCTTCAAGACGGGTAATCATGGCGCTCAGGGTGGGCTGGGAAATGCCGCATTCACCTGCGGCTTTTACAAAATGCCTGTGACGGTCAAGGGCCACTATGTATTGTAGTTGTTGCAGGTTCATAAAACAAAGATATAGAAATAATCTATAATTATATAAATTAATTCTGTTTGATTAATATTGTTATCGGGCTTACCTTTGTATTCGTAAACTGAAATCAATAATCAATAAATAAAAACAAAAACCATGGAAAACGTGAACAGTTCAACAAAATCATATCCTATCCCCAGAATAGGGGAACCCGCACCGCAGTTCAAAGCCATTACCACGCAGGGAGACATCAACTTCCCGTCTGACTATAAAGGAAAATGGGTAATCCTGTTTAGCCACCCTGCAGACTTCACACCTGTGTGTACGTCTGAGTTCATGACCTTTGCCTCTATGGAGGAAGAGTTTAAAGCGTTGAATACAGAACTTGTAGGATTGTCTGTAGACGGTCTTTACAGCCACATAGCCTGGCTGCGGACCATCAAAGAAAAAATCCAGTACAAGGGAATGAAGAACATTGAAGTGAAGTTCCCACTCATTGAAGACATCACTATGGAAGTGGCCAACCTTTATGGGATGGTTCAACCAGGAGAGAGCAACACCAAAGCTGTTCGAGCCGTTTTCTTCATAGATCCCAAAGGAATTATACGCACCATCATTTATTATCCGCTATCCCTTGGCCGTAATTTTGATGAGATCAAACGTGTCCTTATAGGACTTCAGACAGCAGACGAGTTCAAGGTAGCCCTGCCAGCCGACTGGCGTCCCGGAGACGATGTGATCGTCCCCACAGCCGGATCCTGCGGCCAGGCAAAAGATCGGCTTGAAGTTCCCGAAGAAGGCGTTACATGTTATGATTGGTTCTTTTGCACCAAAAAGCTGGAGAAAGAAAAAATCGAGAAAGCTTTGAGTAAGAAGTAGGAGGTTAGAAAAGGAAACAAAGCAGCAAGCGCACATGGATTGTCCATGCGCGCTTTTTTCTTATTTTTGACAAAAATTGAAACCCATGGGAGAAGATTACCTGATCTGTTATTGCAACGAAGTGCACAAAAGCACCATCGTAAATGCCATCAAGGAAAAAGGACTAAAAACGGTAGAAGAGGTAGGGCATGAAACAGGAGCCGGGCAGGTGTGCGGTCAATGCCAGCCCGACATCCAGAAACTGCTTGATGAAATCAACTTAGCAGGGACTTCATAGCTCTTGCCGGCTGCCGCGGGGCAGAAGCGTTGCTCTTTTTCCGGGACAGAGCACGGTAGTATCAGTATCGGATTGAACGGACCATCGCCTATCAAAAAAATCAAGTTATATTTGTCATATGAAAAGAGCGATTGTTTATTTGTGTTTATTATGGAATCCATTGGTATCCATCTCACAGGTCACAAACCTGTCTTCTTCTCAGATAAGGGTTACTCCTGAAGATAAGAAGGTTTACGAAAGGGTAATGGAGGCTCTGGCTCCGGTACGGGAAGAGTCCATGCCGGTGGTTATCATGAAAGCGGCAGAGGCCATGCTGGGGACCCCATATGCAGGTGGAACACTGGAACAGGAGCCGGAAATGCTTACCGTTTCCCTGGCCCGGACTGATTGTATTCTTTTGGTAGAAGCTTGTGTGGCCATGGCGCAGACTGTCCGGCAGGAAGACAGCAGCTTTGAGGCTTTTTGCGCAAACCTGAAACAATTGCGTTACCGCGATGGCCTGGTTGACGGATACGCTAGCCGCATCCATTATACCAGTGAGTGGATCCTGCAGGCAAAGGCGCGAGGGCTGGCCACCGAGGTGAGCATGAATATTGACGGTACACCTCTGGAACAGGGCTTCTCCTATATGTCGTCTCATGCAGAAAAATACCCGCTACTGGCTACAGATCAACAACTCGTAGCCCGGATAGCTGCGATGGAAGAGCGTCTGCAACGTGAAAAATATTATTTTATACCCAAAAAAAACCTGGAAAGCAACCTGGACAATATCCACCACGGAGATATGATCTGTTTTGTAACCAATACAGAGGGACTGGATATATCGCATGTGGCATTTGCCTTTGAGTATTATGAATGCGAGCACGACTGCTGCCCCGACGGTCGCGGGTGCTCCAATGGACAACGGCAGCTGGGTTTTCTGCATGCCTCGTCAAAAGAAATGAAAGTAGTGGTGGACAAAATGACACTAACAGGCTATGTCAACGGATTGGCCTCCTGCAGCGGGATAAGGGTTGTCAGGTTTTTGTGATCCACTGAACCACCCTTTCTTCCAAGCTTCTGTCCTGTTCAGTGACAGAACCGCTCCTGTGGCAAAATATGCTCACCTCATGTTGGGCCAGGGCCAGAAGTTTTTCATTGAGCGCATCTTCTTCATCCCTTTTGTCTGACCAGCAGACACTGTGTTCTTCAAATGCGATACCTACCCGGATGTCAAAGGCCTTTGCCAGATCCACTATGGACGGTATGTTTGATTTATCTCCCACAACAAGGATAGCAACATCCAGCGAGTCAAAATCCAGACCCATTTGCGCCTCATGATCCATCAGGATCTTCTTTTGTCTGTCATTTTCCACCAGCAGTATTTTGCCGGTGAAAAACATTTCGTTCAGGTCACTACCTGATATCATGCTGCCGAGGTGTTCCTTTAATTGAGGAACGTTGTGGCAAAGAGGCGCTTTAACGCGCGTTCCGTTTCCATCGTTTGTAACAATCCTGACGGAGTCAAAGTCCTGCAGGGAAACAAATTGGGGAGAGTGGGTTATATAGATCACCTGGTTTTTCTTGCCCATATTATACAGCGCCTTGTAAAGGTTGCGTTTCATGCGCGGGTCAAGGTACAGTTCGGGTTCTTCTATCATAAAAATGAAACCCTCGCTTTTTTGCTGGTTGTAAGCGTTTAATATGGACAGGACTATGGCATTCTGAACCCCTTCTCCCAGGGCCTTTACCGGGGCGAGCCGGTCTCCTTCGTAGAGGCACATATCCAGCGACTGGTAAAAATTCTGCTGAATGACGGGATTGAAATAAATCTCCCACCGGTTATCCTCTTTATCTTTAGGGTGACCAAGGTAATCCAGCATAGATTCACGGATGGTTTGCTTGAGATTGGAAAAAGCTCCGGTCCGCAAGGTGATCATGGCCTCCTGGATGCATTGTTCGAACCAAACCTTGCGGGGAATCTGAGTTTCCGTTCCGTCCGAATTCATGATGGTTATGGTGTTGTCCTCCCTCATGAAATCCCGGTTGATATCTTTGAGCAGGCCGTTAAGCAGAATCTTGCGGATATCGGAGCGGGAATGGGTGGTGATCCTGTCTGTGCGGATATAGACCACCGGGATCTTTTCACGGATTTTTTCCAGGGGGCATTCAAGCTCTGTAAAAAGGTGAGAACTGCCCATCCCGTTATTTTCGGACAGGACCTGCACTATGCGGTCGTCTTTTGTGAGGCAGTATTTATTCAGGGTGCGTTTGCCTTTGCCGGGGCCGCTTTCGTTGTGTTTGTAGATTAAACGGATCTTGTGGATATAGGATGGTTCACCTCCTTCAAAGGGAATGTGTTCAAAAGGCTGGTCAAATTCTATCTCCGCATCAATATCTCTTTCCGGATCCTGCTGGTATACGTCTTTTTCGGTAAAGATATCGGGTAAGGAATTTTCCTGCCCCAGGATCTTGTTGATGCACCACAAAATGTTACTTTTTCCGGAATTGTTAGGTCCTATAAGTGCGGTTACCTGTGAGAAATCAATTTCTATCGTGTCCTTAATGGATCGGTAATTTGAAATACGTACCTTTTGAATTTTCATTGCCGGTTGATATCAAAATGTATGGATGGCCAGACCGCTTCTAAGCTTGGGCTCGAACCATGTGGTCTTTGGGGGCATGATATTACCGGTGTCTGCAATGGTGATCAATTGTTGCATGGTAACAGGATACAGTGCAAAAGCGGCGGCCATTTCCCCCGAGTCCACGCGACGTTTCAATTCTTCCAGGCCGCGTATCCCGCCTACGAAGTCTATACGTTTGCTGGTTCTCAGGTCTTTGATGTCCAGCAATCTGTCAAAAACAAGGTTGGAGAGGACTGTAACGTCCAAGGTGCCAATGGGATCGTTGTCATCGTAAGTTCCCTGGCGCGCAGTCAGGGAGTACCAGCAACCATCAAGGTACAAGGAGAAATTATGAGGGCGTTGGGGAACATACGGCTTGGTATTGTCACACAGACATTCCACCAAAAAGTCTTTTGCAAGTGCCTGCAGGAAGGTCTGGGGTGCCATGCCGTTCAGGTCTTTCACCACACGGTTGTAATCAATGATTTTCAGGTGGCTTTCCGGAAATACAACCGTCATGAAGTAGTTGTATTCTTCCTCTCCGGTGTGGTTTGGGTTCGCGGCTTTACGCTCGGCACCTACCAGGGCGGCAGCTGCAGTGCGGTGGTGGCCATCGGCTACGTAGAAAGCCGGAACAGAGGCAAACAAGGTGGTAAGGCGCTGAATGTCTGCATCGTCTGAAACAATCCAGAAATGATGCCCGAAGCCGTCCGATGCCACAAAATCGTATTCGGGTTTTGCAGTAACGATCTTTTTGACGATGCGGTTGATTTCCGGAACATCGTGATATGTGAAAAAGACCGGTTCTATGTTGGCACTCTGGATGCGTATATGGATCATCCGGTCTTCTTCCTTGTCCTTACGTGTGAGTTCGTGTTTCTTGATTCTTCCACCCGTGTAATCTTCTGTATGGGCACATACTACCAGTCCGTACTGCGTGCGGCCTTCCATGGTCTGTGCATAGACGTAGTACATTTCTTTACGGTCCCTGACCAGCCATCCCCGTTGTTGCCAAAGCTTGAAATTTTCAACGGCCTTGTCGTATGCTTCTTTGGAGTGCTCGTCAACAAAAGGATGGAAATCGATTTCAGGTTTTGTAATGTGCAGTAATGATTTTTCTCCGGCTTCGGCTTTGGCCTCTTCAGAGTTCAACACATCATAAGGCCGGGCTGCCACTTCTTCCACAAATTTCCTGGGTGGTCTTAGGGCAGCAAAAGGTTTTATTTTTACCATAAATGCCTGTCTTTTGTTGTGGTACTTTTTATTTATTCAGGCAGAAGGTTGTATCTCCTTTCTGAAGGTAACCTATGATCTGTCGTGCGGCAGCCAGACCTGCGTTGATATTGGCTTCCTGGGTTTCTGCTCCCATCTTTTTTGCAGTGGCAAAAACACGGGTGTCAAACTGAGCCTTCAGGGCATCCATATTGCCGGGTGCCACATCGGTTGCGTATTTCAGGTCTGTGCGCTGGGCCAGGATGGCTTCCAGTTCGGGTTCGTTGATCACTTCCCTGCGGGCTGTATTTATAAGGCAGGCACCTTTAGGCATGAGCGAAAGCAGGGCCTGTCCTATAGAACCTGTTGTTTCCTTGTTGGCAGGAATGTGTAGTGAAAGGTAATCCGAACGCTTGTAGAGTTCTTCAAGGGTGGCGGCCACATGGACCCTCTCCGATTGCATAACAGAGGCGGGAATATACGGATCGTAGGCATAGACTTCCATTCCAAAACCTTTAGCCAGACCGGCTACCAGCCGGCCTACATTCCCGTAAGCATGAACACCAAGTGTCTTGCCTCTTAATTCAGTACCCGTTCCGGGCTGGAACTGGTTACGGGCCATGTAGATCATCATACCTATGGCCAATTCGGCTACGGCATTGGAGTTTTGCCCCGGAGTATTCATGGCCACAACCTGTCTTTCGCTGCAGGCTGCCAGGTCAAGGTTATCGTAACCGGCACCGGCTCGTACCACGATCCTCAGACAGGGGGCGGCCTGGATTACTTCCCGAGTCACTTTGTCTGAACGTACGATCAGGGCGTCTGCATCGGCAACGGCAGCCAGGAGTTCTTCCTTCTGTGTATATTTTTCCAGCAGAGTCAGGGTCATCCCTGCCTGTTCCACAATGGCGCGGATGCCGTCAACGGCTTTCTTTGCAAATGGCTTTTCTGTAGCTACCAGTACTTTCATATTATTTTTATTTATAGATTTTTTCAAATTCACGCATACAATCAACCAAAGCCTGAACGCTTTCTTTTGGGCACGCATTGTAAACAGAGGCGCGGAATCCACCCACCGAACGGTGGCCTTTAATACCCACCATACCCCGGGACTTTGCAAAATCAAGGAATTCAGCTTCCAGAGACTCGTGTCCCTGTGTCATGACAAAACAAATATTCATCAGGGAGCGGTCTTCTTTGGCGGCAGTACCTTTGAAAAGGGAATTGCGGTCAATCTCGGCGTAAAGTAAAGCGGCCTTTTCACGGTTGATTTTCTGAATAGCTGTCAGTCCACCCAGTTTCTTGAGCCATTTGAGTGTCTGGGTCATGATGTAAATGGAAAATACCGGGGGGGTGTTGTACATAGATTCCCCTTCAATGTGGATCCTGTAATCCAGCATGGAGGGAAGATGGCGTGAAACCTTCCCCAGGATGTCCTTGCGGATGATCACGAAAGTTACCCCGGCAGGGCCTACGTTCTTTTGCGCACCCCCGTAAATTATGGCATATTTTGACACATCCACCGGGCGACTCATGATGTCCGAGGACATGTCGGCAACCAATAGGACGGGGCTGTCCGGGTCGGTGTGAATTTCTGTCCCGTAGATGGTGTTATTGGTGGTGATGTGGAAATAGTCGGCGTCGGCGGGGATGGTATAATCTTTGGGAATGAAATTATAAGTGCTCCCGGCCGAGGAAGCCACCGTGACCACTTCCCCAAAGGCCTTTGCTTCCTTAATGGCTTTCTTGGCCCAAACGCCCGTGTCGAGATAGGCAGCCTTTTTTTCCAGGAGGTTCATGGGGACCATGCAGAATTGCAGGCTGGCTCCGCCTCCCAGGAAAAGGACTTCGTAATTGTCCGGAATCTGCAGCAATTCTTTCCACAAAGCGCGGCATTCATTCATGACCGCTTCCCAATCCTTGGAACGGTGGGAAATTTCTATAACAGACATGCCTGAATTGTTAAAATCCTGCAGGGCTTCTATTCCGGCCTTAATGGCTTCTTTGGGCAGGATGCAGGGACCTGCGTTAAAATTGTGAGTGGTTTTCATATTGAGTGTAGTTTAATAACAAATGAACTGTTTATGCAAATATAATCTAAATGTATTGAATCAGATACTAACTGCTGCTAATGATTTGTAAGTTTTGTTGTGTGGTTTCCTTCTCACAATAGTGACAGATCAGAACGATCCCGTTAGGACTTATGCTGGTGGTAAAGCGGGTTTTAACCGGCTCGTGGTTGGTGATGCACCGGGGATTCAGACACCTTACAAGGCCGCAGATTTCGGCGGGTATGACAACGCGTCTTTTTTCCACAACCTTATAGTCTTTAATGATATTGAGAACGGCATCGGGGGCAACCAGGGCTATTCGGTTGACATCATCTTCTTCAAAGAACTTATCTGTAATCTTGATGATGGCTTTTGTTCCCAACACCTTGCTTTCCAGGTTTGTCCCGAAAGTCATCTGGAATCCTCCCCTGGACAATCCAAGAATTTCAATGACATGAAACAATTCACCCGATGGGATCCGGTCAATGACGGTGCCGTTCTTTATGGCGCTCACCTTGAGTTTTTTCTTTGTTTCCATGGTTTTGTCGTTATTGGTTCATCAGATAAGTGAATATCCCCATGCGGGTGTATACCCCGTTGCGGGCTTGCTCAAAATAGTAGGCTTCGGGCCGGTCATCAACATTGGTGGCAATTTCCTTAACCCTGGGCAGCGGGTGCAGGATACGCAGGTTGGGCTTGGTGTTTGTAAGCATAGAGGCATCCAGGCTCATCAGGTTTTTTACGCGTTCATACTCCATGGGATCCTGGAAACGCTCCTGCTGGATCCTGGTCATGTACAGGATATCGGTATTCTGGATCTGTCCCTCTAGGGTGTGGTGCTCGGTATAGGAGATGTTTCTTGAATCAAGGAAATGCTTGTATTCCAGCGGAATAGCGAGATCCGGGCAAGACACAAAATTGAAACGTGGATTGAAATGACTCATGGCCTGAAGCAGGGAATGAACGGTCCTGCCATATTTCAGGTCTCCCACCATGGTGATGGACATATTCTCCAGGGTTCCCTGGGTTTTCCGTATGGAATACATATCCAGCAAGGTTTGTGTGGGGTGCTGGTTGGCCCCGTCTCCGGCGTTGACCACCGGGCACCCTGCAATTTCCGAAGCGTACCGGGCTGCTCCGTCAAGGTGGTGCCGGATAACGATCATATCGGCATAATTGGAAACCATCTTTATAGTGTCTTTCAGGCTTTCTCCCTTGGCAATGCTGGTGGCGGCAAGTGACGCAAAGCCTATGACACGGGCCCCAAGGCGGCTGGCCGCCGTTTCAAAGCTCAGCCGGGTGCGCGTGGAAGGTTCAAAGAAAATACAGGCGATGACTTTGTCGGGAAAAATCGGGCAGTTGGGCTCTGCCTCGTATTTTGTGGCCAGGTCAAGCACATGCAACATTTCTTCTTTATTAAAGTCGTTGATTGATATGAGCGATTTCATAGTTGAAAAATTACTTATTTGTTCATTCCAGGGCAGATAAAAGTGTTTGTTTGTCCTGGGGAGCAACCTTAACCACAAGACGGCAGGGAAGCGGATCCTGACCAAAGGTCTGTTCAATAAGAGTGGCCTGCGTATCGTGTATCGCTTTCATAACTTTGTCGGTCTGGCTGTAGCTGAATTGCAGCGTTACAGTTTCCAGAACCTTTTTTTCCACGACAGCAGCACGGGACAGGGCATCCCTGGCAGCGGTCCGGTAGGCGTTGATAAGTCCGCCGGTGCCCAGTTTGATGCCTCCGAAATAACGTACTACGACCATCAGCACATCGGAAAGTTCATAAGAAACCAGTTGTCCCAGGATGGGTTTGCCGGCAGTAGAAGAAGGTTCTCCGTTGTCGTTTGCCCTCCAGAGCTCACCTTCAGGACCCAGGCGGTAAGCATAACATATGTGGCGGGCATCATAATATTTTTTTTTCATGAGCCCCAGCCGGAACCGGACCTCTTCTTCTGTAGATACGGGAAAACCAAAGGAAAGGAAGCGGCTGCCCTTTTCCTTGTACAGGCCTTCACAGGGCGCTTCCAGTGTTTTGTATGGTTGTCCGGAAGACATCATGCGAAAATACGTCTTTTACGTATCTTTGCAAAATCGAGCCTCATATTTATGGGATTTGCCATCAAATTCACAGAACAAGCCGCTGCCGTCCTTAAAGGATGTGATTCTGCTCTCACAAACAAGACAGTAGAGGAAAATCCATGGTTTGTACCAGAATTTGTCAGGCATCGCCTTGTCACGCTCACAAATAGCCTGGAGACAGAGACAGGCATTTTGGGCAGATTGCTGGATATGGAAATACCGGAGCATGCTCCGCGCATGATCTCCATAGTGGCAGCCGGAAACATTCCCCTAGTTTGCTGGCATGATTTTGTATGCGCCCTGGCCTACGCAGCATCCCATCCTGAAGGGGTAGTGCTGGAAGTAAAATTGTCTTCAAGGGACCGGGTCTTGCTTCCTGCCATTGTGGACCGCCTGCGCGTTCAAAAGGATTCCTGCCTGGCAGGAGTACAGGTGCGCTTTGTGGAAAAGGTGGATCCTTACACGCAGGCCATTTTGTTTACCGGCGGTTCACAGGCCGAATGGTTCTACCGCCGGCAGTTTCCCGCAACACCCCTGTTGTTGCGTACCAGCCGTAGTTCCGTGGCCATGCTTGAAGGAAATGAAACGGGATCCCAGATTGACGGCCTGGTCCGGGATTGCTTTCTGTATTTTGGTCTGGGCTGTCGCAATGTAACGCTTTTGCTGGTGCCCCGGTCCTATGATTTCAGTGAGTTCATTGACCGGGCAGGAACTATGTTCGGATCCCTGCTTCAAAATCACAAGGGCTACAGGAATGCATTCCGCCATGCCAGGGCTTGCTTCCTGATGTCGGAAAGTGCAGACCGGATCCCCGTCCCTGCGTTTTTTGTTCTTAAGGAAAGTGAATTGCTGAAACCACCCATGGCGGTGCTGCACTACCATTATTTTGATGACTGTGCCGGAGCTGTCCGGTTTGTAGAGCAAAACAAGGATTTCATCCAGTGTGTGGCCGGCACACCCAACATACCTTTTGGAGAAACGCAGTCCCCGTTATTCACAGATTTTGCCGATGGATTAAACACGTTGGAATGGCTACAAAAATTATCATCCTGACAGGACCCACCGGTGTGGGTAAAACAGAACAGGGCCTGGCCATAGCCCGTTTGCTGAAAACCCCTGTGATCAATTGTGACAGCCGTCAGATATACAAGGAACTGCGCATTGGGGTGGCGCGCCCTACGCCCGAAGAACTTTCCCGGGCAACGCATTATTTCATAGCCACGCACTCTATACACCAGCCTTATTCGGCAGGAGATTATGAAAGGGAAGCCTGGGAACTGGTAATGCGCCTGGCTCCCTTCCACGATTATTTGCTGCTGGTGGGCGGTTCCGGTTTGTATATAGATGCCTTCATCCGCGGGATTGATCAGATGCCGCCGCCCGATGCCGCCCTGAGAAAAGAACTGATGGACATGGCAGAAGAACCGCAAGGTCTGGAAAAACTCCGCTACAGGCTCAGAATACTGGATCCGGTGACGTATTCGCAAATAGACCTGGCCAACAAACGCCGTGTTATGCGGGCTGTTGAGGTGTGTTTGCTTTCAGGGAAGCCTTATCATTCTTTTCTCACGCACACCCCCAAGAAAAGGCCGTTTGATATTGAGGTGCTCCTGATGGAAAAACCACGCAAAGAGCTATACGATCGTATAGACAGAAGGGTATACCGGATGATGGAGGAAGGCCTGCCGGACGAGGCCCGCAGTCTGTTTCCATACAGACAGCTCCCTGCACTCCGGACAGTCGGGTACAGGGAGCTGTTCGATCATTTTGAAGGGAAATACCCTTTGGAAGAAGCCGTAAATCTGATTTGCCGCAATACCCGCAGGTATGCCAAACGACAGTTGACTTACTGGAGAGATGTTCCCCGAAAGGAAGATCATCCGCTCCTTCGCCCTGTTCCGGAATTGTAAGACCGACAGGCTGGGCCGCCCTTTCCGAAGCGGCCGTCACGGCAGTTTCCCTTTGCAGGCGCCACCTCTGTCTTTAGTTTGCAGCGGGGAACACCTTGTTCATTTCAACTTCAAAAATCAGTGTACTGTTGGGGCCAATAACACCGCCGGCTCCATTGGGGCCGTATCCGAGTCCGGAAGGAACATAGAGTATGATCTTTCCTCCTTCCCCAACAAGCTGCATGCCTTCAGTCCAGGCGGGGATTACCCTGTCCAGGGGGAATTTGGCCATTTCGTTACGCGAGTAGGAAGAGTCAAATTCAGTACCGTCAATCAGGGTGCCTAAATAATGCACTTCTACGGTGTCGGTTGCTTTTGCGCGGATTTCGTTTCCTTCACGGATAATCTTGTATTGCAGTCCGCTGGGCAGCACCACTATGCCTTCCTTGGTTTTGTTTTCTTCCAGAAAAGCTTCTCCTTCCCTGAGGTTGCGTTCTCCTTCAACAACACTCTTTTTTTGCATGTAAGCGGTTATGTCGTTATTCCAGGTCATCATTTCTTCCTGGGTTGGATCATCCTCACGGGCCATCAGTTCCTTGTATGCCTTGATCACCATGTCGTTGTTCAGTGCTCCGAAATTGGATTGTTTGACCATCGAGGCCAGTGAGTAGCCAATAGACCGGCTCACAGAATCAACAGCTCCTTTGGAAAAATCGGAATCCCCTTTGGGTGCGCCGCTCTCGCAGGATACGGCAATCATTGCGCCCAGAAGGGCGATAGAAATAATCTTTAAAGTTCTCATTGTTTATTAGGGTTAGAAATATTATACACTTAATTGTAAACAACAAATGTACAGTTTATTTCTTGTTATTTGAATAGATATAACAGCAAATTTTATGTAAAAGACGCGCTCCCACAATGGCATCCCAGGGATCGTCACCCGAGGGGGCTACTTCGCACAGGTCAAAGCCAATGATCCTGCGACGTGAAGAGGCCAGCAGGAACAGCAGGTAATCCACCTGCTCAAACCTGAGTCCCCCCGGCACAGGAGTTCCTGTGTTGGGACAAAGTTCCGGGGACAGTCCGTCTATGTCCAGACTGATGTAAACCTGGTCCGGAAGGCTTTCCAGGATCCTTTGGCATTGGTCCCTCCAGGTGAGGCCTTCGTACAAGTCTTCCTTGAGGGATTCGTCGGGGAAAAAAGATATGCGTGGATCATTGTGTATTATATCGTTTTCCGCGCTGCAGAAATCCCGTACCGCCACCTGGGTAAGGGCCGCTACAGATGGTATGGTTTTCAGAACATTGAACATGATGGAAGCATGAGAATAAGTGAAACCCTCATAAGCCTGCCGAAGGTCTGCATGGGCATCTATGTGCAGGATCCCGAATGGTCCGCAATGTTCTTCCAAAGCCTTGATGTGTCCCAGTGGTACCGAATGTTCTCCGCCCACGATCCCCACCAGTTTTCCCTGCCGCAACTGTTCTGAACACTGCAGGTAAACTATACGGTTCATCCGGGCACAAGCCTGATTAACCTGTTCAAAAACTTCTCCCAATCCGTTTTCAAGGGGATTGCCGCCCTCTTCCCAGCATTGGATGATCTTTTCGGCCATAAGGCGTGCCGACCGGTTTAAAACCGGCAATTCCTCGTGTACCGGTATGGTCCCGATGGGAATGTTCCAGGCCTGTGGTACCCTGGAATTAAAAAGGTCTATCTGTGCCGAGGCCTCTATAATGGCACCGGGGCCCATGTGCGTACCTGCACGGTAAGAGGTGGTAACGTCCCATGGTACCGAAACCAGGGCAATCTCTGCTTCCTGCTGTGTGAAGGGTAGTGCGAAATAATTTCCGTTGGCAGCCCCCGGCAGGTTGGGATCAAAAGCTTTCATACGATTCCTTCTCTTATTATGTCGTGTATGTGAACCATTCCTGCATACCGGTCATCCTGCAGCACAATGAGCTGGGTGATCTTAGAAGCTTCCATCATACGGTACGCATGGACCGCAAGTTCCCGGCCCGGGATGGTTTTTGGGTTCTTTGTCATGATATCGCAGGCACACAGGGTTTCCAGGCTCCTGTTCTTTTCCACCATCCGGCGTACGTCACCGTCCGTTATTATACCCAGGAGTTTATCGTCTTCATCCAGCACCGCAGTGGCTCCAAGACGGTTTTTAGAGATCACCAGAATTGTATCCCGCACCGATTCTCCGGGCCTGACAAGGGGACGGAGCTCCGGATTCATAATATCGGAAACTGTCAGGTACAACTTTTTACCCAAAGATCCTCCCGGGTGAAACCGTGCAAAGTCAGAGGGGGTGAAGCCGCGCAGCCTGAGCAGGCATACGGCAAGAGCATCTCCCAGCACCATCTGGGCGGTTGTACTGGCAGTAGGGGCCAGGTCGTTGGGGCAGGCTTCGTGCGGTGCCGAAGCAAGCAATACATAATCGGCAGACCTTCCCAGGTAGGATTCCCTGTTGCCGACCATGCCAATGAGAGGATTTCCCATTTTGCGGATCAACGGCACCAGTACCTTAATCTCTGCAGTCTCTCCGCTCTTGGAAAGGCACATCACAACATCCCCCGGCTGTACTATGCCCAGATCGCCGTGGATGGCATCGGCCGCGTGCATGAATACGGCGGGGGTTCCGGTGGAATTGAGTGTGGCGACAACCTTCTGGCCTATTATGGCGCTTTTCCCTATGCCTGTAACTATAAGGCGGCCTTTGGAAGCATACAGCAAGTCCACAACATCAAGGAACGAATGGTCTATGGAAGAGCGCAGACCGTTAATTGCAAGTTGCTCTTTATCAATAACATCAAGAGCTGTTTGTCTAGTTTCCAGGCGGTGTTTGTTCATAAAATTTTGAAAGAATAAAACAAACGTATAACTTAGTGGACAAAGGTAGTAAAATATGTACACTACGTCCGAATTGCACCTTCAGCTAAAAAGGCATTTTGGATTCAATACATTCAAGGGACAACAGGAAGCAATCATTTCCCATTTGATGCAGGGAGGCGATGCATTTGTCCTCATGCCAACAGGGGGAGGGAAGTCCATGTGTTACCAGTTGCCGGCCCTGCTGCTGGAAGGCACTGCCATTGTCATATCGCCGCTCATTGCCTTGATGAAGAACCAGGTGGATGCCATTCGCGGTTTTTCAGCAGACAACTACGGTGTTGCCCATTTTCTGAACTCCTCACTTACCCGCTCCCAGATGGGCGAAGTCAGGGAATCGCTTCTTTCCGGGAAAACAAAACTGCTGTACGTGGCTCCCGAATCGCTTACAAAAGATGAAAACATACAGTTGTTCAAACAATTGAGGATTTCCTTTTATGCCGTAGACGAAGCTCATTGTATTTCTGAATGGGGTCACGATTTCAGGCCCGAATACAGACGAATCAGGCCATTGATCAATGAAATAGGCAAAGCCCCCGTAATTGCCCTTACAGCTACGGCTACCCCCAAGGTACAGCGGGATATTCAGAAAAACCTGGAAATGATGCAGGCCCGGGTCTTTAAGACATCCTTCAACAGGGAAAACCTGTATTATGAAGTCAGACCCAAGGTCAATGTTAACAAGGAACTGGTAAAATTCATTCGTCAGCACCAGGGGAAAAGCGGCATTGTCTATTGCCTGAGCCGCAAGAAGGTGGAAGAAATCGCCTCTTTTTTGCAGGTGAACAACATCAGGGCGCTTCCTTACCATGCCGGTATGGACGCAGCTGCAAGAACGACCAATCAGGATCAATTCCTGATGGAAGAGGCAGATGTCATTGTGGCCACCATAGCCTTTGGCATGGGGATAGACAAGCCGGATGTTCGGTTTGTGATTCACTACGATATTCCCAAATCGCTGGAAGGGTATTACCAGGAAACAGGCCGGGCCGGGCGTGACGGAGGAGAGGGCCAGTGTATTGCCTTTTACAGTTACAAGGACATCCAGAAGCTGGAAAAATTCAAACAGGGAAAGCCCGTTGCAGAGCAGGAAGTGAGCAAGCAATTGCTTATGGAAACAGTTGCCTATGCTGAATCCAATCTTTGCAGACGCAAGATTCTGCTCAATTATTTTGGAGAGGATTATACAAAGGAAAACTGTGAGAGTTGTGACAACTGCCTGCACCCAAAGATACAATTTGACGGGCAGGAGGAGATGTGCCTGGTTCTTGAAACGGTTCAGAAATCCTTGCAGCAATTCAATTCGGAACATGTTGCCAACATCATAGCCGGCGTGTCAAATGCCATGATCAAGTCATACCAGCACCATAAGCTGGATGTTTTTGGCATGGGCAGAGACAAAACACCCCATTTCTGGAATGCCGTCATCCGGCAGGGCATAGTATTTCGTTTCCTGGACAAGGACATTGAAAAATACGGGGCCTTGTCTGTAACGCCTGAAGGCAGGAATTTTATGGAAAACCCATCCACGCTTATGCTGTATGAAGACCGGGAGATGGAAGAGGACACTGATTCTGAATCTGATATTGTGGCTAAAGCCGGTGGCGGCGGTGGGGATGAAGAATTGCTGTCCATGCTCAGGGACCTTAGGAAAGATATTGCACATAAGCTTAAATTGGCTCCTTTTATTGTATTTCAGGATGTCAGTCTTGAAGATATGTCCATAAACTATCCGATAACCCTTGAAGAGCTGGTCCATTGTCAGGGGGTGGGTGAAGGTAAGGCTAAAAAATTTGGGAAACCATTTGTTGAGCTAATAGAAAAGTACGTAGAAGAGAACGAAATTGAACGTCCACAGGACTTGGTGGTCAGATCGGTAATCAACAAGTCCCAGAATAAGGTTTATATCATTCAAAGCATTGACCGCAAGCTGGATTTTGAAGACATTGCCGAGGCCAAGGGCCTTACATCGGACGAATTGCTGGAAGAGATAGAAGTCATAATCAATTCGGGCACAAAGCTGGATATCAACTATTACCTGAGGCAAAAAATTGACGAAGACAAACTAGAAGCTATCTACGATTATTTCCGTGAGGAGGCAAAGTCCGAGTCCCTGTCAGAAGCGGTTAAGATATTGGGACCGGATTATACAGAAGAAGAAGTAAGGCTGGTGAGGATAAAATTTTTAGTTGAGGTTGCCAACTGAAGTTTTATCTTTGTATTTTATGCGCAAACGTACAATCATATTTCTGGTGTTGTTGACCCTGCTATTGTCAGGAGCAGCTGTGTACGGTTATCTGGTGCTATTCAGAAATACCGGTCCTACGGTTACAAACAATAATACTTACAGGGCCGTTCCTGTGGATGCGGTTCTGGTTCAGCATTTTAGCAGGTTAAGTACCCTTACGGCAGAAGTTTTGGCACCGGGCAGCTATATAGAACGCCTGTTTCATCCCCAGGCAGGTACACAGGCTTTTCTTCAGGAACTGAGCTCTTTTATGACGGTGCATCATCCCGGTCTGCTTAAGGCCGAGGCGCTTTGTTCCCTGCACCCATCGGCAAAAAATTCGCTGGCCACCCTTTTTTGCATTTCCGGAGCACTTGCGCAGGATCCAAACTGGTGGGAGGATTTCATGGACGGGATTCCCATACCTTATGAAAGACATACTTATGACGGGCAGACCATATACCAGGCTGGTGGACAGGGAGCGGGCAATCAGGTGTATGTTTCCTATGTTCAGGACCTGTTGATGCTATCCTCTTCCCGGGTAGTTCTGGAATCATCCCTACGCCATCTGGCCAGGGGCGCCTCGCTGGCCGACGATCCGGGCTTTGCACGCATTGTGGAACATACCCCGGCCTCAAAACCTACCCGTCTGTTTATTCCACACCAGCGAATTCCGGCGCTTTTTGCCGCATACCTTGGAGTCCCTATGCAAAAATATGCAGAATTTGTCAGGACATCGGCCCAGTGGACCGTGCTGGATGGATTTGCAGGCGGCCATGAAGTCAGGGTGGATGGATATTCGGTGTTCTCCTCTGGTGCGGAACATTATTTTTCCACCTTACTGGGTCAGGAACCCCAGAAACTCATGGCCCCTGAAATACTACCCGCGGCCACTGTGGCAGGTTTTTTCCTGGGCCTGTCAGATCCCACTGCTTACCTGGATGCATACGGCAGGTATCTTGAATGGCACAAGAAGAAAAGAAATATGCCTGACAAGGAAAGGATAGAGTGGTTTAACCTGTTGTATCCCACCGAAATATCACTCTCCTGTGTGCCATACGGAGCTGAATTGCAATGGATAGCCGTTATCCATTCCCGCTACATACGCCAGGCTAGAATCCAGTTTGCCCTCTTGAATAAACAGGAAGAAAGCAAGGTGATGGTCAACCCCCTGCCCGGACTCCTGACCGGGATTTTCGGGCCCGTATTTAACCTGTGCCAGGCAGGGTATTATTGCTATATTGGTCCTTACATTATTTTTGGACCTGAGAATCTGCTTAACAGAATGCTTCAAGCCAACCTGTCCGGCAATTACCACTCACTGGCCGATGCCATATCCCAGACCCCCGCGTCATCGGGAATCATGAACGCTTCAAACCTGACTTTGTTTTTGCAACCTGCTACCGGCCTCGATCAACTTAAAACCTTGGTTGACAAACGATATGCAGAGCGTCTGGATGCCTGGGGCCGCTATAATGCACAGATCACATTCCTGCAATTCTCCTCCCTGGAGGATCGCATTTACACGCATTTGTCTGTTTATGGCGACTCGCTGGAAATATCCCCTCTGGTACCACGTCAGAAAGAAGCGCGTATGCCGGATGGTGCCAGGCAGGATACCCTGGCCAGGGAAAAACCACCCTACAAGGTTTTCAACCATTTAACCAGGGAGGACAATGAACTGTTTCAGACTCCCTGGCCCGAATGCCGGCTCATCATGAGGGATCACACCGGTAAAACCTTGTGGGAAAAGACAATGGAGGGACCCATCCAGGACCGTGTTGTCCAGCTGGATTTCCTGAAAAATGACAAATTACAGATGTTGTTTTCCATAGGGAACAGGCTGTATCTGCTGGACAGGCTGGGACGTAACGTGTCTCCTTATCCCAGGGCTTATGCAACCAGTATTCTTTATGGTCCGTTTATTTTTGATCCGGAGGGAAAAAAGGAATACAGGATCCTGCTTGTGCATCAGGACAATGTGCTGCGCTGTTATGACAAGTCGGGCAGTTTATACGGCGGGTGGAACGATTTTTCCCTGCCCGGATATCTTACCGGACAACCCCGGTACACTATGTGGGATAATACCGGTTTATGGGTGATTTATACAGAAGCCCGGACGGTGTTTCTGTCTGCAACGGGCCAGGTCAGGGGCATGACCACCCGGAAAGAATGCCTGGATCCGCAGGCGGAAATCCGTTTTTCCGGTCCGTATGAGCTTTACGGCACAACAATTGAAGGTAAACCCCTAACCATCATGCTGCAATAAATAGAATGACTTTTTTAACCATAATTTTTTTTATCATTGTTGCCGGATACTTTTTTATGCGTCTGATCCCGTTGATGCTGGCGGCTAAAGTCCGGAAAATGCAGGAACAGGGCGGAAAACGGGACCATGTTGAGCACAAATCCCCCCAGAAAAAACGCATTAACAAAGGCACAGGAGAATACGTCGATTATGAAGAAATAGACGATTGATGAAATCTTTTCTCCGTATACTGGCTTATGGAAAACCATACAGCAGGTACTGGCCTTCCTACCTGGTACTATCTGTGTTTAGCGTTCTCTTTGGCATAGCCAATTATGCTCTGGTGGCCCCCTTGCTTACCATTCTCTTCCAGGCAGATACCCTTTCGGGAGAAGTGACCCGGCCTGAATTTAGCTTCTCTATTCCCTACATTGTTGATCTGTTCCGCTATTATATGGTCCTGATAAAAGCGCGGGACGGGATTCTGATGGCTTTGGTATACGTATCGGTAAGTCTGCTGGCAGCATCGCTGCTGGCCAATCTGACACACTACCTTTCTCAAAGGATCCTTGTAGACATGCGTACCCGCCTGATGAAGAACATAAGGGAAGATCTTTTTGACAAGATAAGCCGGCTTCACATTGGCTTTTTTCACGACCGGCAGAAGGGAGACTTGCTGTCTTCCATCTCGAACGATGTGAATGAAGTTCAGAATTCGGTGGCCGGTTCTTTCCATATTCTTTTCCGGGACCCCTTGCTCATTGTGGGGTTTTTATCCATGCTCTTTTACATGAGCCCGAAACTGACCCTGGTGACTTTGCTCACTTTGCCAGTTTCTGCATTGCTAATAGGCTGGATCACCCGATCTCTTCGTGCCGGTGCAGAGGTTTCACAAAACCTTCTGGGTAAATTGCTGAGTCATTTTGAGGAGGCCATATCGGGGAGCCGGATCATAAAAGCTTTCAATGCCCGGCAATACGTCCGGGATCGCTTTGGAATCATTAACGACCAGCACAGACAGGTAACCAGAAAGTTATATAACCGTCAGGAGCTTGCCTCCCCGCTGGGAGAGTTTCTTGGGATTGGTGTCGCCGCTGCCGTTCTTTTTTATGGCGGATGGTTGCAGGTCAGGGGGGAACTGGGAATGACATGGCCCGAATTTGTGGTTTATATTGGTTTTTACTGGCGGGTTCTGGAACCGGCAAAGTCCATCACCCGTACCTATGCCATGATCCGCAAGGGGATGGTCTCGGCAGGGAGGATTTTTAATATTCTGGATGCACCGGTGGAAATTAAAAAATATCCCGATGCAATACCGGTGAATGATTTCAGGGAAACCATAGAATACCGGAATGTTAGTTTCCGATACAAAGAAACAGATCCCTTTGTGCTCAAAAATATCAGCCTGGTCATTCCCAGGGGAAAGGTCATTGCCCTGGTAGGCCCTTCGGGTGGGGGCAAAACAACGCTGGCAGACCTGCTTCCCCGGTTTTATGATGTCAGGGAGGGGGCAGTACTGCTGGATGGTGTTGATATCCGCCAATACAGGCCCCGTGATTTGATAGGACTTATGGGCGTGGTTACCCAGGAGGCCATCCTGTTTAACGATACTGTTGCAAATAATATTACCTTTGGTTTTGAAAACATACCGCGCAAAGAGGTGGAAAATGCAGCCAGGATAGCCAATGCACATGATTTTATTATGGAATTGGAGTACGGTTATGATACCAACATCGGGGACAGGGGGGTAAAATTGTCCGGCGGACAAAGGCAAAGGCTGGCCATTGCAAGGGCTGTGCTCAAGAACCCTCCCATATTGATTTTGGATGAGGCGACCTCGGCCCTGGACTCGGAAAGCGAAAAAATGGTACAGGAAGCCCTGACAAAACTGATGAAAAACCGGACGTCGGTGGTTATCGCACACCGCCTTTCCACCATCAGGGATGCAGATCACATTGTGGTCATAGACAAAGGATGCATCACAGAGCAGGGTACCCACGACCAGTTACTGGCCCGGAACGGCATGTATAAACACTTGTGCGATTTGCAGACTTTTGGATAAATCTATAATGAATGATTATGAATCAAGACGTTTTTAAAACAGAATCCCTCAATCAGCTTTTTGAGATGAGTTTCAAAAAGTACTGGGACTTCAAGGCCCTGACGGAATTCAACGGTGACACCCTGTATTACCGTGATTTGGCACGCCGTATTCGTATGATCCATATTGGGTTTGAACAATGCGGGCTTAAAAAGGGAGATAAAGTGGCCCTGTGCGGAAAGAACCAGTCCAACTGGGCGGTGGCTTTTCTGGCCACCATTACCTATGGCGCAGTTGTTGTTCCCATATTGCATGAATTCAAACCGGGAAACATCCGGCACCTGGTAAATCATTCCGATGCACGCATCTTTTTTGTGGGTGAACAGGTATGGGAAGGCCTGAGCGAATCCGAGATGCCCAACCTGGAAGCCATTGTGGGGCTTAATGATTTTGACATTCTATATGCTACGGAAAAAGAAATCATCACCATCAGAAACGGGCTGGATAGTAAGTTTGAAAAACTTTATCCAAACGGGATGACCCCCGAAGAGATCTCTTATCACAGAGACCAGCCCGAAGAACTGGCCCTGATCAATTATACCAGTGGAACCACCGGTTTTTCCAAAGGAGTCATGCTACCGTACCGTTCTCTGCTTTCCAATGTCCTGTTTGCCTGGCAGGTGTTGCCTCAGGTAAGCAACGGAGCCAAGATCGTCTCTATGCTTCCATCGGCGCATATGTATGGGTTGATGTTTGAATTGCTCTATGAAATGACTTCCGGTTCACACGTCCACTTCCTGACCAGGATGCCTTCGCCCAAAGTGATTACAGAAGCCTTCCAGAGTGTCAAACCCCGTGTGATCATTGCAGTTCCCATGATCATTGAAAAGATTTACAAACAGAAACTTTTGCCCCTGCTCAAGCGTCCTTCCATAAAGGTCATGCTGCGTATGCCCTTCATAGATCAGAGGATCAAAAGCCGTATTCACGACGAACTATTCAAGGCTTTTGGGGGAGAATATATCGAGATCATCGTGGGCGGAGCCCCTTTGAACCACGAAGTGGAACCATTCCTCAAGAGTATCAACCTGGCCTTTACCGTGGGTTATGGGCTTACCGAATGTGGTCCTATCGTATCTTATGCCCCGTGGAATGAAAGACCGCTGTTTTCCTGTGGCAAGGCAGCACCCAGAATGTCTATAAGGATAGACTCTGGGAATCCTGAAACGGTCCCCGGTGAAATCCAGCTTCAGGGGGACAACGTTATGGTGGGCTATTACAAAAATCCGGAAGCCACAGAACAGGTATTTACCCCGGACGGATGGTTTAAGACTGGCGACATGGGCACCATGGATAAAGATGGATACCTGTTTATCAAAGGCCGCTCCAAGACCATAATACTGGGACCCAGCGGACAAAATATCTATCCCGAAGAAATTGAAAGTTCCATCAACAATATGTCTTATGTAAGTGAAAGCCTGGTTATCATGGAAGATGACAAGCTGGTGGCACTGGTATATCCTGATTTTGAAAAGGCGGCAGCAGACGGGCTACCGGATACGGCCTTAGGTGCGACTATGGAAGCCATGCGAGTCCAGATCAATCTGGAGTTACCCAAATATTGCCAGATAGCCAGGATCAGGATTGTTCCCGAAGAATTTGAAAAGACGCCCAAAAGAAGTATTAAACGTTTTCTGTACAATGGATAAACAGACCCAATTTGATCTCCACTACCTGGAAATGGCGCGGATATGGTCCAAAAATTCCTATTGCGAGCGTAGGAAGGTAGGGGCATTAATGGTTAAAGACCGGATGATCATTTCCGATGGTTATAACGGCACCCCCCGCGGATTTGAAAATGTGTGCGAAGATGAAGACGGACACTCCAAGTCCTACGTTTTGCACGCCGAGGCCAATGCCATAACCAAAGTAGCCAGAAGCAACAACAGCAGTGAAGGAGCCACCATATACATTACCGCTTCTCCCTGTATTGAATGCGCAAAACTGATCATACAGTCCGGAATTGTCCGGGTGGTATACAGCGATGATTACAGACTGCAGGAAGGATTAGAGCTATTGACAAGAGCGGGTATTCAGGTAGATAAATTATAAAAGGGTATGAAAGGATATCAGAAACCAGGCAGGAAACTGGTCATCGTGCTGGTCATAATAGTTGTACTGGCCATTGTGGGGGTTATAAGGTGGAACACGTTTAAGGATCTGAACGGAACAGGAAGGAAACGCCTGGGGCGGGAATGGTCCAAGATGGAACTTATCCTGGATCAGATCCAGAACAATTACGTGGATTCGGTTAACGTTGCGTCATTAATTGAGAAAACGCTACCGGCCATTATGGAAGAGCTTGATCCTCACTCTATTTACCTTCCTCCAGATGAACTGCGCACGGCCGATGAGGAATTGCGTGGTAACATTGAGGGTATAGGGATTGTTTTCAATGTGCCAAGTGATACGGCCACCGTAATTAACGTGATCGTTGGCGGACCATCTGAAAAAATGGGCCTGCAGGCAGGAGATAAGATCATAAAAATTGACACACAGACGGTTGCCGGGGTCAATATGCATCAGGACTCTATTGTAAGGCTTCTCAAGGGACCCAAGGGAACCAAAGTGGATGTTTTTGTGAAACGTTACGGAGAAAGTAACCTGATACATTTTTCCATTATCCGGGACAAAATTCCGGTTAACAGCGTGGATGTAGCCTATATGGCAGACTCAGTGACCGGTTATATTAAACTGTCCCGGTTTTCAATGACCAGCTATGCCGAAGTCCTGGGCGCTATAGCCGATTTGATGAAACAGGGCATGAAACAGGTGATCTTTGATTTGCGGGACAATACGGGAGGCTACCTTGACCAGGCCTTGAAAATCACAGGTGAATTCCTGGATGAGAACAAACTGGTCGTTTATACAGAAGGAGAGCACCGGAAAAGGCAGGATTTTTACACAAAAAAAAGGGGATTCTGCTATGATATGCCACTTGCCGTTTTGATCAACGAAGCCTCGGCCTCATCATCTGAAATCATGGCGGGAGCTATACAGGATAATGACAGGGGAACCATCATAGGTCGCCGCTCTTACGGAAAGGGCCTTGTCCAGGAACCCATTTATTTTTCAGATAATTCAGGATTGCGGCTAACCGTTGCCCGTTTTTATACACCCCTTGGCAGGTCCATTCAAAAGCCGTACGGGAGCAATTCCCGTGAATATGCATATGACCTGCTGGAACGTTACAGGCATGGAGAGCTGATGCAGGAAGATTCCATCCCTAAGAACGATTCACTGCGTTTTGTGACCCCGGCCGGTAAAGTCCTGTACGGCGGGGGAGGAATCATCCCTGATGTCTTTGTTCCCCTGGACACAACAGGGGTAAACGACCTGTACATGCGCATATCCAGGCAGAACCTGCCCATACGGTTCAGCATGGAGTTTGCCGACCGAAACCGCACCCAATTGTCCGACATTGATACGTTCGAGGCATTGGAACAGTTTTTTACCACAAAACAACTGGAAAACGAATTTCTGCGCTATGTTAAAAGACAGAGAATCACTCCGGTACCTGCTCAATGGAAAGAGTGTGGAGGAATCCTGATGACACAGATACAGGCGTATATCGGAAGGAATACCCGTCTGGAAGACAAAGGCTTCTATCCTTACCTGGGGAGGATAGATAATGTACTGATCAAAGCGTTGGAAGAGCTCAGAACCCCGTCAGTAACCGAACTGGCGGAGTCTGCTCTTGTTTTCACGCCACCGGGGAAGAACCTTGACAAATAGTTCCAGGAACACTTTTTTCTGGAAAAAATCCTCCATCTCCAGGCGGGCCTGGGTCCCCACACGTTTGAGTGCACTGCCTTTATTCCCTATGATGATTCCTTTTTGTGAATCCCGCATAACACTTATGACAGCACGTATGTTGTAACGTTCCTCGCTTTCCTGGAATTCTTCCACGGTAACCTCTGTGCAATAGGGAATTTCTTTTGAATAATTGAGGAAGATCTTTTCCCGTATGATTTCCGAGGCAAAAAAACGCAGACTTTTATCGGTCAACTGGTCTTTGTCAAACCAGGGCGGGGAAGATGGCAGCAAAGCCAGGATCCTTTCCAGGAGGGAATCCAGGTTGAATCTTTCCAGTGCACTTACAGGAAATATTTCTGCTTTGGGTACCAGGGTGTGCCACTGTTCCATCAGAGATAGCACTGTCTCCTGTGAACTCTTATCAATTTTGTTGACAATCAGCAGGACAGGAACCTCAATCCGGTTTATTTTGTCAATGTATCCTGGATTTTTGGCCGGCTTTTCCACCACGTCGGTGACATACAGCAGGATATCGGCATCGGCCATTGCCGATGCTACTAATTGCATCATGTTCTCCTGTAACAGGTAATATGGTTTGATGATTCCCGGTGTATCTGAATATACGATTTGATAATCCGGCCCGTTGACAATACCCAGGATGCGGTGCCGTGTGGTTTGTGCCTTTGAGGTGATTATGGATAATTTCTCGCCTACCAGGTTATTCATAAGGGTAGACTTGCCCACATTGGGATTCCCTATGATATTGACAAAACCGGCCTTGTGCAATTCGCTCATTCCTTACTGGTAGAATCCGGTGATTAGCATATTGATCTCTTCTTCAGTCAGGAAACGCCATTGTCCGCGTTTTAGGTTTTTCTTGGTCAATCCGGCAAAATAAACGCGGTCAAGTTTCTTCACTTTATAACCAAGGGCTTCGAAAAGACGGCGCACAACCCGGTTTTTACCTGAATGAATTTCCAGTCCTATCTCTTTTTCGTCATTGTCTATGTATGCGATCTGGTCTACCTGCATCATGCCGTCTTCCAGCTCCACGCCGCTGACGAGCTTTTCCATATCGGATTTTTTCAGGTTCATGTCCAGACGGGCCTGGTAAATTTTTTTACGGTTATAGGAAGGATGGGTCAACTTTTCTGTGAGTTCTCCGTCGTTGGTGAACAGGAGTACACCCATGGTCATTTTATCCAGCCTGCCCACCGGGAAAACGCGTTGTTCACATTTTCCGGCAATCAGGTCCATAACGGACTTTTCGGCATGGTCGTCACTTAGGGTGGTCACATATCCCCTTGGTTTGTTCATTACAATATAGGTCTTGGGTTCACCCTTGATCCGCTGTCCGTTCACGCGGACATCGTCGGCAGGTGTTACCTTTACCCCCAGACGGTCTACAATTTCCCCGTTGACGGTAACCAGTCCTGTAGAAATGAAGGTATCTGCTTCCCTGCGCGAACAGAGGCCCGAGTTGGCTATGAATTTATTGAGACGGACTTCACCCGGTACTTTAGGCTGCTTGGGGGCGGGGGCTTCGGCTTTATGAGGAGCTTGTTTATGAGCAAAGGGTTTGCGCGGTCTTTCGCTGTTGTACCCGCCATCGCGGCGCGGTCTTTCGCTGTTGTATCCGCCTTCACGGCGCGGCCTTTCGGCATTGTACCCGCCATCGCGGCGCGGTCTTTCGCTGTTGTATCCGCCTTCGCGGCGCGGCCTTTCGGCATTGTACCCGCCATCGCGGCGCGGTCTTTCGCTGTTGTATCCGCCTTCGCGGCGCGGCCTTTCGGCATTGTACCCGCCATCGCGGCGCGGTCTTTCGGCCTTTTGATCTGTTATCCGCTCACGACGTGGACGTTGATAACTATCCCGGCCGTCTGAATTGTCTTTCTTCTGCATTATTTTTTATTTTGAGCCGCAAATGTACACGAAATTTCTTAATATTGCATTATGAAGTATCCGGCCTTTCTAAGAGTATCTCCATTATTCCGTGAAAATTTAAATGTTTCTCTTACAGCAGTTAAGACGAATAAGCTTCGTTCTGTACTCACCATTTTAATGATAGCTATAGGGATCATGGCCCTGGTAGGTATCCTGACGGCCATTGATGCAATAAAGGGGTCAGTAACGGACAGTTTTAACCGTATGGGAGCCAGCACCATTACCATTCGTTCAAAATCCCTGCGCAGTCAGTCAGCCGAAATCAGGCGCAGGATCCGGAATCAGTCCCTGATCACGTACCAGCAGGCAATGGCTTTTGTGGAAGCGTATCCTGTGCCTTCACGCATAGCTGTATCGGCACCGGCCAGCAACATGCTGGAAGTCAGTTACGGATCAGAAAAAACCAATCCCGAGATCAGTGTTTTAGGCGTTAACCCGGACTATTTTTCGGTCAATGCACTGGAGTTGTATTCCGGTCGTTTTTTTTCCAATTACGAAATGAATTCTTCGGGTTTTGTGGCTGTTATTGGCAACGGATTGCTTACACTTTTCGGAGATAAGGAACCGATAGGAGAATTTATAAATATTGAAGGCAGGCGTTACCAGGTGATTGGCGTTCTCAGACCTCAGGGTGCCACTTTTGGCGGGGGATCGGACAAACAAATATTTGTTCCCCTGGCAAATGCCCGCAGCGTATATGGCGGCGACAACATGAATTTTCAGATCAAAATACAGCCAAAGGAAGGAGAAAATACCCGCAATGCCTATGAAGAAGCCGAGATCCACTTCCGGACCGTGCGCCGGCTTTCACCTACAGACCAGACTGACTTCCAGATAGATCGCAGCGAAGACATGCTGGCTCGTTCTATGGAAACGATGAGGATAGTAACCATAGTGGCTTTCATCATAGGATTTATCACCCTGCTGGGCGCTGCCGTGGGGCTGATGAATATCATGCTTGTTTCTGTAAATGAACGCACCCGGGAGATAGGTACAAGAAAGGCCATGGGAGCCACTTCCCGGATCATTAAGCAACAATTTCTCTTTGAGGCCATAGTCATTGGGCAGCTCGGCGGGGCAGGTGGGATACTGTTGGGATTCCTGGCCGGCAATCTTACCTCTCTGGCCATGAAGAATCCCTTTGTAGTTCCCTGGTTATGGATGTTGCTGGGTGTGGCTATCTGCTTTGCAGTGAGTATATTATCCGGATATATCCCGGCCGTGCGTGCCAGCAGGCTGGATCCCATAGAAGCCCTCCGGTACGAATAATCCTATTTTAAGGAAAAGATATATGTGATTTTTCCTTCCTGTACCGCAGGGGCTGAACCGCTGACATTAAACCTGGCCTGAAGGGCTGCTTTACGTGCGGCCTCCCATAGTGTTTTATTCTGAACCGTTGTTCCTTCAATACCCGGGGTAGCAGAAGTCACGTTCCCGTAAGTGTCTACAAGGATCCGGACTACAACCCTGCCAGCCAGGTTCTCTGAATATTCGGGCAAAGGCAGTTTGCCAACGATGGTGCGTCCGGCCAGCTGGGCGGTGGGTAGTCCCAGTGGGTTTCCCGTCTGAGTATTCCCCTGGAGATCTCCGGCTTTACGTTCTGTTCCTGTTTGCAAGCCGGTCTGTTCACCTTCGGTTGTTTCTGCGTCACGGCTTCTGTACAAGGCCCTTTCATTGATAGCCGGTGGCTCGGGATCGTGCACCGGAACGTCACCTGTCTCTCCAGGGGTGCTTTCCATGGTGCGTTGCATCCCTTGTATTTCCTGGGGAACAACAGCCTGTTGCACCAATTCCGGTGTCTTCCCGGGTACAGGTTCTGGGGCACGGGGTGGAGTGCCTTCTTCTGCTATGACCCTTAAAGGAGTAGGAGGCCGCTCTTCCTGCAGTTCAATCTCGATCTCCATGATGTTATTCCGCAGGGCAGGAACGTAGCTCAATCCGGTGAGCAACAAAACAGCTGCCAGCAGCAGGTGAAGTACCACTGTCAGCCAGATACCGGTCCTTTTTCCATTGTTTTGTTGCATTGATGTGTCTCTTTTGGCTCCTTACTCGGGAGATGTGGCCAGGATGATCTTGTATTGATTGCGTTTGGCAATGTTCATAACCTGGACTACCTGTTCCATGGGAACTGTTTTATCTACATACAAAGATACCGTGGGGTCATCGCTGCTCTGAAGTGAATGTTGCAGCATTGGTTCAATATCACTGAAAGCAACAGCCTGCTGGTCCCCGTTAATGTGGTATGAGAAAGTACCGGCCAGGGTATAATGCTTAATGGATACGCTCACCTGTGCCTTGTCTGAAATCTGATTGGAGCTTTTTGGCAGCAATAGCTTCAGGGCATTGGGATTGACCAGTGTGGAGGTCACCAGGAAGAATAACAGCATCAGGAACACAATGTCTGTCATGGATGCCATTGTGAAAGAAGCCTCTACCCTGGTGTTTCTTTTTATAGCCATATCATTATTATTTTAGTGGTTCCTGTAAGAGTTCCAGAAAGTCCAGGGTGTTCTTTTCCATGGTGTTTATTATGGAACCGATACGTGAAGCAAGGTAATTGTATGCAAAGTAAGCCGGTATACCCACCAGCAATCCGCCCACCGTGGTTACCATGGCAATATAGATTCCCTCGGAGAGCAAAGATATTTCAATGTTGCTACCTGCCATGGACATGTTGTAGAAAGCTTTTATCATACCTATGACCGTTCCAAGAAATCCAACCATGGGAGCGCCACCGGCAACGGAAGCCAGTACGGGCATCCCTTTTTCCAGGCGCGCCACTTCTATGCTTCCCACATTCTCCAGGATAGATTTGATGTCGGCCATGGGACGCCCGATATTACGCAAACCCTTGGCAATAAGCCGTGAGGATACCGTATCCTGGTTTTCGCACAGGTGGATGGCAGACTCAATCTTGCCGTCGTATATATATTCCTTGATATTGTTCATAAAATTCTGGTCCACTTTGGATGCTTTCCGCATAGCAACCAGGCGTTCTCCGAAAATATAAACGGCGACAACAGATAAGGCAAGCAGGACCAGCATGAGCCATCCGCCTTTTGCGGCCATAGACAATAAGGAAATTGAAGAAGAGGCTTCTGCTATGGCCTCGGTTTGAAGTACAATGTGCAACATATTAGTTTATGGTTTTTAAATTTTTGTCATAATCTACTTTCCAAAGGAACAATCCCTCGGGCGGTACGGAAAATCCCGCTAGGGAACGGTTTTTTTCCTGGAGCAACTGCAAAATCCATTCCACAGGCTTTTTTCCCTTTCCTACCTCCAGGAGTGTTCCTACCATGCAGCGGACCATATTTCTCAGGAAGCGGTCTGCTGTTACCTGGAATACCCACAACGGAGATATCCCGAATTCCTGTTCCAGGATAAACCATCGGGCCTCGGTTACAGCACATATATTGGTTACTGTCTGTGAGTGAAGTTTGGAAAAACTTGTAAAATCGTGTGTTCCCAGAAACAATGCGGCTGCGCGGTTCATTAGTTCCAGGTTTGGCAGGGTCAAGGCGTAAGTTCCCGGAGCGGCCGATACTCCTTCCAGGAAGGGTTCTTTGTTCCTGCGGATATAATAGCGGTATGTCCGGCTCACGGCATGGTACCGGGCATGAAGGTTCTCAGAGACCTGAAAAATACCATGAACACAGATATCATGGGGCAATATGGCATTTAATTTGTAAGTTATGGTTTCACATTCAAGAGGAATACCGGAATAATTGAAATGAGCCCAGAAATCAATTGCGTGAACCCCCGTGTCGGTACGGCCGCATCCTGTAACTGTTACCGTCTCTCCCAAAACACGGCTAAGGGCATCTTCCAGAAAAGCTTGCACACCCGGTGCGTTTTTTTGAATTTGCCAGCCATGGTAATGGGTCCCGTTAAAGGAAAGATGAACAAAAAACCGCATAAAGGACGTATCTTTGACAAATATATGAAAAAACCATAACCGTGTAGAAAAATATCAATCTATGGAAACCGTAAACATTAAAGAATTGAACGAGCGAATTCAGCGGGAAAGTGCCTTTGTGGATATTATGACCCTTGAAATGAGCAAGGTGATTGTAGGGCAGAAACAATTGGTTGAAAACCTGCTTATTGGACTCTTAGCCAATGGGCACATTTTGCTTGAAGGCGTTCCCGGCCTCGCAAAAACACTGGCTATAAGAACGCTGGCCAGTGTGGTGGATGCAAAATTCAGCCGGATTCAATTCACCCCTGACCTGTTGCCTGCCGACCTGGTGGGTACCCTGATTTATAGCCAGCGAAACGAGGAATTCCAGGTTAAGAAAGGGCCTCTTTTCGCCAATTTTATACTGGCCGATGAAATCAACCGGTCTCCGGCCAAAGTACAGTCGGCACTTCTGGAAGCCATGCAGGAGAGACAGATAACCATTGGAGAGCACACATTTCCCCTGCCCGAACCGTTTCTTGTGCTGGCCACCCAAAACCCTATAGAACAGGAAGGGACTTATCCCCTGCCCGAGGCGCAGGTAGACCGCTTTATGCTCAAGGTTATAGTGGATTATCCCAAAAAGGAAGAAGAAAAGCTTATCATACGGATGAACAATTCGGGCCAGTTTCCCACTGCTGCCCAGGTGCTCAAGCCGGCCGATATCAGAAAAGCCCGCCAGGTTGTAAGAGAGGTTTACATGGACGAGAAAATTGAGCGGTATATTGTAGACCTGGTATATGCCACAAGAAAACCGGAGGATTGTCACCTGCCTGACCTTAAACCCCTGATCGCCTACGGTGCTTCGCCGCGAGCCAGCATTTCTCTTGCCATAGCCTCCAAAGCTTATGCCTTCATCCGCCGCCGCGGCTACGTCATTCCCGAAGATGTCCGGGCTGTGGCCTACGAGGTACTGCGCCACAGGATAGGATTAACTTACGAGGCAGAAGCCGAAAATATTGTAACAGAAAACATCATCACTTCAATTATCAATGCCGTTGAGGTTCCTTAATAGCAGATTATGTCAGAAAATTTGCTTAAAAATGTACGCAAGATAGAGATCAAGTCCCGGGGTCTGACGCACCAGATCTTTGCCGGCCAGTACCACTCTGCTTTCAAAGGCCGCGGTATAGCCTTCAGCGAAGTGCGTGAGTACCAGTTTGGCGACGATATCAGGGATATGGACTGGAATGTCACTGCAAGGATGAATGTCCCGTATATCAAGGTTTTTGAGGAAGAACGCGAACTTACGGTGGTGTTGCTCATAGATGTGAGCGGTTCACGGTGGTTTGGAACACAGAAGAAACTGAAAAAAGACATGCTGGTCGAGGTGGCCGCCATCCTCAGTTTCTCGGCATCGATCAACAACGATAAGGTGGGTGCCCTGTTCTTCAGTGATAAGGTGGAAAAATTCATCCCCCCGAAAAAAGGACGTTCTCACCTGTTGCATATCATTCGTGAAATGCTGGAATTTGAGCCCGTCAGCCGCCAGACCAATATTTCTGAGGCATTGCGTTTTCTGACCAATGCCCTTAAAAAGCGTTGCACTGCCTTTCTTTTGTCAGACCTTATGGATATTGACCATGCAGAACAGCCCCGTTTTGAAGAGGCACTTAAGATTGCTGTCAACAAGCACGATCTGGCAGCCATACAAATCTACGACCACCGTGAAACCGAATTGCCCGATGTGGGATTGATCCGACTGATGGATGCAGAAACAAACAGGGAACAATGGATAGACACCTCGGGCAGAAGGGTCCGCGATAATTATGCCCGATGGTACCGGAACAGCCAGGAGCGCATCCGGACCATGCTGAACAAATACCAGGTAGATCATGTCAGGATTGCAACAGACCAGGACTATGTGCAACCCCTGATCCGCCTGTTTAAAAAAAGAGCGTAACAATGAAAGGATTCATATATCTGTGCTTTTTCTTTGTGTGGCTCACCCTGTCACCTTGTCTTTCATACGCACAGCAGGTAACAGATGCAGGACAACTGCCTGAAAACCTGGTGCAGGAGTCGGTCCTGGAAAAGGACAGTATCCTGATTGGCGACCAAACCTGGTGGAACATGACCCTGCCGGCCGGCACATGGAACGGCAGGCAGATAGAGATACCTGATTTTTCTCCTCTTCCCTATAAGCTTACAGAGCAGGTAGAGGCCTTATCGGGGGTATTGCTGGATTCTGTTGTCAGAAAACGGCACCTGGAAAGCATCCGGGCACGTATTCTTCTGACTTCCTTTGACAGCGGAAGCTACCGATTGCCTGCCGTGCCTTTGTGCCTGGTAGGACAGAACGGGACAAGAGACACCCTATGGTTTAAGGGGCCCCTTTTAACGGTTAACACCATACCCGTGGATACGACCTCTTTTGAACCTTTTGGATTAAAGCCCCAGATGCGTTATCCCATCACAAAAGGGGAAATACTCACCCTGGCGGGCTTACTGGTCCTTTTGGCGGCTCTGATATTTCTGACTGTTCTGATTGTAAGGCGGCGCAGGAATCATATGCCCCTTTTTGGCCCGGCAAGGCCCAAGGACCCGCCGCACATAGCCGCCCTTAAAGTACTTGAAGATATCAGGGCACGGGAACTCTGGAAAAAACAGAAAGCCAAATCATATTATACCCTGCTTACAGACACCATCCGTATTTATCTCAGAGACCGGTTCGGGATACAGGCCATGGAAAAAACCTCGGCCGAGATGTTGGCAGCCCTGCGCCAGACCGCATCTGAAGATTCCCTGCTTACAGACAAGATCATAGGCGGACTTGGGCAAATGTTCAGTACGGGTGATCTGGCAAAATTTGCCAAATACACGCCTTCTGACCTTGAAAACGAAGAATCCCTGCGCCAGGCCATCCGGTTTGTTACAGAAACAGCAAGGATTGAAGAAGAAAAAGAAGAATAAGATGACCTGTTATGTTTTTTGAATACCCCAAACTCCTTTTTTTATTGCTTCTGCTGATTCCACTGGCAGCGTGGTACATATACAGGCAACTGAAGGGGAAGCATGATCCTTCGCTCCAGGTTTCGTCTCTGCAACCTTTTGAGAAAGAAAAACTTTCATACAAAAGGGTGTTGTATCACGTGCCTTTTGTCCTGAGGACCATTGCACTGGCTGCCCTGATCGTGGCCATGGCCAGGCCGCGCTCCTCTTCGGATTATGAGACAACTGTCACAGAAGGGATTGATATCATGATGGCCATGGACGTATCCACATCTATGCTAGCCCGGGATTTCCAGCCAGACAGGATTGCAGCCGCAAAGGACATAGCGATTCAATTTATTTCAGAACGTCCGGCAGACCGGATTGGCATTGCTGTTTTTGCCGGTGAATCGTATACACAGTGTCCCCTGACAACAGACCGTATCACTTTGATAAACATGATGAAGGAGATCCAGACCGGACTGATTGAGGACGGAACGGCCATTGGGAACGGGTTGGCAACCGCCGTGGCCCGGTTAAAAGATTCAGAGGCTATAAGCCGGGTGGTCATTCTGCTTACAGACGGGGTGAACAACCGGGGAGAAGTTACACCGCTTACCGCGGCCGAAATAGCACGCACCTATGGTGTCCGTGTTTATACCATTGGAGTTGGTGCGCACGGGATGGCTCCTTATCCCGTAATGACGCCCTATGGCGTTCAGATACAACAGATACCTGTGGAAATTGATGAGGAATTGCTCAAACAGATTGCCCAGATAACCGGAGGTGAGTATTTCCGGGCCACCGACAATACCAAATTGATGTCTATTTATAGCCAGATTAACCAGATGGAAAAAAGCAGGACACAGGTGGATTCATTTCCCGTGTACAAGGAATTGTTCATGAATTTTGCCCTGGTTGCTTTGTTCTCACTGGTCCTGGAATTTATTTTACGTTGGATCGTATTGAGAAGAATACCCTAGAGAGATATGATACAATTGGCACAAGTTCAGTATTTATGGATCATAGCGGCCATTCCGCTGCTGTTGGTTGTATACGGCTTATACCGCAGACATGGTCGCAAGATGCTCAGACGGTTCGGTGACCCTGAATTGCTCAGACCGCTCATGCCATCTGTGTCGCGCTGCAAGGGATGGATCAAGATAAGTCTCTTTTGTGCAGGGATTTTTTTCTTTGCCCTGGGTCTGTCGCGTCCCCGTACCGGGGCCCGCGTTAAAGAACTAAAACGAACGGGCGTGGAAATCATTATTGCCCTTGATGTATCCAATTCCATGTTGGCCGAGGATTACACCCCCAACCGCCTGGAACGGGCTAAGCTGGCTGTTTCGCGCCTGGCTGACAACCTGGGGCGTGACAGGATAGGACTGATTGTTTTTGCCGGGGATGCCTTTGTGCAACTTCCCGTGACAACGGACTACGTAAGCGCAAAACTTTTCCTCAACACCATCAATACAGGTTCTGTGCCGCGCCAGGGCACAGCCCTTGGCCAGGCCATCCTGACAGGGATCAGGAGCTTTAGTCTGGACACCCCGGGAAGCAGGGCACTGATCCTGATAACGGATGGAGAGAACCACGAAGATGATGCGGTAGCCGCGGCCACCGAGGCAGCCGGCCAGGGTATCCGGGTTCATTGCATTGGTATAGGTTCTGAATTCGGAAAACCAATACCCATGCCCGATGGCAGCTTGCTCAAGGACGAAGAGGGAAATACCGTAGTAACAAAACTTGACGAAGCAACATTGATGGATGTGGCGCGGGCCGGAGGAGGTGTTTACGTCAGGGCCGGGAATTCCGATTTTGGACTCCAGGGAATTGTGGATTCGGTCCGTCAGATGGATCAGCAGGAATTTCAGGCGGTCGTTTTTGAGGATTTTAATGAACAGTACATGTACTTTTTTGGGATCGCATTCTTTTTTCTTTTCCTGGAAACTTTGATAGGTGAAAGAAAAGGGCGTCGTTTTAAAAGTTTTGATATCTTTTCAAAAATTGCGGTAGTCTTTGTTTTTTTTACAACACTATCGCTATCGGCCTCGGCCCAGGCCGATAAGAAAGACATCCGTGCCGGAAACAGGGCTTTCCGAAGGGGTGACCTGGAAAAAGCACAGCTGGATTACAACAGGGCGGTGGCTAAGGATTCCACCTCGCTCAAAGCCAGGTACAATCTGGCCAACACCATGCACCTGGTTGGGGATTACCGGCAGGCTTCTGCTACTATGGCCACAGTTCCCGATTCTTTGCACAATCCGGAACAAAAGGCCGATGCCTGGCACAATTCCGGAAATTTCCAGCTGTCTGCCAAACAATATGCAGAAAGTATTGAGGCCTACAAAAACACTTTACGCATACGACCCGGGGACATGGAAACGAAGACCAACCTGGCCTATGCGCAGAAAATGCTGAAAGACCAGCAGCAGGAGCAGCAGGAACAGCAGGAACAGCAGGAACAGCAGGACCAGCAGCAGGATAAGCAGGATCAGGAGAACAAACAAGATCAGCAGCAGGACAATCAGGATCCGCAGCAGGACAATCAGGATCAGCAGGCACCCCCAAAAATAACCCCCCAGGCCGCCCAGCAAATGCTGGAAGCCGTACAACAGAAAGAGCGTGAGACGCAGGAAAAAGTGAGCAAAGAAAAGGCCCGCGCAGCAGTGCCGGTCCGGAAGGGTAAAAACTGGTAAAAGTACAGGATATATGAAAAAGACAATTCTGTTAATACTGGCTGTTTTAAGCCTTGTGCAGGCAAACGCGCAGGGTCAGTTCACCATTGAGGTTCCCAACGTGGTTGCTTCCGGAGAGCGGTTCCGCCTGGTATTTACAGCGACAGACCTCCCTCACGAGACTTTCACCCCACCGGCTGTGGAGGGGTTCCTGCTCCTGGCAGGACCCACCACTTCCACCATGAACAGGATGGAGTACATAAACGGACGCAGGACGCAAAGCCGTTCTGTAAGCTATACATACATCCTGGAGGCGGGCGAGCCCGGAAAATACACCATCGGGGAGGCCTCTATCGTATCCGATAATGTTACATACAAGACCAAGCCGGCTACCATAGAAGTTATCCGGGGGACAACAACTCCCGACAGGCCTTTACAGCAAGAAAGAATTACTTCAGAAACAAACATTACAGACAAGGACGTCTTTTTGCGGCTTGCTGTCAATAAGCGCAGGGTCGTTAAAGGAGAACCGCTTACGGCTACACTCAAGCTATATACGCGTGTAAACGTGGCAGGTGCAGAAGATATCCGTTTCCCCACATTCAACGGATTCTGGAGCCAGGAAGTCTATGCACCCCAACAAATTGAATGGCAACGTGAAAACGTGGATGGAGAAATATTCCAGGTGGCGACCCTGAGAAGTTATGTTTTGCTGCCCCAGCAAACAGGAGACATCCGGATTGATCCCTCTGAGATCGTATGCGTGATACAGGTCCGCAATACCCGTAAGGGACAATCCCTGCTGGATGAGTTCTTTGATTCATACCAGACGGTCCGCAAACGGGTAATTGCCCCGCCGGTTACAGTAAGAGTGAACGATTGGCCGGCAGGGGCACCTGCTTCCTTTAAGGGGGCAGTGGGTAAATTCACCATAAAGGCCAACCTTGGGAAAGATTCGGTTAGCGCACACGATGCCCTTTCATTGTATATTACTGTTACAGGCGAAGGGAACATCAACCTGCTGGAGGCCCCGTCTGTGCAGTTTCCCCCGGATTTTGAGATATATGATCCCAAAGTTACGGACAATTTACGGAGTACGGGGGGCTCCTTCTCGGGATCAAAAACATTTGAATATCCTGTAATTCCGAGAAGTCACGGGAATTTCACCATTGAACCGGTAACTTTTTCCTATTATGATATAGAAGCGGGAGCATACAAGACCTTGCGTACCCAGCCTCTGACACTGAAAGTGGAAAGAGGTTCTCAGGTGACACCTGCAGGAGTGCCCCTGACTCAGGGGACGCACCGCCGCGCAGTTGAAAGCCTTGGAGAGGATATCCGTTATATTAATACCTCGCTCCAATCCTGGCGGAAAAAAGGATCATATTTTACGGGCAGTCTGTCATATTTTTTGATTATCCTGACCATATTTGGTTTAACGGCAGGAGTATACGTTTTTCTGGATAAAAGGCGTGCGCACCGCAGCGACGTGGTTAAGGTGCGTAACAGCAGGGCCAACAAGGTAGCCCGGACCCGTTTAAAAACAGCCGCCATGTTGTTGAAGCAGGAACATTTTGAAGGATATTACGAAGAATTGCACCGTGCCCTGTGGGGGTATATTGCAGACAAACTGGCTTTATCCCAGGCAGACTGTTTCCGTGAACGGATCCGGGAGATGCTTCTGGGGAGAAATGTTGAACCGCACCTTGTAAGCGATTATACCAACCTGATTGAATCCTGTGAATTTGCCCGCTATGCACCCGATCCCGGTCAGCTGGAAAAAGAAAGGATTTTTGAAAAGGCCGTTGAGGTTATCAGCAAGATGGAACAAGCCCTTAAACAGATTGTAGTATGAAAAGGATAATTCTGTTGATTGTCATATGTTTTTCTGCATTCCTGGCAGCAGGAGCACAGGATGTGGAAGACAGCCTTTGGAATGATGCCAACGCCCGTTATGCCAATGCCCAATACCAGGAAGCACTGGAGAACTACCTTCAGATAGAAAGTTCGGGAAAGGAATCTGCCGCCTTGTATTACAATATCGGCAACACATATTTTAAAATGCGCTATATTGCCTATGCCATTCTCTATTACGAAAAAGCCCTGCGTCTGGAGCCCAATAATCAGGATATCCTCTATAACCTGCAGGTGGCAAGAGAACAATGCATAGACAGGATAGAACCTGTACCGGCATTTTTTGTGGCTGAATGGATTCGTAAAAGCCACCAGATATTATCTTCGGGCATGTGGTCGGTAATATCCATTGGCCTGCTGGTTCTGGCACTTGTCTTTTTCCTGGTTTTCCTTTTTGCAAGGGGAGTCAGGTTCCGCAAGGCTTCCTTTATCCTTTCCCTTGTAATTTTTCTTTTTGTCATACTGTCTGCTGCCTTAGCCTGGAAATCCAGGAAAGAGGCAACGCGTGAAGATCTGGCCATTGTGCTGGCAGCCGTAAGTTCCGTCCGTTCTGCGCCCGGGACACAGGGTAAGGACCTGCTGGTAATTCACGAAGGTACCCGGCTTCGTGTGCTTGAGCAAATGGGAGACTGGGCACGGATAGAACTGGAAGATGGGCGCCAGGGCTGGGTAGCGCTGAATGAGATAGTTTTTGTATATTAGTAGGTTGAAAATTTGTTAAAATGGATTATAACACACAGAGAGAGAAGCTTATACTGCCCGAATACGGCCGTTACATACACAATATGGTACAGGACGCCAAAAAGATCCCGGACAAAGAAGCGCGCACCCGGCAAATTAAGGCTATCATCAATGCCATGAGCTTGCTGAACCCTCATTTGCGTGAAGTCAACGATTACCAGCACAAATTATGGGATCATGTATACATTATGGCTGATTATGAACTTGACGTGGATGCCCCGTTTCCCCCTCCTTTACGGGAAGATTTTGTTACCAAGCCGCACGCTATAGGTGCCGAGCTTGAACCTGTCAGGATCATGCATTACGGAAGAAATATCCAGAACATGGTTATGGCCATTGCCTCTAAACCTGAAGACGAAGAACGTGATGCCATGACCATGGCCCTGGCCTCTTACATGCGTAAACAATACCTGATCTGGAACAAGGATACTGTCTCTGATCATACCATTTTCAACGACATTCGCAGCTTGTCCGGTGGAACACTGACTGTTCCCGAAGGGGCAAAATTATCCGAGATCCAGGGAGAGTTCAGGCAGCCCAATTCACAACGTGCACCGCAACGCCAGAGCCAATGGCATAAGAATAAAAAGAAGAAAAGGTCACCATCTAATGGCCAGTGAACCTGAAAGAAAAAAACATAGCCGGGAGATAGTCAGGCTTACTGCAGGGTGGATATTCCTGGGCCTGGGAGTTTTCCTGTTGGTTGCCTTTGTCTCCTACCTGTTCAACTGGACCGTTGATCAGAGCCTCCTGTCTGGAGACAACCTGTTAATTCCAGAAGACAAAGCAGCCAACAGCGGAGGTTTCGCAGGCAATCGCCTTGCCAATCTGTTCATTGGGCAACTCTTTGGCCTGAGTGCTTTTATCATCCCCTTTTTTTGTGTCGCCGTATCTGTTTTTTTACTTAAAATACGCAGTGTCCGCATCATCCCGCTGTTCTTCACAACCGCCTTTGTCTGCATAATTCTCTCCATTGCTCTTGGATACATTTTCAGTTTCACCAGCCTGAGGTATGTTTTTGGGGCAGGAATCGGAGGAACTTATGGGTACCGAGTCAATGAATGGCTTATTAGCATATTGGGAACCGTGGGTACCGGTGTGGTTCTTTTCTTTATCCTTACGGCTATCCCTTTACCTTTTATATACCGCCTGATACAAAAGAGAAAAGAAAAACGCCAGGCAGCACCCTTATCAGAACCTGCGCCATCCGAATTCGAAGTGGAATCTGTGGCCGGGGTTCCTGTAAAAAAAGAGGTGCCGGTGACACCGGCTGCTCCGGTTCCCCCTCTGCCTGTATTTGAAGTGGAAAAGACAGGAGAAACCTCTACTTCCGGAAAGATGCACTTTTACGATCCAAAGCAAGATTTGTCCCATTACAAAAAACCCCCGCTGGATCTTCTGGAAGATTACAAGAACCGTATTACGGAAGTGCCCCAGGAAGAATTGGAGCGGAACAATCAGAAAATCGTGGAATGCCTCAGAACATTTGACATTCAGATAGAAAAGATTGTGGCAACACCCGGGCCCACTGTCACCCTGTACAAGATTGTGCTTTCGCCGGGTATCAGGATTTCGCAGTTCACCCGCCTGGAGGACGACATCATGCTTTCTCTTGCAGCCCGGGGTATGCGGGTTATTGCACCCATACCGGGCACCAATATGGTGGGCATTGAAGTGGCCAATGACAAACCATCCCTTGTTCCTATGAAAAGCGTCCTGGATTCTACCAAATTCAAGGAATCTAAGGACGACCTGCCCATTGTTCTGGGAAAAAGCATCTCTAACGAGATTGTGATGCTGGACCTTGCCCGCCTGCCGCACCTGCTGGTGGCAGGCGCTACTGGACAGGGGAAGTCTGTGGCTCTGAACGCCATTCTGACATCGTTGCTCTACAAAATGCACCCGGCTTATCTCAAACTGGTCCTGGTTGATCCCAAGCGGGTAGAACTGAATCTATATTCCAAGCTGGAAAATCACTTCCTGGCCAGGCTTCCTGATGCAGACAGCTCCATTATCATAGATACCAAAAAGGTAGTCTATACGCTCAACTCTTTGTGTATAGAAATGGATAACCGCCTGGAATTGTACAATATGGCAGGCGTAAGGAACATTAAGGAATACAATAAGAAATTCCAGGAAAGGGTACTCAACCCACTTAAAGGGCATCGGTTCATGCCGTTTATCGTATTGATCATAGATGAGTTTGCCGATCTGATCATGACGGCCGGAAGGGATGTGGAAGGTCCCCTTACACGGCTGGCGCAGATGGGGCGTGCTACGGGTATCCATCTGGTTATTGCCACACAACGGCCTACCACCAATATCATTACCGGGACCATAAAAGCCAACTTCCCTGCCAGGATGGCATTCAGAGTAGCCTCAAAGATCGACTCCAGGGTGATCATAGATGTATCAGAAGCAAGCCAGCTGGTGGGTCGGGGCGATATGCTCATATCGGCAGGTACCGACCTTCAGCGTGTCCAGTGTGCTTTCATTGATACGCGGGAAGTAGAACGCATGGTCGATTTTATCGGGGACCAGCCTGGCTATTCCGGGCCATTTGAACTCCCCGAATATTCAGAAACCGACAGGCAGGATATGCTCAATCCCTCTTCCGGACAACGTGATGAGTTGTTTGAAGAAGCGGCAAGGTTATTGATACAAAACGGAGAAGGATCCACTTCGCTGCTGCAGCGCAGGTTTCATCTGGGTTACAACAGGGCGGGAAGGATTATGGACCAGCTTGAAGAGGCAGGAATTGTGGGTCCTCCCAGGGGAAGCAATCCCAGGGAATTGTTGATTTCCAGCCAGGAAATGCTGGATGATTTTTTGAAAAAATGAAAAAAAGAGCCCTATTCACAGGTATGATTATAGTGGCAACGGCCATAACCCTCCAGGCACAGACTACAGATGACCTGCTCAGGGATTTTGCACAAAAGGTAGCAAAAGCACCTGCCGTGGAAATTGAATTCATTTGGAATGAAACGGTTCCCGGAACCATGGTGCTCCAGGGCGGGATGTTCACCCTGAAAATGGACGAATTTTATGTCTTCTGCAACGGAGAAAAAAAATGGTATTACAACCAGGGAATAGACCAGTGGGAGGAAATGCCTCACGATAAAAACTCTCCCGATATTCTGGAAAACCCCTCTGCTTTCTTTGCCCGGCTCAACCAGGACTATTACCATGGGGGTACTCCCCTTCGGAAAGAAAGCGCGACAGGAAATACCCTGTGGGAACTGACCCTGGTTCCCAATTCCATTGAATCACCCTTTACTTATGTGATCATAGCCCTGACAGCCGACAGCCTGAAACCCTTGTATATCCGATATGCCCTGGCCGATGGGACACAATACCCGGTAACAATATCGTCTTTCAGGACAGGACCTGCCCGGCCTGCCGGGTTCTTTTTACCTGATTTCTCCCGATGAGGTTCCCTGCAGGTGCTGTTGCAGGAATTGTGTTATTTTTTCAAAAGCATCTGTCGTCAGAACGGATTTTTTTAACATAAAACAATGAAGTCCGGTAGGATAATCCAGCAATTGAGTGTCAACACCGTTGTCAATCAGACGGTTGTAATACCTGACCCCTTCGTCATGCAGGGAATCCCTTCCGGCTACAATGATCAATGCCGGAGGCAGTCCTGTCAGATCCTGATCCTGTGCATAAACAGGTGAAATATAAGGATCATGCCCGTCATGGCCTGCAAGATAGCAACTGTCGAACATGTAAGAGAGCTTTGGAGGTATGCTGCCTTTGGGTTTTGGTTTTTCCATGGCTGTAGTGGCCAGATCCAACGGAGGGCAATTCAACACCTGGCACACAGGCCGGATTTTTCCTTCTTTTCCGGCCTTAATGCAAGTAACGGTGGCCAGATTGGCTCCTGCACTGTGGCCTGCAAGGGCAATCCTTGCCGGGTCAATTCCGTATACCCTGGCATGATCGTACAGGTATTCAAGCAGCGCATACACCTGGTTTACGGCTGCAGGAAAAGGATGGTCAGGTGCTTTAGGATAATCTATGCTGATGATCCTGCATCCCAGGATACGGCTCCAGGCAATATTCATTTTTTCATCCATTTCCGGACTTCCCAGGATAAACCCGCCTCCGTGCAGATCTATAAGCAGCGGACCGGGTGAGGGGTGTTCAAATCCGTACCATACGGTCCGTGTGCGCCCGTATTCTGTTTCCATAAACACTTCTTTACGCAGCGATGCGTTCAAGTTCTTGATTGAGGCATACCGGATCTTTGAAAATATTTTCTCCATTTTTTGAATACGTTTGCCTTTGACCTGGTATTGCTTCGGTGTAAGAATTTTCATGGTCTATGATTGTTTGTTTAATGATCGGATGGTTTGAGTGAGAGAAATATCCTTCGGGAAACAGGATACAGGTTGTTGGACCGCATACCCAGATTCTTGACAAAACCCAAAGGCAGGTCGTTGTAAGTAAGCAGCAGGTATCCTCTTTCTGTCCCATCTGGAAAGACCAGGGGATCCCGTCTGAGAAAAGCTACTGCCTGCTCCCGGTTTACCCTGAATACCGGATAGGCTTCTTTTTTTAGATCTAATGCCAGGGCAAGATCCGCCCGGGGCACCCAGTCCTTTCCCTTTTTTGTGGCAACGGCAATACCCGAATGAAAAACATTGAGCATGGATCCCAGCAACTCTGCTTGAGGGATCAGTTCCTGAGGGAACGCTTTTAGAAACGGCCCTTTCATATACCAGGAATAGGGGCCTTCCAGGTGTTGCGGTGCGTCTGCAGGTACCCGTGAGGGGCTTCCGCCTTTTTTCCCGCCCCCAAGAGGAAGGGATTTCCCCGGTCCTGTATGGCACGTCCCGGTCTTTTCCAGCAGTGCCATGAAAAAACCCTCTCCCCTGATCCGGTGGGGCAGGTATTTTTCCGGGCCGAGCAGCAGGCGGGCACCCAGATGATCCCTGATCCAGTCAACCTGTTCTTCATCTTCCATACGGTTGAAGGTGCAGGTGCTGTAAAGCAGCAGTCCTCCCTGTCTCAGGCAGGGCCACAGGTCGCTCAGGATGCGCCTCTGCCTGGAAACGCACAATGCTACCACCGCAGGCGACCATTTTTTTCTGGACTCGGGTTCTTTGCGGAACAGACCTTCCCCGGAACAGGGTACATCGGCCACCACCACATCAAAATATTCCGTTAACCTGCCCAGGTCTGCAGGATCATTTTGTGTGACCACCACATTTCCATATCCCCACCTGGCCAGATTCTCGGCCAGGATGGGAACCCGGGTCCGGATGACTTCATTGCTTACCAGAAGGCCGTTCTGCGGCAGGATATCAAGCAGCAGGGTACTCTTGCCACCGGGCGCAGCGCAGGCGTCCAGAACGCGGGGAGAGGTTATGGCGCTCAGATAGGGTGCCAGTTGCCAGAGCGACATGCCCGAGGCTTCCTGAACGTAATAGGCCCCGGCATGAAAACGCGGATCAAGCGTGAACACAGGCCTTTCTTCCAGGTACCTTCCTGTGGGGCACCAGGGCACAGGATCAGAACCCGGAAAAAGTTCTCCAGGCGCTTTCCTTATATGTTGGCGGATACTAACAGGTGGCGTGCTTTCCAGGGCAGCCAGCAGGGGGGATACATCACCGGGCAAGAGGGCTGCCTCCATCATATTTCTGAAGTCCGTCATGAGTGTCTGACCTGGTCTGCTGGTTATCGGTTCAGTCCCTGGGCCAACTGCGTTGTAAATTGATTGACAAAATCCTTGATTTTTCCACCCAGCATCATTTTGAGCATCATGTTGAGGTTTGCGTCCAGAACCAGTTGAAATTCACAACCTTCTTCCCGGGGCCGGATATGAAGGTTCAGGTTGAATGCAAAGGGAACGTTGCCGTGCTGTTCCATCACAATCAGGGAAGGTTCTTCTCTTTTTGTTACTTTGACTCCCATCTGCATTCCCTGCGCCTCGGCCAGGATGGTGTCTTTTGTTATAATTACCTTATCCTTTTTATCTTTGGGCAGACGGTCCGAAAATCTGGAAAAATCGGAAAAAAGGTCATAAACCACTCCTGCCGGTTTGTTAACATAACAGGGATCTCCTTCAATACGTGTATTTCCCATAATTACCTTCCCCAGGTGTTTGGCGTAAGACGCCAAATATTCAGTGTTTCGAGTTGTTCTTTGCTCACGTAGTTTTTCTCTGCAGCTTCCTGTATGAGCGTGTTGTAATTGGTTAGCGTATGCAGTTCACAGTTGCTTTTTTCAAACGCCCTGCGGGCCACATCAAAATTGTATGAAAAAGTGGCTACCACGCCCAGTACATTGGCGCACGCCATCTTTAGGCAATCGACGGCAGAAATCGCAGAGTGACCGGTAGAAATCAAATCTTCCACCACCACCACATTGGATCCGGGGGTCAGGGTACCTTCTATGCGGGCACCGGTTCCGTGGTCTTTTTTGCGGGGACGGACATATATGAAAGGCTTTTTAAGCCGGTCGGCTATCAGGGCACCCATGGCAATGGCCCCGGTTGCCACCCCTGCGACAACATCTGTAGAGGGGTAGTTTTGATGAATGGACCGGCAAAGGGCATCACATATATAGTCCCTTACCCCGGGGACCGACATAACTTTTCTGTTGTCACAATATATGGGAGACAACCAACCGGAAGCCCATTCAAAAGGTCTTTCAATGTTGAGTTGCACGGCCTCAATTTCCAGTAGCAATTGTGCAACTCTTTTTTCAACAGATTCCATAATAATCACATATCTTTGTACAAATGTACAGTATTTTCTTCAATAATAGACGACTTCAATTATGCCGTCCCGACAGCCCCCTTTGTCTGCTTCCTACAGTTACGGTAGAATCGCTGGAAAACCACCCTTCCTGGGAAGAATTGATAGTCAGTTTCCAATGCAACACCAACCTGAGACACGTAGTGGTACCGGTTGACAATCCACGCACTTCCTTTCTTCATATCTGTAAAAATTTCACCATTATGCCGGCTGCCGGTGGACTTGTCACCAACGGACAAGATGCCCTGTTGATGATCTACCGTTACGGTAAATGGGATTTACCCAAGGGAAAGCAGGAAAAGGGCGAAAAACTGAGCGATACCGCACTCCGGGAAGTGGCAGAAGAAACCGGAACCATGGGTCTGAAACTTCTGGGAGATCAACTGGCCACAACGTTTCATTGTTATCATTATAAAGGAAACAATGTACTCAAGATGACCGCCTGGTTCCCTATGACAGCCAGTCCCGAAACAACCCTGGTTCCACAGACAGAAGAAGGAATTGAAAAAGCGGAATGGGTATCCCGCAAAGATCTGGAAGAGCGTCTGGATATGTCCTATTTATCTATCAAGATCCTGGTTGGAGAACAGTATCTAAACGATGGTAAAAATATTGGTAAAGCCTGTCAGATCGAAGATATCTTTGATCTCTGCCCGTAGATTCCTTACCGTCAGGGTCCCGCCTTTTTCTTTTATGTTTTTCTGAAGAACCAGGAATTGACGCAGACCTGAGCTGCTGATGTATTCCAGACCGGTTCCGTCTATGATGAGTTCCCGGGTGTTGCTTTTAAGAATGGGAACGATGGCTTCTTCAAAGATGGCAGTATTGCCTGTGTCCATTCTCCCGTTGATAGAAATTACGGGAACGGGATCGTTGCTGATTATTACTTCCATATACTGTAGTTATTTTTCAGAGATTGTTTGTGAACAAAGGTAATTAAAAAACTGTTTATCCGCCAAAGTCATCAAACAGAATATGATCCGCAGGAACGCCCAGATTGTCGAGCATTCCGGTCACGGCCGATGTCATAAGGGGTGGTCCGCATATGTAAAATTCCGCTTCTTCAGGTTCCGGATGGTCTTTCAGGTATTGATCGTACAGTACCTTGTGGATAAAACCCGTATGACCGGTCCAGTTGTCCTGTGGCCTGGGTTCCGAGAGGGCTATGTGGAATGAAAAATTGGGGAATTCTTTTTCTATCCTGCGGAATTCATCCTCATAAAAGATCTCGCGTCTGGAACGGGCCCCGTACCAGAATGAAACCTTGTCTGTTGTGTCAAGCGTTTTAAACAGATGAAATATATGGGAGCGCATGGGTGCCATACCGGCCCCTCCGCCAATGAATATTTTTTCAGCCGTGGTCCCTTTCAGGAAGAACTCTCCGAACGGCCCGGATATCATCACTTTATCCCCGGGTTTCCTGGAAAAGATATAGGAAGAGCAAATACCGGGATTGACCTTCATAAACGCTCCCCTGGAGCGGTCCCAGGGCGGGGTGGCAATGCGCACGTTCAACATGATGCGGTCCCCTTCTGCAGGGTGGTTGGCCATGGAATAAGCCCTGAAACTGTATTCATTGTTTACCATTTTCAGTTCCCCGATATGCAATGAGTTCCAGTCTTCCAGGAAGGGTTCGTCTATATGGATATCTTTGGAGAAGTCCACAGTAACAGGGGGAACATCAATCTGAACATAGCCTCCCGAGCGGAAATCCAGATTTTCGCCCTGGGGGAGCTGAATTACAAACTCTTTTATGAAAGAGGCCACGTTACGGTTGCTGATCACCTCGCATTCCCATTTTTTTACACCCAGTACCTGGGCGGGAATGCCGATTTCCATGTCTTCCCGGACCCTGACCTGACATCCCAGCCGCCATTGGCTTTGCTGCTCGCGCCGGGTAAAAAAGCCCGTTTCTGTAGATAGTATGGATCCTCCTCCTGACAGTACGCGGCATTTGCAGAGCCCGCAGGTTCCGCTGCCGCCGCAGGCCGAAGGCAGGTAGATTTTATGTTGAGCCAGGGTGGTCAGCAGGTTGTTCCCGGGTTCAACCTCCAGCGTTTTTTTGCCGTTGACCTTAATGGTCACTTTACCCCCCGGGCTGAGCCTGGCTTTGGCATATAGCAATACAGCAACCAGAACCAGGGTGACAGTCAGTATGACGGCAATGGTCAGCAGCAGGAATTGGAAAATGGTCATTGGTTGTGTTTAAATTTGTATCCCCATAAAACTCATAAAAGCAATACCCATAAGTCCGGTAATGATAAAAGCAATGCCCAGGCCCCGCATGGGTGCCGGAATATTGGAATAACTCAGTTTTTCCCGGATAGCGGCTATGGATACAATGGCCAGGTACCACCCGATCCCGGAACCGAGCGCGAATGTAATAACCTCCTGAATATTGCGGTAGTCTCTTTCCTGCATGAAAAGCGAAGCTCCCAGGATGGCACAGTTGACCGCGATCAGGGGAAGGAATATGCCCAGGCTGTTGTACAGAGCCGGTGCAAATTTTTCTACCACCATCTCTACCAGTTGCACCATAGCGGCAATCACCGCTATGAAGAGGATAAAACTTAAAAAACTCAGGTCTGTCCCGGCCCATTGGGGGTTGATCCAGGCCAGGGCTCCCGGGGCGAGAACATAACGGTCCAGCAGGTAATTTACCGGAAGTGTGATGAGCAGCACAAAGATCACAGCCAGACCCAGTCCCGAAGCAGTTTTTACCGTTTTGGACACTGCAAGGTAGGAACACATGCCCAGGAAATAGGCAAAGATCATGTTCTCTACAAAGATGCTTTTGACAAATATATTGGCTATCTGTTCCATACGCTATACCCTCTTTGCATTTTTGGCATTGAATACCCATACGATCAGACCCAGTATGATCAGGGCCATGGGAGGAAGGATAAAGAGTCCGTTGTTCTCGTATACCCCCCCGTTTGCAACATACCACTGCTGTGGGATTACCTGGTAACCCATTAAAGTCCCCGATCCCAGGAGTTCCCTGACAACAGATACGGCAATGAGTATGATCCCGTATCCCAGACCATTGGCCAGACCATCCACCAACGATGGAAACGGCTTGTTATAGAGGGCAAAAGCTTCTATCCGTCCCATAATGATACAGTTGGTAATAATCAGTCCTACAAAAACGGACAGTTGTTTGCTTATCTCCCATGCAAAGGCTTTAAGGACCTGGTCTACCAGAATGACCAGTGTGGCCACCACCACAAGTTGTACTATGATCCTGATGCGGTTGGGAATGGTGTTGCGCAGCAGGGAAAGGATCATAGAAGAGAACCCGGTCACCAGGGTCACCGAAAGGGCCATCACCATGGCCGGTTCCAGTTTTACGGTCACAGCTAGTGCGGAACAGATCCCCAGGGCCAGTACCGGAATGGGATTGTTCTTGAAAAGCGGGTCCAGGAATATGCGTTTATTCATAATGTCTTAAAAAAGGTAAATAGGGTTCCAGGGATTCCCGTATCATATTCTCTACACCACGGCTGGTGAGCGTACCGCCTGAAATGCCGTCAACGGCATGGGGGTTGTTTTGTGAATGTCCCTGTTTCAGAACAGAAATGGATACAAACTCATCGCCGCTGTACAGGGATTTTCCCCGGAACGGTTCGCTGAAGAAAGGGTTGGCAATCTCGGCCCCCAGTCCGGGCGTTTCGGAACTGTGGTCAAATACGGCCCCGTATATGGTCCTGAAATCATCGTTCAGTGCCAGGTATCCCCACAAGGGGCCCCAGAGGCCTTTACCATGCAGGGGGATGATGTATTTGCGGGTGCCATCGTCCAGTGTGCAGATGAAAAGAGGCAATTGGTCCGGTCCTGCAACCGTATCGGAGATGTATTTTTCATAAGGCTGACTTTCCAGGTGGACTGACCGGAGGATGCTTCGCTGTGTTTCTGCCATCATATTGGCAACCTGCCTGGGCTTGAGCAGCTGTGAAGCGAAGGTAAGCAGGGCGGCCACCAGGACGACCATTAGGGCGGCATACACTATGGTGTAGATGTTCCCGTTTCTTTTCCCGTTATCCATGGCTGGCAATTCTTTTTATTCTCCGCTTTACATTGACGGAAACCACCATATGATCTATCAGCGGAGAAAAAGTGTTCATAAGCAATATGGCGAGCATCATCCCCTCAGGGTATCCGGGATTGAAAAGGCGTATGGTCACAGTGAACGCCCCGGTTAAAAATCCGTAGATCCATTTCCCGGTTTCGGTTTGTGGACTGGTAACAGGATCGGTGGCCATAAAGACGCATCCAAAGGCAAAACCTCCCGCCACCAGGTGGTAATGTACGGGGATATCCCCTGCAAGGCTTAACAGAGCGGCTCCGGCCACACAGGAAATCATGATCTTCCAGCTGGCTACCCCGGTATACAGCAGGATGGCAGCTCCCAGCAGGATACATACTACCGAAGTTTCTCCCACAGAACCTGGTATAAAACCCAGGAACATATCTGTCCAGGAAGGCAGTTCCTGCAGAGGCGTTCCTTCTGCCAGGGCTGCCAGCGGTGTGGCACCACTGGTGCCGTCAACCACCCAGACATTGTTTCCTGTCATATAACGGGGATAGGAGAAAAACAGGAAAGCACGTGCCAGCAGGGCAGGGTTCCAGATGTTCATTCCCGTTCCCCCAAAAATCTCTTTACCTATGAGCACTGCAAAAGCCACGGCCAGCGTTAGCATCCACAACGGAATGGTTACCGGGACTATCAGGGGTATGAGCATTCCTGTTACCAGGTATCCTTCGTTTACCTGGTGGCCTCTGATCTGAGCTATGGTAAATTCTATGCCCAGTCCGACCACGTAAGAAACGATCACCAGGGGCAGGACTTTAAGAAAACCGAACCAGAAAACAGAGAGAAAACCGGGCAGGTCTTCCTCCGGACCTGAAGCCAGAAAATGTTGCAGCCCCGTGTTGTACATGCCAAAAAGCAGGCAGGGGACAAGGGCTATCACTACAACAATCATGACGCGTTTAAGGTCGTTGCAGTCTCTTATGTGGGACCCTTTGCCGGTAACGGTTCCGGGAACAAGCAGGAATGTTTCAAAGGCATCGAAAGTTGAATGCAGAAAAGCCAGCCTGCCGCCTTTACTGAAGGTGGGCTTTATCTTATCTATGATTTTTTCTATCCACTTCATTGCATTTCCTTTATCATCAGATCTATGCCCTTCTGAAGGATGTCCTGGATCCCGATCTTGGACGGGCAGACGAACTCGCACAGGGCCAGGTCTTCCGGCAACACTTCATAGATCCCCAATTTTTCCATCTTGTCAATGTCTTCTGCCAGAATGGCTTTGATCAGATGCGATACAAAGATATCCATGGGCAGGACTTTCTGGTAATCCCGTGTAATGACAAAGGCCCTTTCGCCACCGTTCAGATTGGTATCCAGGCTAAAGCGGCCTGTTTTACCCAGCAGGGGAGCCAGGTAGGTTATGTAGGTGCGTGCGGCGCTGAATTTATTCAGGCGCAATGGTCTGGCCCAGCCCAGCAGCTCCCTGGACCCGCCTTCAGGCAGGCAGGTGATCTGCTGGTGGTGAAATCCCAGGAAGCCTTCCGGGCCAACAAGGTCACCGGTAAGCGGATTTCCGCTGATGATGCGTGCCTGCATGCCGTCTTTAAGCGGGAACGACGTAAGTGCGCCAACCTGGAAACCGGCATGACAAGTGATATAACCTGTTCTGGTTAAAGCCGGACCGGTAACGGCAACCATCCTGGTAGAATCGAAAATTCCGTAGAGAAAAAGCTTTCCAATAATTGACAACCCCAAGGGAGTAAGGGTCCAGACCACCTGGTCCTTTCCCACGGGACAAACGTGATGCATTTGTACCCCGGGATTCCCGGCCGGATGCGGCCCTGAAAAAGTGTGCACAATGCCCGGGAGCCGCCGGAAAACGCTGTGCGGTGATGTGGTATCCCTAAGTCCAAGGTGTACCTTTCCGGGGCAAAGACGTTCAAGAACCTTCAGGCCCATCTGCAGGGGTTCAAAAGATCCGGCAAAGGTAAAATCGTAGTGGGGAGCGAGCGGAGCCGAGTCAAAACAGCTGATATAAATGGCTTTTGGTGTTTCTTCCGGGTGGGCCGGAATACCGTACGGCCTGCGGGTGATGAGCGGCCAGCAGCCGCTTTGCAACAAAAGTTCCCGGATCTGTTCGGGGGAAAGCTTTTCCGGATCGGCCACCGGAAACTGCTCCTGCATTTGCTCCTGATGGGCAAGGATCTGAATTCCGGTGATTTTTCTTTTTTCACCCCGTACGATCTTTTGGATGGTGCCGCTGACCGGGGCGGTAAATAAAATCCGGGGATTTTCTTTGTCGCAATATACAGGGGATCCGGCCTGAACGGTGTCCCCTTCCCTGATCAGAAGTTTTGGGGTGATGTTTTTGAAATCGCCTGGTTTCAACGTATACAGCGGGGAGCAAGCCAAAGGAGTTGCCATCGGGTGGGCACTGCCTTTGAGGGGAACATCCAACCCCCGGCGTAACTTAAAACAAGCAGACATATACTTTTATTAGCACTACAAAGATAAAATTTTCATCGGCATTTTTATTTATATTTGCCCATATGAAGGAGAACTATTTGAAGGAGTTGAACGAGGCTCAGAGACAGGCGGTTGAAGATATCACAGGTCCATCGTTGATCATCGCGGGAGCCGGGAGTGGCAAAACAAAAGTACTTACATGCCGGATTGCCAATATGCTGGAACAGGGAATTCCCGCTTCTGCGCTGCTTGCCCTTACATTCACCAACAAGGCGGCCAAAGAGATGAAAGAACGCGTGTCTGCCCTGGTTGGGACGGAAAAAGTCCGGCACCTGTGGATGGGTACTTTCCATTCTGTTTTTGCGCGTATTCTGCGTGCAGAAGCACATTTGCTGGATTTTCCCCGGAATTTTACCATTTATGACAAATCCGACAGCAAGTCGGCCATCAGAAGCTGTATCAAAGAGCTGAAACTGGACGAAAAGGCCTATCCTCCTTCAGAGGTGATGTCACGCATATCCAGGGCCAAAAACAACCTCAGGACAGCATCTGCCTATGCGGCCGACGACCAGGCCATGCAGGCCGATGAAGCAGCCCGCAAACCCCGTATTGCAGACATTTACGCACTGTATGCCAAAAAGTGCCGTCTGGCCGGTGCCATGGATTTTGATGACCTGTTGCTCTATACCAACATCCTGTTTCAGCAGAACCCGCAGATACTGGACTTTTACCGGGACCGCTTCCGCTATATCCTGGTAGATGAATACCAGGACACCAACCTGGCACAATACCTGATCATTAAAAGCCTGGCGCAGGAACACCGCAACATAGCCGTAGTGGGGGATGACGCCCAGAGCATTTATGCTTTCCGCGGAGCCAGGATAGAAAATATCCTGAATTTTTCCAAGGACTTTCCCGAGGCTAAAGAATACAGGCTGGAACAGAATTACCGCTCCACACAGACCGTGGTGAATGCGGCCAACAGCCTGATCAAACACAATGCCCGCCGCATGCGCAAAGAATGCTTTACCCGGTCCGAGCCCGGGGAAAAGATTGCTTTGCTGAGTGCCTATACCGATGCAGAAGAAGCCTTCGTGGTGGTCTCATCCATCCTGGATAAAGTATACAGAATCCGCCAGGGTTACGGCGAATTCGCCATCCTGTACCGTACAAATGCGCAATCCAGGCTCCTTGAGGAAGCCCTCCGCAAAAGAAACATCCCTTATAAGGTCTACGGAGGTTTTTCCTTTTACGAAAGGGCCGAGGTGAAAGATCTGATGGCATACATGCGCCTGGTGGTCAATCCCAACGACGAAGAAGCTTTTCGCCGCGCTGTGGCCACGCCTGCCCGCGGTATCGGCGATGTTTCATTGCAGAAACTTGGAACAGCAGCCCTGTTTGCCGGGCTGTCCTCTTTTGGGTATATCCTGCAGGGTGACCTGGAGGCGGCCGGAATAAGGGGAAACATTGCCGGACGGCTGAAAGCCTTCATAGAAATGATAGAAGCCGTTCGCCACATACAGGAAGAAGGAGCCAATGCCTACCAGGTGGCCATGGAAGTGGCCCGGCTGTCTGGTTATCTTCACATGCTCAGGGAAGACAAATCCATAGAAGGCATGTCTAAACTGGATAACGTGGAAGAACTGCTCAACAGCATCCAGGCCTATTGCGGGGTGGCGGCAGAAGGCGTGAAACTGGAAACAGAAGTTACGGTGCCGGATAACGGAGAATCTGCACCCACCCTGGAAAGGTTCCTGAACAACGTTACCCTGCTCACCCAGATGGACGAACAGGAGCAGCCGGACAATGAACGGGTGAGCCTGATGACGGTCCATTCGGCCAAAGGCCTTGAATTTTCCCATATTTATGTGGTGGGAATGGAAGAAAGATTGTTTCCCTCCCTGCTCTCGAGCAATACACAGGCCGAGCTGGAAGAAGAGCGAAGGTTGTTTTACGTGGCCATGACCCGGGCCAAGAAATCGCTCACCCTCTCCTTTTCCCGCACCCGTATGCATTGGGGCAGCATGGAATCCAACCCGCCCAGTCGCTTTCTGCGAGAAATAGACCCCGGTTTCCTGAACCAGCCTATCCCCGATGTGTTTGGCTCCGGCACTGAAGAACAGGATGGCAGAAGCTCCTGGTCCCGCCGGGGAAACTTCGGATCCCATGGCGGCTCTTACGCCAAAAACCACGGGAGTACTCCTGCAGAACGCCCCGGCGTACAAGGATTCAAGGCCGAAGGCACTGTCGGCCGCGATGGCCGCACTACACCCCAAAGCATTTCCAGCAGGGAAGACTTTCAGGCGGCCGATGTCTCTTCCCTTACCGTGGGAATGGACATAGAACACGACCGTTTTGGCCGGGGCCGCATCCTCTCCCTGGAAGGTGAAATGCCCAACACCCGGGCTGTCATTGAGTTTGAATTCGGCGGGGCAAAAACCCTGCTCCTGAAATTTGCCCGGCTCCGCAAACTATAACTTCCGGGATTCCCTCCATCTATTTATTACTGATTTGATAGATTGTATTTTTGGGTCTGGGCTTCCCGTTGCGCTTCCTGTAATATTGATAAACGATCCTCAGGAGTAAATGTCCTTCGTTCTTTTGACACTCCCTGTTATCCTTCGATTGGTATGCTCCATCGGCGTAGATTTTCTCTAGTGTATCGTGGCTTACCTTCTCCCCGATATTGGTAATGGCTTCCTTCAGGTAGTCGTTGTCAGCCGCACTTGCCCCTTTCACCTGAACGTTTACGATCAGGTTGGGTTTGTCTTTCTGTTCATCCGTATCATCACAGGTCTCGGTGATGTTCACACTGTAGCCCTTTACCTTTTGACCCCCTTTTTCCCGATAATCGGCATCGGGGTCATTGTGGTTTTGAACGCTTTTGGCCGTGATATCTTCCTTGGGTCGAAGAATGGCTTGTCCCTTGACGACTTCATATTGTTCGTGGAAGACACGGTGAAGAAGGTCGTAGCCGGGAGTGGTTTCTGAAAGACGTTTTAGAACCTGATAAATGAGCCCGCCCAGGGAAGAGATTTTCTCACCGATGGTTTCACTGTTTAACCGGTACACCATTTTCTGAGCATCTTCTTCCAAAAAAAGAACTACCTGTTTTCTGAGCCTGGGGTTCAAAAGAAGCAGTCCGCTCTCTCCCAGACCTTTGATAAACTGACGAAAAGTGTTGTGAATAATCTCGAAACGGGAGTACCAGGCGATGTTACTGCCTATGAGCTTACTGTCCATACGGACAGATTTGCCGGATATCTTGAAGGTGGAGAGTTGGTCGCTAGTGAGCTGCTCGAAACTCTTTTCCATCAGGTTTACACCATACTGATTTTCGTATTCACAAATACGTCTTCTCAGTAAATAATAAGTATCGATAGAGGGTGTAACATCACTCAGGGAGACAAGACCCAGGGCTTTACGCACCAGGAGGTCGAACTGGCATTTATCGAACAGGTCTTCATCGCTGCAGCCAAAACCCTCTTTGATGATGGACATTCCGATAATCACCCGTATGGAAGCGTTTGGAGCACCCATGTTACCCTGTTTGAAAAGGGGAGCAAATAGGGCTTCGTCTATTTTGGAGGTCACGTTTGCATAAAAAAGGTTGTGCCACGCCCCTGGATCATCATATTTTTTTGCCTCACGCTTACCCATTTGGGTGGAAGGTGTGGAAAACATGTCATATTGCGGATTTTCAGGTGTCTTTTTGAACATGATTTCTTGATCTTTTACGGGATACAATATACTGTTTTTTTGTCTGATAACAATGGATTTTAAACGCATTTTATCAACTCAAACGAATGTAAAACAACAAAATTATAGTCATCGACTTTTTAAAGTGGACTCAAAATTGAATTTAAAAAAAAATATTTATTTTTGTACCGTAAAACAAATTTAGTACAAAAAAGACATGAGCGTTGATAATACCAAAGAATCAATTTTAAGTGTTGCGGATAAGCTTTTCAGTCGCTTTGGATTTCACAAAACCTCAATGGATGAAATCGCTAAAATTGCGAGGAAAGCCAAAGGTTCCTTATACTATCATTTTGCGAGCAAGGAGGATTTATATAGAGAGGTAGTATCAATAGAAATGATAAACCTGAAAAATCAGTTGTCTGTTATTGTTAATAATCCTGATTTGACTTCTTCTGAAAAGGTAAAAAAATATTTCGTTGAAAGGATGGATATTCTAAATACTGCTGCGAATTATCATGAAACGCTCAAAGCTGATTTTTTTGAACATTTTCATTTTATTGATGATCTACGGACCGAACTGGATAAATGGGAAAAAGAAAACCTGAAAAAAATAATACTGCAAGGTGCTGAAAAAGGTGAATTTACAATAATTGGAGATATTGATGTTCTGTTAGACGTATTCATTATGGTTATAAAAGGGCTTGAGATACCTTTTTTTCTACAAAACAAATATGTGAAATACGCTCAGCATTTTGAAGGTTTAATTGGAATACTCACAAAAGGATTGTCTGTATAATTTTTTTGCACCAAAACTGACTATAAAACAAATTAAGTATAAATAATAATAAAACAACAAAATATGAACAGATTCGCAGAAGGCATAGTAAAATTTAAATGGCTGATAATTATCGCTGTTGCAGGATTAACCGTATTCTTTAGTTATCAGGCAAAAGACTTGCATATAAACGCTGATATAATAAGCTCTTTACCCGATAACGACCCTGCTGCCCGATTGTACAAGGAGATAGGCACACAATTTGGCGGAAACGATATGGGAATGATTGTTTTGGAAACCGATGATGTTTTTAAAGCAGAAGTCATTCAGCATATAAAGCAAATTACTGACAGCCTTAAATATACCAATGGCGTTTCAACCGTTACAAGTGTAACGAATATTCTCGATATCAAAAGCTCTGAATGGGGTATTGAAATCGGCAAGCTGGTTGATGAGTATGATTTGCCCGTTGAACAATCGCAGTTAGACAGCCTGAAAAACTATGTATTCTCTAAAGAGATGTACAGGGGAGCTGTTGTTTCAGAAGATGGGACGGCAACTGCAATTATGTTTACACTTCTTCCTGACGAGGATAAACAGGCTGTTGCAAAAGAAATTAAGGATAAAATAGAAGCATTGGATTTGCCCGAAACAATTTACTTTGGTGGGCTGCCCATGATGATGAACGACATTAACGATTTGATTGTTTCGGATATTCTTTGGCTTATTCCCATTGTTTTCCTCGTAATAGCCATTATTTTATTGTTGAGTTTCAGATCTTTTAGAGGGGTATTGTTGCCGTTACTCATAGCAGGCATAGCCGTTATATGGACAATGGGTTTAATGGCATTAACCGGGTACGAACTGACCATCATTTCAAATATAATTCCGGTAGTGCTACTTGCTGTGGGAAGTGCTTACACAATTCATGTACTCAATAGTATTAACCACAATAAACATACAGACAGAAAACAGGCATTAGTTCAAGCTCTTGGATATATTCTGATTCCGGTAATATTGGCAGCAGTAACCACGGCTATTGGGTTTGTGTCATTTGTTTTTGGGGCGTACCTCACCATGATAAAAGATTTCGGGATATTTACTGCGGTGGGTACACTAATCGCTTTAATACTATCTCTGTTTTTTGTTCCCGCACTTATTTCGGGTTTATCAATGTACAGAAAAAAGACAGTTACCGAAAACGAAGAAAAGCAAACCATATTAACACACAAAATTCTGCTGCCCTTAGTTAATTTTCTATTTAAACATCCCAAATATACACTAACAGGCTGGGGAGTTCTGCTCATGCTATGCATTGGTGGCGTAACGCTGATAAAAACCAGTGTAAACATGGCCGACTATTTTAAGAAAGATAATCCAACAAGGGTTGCAGAGGATGTTATGCAGAAAAAATTTGGCGGCTCGTTACCGGTATTTGTTGTTTTTGAAGGAGATATGCAAAACCCCGAGGTACTAAAGATGATGATTAGTACCGAACATTTCATGAAGGAAGACCCGAATATTGAAATTACACAGTCGGTAGCAGACCTGATTGAACAAATGAACGATGCAATGGGCGAGGGTAAAAAAATTCCCGACGACAAGGCAAAAATAGAACAATTATGGTTTTTGCTCGATGGCCAGGAGGTTATGCCCCAACTCGTAAATGATGACCTAAGCAAAGGAATTATTCAATCGAAATTTGCATCGGTTGATAGTAAAGATATTGAAGTGTTTACTGCAAAAATGAACCGGTTCATCGAGGATATCCCGAACGAACACTGCAATATTGAATTGACCGGCATGCCGTCTGTGTATGTTAAGCTCAACAGTAGTTTGATAAATAGCCAGTATAACAGCTTGTTGATAGCCATTTTTATGGTTGTATTAATTGTAGGCTTGATATTGCGCTCCGCAACAAAAGGGATTTTTGCTGCCATACCCGTTGTTGCCACTATTATTGTGTTATTCGGGTTTATGGGGATAACCGGTATCCCCCTCGATATTGCTACCGTACTAGTGGCCAGCATTGCTTTGGGTATCGGCATCGATTATTCTATCCATGTAATTACCGGTTTCAACAAGCATTTGATAAGCCACGGAAATGCTGAAAAAGCCATAGAAGAAACCATATTGCTTAGTGGGAAGGCTGTAATTATCAATGTTATATCGGTATCAGCCGGATTTTTAGTCCTTCTGTTTTCGCAAATCGTGCCCTTACAAAACTTTGGATTACTGATTGCCATAAGCATGTTTGGTTCCGGGTTTGGGGCTTTAACGCTATTACCGGTTATTTTAATCCTCGTGAACCGAAAACGTAAAATAACAGCAAATAATCATTAACAATTAAAAATAAAAAGTATGAAATCAAGAATTCAAACAGCGGTAATGACCGCCATTATCGTAGCAGGAGGTATTTTTTCTGCCAATGCACAGGATGCAAGCACCATCCTTAAAAAAATGGACGATGTAATGTACTCACCCAAAGACATGACAGGGAAAAATAAAATTATTCTGATTGACAAAAACGGGAGAGAGGAAATCCGTGAAGCCACAGTACAACAGAAAGGGAACGATAAACGTATGTTTCGATTCACCTCACCGGCATCACAGGCAGGAATCTCCGTTTTATCGTTGCCAAACGATGTGATGTATTTGTATTTACCTGCATTTGGAAAAGAAAGGAGAATTGCAACCAGCGCCAAAAATCAAAACTTTGCAGGAACCGACTTTTCCTATGATGACATGGAATCGGTTTTGTTTTCTGTTAAGTACACCCCTAAACTTTTAAAAACAGAGGCAAATGTTTTCGTTCTTGAACTAACACCTAAGGGTCGTTCTGATTATTCTAAAGTAATTGTACGCATCAACAAAACAAACTTCTATCCTGAACTTATGGAGTTTTACGATAAGGCAAACAATAAGGTTAAAGAAGCCAAATACACATTCGAAAAAATTGGTAATTACTGGAATGCCTCTGAAATTGAAATGACGGACCTGAAGAAAAACCACAAAACCAAAATGCAAATGTCGGATGTAAAATATGACACCGGGTTGACCGATGATGATTTTACAGTTAGAAAATTAAAACAATAAAAAACTGAATGGGAAAATCAGTGGCATTGGTTCTATCAAGCGGGGGCTCAAGGGGGCTTGCCCAGATAGGCGTTATCAACGAATTGGTAAAACAAGGCTTTCAAATAACTTCTATTTCAGGCTCTTCCATTGGGTCGGTTATTGGCGGGCTTTACGCCATGGGTAAATTAAAGGAATATGCCGAGTGGGTAAGTAGCTTTAACAAAAAGGATATTTGGGGTTTTGTGGATTTTACTCTTACAACAAATGGTTTATTGAAAGGGGAACGGGTTTTTGATAAAATGAAAACTTTTATCTCCGATATGAATATTGAAGATATGCCTATCCCCTTTGCAGCCGTTGCCACTGATATACTCCACGAAAAAGAAGTAGTTTTTACAAAAGGAAGTTTTTATGAAGCAGTTCGCGCATCGGTGGCTATTCCGGCTATTTTTATTCCTGTAAAATTTAACAATACCATTCTTGTTGACGGCGGTGTTTTAAACCCGGTTCCTATTGAATATGTGCATAGAAATACCGATGATATACTAATTGTCGTGAATCTTTATGGTGATAAAACAAATGATTTCCATAAAGAAGAAGAAACGCACACCAGATACTTAAAGGGGTTAACCCGTTCCTTTTCGAACTTAATTTCAACAGGAGATAAACAGACCACGGGGTATTACTCTCTTTTAAGCAGTACTACATCGGCAATGATACATAGGATAGCAAAAATGAGCATCGAAAAACATAAGCCCGATATGATCATTAATATACCATGCGATTCGGCAAATACATTTGACTTTTACAAGGCAAAAGAATTGATCGAGCTAGGAGAAAAAGCGGCTGCTGAGGCAATCCGGAGCTTCTTAAATAAAACGAAAAGTCAAATTTCATGAAAATGAAAATTTCAGCAAAAATCTGCACCTATGAAGAGAAAAAAACGGTTAAAGAAGTTGTAACAACGGTGTGCGATTACTTCTTTGATGAGGTAATTGTTGTAACCGATGGATCAACAGATGGTACAGATAAAGTTTTAAACGAACTTCTGAATTTGCCCTCACTTAAATATATAGCACTAACTGAAAATAAAGGAAAAGGTTATGCCATGGCAACAGGCATTGAAAATCCACCAGGTAAGATAATCGTTTTCATAGATGCCGACTTATTTAACTTAAAGGAAGCGCATTTTGAACAATTAATCACTCCTATTTTCAACAATGAGTGCGATATGGTTTTAGGACAGGCAACAGAAACCCTGATTAACTATAAATTCAACCCGTTCTAATCGTTTACGGACGAAAGGGCTATGTTGCACTCAACGAAATTTGATAAAGCCAATGGCAAATCGCAAGCAATAAAAGAATTTGTTTTGGAGGGGTATCAAATTGCATTAGCGGCGTTTAACCACTTTAATTTGTTAACACAAATCGTTAGAAATCAAATCAAAAATATACAGATTATGAAAACAAGAAATTTATTTCTTTCTATGCTTCTGCTTGTTTCCTTTTCAAGCATAACTAATGCACAGGAAGACAACAGACTTAAACTGTCAGGAGAATTGTTAACTGATGAACGACTCCTGCTTAATGACAAAAACGATTGGGCATGGAATGAAAACCGCCTAACCATAAAATTGGATAAAAAAATTACCGACAATTCAAAGTTTTACAGCGAAGTATGGTTAAGGAATATTGGCTTGCCTGGCATTACTAAATCAAATGATTTGTACAATAAGGGAATAGTTGACCCCTATAATCTCGAAGTCAGGGAAGCTTATGTTCAATTATTTGGTTTTCTTACCAAAAATTTAGATGTAACCATTGGCCGTCAGCGAATTGTATGGGGAACAGCCGACAAACTTAATCCTACCGACAATCTTAATCCTTTGGATTTGGAGGATATTCTTGATTTTGGTCGCCGAAGGGGTTCCGATGCTATTAACATGAATTATTATATAAATAACGACTTTTCTTTGCAGGGCGTTTTTATTCCTTTTTTCCAGCCGGCAAATATGCCTGTCGGGATTTTTGCCAATGCACTCAACCCTCAAATGGAATTACCACAAGGTGTAGTGTTAAAAAGTTTTTCAGACACTATCCTGATGCCACGCTATAATTTGGGCGAAAGCTCTACTGCCGGTTTAAAATTTAAAGGCTTTGCAAAAGGGGTTGATTTTTCCGCTAGTTATGTTTGGGGCTACGATGGATTACCTTTATCCACAAAAAACACATTCATTCCTGTTGATGCAACGGGTGGAATAAATATAAACTCGCAACTTTCATTTGCAAGAACCCATATCATTGGTGCTGATTTGGCAACAAGTATTGCCGGAATTGGATTTTGGGCTGAGGCAGCAGCATTTATTCCCGAGAAAGATATGATAATGACCAATGATTTATCTGCTTTTTACCCAATGTCGCCCGAGCCTGTAACGCAGGATTCATTAATCTTAGACAAAACAAAACCATACATTAAATTTGTAGTGGGCGGTGATTACAATTTTTCTGATGGTTCTTATCTTAATTTACAGTATATGCACGGATTTGTTCACGAACGAGGGGCTGAAAACCTGAACGACTATTTCTTTTTGCGTTTCGAAAAGAAATTTTTCAATGAAAAATTAAAAGTTGCTCCCATTGGTGGAGGTTTCATTGTTACCGACTGGAATAATTTAAAAGACAATTATGCCCTTGTTTATATGCCTGAGATTGCATACAAACCCACTATTAATTCAGAAATAACCTTATCAACTGTAATTTTTGGCGGCAAAGGAGACAACTTATTTGCTAATCTAAAAGACTATAATATGTTAATGTTTAAAATGAAATATAGTTTTTAGTTCCATTTTTGAAAGCCAATGCTCAGTCGTAAGCACATTTGCAAGCCCACACGAGCCAACGCTCAAACCAAAGGCTTGCAAAAGAGCTTCCGCCTCTCCAGCCAGAGTAACCGCCTTTCAGTGCGGTTATAAGATTAATCACAAAATGTTTATTTTAGAGGTGTCTTAACCTGAAAAAAGTTTACAAAACTCAGGATAAATAGGTAAACACAATATTTTGAGTACAATTTCAGCAAACAAACTTTGTAGATTACAAAATTATGGCAAATTGTGTACTCAAATAGGTTTGAGTGCAGATTTTACAGACAAGACAATTAGACGACAATTTATTAGTAATAATTGTAAAGAAATTGCGTACATTACACAATTAATGCTATTTTTGTAGTCAAACCGGAAATTTTCTATGTTATGAAATACGATACAGAAGGGGCCGTCAAATATCACTACGGAGCATTTCCTCCGAAGGAGATTGATTACTCTGTTTTTATCGGTGAGCTGTTAGGAGCAACCGATGCGTTGGCTCGTTACGACCAGATGTTGAAAAATATGCATAACAATGAGATTCTACTGGCCCCGTTGCGCAACAGGGAAGCGCTGCTATCCTCACGAATCGAAGGGACCATCAGCACTATGGATGAGATCATGCAGTATGAGGCAGATGATGACGGAACCGCTTCTGTGCAGACAAAATCGGATGTGATTGAAATCGTACTTTATCAACGCGCATTGAAGAATGCACAGCAGGTTCTGGATTCCAGGTATCAACTCACGGTGAACTTTATCAAACAGCTCCATCAGCAATTGCTTTATACAGGCAGGGGTGCCAGTAAATCGCCAGGTGAGTTCAAGTTGTTGCAGAATTACCTTGCCGATAAAGCAAGGAGGAAAGTTGAATATGTGCCCATAAGTCCCGAACATTTGCAGGGAGGGTTGGACAAATTGATGCACTTTATATCAGAAAGCTCATTCCCGTCCCTCGTGAAAACAGCCATCATCCATGTTGAGTTTGAAGCGCTGCATCCGTTTCAGGATGGGAATGGACGGATTGGTAGGATGTTGATAACACTACATTTGTGGTTGGAAAAGATGTTGTCGCAACCCTATTTTTATATTAGTGATTATTTTGATCAGCACAAAGAAAAATATATAGAGGCCATGAAAAACGTATCCAAGACACGGGACTGGAACGAGTGGATCCGTTTTTTTCTGGAAGCAGTAAGAGCTCAGGCAGTATCCAACCTGGAGATCTCGGAAGAGATACACAAACTGTATGAGGAGATGAAGTCGGAGTTTGTCACACTTCTGGCTTCAAAATGGAACATGGAGATTCTGGATTTCCTTTTCACTAATCCGGTTTTCCGTAATAATAAATTCATCAAGAATACAGGAATACCTACTGCTACGGCAAGCATTATTATCAAAAGATTACTGGATGCAGGGTACCTGGTTCAGAAAGAAGAACCGTCCGGCAGAAGGGCTGCCCTTTATTCATTCGAACCCCTGATGTGCCTGGTAAGGGTGTAAGAGAATCAATCAAGCAATTAACGCAATAGAGATACAATTCATCTGCAATGGAAAAATGGAATTACTAACTTAGTTGGGACACAGAGTTAAGCATAAAAGTTTAATTTTGTGTAACATGAGAAAACAAAGAACACATTACGACGAAGCATTCAAAGCGAATGCGGTCAAATTAAGTTTAGAGCGCAAGAACGTATCTGAGCTCGCCCAGGAATTAGGCATAGCGCCTTTTCTATTATATCGATGGCGAAAGGAATATAAAGAAAAGGGGGCCTCTAGTTTTCCAGGGCAAGGAATCCAGTCAATAAATGAAGATACCAGGAGAATCACGGAGTTGGAAAAACGTCTGAATGAGGCAGAAATAGAACGAGATATATTAAAAAAAGCGTTGAGCATCATCTCCAAGAGCGGTCGTTGATTTTTCAGTTTATCAAGGAGTACAACTCGAAACAATGGAGGATTGAGGTGATGTGTAAAGTATTGCAAGTATCTCGAAGCTCTTATTACCGTTGGCTTAAAGATCCTGAGGGAAAAAGATTAAAGACGCCTATTTTGAGACCAAAGGGCGCAATGGCAGCCCACGGCTTGCCAAAGATTTGCAGGCATCGGGAACCCCCGTTTCCAGAGCCGCAGTGGCCAGTTATATGAGACAAATGGGTTTGCGTAGCAAGCTTTCCAGGCGCTTCAAAGTAACCACGGATTCCTCTCACGATTATAAGGTTGCTCCAAATTTGCTGAACCGGGATTTTAATTGGCTATCCGGATGGCCAACAAAAACAGGCCTTTTACGGAAGGAATGATTTTTCATTCTGACAGAGGGATTCAATACGCTTGTAAACAAACCGTCAATTTGTTGAAATCGTTGAAAGCAGAACAGAGTATGAGTCGTAAAGGCAATTGCTGGGATAACGCGGTTGCTGAAAGCTTTTTCAAAACTTTCAAATCTGAGTTGATTTATGGAACAAAACTCAAAACCAGAGAACAGATGCGCCTGGATGTTTTTGAATATATTGAATCCTGGTATAATCATAAAAGAAGGTTCTCAGCACTGAACAACTTAACCATTGATGAATTCTGGGAACTGTATAATGCTAAAAAAGATTCTATTAATAATGCAGCTTAACTTTTTGTCTCAAATTAGTTTGCAATTCCACTGTCTAAATATTCAGCAATATGAGCCGCAAAAAATTGTGAGATAAACTACAGCATAAACGCCAGAATGACAAATTAATGACAAAAACAGATAATTAAAAAAACCAACCAGCTTTTTATCAACTGATTGGCTTCTTTTGGAGCGGTCCGGACGGGACTCGAACCCGCGACCCCGTGCGTGACAGGCACGTATTCTAACCAGGCTGAACTACCGGACCCTGATTGTTTGGGAGGGCAAATGTAGGCAATGTTTTTGAAACTGCAAAAAAACTGAAATGCACGTTTCCGTATTTTTTTTCTTTAATAAAATGCTCAGATCCGGAAAAGGAAAATGTGGCAGGATGTTCTAAAACAACCATTCCGTCTTCTTCCAGGACACCGGCATTGAATATCTTTTCCGGCAGGTTTTCCAGGCCGGGCAGATCGTAGGGCGGATCGGCAAAAACAAGGCTGTATTTGCGGGAGCAGATCTTCAGGAAATCAAACACATTGTTACGGATCACCTGTATGCGTGAAGTAAGGCCCAGGGCCGCCACGGTTTCTCTGATGAAAGCGGCATGCTGTGGATTCATTTCCACACAGGTAACAGCAAGCGAACCCCTGGAGGCGAATTCCAGTGAAATGCCTCCGCTTCCGGCAAACAGGTCCAGCACGGTTGTGGTGTTTAAATCCAGAGAATTTTCCAGCACATTGAACAGGCCTTCTTTGGCAAAATCGGTAGTAGGGCGTGCTTTGAACGATTTTGGCGGCAGGATGTTACGCCCCTTCAGACTTCCACTGATGATGCGCATATCGGGAAAAAATGAGGTCCGTACTGAAGGTTCAGGGCTTCTGACGGGAAGAGGCCTTCCGGGGAAGTGGCAACCGTAACCGAAGGGAAATAGGTACACAACTGCTTTGTGTGGTTTGGTTTGAACGGCCCGCTTATATACAGGTTCAGGCTTCCCGGGTTGAGCTGCCATTGCTTAAGGGCAAACACAAGAAAATACAAGGCTGTGCTGAAACGGTCTATTGCATAAGAATTGCATAGCAAAAGACGCTCTCCCTGCATCAATACCAGGTCTACGTGGGAATGGGTATAGTGCATCAAAGCCCTTGAGAATTCTTTCCGCTCTACAATGAAATAGAGCTGGGGCATGACCGAGGCGTAAAATCTGGCCTTGTGCTGGTATTTGAACACCATGGCGTTGACCGGGGCGGGGAGTGCATAAATGCACGTGGCTTCCTGCGAAGACAATTTACAATAGTTGACTTCGTCCAGGTAGGCCACCTCAAATAGCTGACGGAGTACGTTTACAGCTTGTTCTGCTTCAAAGAGGGAGTCGGGAATGAGGGTGTACTTGTGGGTGTCAATCAAGACTTCGCAACGGTTGAAACGTTTCTGGAGAATCTCTTCCTGCCGGAACACGTTTCCAACTTCTTTAGCCCACTCGTTATAATCGTTACTTGGGAAGGAATACGAATGATTTTGCCATAAAAGACATTCCTGTGTATGGGTGTCCTGTATAACAAAAGAAAGTCCATTCACCCCAATATGAATGGACAATCTGTGATGTGCCTGCGGTATTTTGCTATTCGCAGACATGTTGTTATTCCCAGTTACCCGCGTTGTTGTTTGGTTGGTCTATACTACCCACCTTTACACCGGCATAACGGTTGGAAATCCTGCGTTCTTCATTCAGGTTGACTATAAGCTGACGGTTCATGCCTTTGAGAAGAACGTCATAAGGCGTACATGCCTCGAAAAGAGGAACGTCCACCCCGGATACTTTCTTTACCACAGCCCTGAGTTCAAATTCCTCTCCTACCAGCGGGACCCAGCGCAGGGAATCTATGTTGAAACCCGGATATTTGAGCAGTGTGTCCTTTACAGGCAGTTCCATGCTGTCACGAAATACACGGCCTTGTGCAACAGCGACCGAGTCGTCAAAAGAACCTATCTGCCTAACAATCATTATAGTACCGTTTTTGTAGAAATTCTCCAGGGTATCAAAAGAAGAGGTATATTTTCCAAATTCTGTTTTGTAGGTGGTCTGCAGTGTGCGGATGTCTTTCAACCGCTCAATAGCCAGCAGCTGACGGAAATTACGTTCTTTTTCGAAATTTATGGGAGCGGTCAGGCTCCTGACAATGGCATAGCCCAATCCAATGATAATCAAGGGCAGAATAACAATGGTTAGTATTTTTTTCATTATTGAATTATTAAATAATCGTTCAGAGGTCTTGCAAAATTAGGAAAAAAAATAACCTCTGCAATAATTCAATTATATTTGCAACAATATCTTTTTATGAAAGCCCTGTTTCCAAAAAATCTGATTAGCTGCTGGAACCAAGCCATTACCCAATCGGCCGCCATCGTGCTGGCCACGCATGTAAATCCGGATGGAGATGCTATGGGTGCCCTTACAGGACTGGGAGCATTCCTAAGGCAACAAGGGTACCGGGTGACCTGTGTATGCCCGAGCCCATATCCTGACTTTTTGGGATTTTTGGATCCCGGAAAGGACATTTTGGTGTATACATGCCATAAAGAAAAGGTTCTCAAGGCTGTGGACAAGGCAGATATTGTGGTGGCTGTGGACGTGAGCGGATTGTCACGCATGGAAGAACTGGGCAGTGCTTTATCGGAAAGCCGGGCCTTCAAAGTGCTGATGGACCACCATACAGACCCGGTAACAGAGGATTTTGACCTGGTCTTTTCAACCACCCGGGTAAGCTCTTCCTGCGAACTGATTTTCCGGTTGCTACATGCCTGGAAACCAAAAGCGGTCTTTTCTAAAGAACAGGCTACCGCTTTCCTGACAGGCATAATCACCGATACCAATCAGTTTGCCAACAGCGTATATCCGGAAACATTCCACGCAGCATCGATCATGCACCTGTGGGGCGCCGATTCTGAAACCATATTCAGCCAGGTATACCAGAATTTCACCCTGAACCGCATGCACCTGATGGGGTATGCCCTGCAGAATATCAGGATCCTTCCCCAGTTTGGCGCCGCATATATAGTCCTTACCAGGGATGTTCTGGAAGCGTTTGATTACCAGAACGGAGATACCGAAAGTTTTGTCAATTTCCCGCTTGCCATCAAGGGAATCAACGTTTCGGCCTTTTTCCTCCAGAGAAAGGATCACATCAAAGTATCTCTCAGGTCAAAAGGAGCGATTGCCGTCAACGGGATAGCCAGGCAATTCTTCAATGGAGGAGGCCATTACAACGCCTCGGCAGGTAAAATGGAAGATGCTCCCGAAAAGATCGAGGGTTTGCTCAAAGAGGCCCTGGGCACAGTAATTGCATAACTGCAGATAAGGAATGAGAACGTATTTGGTGTTGCTGGCCGGACTGCTCCTTGCGGTTGCTTCCTGCACAAAGGAAGATCGCAAATTAATGCTCATTAAACAGGAAGAGGATATAGACCAATATGTCCGGACCCTTGACAAATACGCCGTTCATTACCAGAAAGGAGTGGTCAGGGCCGTACTGGAACCCGGAAACCCTGCCACCCAGGCCGATACGCTGGCAACGGGTGATACCATTTATTTTTACTATGCAGGATATATTTTTTCCAGGGGAAAGGGTGAATTGTTCCACACCAATTCAGATAGCGTGGCCAGAGTTTATAACAGAAACCTGCCTGCTGACCAGGCAGTGGTCCGCTCCGGGGTATCGGGGGAGGGAGTATTTCTGAAAGGGCTGGAATATGGTTTTATTGGAATGTCTGCAGGTGAGCACGCTTATTTGATCTTCAATGCCGATTTTGGATACGGCAATCAAACGGTTGGGCAGGTACCCCGGATGTCTCCCTTGTTGTTTGAGATATGGGTGGAGCGGATTGTAAAAAAACAGATATCTTTGCAGGAATGAAAAAATTGATTTACCTGACAGCGGCACTTCTGGTAACCATGCCTGTTTTAGTGTCTTCCTGTGCCCGGGAACTTACAGAATCTACACGCCAGGCACATGAAAAAATGCTGGCCGCCCATGTCAGGGTAATACATCACGATACGTTGCAGAAAACAGAATCAGGTCTCTACTATACGGTAGTGCACAAAGGTTCAGGGGCACGGACTACAGATTCATCCCTTGTTTTTGTACGGGAAACCATTCTTGATCTCAACTATAACATCCGGGCCAGCACAGAAGAATCTGTAGCCAGGCAGCTGGGGGCGTTTAGCCGGTCCAATGCCTACATTCCCCTGTTATGGCACATGGGGAACTATTCCATCATGATGGGGCTGGAAGAAATGCTGATGGACATGCGGGAAGGAGAAATGCGCCGGATATGGCTGCCTTATTGGTTATCGGCTTACCAGGAAGGAGGGAGTTCAGAGAATACCACAGCCATGGTATACGATCTGGAATTGGTCAAAGTGGTCAGCGATATTGACAAGTACCAGATAGATACCCTGGAATCTTTCCGGAACAGGCACTATCCCGGAGTGGATTCCCTGGAGAGGGGATTTTACAAAGTGACCCTGGTACCGGGGACAGGGGATTCGGTAAAGAGTGCGACCACTGCAAAAGCCTGGTATATTGGAAAATTCCTGAATGGTCATGTATTTGATACCAACGTGGCCGATACAGCCCAAAAATACAGGATTTACAATACAAGTAAAGAATATTCAATCCTTCATGTCTCTATGCCTGTAGAGGATCAGGAAGATGACACCAGCCAGGAGGAGGAGGAGGGATCTGTGGTCAAGGGATTCAGTAAATGCATGCAGGATATGAAATACGGAGAGATTGCAGTTTGCTTTTTCCATTCAGACTACGGGTATAAGACCGAAGGAAAGCAGTCCTCTTCTTCGGGCACTTACCTTGGCGGGGGCATCCCTTCCTATATGCCTTTGTCATTCTGGATATACGTGCCCTTAAACAATTAACGGAATTATTAAAAAAATGGTGCAGGTGCATGCAACGTTTTTGTATGCACCTGCATCTATTATGTGGTTTTAGGTTTATAGGTTTCAACGGTAGAGGTTGGTCCGGTTCTCGGGCCATCCTCTTGTTGTTTTTTACCAGGAGTATTCTTTGGGATTTTTCAGTCCCGGCAGCCCAAAATAACTGGCATTTGTTGTTCCTTTTATCCAGACTTTGCTTACTAACACGTATGCAGCGTGATCCACCACATTAAGGGAATCACGTATGGCTCCTATGGGAAGTTCTACAGGATACGTCTTTGTCTTGTCCTCTTCAGTATTACTGTCGGCCAGGGCAAGATTAGTATAGGTTTCGGTTCCCCCGAAGAAGAATTTTCCGGTAGTTGAATAACAACCCACAATATACCCGCACACCCAGATGTTGCTCAGACCACCGGGCAGGGTGCGGGCTTCGGCAATGGTATAAGCTGTTTCTTTGGTAAGTCCGCGCACTGTGCCATCAACATCGTTCCACAGGCTGGTTATCCAGTTGCGTACAGTATCTACAGACACGGTTATGACAGGTTCCACATTGTCCTGTGTGCCGCCCGTTCCTTCCACCAGGAAGCTATACATATACTTTGCCTGGACCTGTCTTTCAACAGGATCTGACGATGAACCGTCGGCCGTTAAAGTGAGGCTAATGGGGCCGGGAAAAAAGTATCCCCACCTGTTATTGGTGGTACTGTCAAAATTCAGGGACCCTCCGGTTCCCGAAATGTTCATGCTAAAGGTGGTGAATTGCGCAGAGAATGCCTCTGAAAACACAACACGCACCCCCGCGTTTTCCTGCTTGCAGACCAGAAGGACCTCACAGGATTCTCCTGCCACCACTTCTGCTGTCTGTCTGCCGTAATAATAGGGTTTGTCAAAAGCCGGCACTGTAAAGGCTTCATTGTAAACCTCTATGGTATAATTTCCCGGTGTCAGGCTCAGAGGAGATCCCGTCATTTGTTCAACGTTGGAATTATACAGTGTATCCCCGCCCTGCCTGATCAGCAGAAATGAATAATTATCCAGACTGGTGCTCCTGGTCCTGACACCAAATTGTGTCTCGATGGTCACATCTACAACAAGATATCCATCCTGATCCGGAACAATGTTAAGTCCGTTGCATGCCCACAGCGCGGCCAGAAGAATGCATCCCGCCGCTTTTAAAACGTTTCTTCTCATAAGACTTTTTTTATTTGTTCAACAGGGGTGAAATTAATACTTCATAAAAGCAAAAAAGAGACAAAGGGTATAAAACTCGGAAAACATTCCTAAATTTGTAATTCGTTTTCAATAGCTCAATGCATGTCATCTATTCATAAACATCCGATTCTTCCCATTCCGGAAGAGGATAAGGTAGCTTTTTCATTTGAGGGTCAAACAGTTTTCGGTCAAAGAGGCTTTACTATAGCCGCCGCTTTACATCAGGCCGGTCTGTTGGTCCATAAACATAGCCTGAACCACAGGAACCGAAGCCTGTCCTGCGGGATCGGAAAATGCGGAGCCTGTGAAATGCTGGTTGACGGTAAGGTACGCAGAATCTGCATCACCAGGGTAGACGGAGTAAAAGAGGTGCAACGCATTCCCGACGGGTTCCTGGCAGAAAGCGGCTCCATTCCATCCCCGCGTTCTGTAAAAGTGTACAAAACCATTGTGGCCATCATAGGAGCAGGGCCGGCAGGCCTTGCCGTACGGGAAGAACTGGACAAGAAGGGGATTCCCAACCTGGTTATTGACAACAATGCCCGCATAGGAGGTCAGTTCAATATGCAGACCCATCAGTTTTTCTTTTTTGAAAAAGAAAAACGGTTTGGGGGTATGCGCGGGTTTGAGATTGCAGCCAGCCTGGCCGGTGAAAACCATGATGGCATACTGCTTAACAGCACGGTATGGGATATTTTTGATAACAGAAGGCTGGCAGTCAAGAACATCGAGACCCAGGAAATTTTTTATGCAGATGCGGAGTACCTGGTTATAGGAACAGGAGCCGTTCCATTCATGCCGGCCTTTGGTAATGATGATGTGCCGGGAGTCTATACGGCGGCCGTTTTCCAGAGGATGATGAACAGCGAGCTTACCTTACTGGGTAAGAACATCCTTACCGTAGGGGCCGGGAATATTGGATACCTGACATCATACCAGGCCATGCAGGCCGGAGCAAAAGTCAGGGCCATCATAGAAGCCATGCCCCGGGAGGGGGGGTTCCCCGTCCAGGCCAACCGCGTACGGCGGCTCGGTATTCCCATCATAACATCCCATATGCTCCTGGAAGCCATCCCCAACAGGGATAATACCGGAATAACCGGTGCAGTGATTGCGCAATGCCGCGATTTTAAGGTCATTCCGGGAACCGAGAAAAAACTGGAGGGAATTGATACCATCAATATTTGCACAGGCCTGATCCCCGATGACCAGCTTTTGCTCAAAGGCCGGCAGGCATTCGGCCTGAGATGCCATGGTGTAGGGGATGCCATTCGCATTGGCGAGGGCACCTCGGCAGTTCTCCGGGGAAAACAGTGTGCCTATGAAATCATGCAACAAATGGGAATGCGCCTCTCTTATGATGATTACCTGGCTGTTTCCAAAGAATATATAGACTCGCAGCAACATCCGGTAAGGATTCTGGAAAAACCCCGGATCCCCGCTCCGGAACGCATGAAGGCAAAACCTTTTGTTTTATTTGACTGCCTTTACGGCTTTGCATGCAACCCCTGCACGTTTGCCTGTAAATACGGAGCCATCACCAAAGATTCCACATCGGCAGTTCCGGTGGTGGATTACGACAAATGTATAGGCTGCATGGCCTGTGTGAGCCAGTGCCCCGGACTGGCCATTTTTGGCTATGATCTGGAGCGCAAAACGCTGTTTCTCCCGGTTGAATATGAGGTTACCCCGGGTGCTTCTCTTTATCTGGTAGATAACCAGGGCAGGAAAAGGGCAGAGGGCACGCTGGAAAAGCTTATGTTACGGCCCAACAAGACCAATGTGGCCCGCGTGAAAGTACACGAACCCATACCCGCCGATTTACTGGAAATTAGCGGATTCATAGTGAAGGAAGACTATCCCGGGCTTCCCGATATGCAACCCGTAGAAGAAAGGAAAGAAATTAAAACATACCTGTGTCACTGCGAGGACGTTGCCCTCGAAGATTTGCTCAAGCTCATTGGGGACCGGGATACGATAACGGCAGACGAGCTCAAGCACATCTCCCGTATGGGAATGGGGGCCTGCCGCGGATCGCGCTGCCTGCCACGGGCTGTGCAGACCCTGAGAAACTACGGGATACAGGTCATATCGGATCTGACACCCAGGGGCCCCATGGCAAACCTGGTGCAAATGGGAGAACTGTACCCTTATGGCCGGCCACAGGAAATCATCCTTCCCAGGGGTGTGAATAATGGTAAAGAAGATGAAGAAGCAGATGTTCTCATAGCCGGGGGAGGCATTGCCGGTAGTGCCCTGTTCCGGTACCTGGCAGAGGAAGGGTTTAACCCGGTTCTGGTAAATCATGACCGCGGGAGCTCCTGGAGGAATATTGCCGGGGGACGTCCGGCGTTCAGCCTTCCGGCCCTGGCCGACATCTCGGCACACAACCTGGAAATATTCAAGGAACTGCAAAAACAGGGCAATATTGATTTTCATATTTCCCGGTATGTCAATTTTGTACACGATCAGGCCACCTACCGCTCCCTGGAGGCTTCCAGGGCATGGTCAGATGCGTACATGGTAGAAGCAAAGGATTTTCACAAAGAAATTTCTGCTGCATTTAATGCATGTCAGCAAACATATTCCCATGCACTGATCACCAACAATTGCTGGCAGGCCAGCCCGGGAAAAACCCTGGACCTGATCAGGCATCTGGGTACCGGGGCAGGGGGGCGCATACTGGAACAAACCCGGGTCATGGACGTGGAAAAACAGGGAGACACCTATACCGTGATCCTGCTGGACCACAACAACAGGTACCAAGTTTTCAAAACCAGGCTGTTCATCAACGCACTGGGTCAGAACGGTGAGGAGTTTGCCAGAAAACTGGGCTTTATCACGGGTATATACCCGGTAAGACACCAGGCATTCATAACCAAGCGGCTGCCTCTTCTGGGGAAGGGCGGCAAGGCCCTGGATATGCTCATTGACCGGCGCAATTATAAAGGATTCTCGGCCGTTTACGGACAACAACTCGCAGACACAGGGCAGATCATAGGATGCGCTTCTCCGGTTACGGATATGCAGGAAGCGGGTAAAAACCTGAAAGTCAATACAGAAGATTTCCTCAACATTGTTGCCGAGGTGTTTATTCAGTGGTTGCCTTGTCTTGCCGATGCGGGATTCCAGGCCTTCTGGAGCGGATATTACACCGAGCCCAGATACATAGTGGATCCGGGCAGAGGCCTTTTCCTGGGCATGCGCGGCCATGGATTCATGCTTTCGCAGTACCTTGCAAAGCTTTATGTAGACGCGCTGAAAGGAAGAAAAGTCCCGGATTATTTCAGGGATCTGGCTCTGGATGGTCCGGGACTAAGCGAAATGGCTTTCAAATAAGCATAACGGCTCAATTGCCGCAGCAATCCAGCTGACGGCTCAGGAAAGTACGCATGTTGCTGTAAAGAGAACGGACGGCTGCATCTGTACGCAATACGTAATTATCTGCATATACTTTTTTAACATTGCCTGCACCATCCACAAAGAAAAAGGCAGGAACAAAGTTTTTGATCTCTCCTGTCAGCAGGGCATCCCCGTAAAAAAGCCTGGTAAATGCATTGACCTTTACCTGTGCCTGGGGATTGAATACGGGTCTGTTCTCCCACCATAGCTTGTTTCCGGTAGTTTCATCCACATCGTTCAGGCCGTTGTTTGCCAGGTAATCAAAATATTCCTGCTCCCGGCCTTCCATTTCCATGGCTGCTCCGTAGATCTTGAAACCGTGACCCTTAAATTCTGTATACAACTCCTTGACCTTGGGCATAAAATTGGAACAGTCCGGACACCACGAAGCCCACATAAAGAGCATCGTGATCCGGGCCCTGCTATATACATCGCTGAAGGCAAGCTCCGAGTCCGGAACTCCGGGTATGGGCAATGAAAAATTCCTGGTGGGTGCCAGAAATTCATGCAATCCCTTCTGAGAGATGGTCAGCGTTGTTGAAACGGACCCCCCGCCCAATGCGGTAACAGTCCCTTCCCTGCTCTGGGGCCGGTCAATATCCGAAATGGTTATCAACAGGGTATCTTTTTTCCGGTTGGCAGACAACCAGTTTTCCGCTCCGGCAGAAACCGTGACTTTCCATTCGGGAACGTTTGTGAAAACCAGCCTTTGTATAGGTTCCACGTCAAAGGGATCTACAGAAATCATGGGATCGGGATTCCCGAAAAAATTAATATAATAAGAGCCGGCTTCGGTATTGGTCTGTTCTACGGTGAGTGTTTTTTCAATTCCCGAGGTGGATTTAATAACATATATGGCAATCCTGGGTTTTTCATCGGGTAAGGCTGTTACATTAAGGGTGACCTTTGTTTCTCCTGGTGTGCCTTTGTCCGGGTAGACAGTACACCAGTCTTCGTTTCCCACTTGTTCCATATACCAGTTTTCCGTGGTCTTAACCGTAAAAGTCCTTTCAGAAGACAAAGGAGGAAGGTTAAATGTGACAGGAATTACAACCAGTGTTGCCGTCTGATCTGAAGGATTACAGGAAGACAGCAGGGCAAGCCCCAAAAAGGCGATAAACAGGATTTTTTGAAAAAAATGTCTTTTCATTGTTTTGATACATATTTTATGCCTGTAAAGTAAAACATTTTCCATGACAAACCAAAACACGTCCCAAATGCTTACATTTGCAGCATCAAGCAACAGTTGGACATGCCGGTGGTAACGGTTACAAGCGATTGGAATAAACATGATTTTTATGCAGGAGCCCTGGAGGGGGGGCTGCTGGGCATTTCCCCCGTCTATGAGATCACCCATCAAATCCATCCCTTTGACGTACGCATGGGGGTGTTTGTTTTGCGTCAGGCTTTTACCCGTTACCCTTCAGGAAGCATTCATATACTGGCGGTACAGGCGCAGGCAACCGATCAGTTGCCCATGTCAATTGCCTATTATCAGCAACATTATTTCATTACCGTGAATGATGGCCGCTTTTCTTTGCTGTTTGACCATGAACCGCAATGGATACGGGCTGTTTATACTGCCCCTGGAGCCTTTTCTGAACTCGACGCTTATATCAAAGCGGTAAAGGCCATTGTGGAAGACAAGATCGGGGAAATGACCCTGCCCGCTGAAATGAAAACCGAGGTAAGACCTTCAGCCGTAGCAGAAAAGGACTACATAATGGGACAGGTGATTTATATCGATTCTTATGGGAATGCCATTACCAATATCTCTCGTTCGCTTTTCAACAAAGTGGGAGCCGGCAGGGATTTTCGCATTTTTTTACAGGGACCTTATACCCGGATTGAAAAAATTTCGGATTCTTACCAGAGGGTGCGCCCGGGACAACTGCTGGCCCTTTTCAACAGTACAGGCCTGCTGGAACTGGCGGTTTTTATGGGCAGTCTGGCAACCCTTGAAAACATAGGATTATACGACGACATTCAGATACAATTCAACAAATATGGATAAAAAACAGATTCTGGACAGTTTTGGCAAGCTGTTGGATATTATGGACCGCCTTCGATCAGAGTGTCCCTGGGACAGGGAGCAGACACTGGAAAGCCTCCGCACCCTGACTATAGAAGAAACGTATGAATTGAGCGAGGCTATCCTTAAAGGGGACATGGAGGGGTTGTCAAAAGAACTGGGCGATATCCTGCTGCATATAGTCTTCTACGCAAAAATCGGGCAGGAGCAGGGAGCCTTTACTATGGGCGATGTTCTTGAGAACCTTTGTGAGAAGCTCATATTCCGTCATCCGCACGTTTTTGGCGATGTTAAGGCAGACAATACCCGAAAAGTGATCCAAAACTGGGAGCACATGAAAACAAAAGAAAAAAACGGGAACAAATCGGTCTTGTCAGGAGTTCCGGAGGGCTTGCCGGCACTAATCAAGTCCTTCAGGATCCAGGACAAGGCACGTGCCATGGGTTTTGACTGGGAGAAACGGGAACAGGTGTGGGATAAAATCGCAGAAGAAGCAAGCGAGTTCCGTGCCGAGTGGGAAAAAGGAGATCAGGACAGGATGGAAGCCGAATTCGGGGACTTGCTCTTTGCCCTGATCAATGCGGCCAGGCTCTATGGCATCAATCCGGAAAATGCCCTTGAAAGAACCAACCGGACTTTCATAGCCCGTTTCAATTATCTGGAAGAAAAAACCATCAAACAGGGGCGTTCCCTGAAAGATATGACCTTGCAGCAAATGGACAGGATCTGGGAGGAAGCCAAACTTAAACAGGGCAACTGAACCATGGAACACTGGCTGAGCCGCTCTGAATTGCTTGTGGGAAAAAGCGGACTGGAACAATTAAGCAAAAGTACCGTGCTGGTAGCCGGTCTGGGCGGGGTGGGGTCCTATGCGGCCGAAATGCTTGCGCGCTCAGGGATAGGTCACCTTATAGTGATAGATAATGATGTGGTTGGATTTACAAATCGCAACAGGCAGCTTCCGGCCCTGACTGGGACAGAAGGCATGCTCAAGACCCGTGTCATGGAAGACAGGATCCGGCAAATCAATCCCGATATTATCCTGGAAACGGTCAGTGAATACCTGGATGAATCATCGGTCCCCGTACTTTTGGACCAGTATTCGCCGCAATACGTGGTGGATGCCATTGACACCCTTTCCCCCAAGATTGCGCTGATATGTTACTGGCTGGGACGAAAAATTCCCCTTGTAAGCGCCATGGGTGCCGGAGCACGTTTTGATGCAACTGCTGTAAGGATTGATGATATTTCCAAAAGTTATAATTGTCCCCTGGCCTTCATGCTTCGCAAAAGGCTTCGCAAACTGGGAGTGGTCAAGGGGTTCAAGGTTGTTTTTTCTACAGAACTGCCCCGTGAAGGGGCTATTGTACCTTTTGAAGGCAAAAATAAAAAATCCATGACCGGCACCATTTCTTACCTCCCTGCTGTTTTTGGTTGTCTTTGTGCCCAGACGGTAATTTGTGATATTCTGGAAATTCGTACCTTTGAAAGATTTATTAAGGGAAAATCATGACTTTTGATATAAAGGAAATCTCCACCAGAAAAGAAATGAAGCGGTTTTCCCGCTTTCCTCTTGAGCTATATAAAAACAATCCACAATACGTACCCACCCTGATTTCTGATGAGATCAAAAGCATTCTGGATTCACCAAGCCTGAATTATTGCCTACGCAAGATCTGGATAGCCTGTGACAGCCGAAACCGGATTGTGGGGCGGGTTGTGGGGGTAATTAATCCACGGGCCAATGATATTTACGGCTATAAGAGGGTCCGCTTTGGATGGTTTGATGTTATTGAGGATTTTGAAGTGGCACAGTCACTCATACGGACGGTGGCAGACTGGGGGGCTTCCCTTGGTATGACCGAGATCCACGGCCCGCTGG